>Ga0163146_10000290_pt1 | contig 70617 bp, 69 predicted proteins | sample OliLakLV19MP7G1_FD_148648 | JGI IMG/M metagenome (GOLD analysis project Ga0163146, IMG submission 148648) | Freshwater microbial mat bacterial communities from Lake Vanda, McMurdo Dry Valleys, Antarctica - Oligotrophic Lake LV.19.MP7.G1 | ecosystem: Environmental > Aquatic > Freshwater > Lake >... | reverse complement strand
AGTTGGCCCGAGCGTGCCGCGCACATGCGCAAAAAGCGCTGAAACAGCGTCAGGTCGCGCACCGCGAGCAGTTGGCGTACATCGCGTTCGAGGTAGCTCGCCACGTAATTCGGCAACCAGTCGTCAACGGCCGGCGGGCAGTCGTACAGGGCCGGGTAGCCGCCCTTGAGCAACAGGTCGTTTAGCTGGTCCGGCAGCATGGCAGCGCCAAGTTCGGCGGCGGACAAGGGGAGCAATGCTACCCGGCCCACCCGTCCGGCGAGCGATTGGGTGATGCCGGCCATCAGGTCGAACTGGGCCGAGCCGGTGAGGACGAAATCGCCCACGCGTGCGCGTTCATCGACCCATTGCTGTAAGGATTGCAGGTAGGTGGCCGGGAGGCAACGTCAGCCTGATGCCAACACGATGCAATGGCTCGACCGCTTTGCGGCGCTGATTCCGCCGCGCAAACATCGGCAGCGCTAACACGGGGCGCTGACGCCGAACTCGCCGCTGCGGGCCGCGGTTACCGCACTGGCGCAGCCGGCTGAAGGCGTTGTGCCTGCGCCTGTCGATTCCACTCTCGCAGCCAGCCGTCGCGCCACCGGCCGACGCGACCGACGCGACCGACGAGCCGGCGCATCGCCAGGCAGCCCGCTAAGTCTGGGCGCTGCGACTGGCGCGCATCGACGAGGTGCTGCCCCTGCTGTGCCCCAGGTGCGGTGGCGCGATGCGGATCATCGCCTTCATCACCGAAGCGGCGATGATCCGTGCGATTCCCGGTCACCTGGGCCAGCCTCTGCAACTGCCGCGTCTGCGGCCGGCGCGGCGGCCGCCGCTGTGGGGGCTGCCGGACCAAGGACGCACACCATCAATCCAGGCCGAAACTTCCGGCTGGCCGCCATTCACACGCATCGCCGGCCTGCCTCAACCGAGCAGCAGCTTCAGCAGCCCTTCCGGCGCGCTCATCATGGCATTGTGGCCGGTGCGCATCTCGATGTATTTCCACTGCGGGTCTGCCTTGAGGCGTTGCTTCAAGCCCATGAAGTCGGAATAGAGCGGCTCGATGCAGTCGATATAGGTACGCGGCAAGAGCGCCGCGCCACGGCCGGCGGCAAGATTGGGCAAATGCATGTGCGACAAGTAGCAGCCATAGGGGTGCGGGCGCAGGCGGCGGTTGGCCCAGGCGATGTCAGCCGCATCGGTGAGGCCGAACACGGCGGCGTCCGGCGCCGGAAGAAAGAGTCCGCCAGCGGAGCGCGCGGCAGCATGGCGCGTCGCGGCGGCTTCCGGCGTGTGAAAGTCGGACCAGGCCGTGCCGTGCTTCGGTACCAGGGCATCCAGATAGAAGAGCGCCGCGATGCGGCCGCTGCCGTCCAGGCGGTCGGCCGCGCCGGTGATGGCCATGCCGCCGTAGGAGTGACCGACCAGGATCACGTCCTCCAGCTCCTCGGCCTCGATATGGCTGATCACGTCGTCGACATGGGTGCCCAGCGTGATCTGTCTGGAAAGCAAATGCGCATGCTCGCCCATGCCCGCCAGGGTCGGGGTATGCACGGCATGGCCCTGCGCGCGCAGCAGCTTTGCCACCCGCGCCCAGCACCAGCCGCCGTGATAGGCGCCGTGGATCAATACAAAGGTGCTCATATGTTCACTCCCTGGATAAATTCCCGTGCCGCTGCCAATACCTGGTCAGCCATGTCCGCCCGCAGGCAGTCGATGCGTTGCAGGTCGCTGAAACCGCGCAGCCAGGTGATCTGACGCTTGGCCAGCTGCCGGGTGGCATGGATGCCGCGCTCGCGCAGTTCAGATTGTGGCAAGCGGCCGTCGAGCATCTCCCAGACCTGGCGATAGCCGACGCAGCGCATCGATGGCATGGTGGCGTTCAAGTCCGAGTGGTGGGCGCGCAGGGCCTGCACTTCATCGACCAGGCCGGCGGCCAGCATGGCGTCGAAGCGCGTTGCGATGCGCTGATGCAACGCGGCGCGGTCGGCGGCTTCCAGGGCGATGCTCTTGAGTGTGAACGGCAGTTCGGCCGGCGCCGCGTCGGAATGGCGCGTAAGAAGTTGCGAGAGCGGCGTGCCGGTGATGCGAAACACCTCAAGGGCGCGGCCGATGCGCTGTGCGTCGGTGGGCGCCAGGCGTGCCGCGGTTGGCGCGTCGGCCAGCGCCAGGTCGGCATGCAGGGCCGGCCAGCCGCGTAAAGCGGCATCCATCTCGATGGCGGCGCGCAGCGCGGGGTCGGCCTGCGGCAGATCGTCCAGCCCCTCGCGCAGCGCCTTGAAGTAGAGCATGGTGCCGCCGACGAAAATCGGCACGCGGCCGCGCGCGTGGATGGCCGCCGCAGCTTCCCATGCATCGGTAACGAAGCGAGCAGCCGAATAGGCCTGGGTGGGCGCGATGATGTCGATCAGGTGATGTGCGATGCCGCGGCGCTCGCCAACCGAAGGTTTGGCAGTGCCGATATCCATGCCGCGATAGACCAGCGCGGAATCGACGGAAATCACCTCGCCATTCAGGGCTTCGGCGAGGGCAACGCCCTGCCCGGTCTTGCCGGTGGCGGTGGCGCCGATCAGTGCAATGGCGCGCGGTTTCACAAATCGGTGGCCCGGCTCAACGGCCGCGCATGAACAGGCGGTCGAGATCGGACAGGCCGAACTGGTACCAGGTCGGGCGGCCGTGGTTGCACTGGCCGCTCTTTTCGGTTTCTTCCATCTGGCGCAGGAGCGCATCCATTTCCGGCAGCGACAGGCGCCGGTTGGCGCGCACCGCGGCGTGGCAGGCCATGGTCGAGAGCAGTTCGTCGCGATGGCGGGTCAATACCTCGCCCGAACCGAAATCCTGCAGTTCCCTGAGCACATCGCGCGCCAGCGCCCTGGCGTCGGCGTCGCCCAGCAGCGCCGGCACGGCGCGCACCGCCAGGCTTGTCTCCGACAGCGGCGTGATCTCGAAGCCCAGTGTTTCGAGCGTCTCGGCATAGTCGGCGGCGGTGGCTACCTCGAGACGCTCGGCGTTGAAGGCCACCGGGATCAACAGCGGCTGCGCGGCGATGCGTTTGGACTCGAGGTCTTTCTTGAAGGCTTCGTAGAGAATCCGTTCATGCGCCGCGTGCATGTCGACCACCACCAGGCCGGCCTGGTTTTGCGCCAGGATATAGATGCCGTGCAGTTGCGCCAGTGCCTGACCCAGCGGCGCATCTCCTGCCGGCAGGGCGGCCGCCATGTAGCCGGGCGCCGGCGCTTCCATCACGCGTTGCGAGGCGGCTGACGAGAACAAGGCGAAATAAGCCGCCGGCGACTGTGGCTGCCCGACGGGCGACGGGCGAAACAGGGTTTGTGGCATGCCGCTGGTGCTGCTTCGGGCGTCGCCCATGCTTTGGGCCGCGACGCCGGCCGGCCGCAGCGCCAGACCGTCGGCGCTGGCCATCGGCACCGGCGCTTCGGCGGCGCTGGCGGCCAGTGCAGCCGCCACTGCACGCATCACGAACTGGTGGATGCCCTGCGCTTCGCGAAAGCGTACTTCGATCTTGGCCGGATGCACGTTGACATCCACTGCGGCCGGCGGCAGCGAGAGGAACAAGGCATAGCTGGGAAAGCGGTCGCCGTGCAGCACGTCGGCGTAGGCGGCACGCACGGCGTGCTGCAATACCTTGTCGCGCACGTAGCGGCCGTTGACAAAAAAGTACTGGGCGTCGCGCGAGCCGCGCGCATCGGCCGGATTGCCGATCAATCCGGTAAGTGCGATCGGCCCGGCCAACGCATCGACCGCGCGCGCGCCGCCAGCGAACTCTTCGCCCAGCACATGGGCCACCCGCGCGGGCAGGGACTCGGCCTTCAGATGCTGCACCACGCGGCCGTTGTGGGTCAGGGTGAATCCGACCTCGGGGCAGGAAAGCGCGCTGCGCCGCAGCGCCTCCGCGCAATGCGCGAACTCGGTGGCCTCGCTTTTGAGGAACTTGCGGCGCGCCGGCACCCGGCCGAACAACTCGTCGACCTCGATCACGGTGCCGCGCGCCAGGGCTGCCGGCCTGGGTGCGCCAGCGGCGTCGCCGCCAAGCGCGAAGGCCGACTCCGCACCGCGCTCGCGGCTGGTCATGGTGAGCTGCGCCACCGCGGCAATCGATGCCAGGGCTTCACCGCGAAAACCCAGCGAGGCGACGTTTTCGAGATCGTCGAGCGAGGCGATCTTGGAGGTGGCATGGCGCGCCAGGGCCAGCGCCAACTCGTCGCCGGCGATGCCGTGGCCGTCGTCGGCGATACGCATCTTGCGCACCCCGCCGGCCTCGAGCCGGATGTCGATCGCCGAGGCGCCGGCATCGAGCGCGTTTTCCAGCAGCTCCTTCAATACCGAGGCGGGACGCTCGACCACCTCGCCGGCGGCAATCTGGTTGATCAGTGCATCGGGCAGCAGGCGGATGGCGCGCGAAAAGTCGACTTCGGTCATCCGGAAATTATAGTCCTCGGGTATGATGCGCCCGCCTTGAACGGACACGCCCATGGACATCATTCTCGCACTCATCGACTTCATCCTGCACATCGACGTCCATCTGGCGGAGTTGATCCGCGACTATGGGGCCTGGATCTACGGCATTCTGTTTGCCATCATTTTTATCGAGACCGGCCTGGTGGTGATGCCCTTCCTGCCGGGCGATTCACTGCTGTTCGTGGCCGGCGCGTTTGCCGCCAAGGGCGACATGGATGTGAGCCTGGTGATCGTGCTCCTGTCGATCGCCGCGATCCTGGGCGATGCGCTCAACTACGCGGTGGGCCGCTATTTCGGCGACAAGGTATTCGCCTGGGAGAATTCCCGCTGGTTCAACAAGCGCCTGTTCGACAAGACCCATGCGTTCTACGAGCGTCATGGCGGCAAGACCATCGTCATCGCCCGCTTCCTTCCCTTCCTGCGTACCTTTGCCCCCTTCGTCGCGGGCGCCGCGAAAATGAACTACGCGCGTTTCGCGATGTATAACGTTTCCGGCGGCATTTTCTGGGTGGCCTCGCTCACCATCGCCGGCTTCTGGTTCGGCAATATTCCCTGGGTCAGCCGCAACCTGACCCTGATCATCGTGGCGCTGATCGTCATTCCGGGATTGCCGGCGGTCTATGTCGGTGTGCGCGAATGGATCGCCAGCCGGCGCGCGAAGAAGGCCTGAGCGGCGCCACTTGCGGGGGGCCCGCCCGCAGGCCTTGCCGCGAAAATGGAAAACAGGCGAGTGCTGATAGCGCCGTAAGGGCGCCGCCAGCAAGCTTAAGGAAACACTGAACAAGTCCGTAGGTCGAGAAAGTCGCTCTTGCAAGATGTTGAATCGAAAAGGTTCTTCGTTCGAGAATCCGCATTCCAGGGACTTGTTCAGCGTTTTCTTAGCTCTATTGCTTGCGCGCCAAGCCGATGGCGATGCGCAGTCCGTCGATCATCAGGTCGATCTCTTCCAGGCTGACGTCGAGCGCCGGCATGAAGCGCAGCAATGCCGGGCGCGGCGTGTTGAGCAACAGGCCTCGTTGTGCCCAGCCCGGCTGTCCGGCAAGCTTGTCGCGCGCGAGGGTTACCACCTCCGCGCCGAGTTCGTCCTTGAGTTCGAGCGCGCGCAACAGGCCGATGCCGCGCTCGGCGCCCAGGTCCAGTTCCGCCGACAGCGCGGTAAGGCGGGTACTCAAATGCGCGCCGGCGCGGTTCACGTGGGCCAGAAAAGCCGGCTGCATCACCGCATTGACCACCGCCAGGCCGACCGCGCACATCAGCGGATTGCCGTTGTAGGTGCCGCCCTGGTTGCCATGCTCGAATACGCTGACTTCCTCCTTGGCCAGGAGCGCGGCCAAGGGCACGCCGCCGCCGATACCCTTGCCCAGGGTCATGATGTCGGGTTCGATGCCGAAATGCTCATAGCCGAACAAGTGCCCCAGTCGACCGATGCCGGTCTGCACTTCGTCGCAGATCAGGAGCAGCTTGCGTTGATTGCACAGTTCGCGCAGGCCGCGCATGAATTCCGGCGTCGCCAGGTTGACGCCGCCTTCACCCTGCACCGGTTCGAGCATGATGCCCACGGTCTTGTCGGTGATCAGGGCCTCGACCGAAGCCAGGTCGTTCAACGTGGCCTTGGGGAAGCCCGGCACCTGCGGCGCAAACATGGTGTCCCAGCCCGGCTTGCCCGAGGCCGACATGGTGGCGATGGTGCGGCCGTGAAAGCTGCCCACGGTGGTAATGATCTCGTAGGCGCCACTTCTGAATTTCTGGCCCCATTTGCGTGCCAGCTTGATCGCGCCCTCGTTGGCCTCGGCACCGCTATTGGCGAAAAACACGCGGTCGAAACACGAGTTGGTGGTGAGGAGCCGCGCCAGTTCGAGCGACGGCGCATTGTAGAAGGCCGGGCTGGGGGTGATCAGGCGTTGTGCCTGGATCGCCAGCGCGTCGGCGATCACCTTCGGCGCATGGCCCAGCGCATTGACCGCCCAACCCTGCACGAAATCAAGGTAGATCTTGCCGGTGTGATCGGTGAGCCACGACCCGTGGCCTTCGGTGAACACGATTTCGGGCCGGGGCGTGATGTCCATCAGGGACTCGACGTGGAATTTCTCGAAGTTCATCGCATGTTTCCTTTGCAAGAGGCGCAATCTTAAGACATAAAGAAAAAGCCGCGCTGAGGGCGCGGCTGGATCGATGACGGCGCTGCTGGTTTCAGGCCGGAGATCGTCGCGCGCGCTGCAACCTCGCGCTCGTAAGGACTCGCCCAATGACCATCGCCCATAGCGGCATCATCGTGATCTGGAATGACATTCTTGCACAATCGCGTGAGGATTTTCTCGTCTGGCACTCACGCCCGCAAGGCGCCGGAATTCACGCGTCTGGTAGGCGAGATCACCCCGGAGTTCCTGGCCTGAAGCGTGCTTGACGATAGCCGTACCGGTTCGCTGCCCGGATAGGCGGCCGTTCAGATTTCGACCTGGGTCCCAAGCTCCACCACCCGGTTGGCCGGGATGCGGAAGAAGTCCGATGCGCGCGCGCCGTTCTTGTACATCCACACAAACAGGTGCTCGCGCCACAGCGCCATGCCGGGAATGTCGGTCGGGATCACGTTTTCGCGCGACAGGAAATACGAGGTCAGCATCGGCTCGACATGCATGCCGCGCATCTCGCAACTCTTGAGTATGGCCTCGATGTCGACATCATCCTGATAGCCGACATGCGCGATCACCTGCACGAAACCGGCATCGAGCAACTCGACATCGACCCGCCGGGCGGCGTTCACGCGCGGTACTTCCTCGGTTTGCACCGTCAGCAGCACCACCTGCTCGTGCAGCACCTGGTTGTGCTTGAGGTTGTGCAACAGCGCATGCGGCAGCACATTCGGCGTGGTGGTCATGAAAACCGAGGTACCCATCGCGCGATGCGGTGGCGCAATCGAGATGCTTTCGATGAACGGGATCAGGGGCAGGCTGTCCGTGGCCAGGCGCATCGCCACCAGGCGCCGTCCGGTCTTCCAGGTGATCAGCAGCATGTAGATGATCAGGCCCAGCACGGCCGGGAACCAGCCGCCATCGGGGATTTTCAGCAGGTTCGAAGAAAGGAAGCCGGCGTCGATCACCAGCAGCACAGCCATCATCGGCAGGTAGGCCACCGGTTTCCATTTCCAGATGCGCACCGCCACGATCGAAACCATGATCGAGGTGACTGCCATGGTACCGGCCACCGCGATGCCGTACGCAGCGGCCAGGTTGCTGGAGGTTTTGAACACCAGGACCAGCAGCACCACCAGAACGAACACCGCCCAGTTGATGAAGGGCACATAGACCTGGCCCTTTTCGGTGGCCGAGGTGTAGAGCACGCGCATGCGCGGGCAGTAGCCCAGCTTCATCGCCTGGGTGGTGAGCGAGAAGGCGCCCGATATGGTGGCTTGCGAGGCGATGACCGTGGCAGCGGTAGCCAGCAGCACCATGGGTATGCGGCCCCATTCCGGCACTGCCAGGTAGAACGGGTTGACAATCGCCGCCGGGTTGTAGATCAGAAGCGCGCCCTGGCCGAAGTAATTGAGCAGCAGCGCCGGGAACACCACGAAGAACCAGCCGATGCGCAGCGGTTTGCGCCCGAAGTGCCCCATGTCGGCATACAGCGCCTCGACCCCGGTGACGGCGAGAAACACCGAGCCCAACAGGATGAAGCTCTTGAACGGGTCGCTGATGATGAACTTGATCGCGTAGACCGGGGACAGTGCGACCAGCACCGAAGGATGCTGCGCGATCTGGTAGACGCCGACTGCCGCCAGTGAGGAAAACCACAGGATGGTGACGGGGCCGAAGAACTTGCCGACCCGTCCGGTGCCGAGCTTCTGGGCGAAGAACAGCAAAAACAGGATGATCAGCGCGATCGGCAGCACAAAGTGGCTGAAGGCGGGCGAAATCACCTCCAGGCCTTCGACTGCGGAAATGACCGAGATCGCCGGTGTCACCACGCTATCGCCGTAAAACAAGGCGGCGCCCACCAGGGACAGCGAAATGATGGCCAGGCGCCGCCGCGAATCGGCCGGCAGGCCTTTGCTCGCCAAGGACATGATCGACAGCATGCCGCCTTCGCCGTGGTTGTCGGCGCGCATTACCAGCAATGCATACTTGATGCTCACCACCAGGGTGAGGGTCCAGGTGATCAGCGACAGCACGCCATAGATCGAGGCTTCCGAGATCGGGATGCCGTGCGCCGGGCTCATGCCTTCCTTCAAGGCATACAGCGGGCTGGTGCCAATGTCGCCGAACACCACGCCGAGCGCCGCCAAAGTGAGAGCCGGCAGTGAAGCGCGCTGGGTTTCGTGCTGGTCGGAAGCCGGTAGCATGTTTGTTGTTCCCTTCGTACTGCGGCGACCCGGTCACCGACGCGTCGCAGCAAGCACAAGAGCAAATGAGAGTTTTACACCTGTTTGTTGCGACGCACAATGTCGAATATCATCTTCGGGACCTGTCGGACATGCCTTGAGAGACAGGCGGACGCCATGCTTCCCCGCCGCACCGATGGTCGAACCGCCCGTGCCCCGGCGACAAAACGGCGCGTACCATTGCAGGCATGCACAGCCGATTACCCACTTATTTCATATCGCACGGCGGTGGGCCGTGGCCATTCATGCCGGAGAAACTCAACGGTACCTACCGGCCACTGGCGGCCTTTCTAGCCGATCTGCCGCAGCGGATCGGCGTTGCGCCGCAGGCGCTGTTGGTGATTTCGGGCCACTGGGAGGCGCCGGACTTCGCGGTCATGACGCATCCGCAGCCGCCCATGCTGTATGACTATTACGGCTTCCCGCCGCACACCTATCAGGTGCAATACCCGGCTCCGGGCTCGCCGGCGCTGGCTGCGCGTGTCGGCGCGCTGATCGCGGCGGCAGGACTTGCGACCCATGCGGATGCGCAGCGCGGATTTGACCATGGCACCTTCACTCCATTGGCGGTGATGTATCCGCAAGCGGATGTTCCGGTGGTTCAGCTTTCGCTGCGTGACGATTTCGATCCGGCCGCGCACATTGCGCTGGGCCGCGCCCTGGCGCCCTTGCGCGACGAGGGCGTGTTGATCATCGGCAGCGGCCTTTCGTATCACAACCTGCGAGCCATGGGGGCGATGGGGCGTGAACCTTCAAGGCAATTTGATGACTGGTTGTGCAAAGCGCTGGGCGCCGACCCGCAAGCGCGCGCGAGCCATCTGCTGCAATGGGAGGTCGCACCGGCTGCGCGCTTCGCACATCCGCGCGAGGAGCATCTGCTGCCGCTGATGGTCGCCGTCGGCGCCGCGTTCGACGAGCCTTGCGAACGGGTGTACCACGAGGATGACTTCATGGGTGCCATCAGCGTTTCAAGCTTCAGGTTCGGCACGCTTGCGTAGGCTTGCGGACGCCATGCAGCTTCGCTCTGAATCAGAGTGACGCCAGCTTCGCCTTGGCCAGCGGCGGATTCTTCGAGAAGTAGGCCTTGATGCCCTTGAGGATGGAGTTCGCCATGCGGTCCTGGTAAGCCTCGTCGAGCAGGCGCTTCTCTTCCTCGGGATTGCTGATGAACGCGGTCTCGATCAGGATCGACGGAATGTCGGGCGCCTTGAGCACGGCGAAGCCGGCCTGTTCCACATGCGCCTTGTGCAGGTCGTTGATGTTGGCAAGTTCCGCCAGCACCGCGCGGCCGACTTTGAGGCTGTCGTTGATTTGCGCCGTGGTCGACAGATCAAGCAGCACTTTCGCCAGGTCCTTGTCGTGCGTGCCCAGATTGACCCCGCCGATAAGATCGGCGTCGTTTTCCTTCTTGGCAAGCCAGCCGGCGGCACTCGACGTGGCGCCGCGCTCGGACAACGCAAACACTGAAGAGCCGCGCGCGGTCGGTTTGATCCAGGCGTCGGCGTGGATCGATACGAACAGGTCGGCCTGTACCTTGCGTGCTTTTTGCACGCGAACGTTGAGCGGCACGAAATAGTCGGAGTCGCGCGTGAGCATGGTGCGCATGTTGGGCTCGGCGTCGATTTTTTCCTTGAGCCGCTTGGCCACTGCGAGGGTGACGTTTTTCTCGTAAGTACCGCGCCGCCCGACCGCGCCCGGATCCTCGCCGCCGTGGCCGGGGTCAAGCGCGATGGTCAGCATGCGCGTGATCACCGGCTTGGCGGTTCTGGCCTCGGCGCGGGCGGTTTCGCTGCCCGCTTCGGGCCGGCCGCGCGTTTCGGCCTTGTCGGTGCTCCGCGGAGCCGTTTGTGGTGCGCCTGCTTCGTCCGCACGTGGCACCATGTCGGCCGGCAGGCTTTGCTTGTCCATCAGCGAAAGCAGCGGATCCGGCGGATTCACCGGATACAGATCGAGCACCAGTCGATGGCCGTATTCGCCGACCGGTTTGAGGGCAAACACCTGCGGGTTGATCTCGGTCTTCAGATCGAACACCAGGCGCACCACGCGCGGCTTGAACTGGCCGGCCCGCACGCTGCCGATATAGGGATCGTTGGCGGTGACCTTGGCGACGATGTCGCGTAGCTTGCCGGAAAGTTCGAGGTCTTCAATGTCCAGCACCAGACGATCCGGATTGGCAAGCAGCTGGTGCGAGTATTTGAGCGCGGCTTCGAGTTCGAGCGTGACACGGGTGTAGTCGCGCGCCGGCCACACGCGCACGGCTACGATAGAGGAGCTTTGTGCAAAAAGCGGCGAAGTGGCTGCCAGCATCAAGCTGCCGGTGGTGGCACGCAGAAAGGCGCGGCGTGAAAGCGGAAATGCAGGAGGTGCCGGACTCAGCTTTCCGGAAAGGTGGGTCGCAGTGCGCGCAATGCGTTTAGACATCGGTCCCCCCGTTGACTTGCAGAGAGCACATCGACCGTGCGAGATGCTCCTGCGCCGTTTTCCTCGAACCTGAAACGCAATTCCAGATCCGCCGTCGGCAACACCCCGGCGGCTTTTTCGGGCCATTCCACAAGGCATACCGACGACTCGTTGAAGGGCTCGTCCAACCCTGCTTCACGCCATTCTTCAGGATCGTTGAATCTATAAAAATCAAAGTGATACAGAATATACCCAGAAACTACATAAATTTCAACCAAAGTGTAGGTCGGGCTCTTTACCGGGCCTTTATGGCCCAGGGCGTTCAACAGTCCGCGAGTGAAGGTGGTTTTACCGGCGCCCAGGTCGCCGCGCAGGTAAATCCGCATGCCCGGCACCAGTAGTGGCGCCAGGGCCGCGCCCAGTGCCCGGGTGCCGGCGTCACCGTTCAACGTGACTGTATGATTGTTCGATGACATCGCTGGCAGATCGAAACGGCATGGATGACGCGCAACTGAAGGCGCGGATTCGCTCGCTGGGCTTGCGCCTGGGCTTTGACGCGATCGGCTTTGCGGGCATCGAGTTGGGCTCGGCGGAAACCGGCCTGGCGGCATGGCTCGCCGCCGGACATCACGGCGAAATGGATTATATGGCTCGCCATGGCAGCGCACGCACCCGCCCGGCTGAGTTGGTGCCCGGCACCCTGTCGGTAATCACTGCGCGCATCAACTATCTGGCCGGTGGGGTCGATGCGGCGCTGGGGGAGTTGGCGCAACCGCGGCAGGCCTATGTATCGGTCTATGCCCGCGGACGCGACTATCACAAGGTGTTGCGTGCCCGGCTCAAGGCGCTGGCCCTGGCGGTCGGCGCCGAGATCGGCAGCTTCGGATACCGCGTATTCACCGATTCGGCGCCGGTGATGGAGGTGGCGCTGGCCGAGCAAAGCGGGCTCGGCTGGCGTGGCAAGCACACGCTTCTGATCTCGCGCGAAGCCGGTTCATTTTTTTTCTTAGGCGAGATCTACACCGACCTGCCACTTGTGCCCGATGCGCCGGTCGCCGAGCATTGCGGGTCTTGCTTCGCCTGCAGCAGCGCCTGCCCGACCGGGGCCATCACCGGCCCCTACAAGCTCGATGCGCGGCGCTGCATCTCGTATCTGACCATCGAACTCAAAGGCGCGATCCCGGTTGAACTGCGGCCGCTGATCGGTAATCGGATCTATGGCTGCGACGATTGCCAGCTGATCTGCCCGTGGAACAAGTTCGCGCAAGCCGCCGCGGTGCCTGATTTTGTCGAGGTGCGCAACGCCCTGGATCGGGCAAACCTGCTGCAACTCTTTGCCTGGAGCGAAGACGAGTTCAACGAGCGCATGCAGGGCAGCGCGATTGGGCGTATCGGTTACCGGAAATGGCTGTCGAACATCGCCGTCGCACTGGGCAATTTGTTGCACGCGGCGCCATCAAGCGCTGATCGACAGGATTTTGCAGCGATTGTCGTCGCGCTCAAGGCGCGCATTGGTGACGGCAATGACTTGGTGGGCGAAAGCGCCTTGTGGGCCCTTGGCCGGCTGCGAGCTGCCGATGCATCGGAGATCGACGCCTAGCTAGCCGGGCTATCTGGCCGAGGCGGCTGGCGATAGTGCGTGAGCTCAGGCGGTGCGTGAATTGGCCAACTGAATCAAACCGCGTCACCCTGCTTGGCCGGATGGGCTGCGATCACCGCCGGCAGGGCGAAGATGCGCTCGGCGATGGCGCAGGCGATCGGGAAAGCGCTCAAGTCGCAGTTGAAGCGCTGCGCGTTGAATATTTGCGGCCCGAGGCAGACGTCGGCGATCGTCGGCGTGTCGCCCAGGCAGAACAGGCCATGACGCTTCTCATGCGCCAGCGTCTGTTCCAGCGAGCGCATGCCCTCGGCGATCCAGTGGGCATACCATTCGTTGGATTGCGCCTCGGTCAGGTTCCAGCGCCCGCGCAGGTACTTGAGCACACGCACGTTGTTGAGCGGGTGAATATCGCAGCCGATGATCTGCGACAGCATGCGCACATAGGCGCGCTCGTCGATGTCGCGCGGCATCAGGGGCGGCGCCGGATGACGCTCCTCCAGGTACTCCAGCATCGCCAGCGACTGGGCATGGAGCTTGCCGTCCTCGATCAGGGCCGGCAACAGGCCTTGCGGGTTCAAGTCCATGTACGCGGGTTCGCGGTGCTCAAGCTTCGGCAGGCTGACGAACTGCGGCGTGTAGTCGAGGCCCTTGTAGTTGAGTGCGATGCGCAGGCGGAACGATGTCGAGGAGCGAAAAAAGGTGTAGAGGGTGCGCATGCACTTCGCCTTCAATCGGCTGCCTTGTTAAGAATGTGCTCCGGCGTGCTGGAAACGATTTCGACGTACTTCGGCACGAACTTCTTGCCTTCGATCAGGCCGACGAAGGCCGGCTTGATTTCCTCGGCGAGGATCTTGCGGATGCGCGCATGTTCGACGATGTCCGACCATTCGGCGATGAGGAAAAAGCGGCTTGGATCCTCGGTGTCACGGCACAACACGCCGTCCTTGACTTGCGCTGCCGACTTGTGCATCGGATTGCCTTCGGAATAGTCGAACTCGTTGAACAATTCGATAAATTCCTGCTCGCGCCCGGGCAGCACGCGGAAGTCGTAGATATGCAGGTAGTTGCCCATGGTGGCCAGGGGGACGAGAGCCATGCGATGCCTCCGGAAGTTTGCTTGAGACGCGTTCGAGGGTATTGTCGCCGCACTACAGTGCAACGCTTGCATTGACGCCAATTCAGTCATTATACTGACGATAATTGCTCGAAAATGCAAGCTGTGACCGGCGAACTGTGACCGGCAAGCTGTGACCGGCAAAAATTCCGGCGGACGGGGCGCCCGGACGGCAAGCCGCCGCGCCCGAAATTGCAGCCGGTTTGTGCGTGCGCATGCCGGCGCCGGTAGACTGAAGATATCGCCATCAGCAACATCAGCAACATCAGCAACATCAGCAACATCAGCAACATCAGCAACATCAGCAACATCAGCAACATCAGCAACATCAGCAACATCAGCAACATCAGCAACATCAGCAACATCAGCAACTTCTGCAAGGAGAAGCCATGAACGCACCCGAACGATTGCCGGTGGAACAAGGCCCTGGCCTCGAGGCACGCCACGCCTGGCCTCGGCAGGGACTCTGCGCGATTCCGGACTGGGTGTACACGAGCGAGGAAGTCTATGCGCGCGAAGTCGAGCGCATTTTTCATGGCCGCACCTGGAACTATGTCGGGCTCGAGGCCGAGCTGCCCAAGCCGGGCACCTACAAGCGCTCGAATGTGGGTCCGACGCCGGTGGTTGTGACACGGGCGGAAGACGGCAGCATCCACGTGGTGGAAAACCGTTGCGCCCACCGCGCCGCCGAATTCTGCCGCAGCCATCGCGGCGAAGCGCGTGATTTCGTCTGCCCCTACCATCAGTGGAACTACGACCTCAAGGGCAACCTGATAGGCGTGCCGTTTCGGCGCGGGGTGGATAAAAAAGGCGGCATGCCGGCCGATTTCAAGCCGGCCGAACACGGCCTGCGCAAGCTCAAGGTGGCCACGCGCCGCGGCGTGATCTTCGCGTCCTACGCGGAGGACATGGAGTCGGTCGAAGACTACCTGGGAGCGGAAATCCTCAAGGATTTCGACGCCGCTTTCGATGGCCGCAAGCTGACCATCCTTGGTTACTACCGCAACACACTGCCCGGCAACTGGAAGCTGTATCACGAGAACCTGAAGGACCCATATCACGCGACGCTGTTGCATACCTTCCTGGTGTCGTTCGGGTTGCTGGTGGCGGGCAACAAGTCGGCGATGATCTGCGATCCCAGCGGTCGCCATGGCACCATGGCCTCCGCCAAGTCCGATGCATCAAAGGTGGACGACGCCAGGAAAAAGGAAATGCGTGCCTACAAGGAAGGCATGGTGCTGGAAGATCCGCGCATGATGGATTTCGTCGAAGAGTTCGATTCTCCCTGGTCGGTCACCATGCAGACCATCTGGCCGAACCTGATCGTGCAGCGCGAAATGAATACCTTGGGCACGCGCCAGATCGTGCCCAACGGGCCCAACGAATTCACCATGGTCTGGACCATGTTCGGCTATGAGGGCGACAGCCAGGAGATGACGCGTCATCGCATGCGCCAGGGCAATCTGATGGGTCCGTCCGGATTTCTTGGCCTGGAGGACAACGAGGCCATCAAGTTCGTGCAGGATGGCATGCTGCGCGGCCGCCCGGGCCTGCATCTTGTGGTGCTCGACCCGGCGATTGCCGCCGGTACCTCCGATACCTTGATCTCGGAGGCGGCGATTCGCGCCATGTACCAGCATTGGCGTGGCGTGATGGGACTGTGAGCCAAGCATGAACGCGCCCGCTTTCGCCCCGCTGCATACCGATCGTTTCGTCGAAGTCGATCAACTGCGCCGGCGCATCGACGCCTTTCACGCCGCCTATTGCGACGCGCTCGACAATGGTCGCCTGACCGAATGGCCTTCCTACTTCACCGAGGACACGTTTTACCGCGTGATTGCCCGTGAAAACCGCGACCTGGGCCTGCCGGTGGGGCTGGTGTACTGCGAAGGCCAGGCGATGCTGCGCGACCGCGCCTTCGCGCTTTGCAACACCGCCATGTATGCGCCGCGCTACCTGCGCCATTTTGTTTCGAACATCCGCATCGATGCGGTTGAAGAGGGCGGTGCGCTGGTGCGTGCGCGCTCGAATTACCTGCTGTTTCAGGTGCTGGTCGACCGTCCCAACGCCACCTTGCACCAGATGGGCGAGTACCACGATGTGTTCCGGATGGACCAGGACGGCGGCATGCTGATCGCCTCGCGCGACTGCATCTACGACAACGCGTTGATCGACAACGCGCTGGTCTATCCGGTGTGAGGTTCGCGCCGCTTGGGCTCGAGTGCCGGCGGCCGGGTCCTGCATGCCCGGTAGCCCGCTAAAGATCCTTGAACACGTGCAGGCCGATGCGGTCGAAACTTTCGACCAAGTGAACCAGGTTGCGCATGAAGCGCTCGCGCTCGCCGGCAGGCAGGGGTTCGAGCAGCCGTTCCTGCGCGCGCGCCATCGATGCCTCGACGCTTGCCGTGGTGCTGCGGCCGGCGGGCGACAAGCGGGCGATGTTCATGCGCTTGTCGCTGGTGCTCTTGGCGCGCAGCAGCAGTCCGCGCGCCTCAAGTCGGCGCAACACGTCGCTGGTGGTGGTGCGATCCAGGCCCAGTTCGGTGGCCAGCGAGTTCTGATCCATGCCGCGCGGCTTCTTGCGCAGCGCCGACAAAAGGCCGTATTGCACAGGCGTCATGCGGGCGTCGCCGCACTCCTCGAAAAACAAGGCATAGTGAACCTGGTTGAGGCGCCGCACCAGATAGCCGGGGCGCGACCACAGCACGCCGTGCGTGGGCGGCGGCGTGCTGCGTGCGGGAATCCGGCGCCGCAAGGGCTGGCGCGATCCGGGGCCGCGGCCAGTCGGCTTTTCAACAGGCGTAAAAGCTACTTTCATCGCAACGATTATAGGGTTCCGGCATGACTGACATTACGGGCACAGGCACGGGCGCATCAGCGCGGGCGCTGCATCAGGCGGCAGTCGACGGCGCGGTGTCATGCGTGGCCATCACCCAGGCACATCTGGCACGCATCGCGGCCGCACAGCCAAGCGTGAACGCGTTCGCCGAAGTATGTGCCGACGCGGCACTGGCGCAGGCCGCCGCGCTGGATGCGGCACGCGCGCGTGGCGCCGCTCCCGGGCCTCTGTTCGGCCTGCCCTTTTCGGTCAAGGACATCATCAACACCGCCGGCGTGGCCACGCGCTGGGGCTCGCAACTGATGCGCGACAACGTGCCCAAGGAGGACGCGGTCGCGGTGGCCCGGCTCAAGGCGGCCGGCGCAATCCTGCTGGGCAAGACGACCAGCACCGAGTTCGCGCACTCGATGATGGGCCGCTCGCCGCTGACCGGCCTGACCCTCAATCCATGGAATCCGGCCTTTACCTGCGGCGGCTCCAGCTGCGGGGCCGGTGTTGCGCTTGCCACCGGCCAGGGCGTGCTGGCACTGGCAACCGATGCCGGCGCCTCGACCCGTCTGCCGGCCGCCCTGGCCGGTGTGGCAGGTCTCAAGCCGACTCTCGGTGTGATCCCGCACAACCAGGTGCCGGATGGTTTCGGCAACTTCATCCATTTGGGTTTGATGGCGCGCGACATCGACGGCCTCGCGCGCATGCTCGATGCGGTCAGCGGCGCGCACGATGCCGACCCGCATTCGCTGGCGCGGCCCGCCACCGCTGCGCTCGCGGCGCTGGGCGCCGGCGGCACGCTGGCCGGCAAACGCATCGGGCTGCTGCGCATGGCGGGCAACCGCAAGCTGTCCGGCGCAGCGCTCGCGGCACTGGAACGCGCCGCGGTGGATTTCAAGCGCCTGGGTGCTGCAATGGTGGAGATCAGCTTTCCGCTGGAAAACCCCGAGATCACCTGGCGCGCCTTGCAGCAGATGAACTGGGCCGCACGCTTCGCCGCCCGTCTGGAGGAAATCCGCCCGCGCATCGATGCCAGCTATGCGCGCGGCATCGCCGAGGGTGCGGCCCTGTCCGGCCTGGAATTGCAGGGCGCGATCCAGAAGCGCACCGATATTTTTCGCGCCGTGCAGGCCTGGTTTCGCGATTGCGATTTCGTCCTTTCGCCGGTGGCCAGCCGCGGCGCACTGGCGGCCGACCATGGCGTACTTGACCCGATCGAGATCGATGGCGAGAGCGTGGGCGACATGCGTCGCGAATGGACGCCCTATCTGTCCTTGTTCGATTTGTCCGGGCATCCGGCAATCGCGCTGCCTGCCGGTCTTGATGCCAACGGCGTGCCGGTGGGTGTGCAGCTGGCGGGGCGCTGGCATGCGGATGCGGCGCTGTTGCACGCCGCCAGTCTCTATGAGAACGCTGCGCCGTGGGCTCAACGGCTGCCGCTTCCTGTTTGACCACAGGCCGTCCGCGTCTTGTCAGTCGTGCGCCTTCATCGGCGCCTTCTCATGCGGCATCTGCAGCGCTTCGAGAAAGCGCGAGACCAGGTTGTAGCCGCCGATGGTGGCTGTGAGTTCCACCGTTTCGCGCTCGTCGAAGTGGGCCCGGACGGCGGCAAAGATAGCCTCGGGCACGCGGATTTCGCGGGTCATCGAATCGGTGTAGGCGAGCACAGCGCGCATTTTCGGTGTGTACACATCGCTCACCGTCCACCCCGGCAAGGCGTCGATCTGCTCCTGGCTCATGCCCTCCTTGAGGGCGAAGGGCGCGTGGGCCTGGTACTCGTAGTGGGCACCGTTGATCACCGCCACCCGCATGATCGCCAGTTCGCGCGAGGCACCATCGAGCTTGGCGCGCTGGCGGATTTCGGTGAACAGGTGCAGCCAGCCGGCGGCGATGCCGGGGCTGTGCGCGAGGGTACGGTATAGGTTGAGAAATTGCCCGCCGCGCTGGTCCTTGATTTGCGTGATCAATGGCGCCAGATCGGGGCGCGCGGATTCTTCGATGAGGCTGATGCGAGGCATGCTGGCTCCGTTGATGGATTGAGGGAGGCGAATTTTCTCACGCCTGCACCCTCATGCTGCCGCTGATGCGTGGCGATTTCAATCAACGAAAAACGGCGTCTCGCCCTCTCCCTGCAGCACGATGTCGATTCGATAGGAGCGCGTGCCGGGCGGCGCCTTGTCCGAACTCGCGGGTTGCAGGATCAGGCGCGGTCGCAGGCTTGCGTCGGTGACCGCGGTGAACACCGGGTCGGCCGCATTGGCCGGCTCGTCGGGAAAAAACAGGGTGGTGGTCAGGCGCCGCATCAGCCCTGACCCGGTGATTGAAAGGTTGATGTGTGGCGCACGTCGCGCCTTGGCCACCGGATCGTCGAAGCCACCGGGCTTGATGGTGACGAAATCGAAATAGCCGTCGGTCTCGCTGGCGCACCGGCCCCAGCCGATGAAACGCGGGTCGGCCAAGGCGGCCTGCGGGTCGTTGGGATGGGCAAAGCGCCCGCCGCCATCCGCTTGCCACAGTTCGATGATCGAGTTCCAGCGCGGCAGGCGAGCGGCTTCGAACAAGTAGCCGAATACATGGATGCGCAGGCCGGCAGCTACCGCGGCGCCCGGCTCGACGATGGTCAGGTCATTGTCGCCCGGACGGAAAAAATGCGGCGGGAAGAACGGGCCGACCGTGCCGCTGGCGGTGGGAATGTATTGGCTCATGGGGTCACATGCCGAACGGGGTTTGGCGGTGCCCGCGCACCACGATATCGTGCTCGAAGCCGACCACGTTCAATACCGGCATGTCCGCCATCGGGACCTGGCGCGCGATCATCCGCGCGCGACCCCTGGGGTCGGGCACCGCATTCAAAATCAGGTCGATGTCGTTGAAAGGGTCGCCGGGGAAGAACATCTGGGTCACCAGCCTGCTCATGAATCCATCGCCGAAAATCGACATGTGGATGTGCGGCGGGCGCCACCAGCGCGTCGGATGATTCGGGTAGGGGTAGGCGGCCGGCTTGATGGTCAGGAACTCGTAGCGCCCGGCGGCGTCGGTCGCGACCCGGCCGGAGCCGACGAAATTCGGGTCGATCGGCGCGCTGTTCTTGGCGTCCATCGGGTGAATGTAGCGCCCGGCGGCGTTGGCGTGCCACAGCTCGATGATCGCGCCACGTACCGGCTGGCCATCTTCGTCCATCAGTCGCCCCGCCACCCTTATCAGCTGGCCCATGGCGCGCGGCTGCTGCGGGTAAGGGTGCGACAGATCGTTGTCGCCGGGCTTGAGTTTGGCGCCAAGCCGTGTCGGCCCGGTGATCTCGGTCAGGGTGAGAGGGCGCCGGTATAGCTGGTTCTTCGGCACCCGGGTGCTGGTTTCGCTGTAGTCGGTGACGGTCATCGCCGGCTGGGTGGCGTCGTCGTAGGGTTCGAAGGTGTTGGGCAGGTTCACGGCGATTCCTTTCCATCTGTACGGGCAGCTTGCGCCGCGCGAGGGTGGCGCGACTGTTGCAGGGCAGCGGATTTACATGGTTGACAATGTAAACCAGTATAGTTGATACTGTCAACCAAATGCCTGCCCTGCGTAACCCCGTTGTGGTTGCAAGCAGCCCGCCCCCGGGCCGGTCGGGTGCCGCTCTGCGTGCCGAGATTCGCGACCTGATTTCATTTCGCATTCATGCAGTGGCCAACCTGCTGTCGCGCGGCGCGGCCCTGCGCTACAGGCGCGAATTCGACGTCAGCCTGATGGAGTGGCGTTCGATCGCACTGCTGGGCGCGCACCAGCCGCTATCGCTCACGCAGTTGGCGCGTCACGCCGGGCTCGACAAAAGCCAGATGAGCCGGGTGGTTAGCGGCCTTGCCGAACGTGCGCTGGTGCTGCGCGGCATCGACAGCGCCGACGGCCGCGGCGTGCGCCTGACGCTGACCAGCGCTGGCCGCAAGCTCTACGAGAGCCTGATAGCATCTGCCAACTTGCGCAACCAGGCTTTCGCCAATGCCCTGACCGCTGCAGAGCAGGCCATGCTGGATACGATTCTCGCGCGCCTGGCAGAGCGGGCGCGCGACCTGATTCAAACCGAGCGCGCGGTGGCGAAACCGCAGCCGCGCTCCAGGCATTCACACAAGGAGATGCCATGAGTGCGCAACTGAAGGAAGTGCCGGGCCAATGGTCGCGTTCGCTCGAGGGGCGCGTTGCGGATGCGGAATGGCAGGTGCGGATCGATCTGGCCGCCTGCTACCGCCTGTGCGCGCATTTCCGCATGACCGACCTTATCTACACCCACATTTCGGCGCGGGTGCCGGGGCCGGAGCACCATTTCCTGATCAACGCCTACGGCCTCATGTTCGACGAGATCACCGCCTCGACCCTGGTCAAGGTGGATATCCAGGGCAACATCATCGAAGACACCACCGGCCTTGGCATCAACCCGGCCGGCTTCGTGATCCACAGCGCGATCCACAAGGTACGCGAGGATGCCCGTTGTGTGATCCATACCCACAGCGGTGCCGGCCTGGCGGTGTCGGCGCAGGCGGCCGGGCTGATGAATCTGACGCAGCATTCGATGCGCTTCCACCAGCGCATCGGCTACCACGATTACGAAGGCGTGGCGCTCGACATGGACGAACAGCAGCGCCTGCAGGCGAGCCTTGGCCGCCACAACGCGCTGATCCTGCGCAACCATGGCCTGCTCACCTGCGGCACCAGTGTCGCCAATGCGTTCGACGAGATGTACTACCTCGAACGCGCCTGCCAGGCGCAGATCGGCGCCCTGTCCGGCGGCGTCAAGGTGCTGGTGGCCGCGGGCGAGGTTGCCGAGAAGGTGGCGCGCCAGTTCGAGCGACCCGAGCGCCAATCGCGCAGCAAGCACTGGGTGGCCTGCCTGCGCCTGCTGGATCGCCTCGATTCATCCTACAAACACTGATCAACCGGAGTCTGTGCAATGCGTTTCTCCCGCAGGGATTTTCTTCGCGGCGGCGTCGCCGCGACATTTGCGAGCAGCGGCTTGCCGCTGCCCGCACAGGAAGCCTTTCCGAGTCGCCCCATGCGCCTGGTGGTGCCGTTTCCACCCGGGGCCTTGACCGACCTGCTGGGCCGCGCGGTGGGCGAGCGCCTCGGTCGTGCGCTCGGGCAGTCGGTGGTGATCGAGAACCGCCCCGGTGCCGGTACCCTCCTGGGAGCGGAAATCGTCGCCAAGGCGGCGCCCGACGGCCACAGCCTCCTGATTTCGACCAGTTCGACTTTCGGCATTTCGCCGGCGCTCTACAAGCCCTCGCCGATCGAGCCCTTGCGCGATTTTCAGCCGGTGTCGATGGTCGGCACGGTGAATTTTTTCCTGATCGCCGCCAACTCGTTTCCGGCCAGAAACTTTCGCGAAATGGTCGATCTGATCAAGGCCAATCCGGGCAAGTTCAACTACGCCTCGGTCGGCAACGGCAGTGCGCATCACCTGTTCATGGAAGACCTGAAACAGCGCCTCGGACTGGACGTACAGCATGTGCCCTACAAGGGCACGCCGGCCGCGCTGATCGACCTGATCCCGGGCAAGGTGCACATCATGTTCGCCGATGCCACCGTCGCGGTGCCCAATATCCAGGGCGGCAAGGTGCAGACCTACGGCACTTCGGCTGCGCGGCAGAATTCGCTGATCGCCACGGTCCCGCCGCTGGCGCAGTTCGTGCCCGGTTTTGACTGGCAGGCCTGGCAAGGCGTCTCGGTGCCGGCCGCCACGCCGGCGGCGATCGTCGCGCGCCTGTCGGCCGAGATGCAGAAGTTCCAGCATACGGCCGAGTTTCGCGAAGTACTGGGCAAGTTCGGCATGGACCCCTGGCCGCCGATGACGCCGGCGGAGTTCGCCGCCTTTGTGCGCAACGACATGCCGCGCTGGGCCGAGGCGGTGCGCGCGTCCGGCGCCAAGGTGGATTGAGCATGGCAATCGACATCGTGCCGATCAACGGTTTCATAGGTGCCGAGGTGCGCGGCGCCGATTTGTCGCGCCAAGACGACGCCACGTTCAAGCTCCTGCATGACGCACTGGTGCAATACGAGGTGCTGGTTTTGCGCGATCAACAGCGCATGACGCTTACCCACCAGATGGATTTCGGTGGCCGTTTCGGCCCGCTGTCGATCCATCCGTTTTCGCCCAACCTGGAGAGCCAACCCGCAGTGATCGTGCTGGACTACTCGGCCGATCATCCGGCCGCGCGCACCGACATCTGGCACGCCGACGAGACCTTTCGTCCCAACCCGCCGATAGTCACCATGCTGCGCGCGCGCATCATTCCCGATCGCGGCGGCGACACCTGCTTTGCCAGCATGACTGCGGCCTATCGCGGCTTGTCCGAGCGCATGAAGCAGCACATTCACGGGCTCGAATGCCAGCACGATTTCAAGCCTTTCAGGTCGCTGTTTCACAACACGCCGGAACATCGACGGCGCTTGCGCGAGATCGAGGACGAGTTTCCCAACCCCTGGCATCCGCTGGTGCGGGTGCATCCGCACTCGGGCAAGCGGGTGATTTACGTCAACCCGCAGTTTTCAATCCGCATTCGCGGCGTCAAGGATGATGAAAGCGCCGCCCTGCTTGATTTTCTGTTCCGCCAGGCGCATGTGCCGGAATACCAGTTGCGCGTGAAATGGCAGCCCGACACGCTCGTGCTTTGGGACAACCGTTCGGTGCAGCACTACGCCCCGCACGACTACTACCCGCAGCGTCGCAGCATGGAGCGCGTCACCGTCAGTGGTGATGTGCCGATCGGCGTGGCCGGACCCTATACGCCCGAGACCATCGCCGGCAACGGCATGGTGAACCCGACCGACGCACCCAAGGCGCCACCCAAACGCCAGTTCGAACGGACCCTTTGATGCGGATTTGCATATTCGGTGCCGGCGCCATCGGCGGCACGATCGGGGCAAGGCTGGCGTTGGCGGGACATGATGTCAGCCTGGTGGCGCGCGGCGCCCATCTGGCGGCGCTCAAGGCTGATGGCCTGACCCTGCTCAATGGCGGGAACAAGCATCACGTGAAGCTTGCCGCCAGCGACAAGCCGGCCGAACTTGGCCTGCAGGATGTGGTGGTCGTTGCGCTCAAGAGTCATAGCCTGGCGCCGGCGGTGGCGCATCTGGCCCCGCTCTTCGGGCCGCAAACCGCGGTGGTTACAGCGATGAACGGCGTGCCCTGGTGGTTTTTCGATGGCTGGGGTGGCGCGCTGGCTGGAACCGCGCTCAAGTCCAGCGACGCCGATGGCCGCATCGGCGGCGCCATAGCCGGCCAGCGCGTCATCGGCGGCGTGGTGTATCTGGCCGCCGACGTACCCAGCCCCGGCGTGGTGCGCCACAGTTCGGGCAACCGGCTGGTGCTGGGCGAGCCTTCGAACCGGCCCTCGGCACGGGTCGATGCACTGGTTGCCGCGCTGACCGGTGCCGGTTTCGAGGCCGTCGCCAGCGAGAATATCCGGCGCGAGCTGTGGATGAAACTGCTGGGCAACCTTTGCTTCAACCCGGTCTCGGTATTGACCGGGGCCAGCACCGACCGCATGCTCGACGATCGCCACATGGCCACACTGTTCGCAACGATGATGCGCGAGGCGATCGCGGTGGCGGCGGCGCTCGGCTTGCCGCTTGACATCGATCCGCTGGCGCGCATGGCGCAAACCCGCAAGCTGGGGCCGATCAAATCCTCGATGCTGCAGGATGCCGAGGCCGGCAGGCCGATCGAACTCGATGCGATTGTCGGCAGCGTGGTGGAGATCGCCGAGCGCATCGGCGTGGCCACGCCGTTCATCGATGCCGTTTTCGGCACCCTGCGCGTGCGGGCTGCCGGGCTCGGCCTGTATCCGCGTCCATGAGGACCCGCATCACCGAATTGCTGGGCATCGAGTTGCCCATCATTCAGGCGGGCATGAGCTGGGCGTCGTCGAATGCGGCGCTGCCACTGGCAGTGTCCGCGGCCGGTGGCCTGGGCGTGATCGCCGCCGGACCGATGCATCCCGATGCATTGCGCGCCGCGATCTGTGATGTGCGCGCAGGTACCGATCGCCCGTTCGCGGTCAATGTGCCCCTGTACAACCGCAGTGCGGCGGCCTACCTGGACGTGATCGAAGAGGAACGGGTACCGATCATCATCGCCTCGCAGGGCGGGCCCCGCGCTCATCTGGCGCGCTTCCATGCGAGCGGCGTCAAGTGGCTGCACGTGGTGGCCTCGCCCGCACATGCGAAAAAGGCCGAAGACGCGGGCGTCGATGCGCTCGTGGTGGTGGGCGCCGAGGCGGGCGGACACCCGCCGCCGGATGAGGTCGGTACCCTGGTGGTGGTGCGCGCGGTCGCCAGGGCTGCGCGGCTGCCGCTGATCGCCGGTGGCGGTGTCGCCGATGGCTACGGCATGGCGGCGCTGTTCGCGCTGGGTGCCGACGCGGTGCAACTCGGCACCCGCTTCCTGATGACGCCCGAAGCTGGCGTGCATCCGAATTACAAGGCGGCGGTGCTGGCCGCCGGCCTGGCAGACACCACGCTGGTGGGGCGCGCCGGCCTGCCGATTCGCATGCTGAGGAATTCCTTCGCCGCGCAGTATGAGGCCGGGTATCTTGCCGGCAAGCATGCCGACCTGCTCGATGCGCTGTTCGCCACCCGCAGCTTGAAGGACGCGGCGCTTGGCGGTGATGTCCAATGGGGCAAGACAGAAGCCGGGCAGAGTGCCGGGCTGATCGACGACATCCTGCCGGCGGCGCAGGTAGTGGCGCGCCTGATGGCGGAACTCGACGCCGCGCTGACGGCAATGAACGCAAGCTTGCGCTGAGCAAAGGGCCGGCATGAAACCGCTTGCAGGCATCACCATCCTCGATCTCTCGCGCGTGCTGGCCGGTCCGTTCGCCAGCATGATCCTGGCCGAACTGGGGGCGCAGGTGATCAAGGTCGAGCAACCCGGCGAAGGCGATGAAACGCGTTCGTTCGAGCCGTTTGTCGAAGCCGCTGGCGGCAGAGAAAGCGCTTACTACATGGCGTTCAATCGCAGCAAGCGTTCGATCACGGTCAACCTGCGCCAAGCCGAAGGCCAGGCCCTGATTCGCGAACTGGCAGCCAAGGCCGATGTGTTTGTGGAGAACTTTCCGGTGGGCACCTTCAAGCGCTACGGCCTCGACTATGCGTCGATCAAGGCGGTCAATGACCGCGTTGTCTATGTCTCGTGCACCGGCTTCGGCCAGACCGGGCCGTATGCCGGGCGTAAAGGTTACGACACGGTGTTCCAGGCGATGGCCGGCCTGATGAGCCTGACCGGCGAGCGTGGCGGCGGGCCGGTCAAGCCGGGCTTGCCGGTGGCCGACCTCAGTTCCGGCCTGTGGGTGGCGATCGGCATTCTTTCGGCCCTGCAGGGAAGGCACACCACTGGCAGCGGTTGCCACATCGATTTCTCGATGCTCGATGGCCAGGTCGGCTTGTTGTCGCTGGCCGCAGCGCGTTACTTCGCTCTGGGTGAAGTGCCGCCGCGCCTGGGCACCGAGCACCCCGGGCGAGTGCCCTCGGCCACCTTCAAGTGCGCCGATGGCAAGTGGCTGCACATCACCTGCAGCGACCAGCACTGGCCCCCGCTCATGAAGGTGTTGCGACTCGAAGAATGGGGCAGCGAGCCCGGCTTGCAGGACAATTCGGTGCGGGTGGCGCGCCGTGAAGAGGTGATGGCCAGGCTGACCGCGGCGATCGCCGGCTGGAAGCGCGACGATCTCGGCCGCGCTTTCGACGAGGTCGGTGTGCCGGCCGGACCGGTCAATCATGTCGATGAAGTGTTCGCCGACCCGCACGTGATCGCGCGCGGCATGCGCTCGCAATTCGAGCATCCGCTCGTCGGCAGCGTTGACTGCGTGCCGCTGCCCTTCAAGTTCGACGGCCTCGACAACCCCGAAACAGCGCGCCCGCCCCTGCTGGGCGAACACACCGGAGACATCCTGATGCACATGCTGGGCAAGAGCGCGGCCGAGATCGCAGCGCTGCGTGCCGCCAGGGCGATCTGAGATGAGCACGATCCTGCTTGACAACAGCGCTGGCGTGGCGACGCTGACGCTCAATCGCCCCGCAGCACGCAACGCGCTCAACAACGCCATGTGCGGCGATTTGCTGGGTGCCCTCATGGCGCTCGCCGACGATGCGACGGTGCGGGTGGTGATGATTCGCGCCAACGGCCCGATTTTTTGCGCCGGCGCCGATTTGAAGGAGCGTCAGGGCATGGATGACGACGCGGTGCGTGCGCGGCGCCTCAAGGCCTTTGCCGCCTATCACGCGATCGAATCGGTGCCGATGCCGGTCGTGGCCGTGGTCGAAGGCCCGGCCGTCGGCTCGGGCTGCGAGATCGCCGCCGCCTGCGACTTCATCGTGGCCACCGAGGCAGCAAGCTTTCGCACGCCCGAGGCCCTGTGGGGCACGGTCGGCGCCACCCAGCGCCTGCCGCGCATTCTAGGCAAGCGCCTGTCCAAGGACATGCTGTTCACCGGGCGCACCTTGTCCGCCGCGGAAGCACTCGCCGCCGGACTGGTATCGCGCCTGGTCGCAGCGGGGGAACTCGACGCTGCCCTGCAGCAGATCACCGCGACGATCGCCAAGGCGCCGCCGGCGGCCTTGCGCCTGGCCAAGGCCTGTGTCGATCGCGGCCTCGAGCTCGACCCCAAGGGGGCGCTGGCGACCGAGCTTTTGGCCATTGAAGAAAACCTGGCGCGCAACAATTGGCGTGCCGGCATTGGCGGCTTTGGCAAGGAAACTTCATGAACCCGGACTGGCAGCCGCGCGTGTTGCGCGAAGTGCTTGCCGCCAGTGTCGCCGCACGTGGTGCGCATGACGCGCTGGTGACCGACAGCGCGCGCCTGTCGTGGACCGAGCTGCAAGCCAAAGCGCTGGAAGCGGCGCGCGCCCTGCACGCGCTGGGTGTCAAGCCGGGCGACCACATCGGCATCCTGATGGGCAACAACGTGGCCTGGGTCACGCTGTTTTTCGGCGCTGCGATGATTGGTGCGGTCAGCGTGCCGGTCAACACGCGCTTCAAGGCCTCAGAGCTTGCGTTCTGCTTGAAGCAGGCCGATGTCAGCGTGCTGTTCATGGCCGAGCGTTTCCTGAACATCGATTTCCTGGCCTTCCTGCGCGAGGTCGAGCCAGCCGTCGATCATGCGCTGCCGGGCCGGGCCCTGCCGCTGTTGCGCCAGGTGGTGGTGATGGGCGACGCGGTGCCGGCAGGCGCCCTCGCCATGGGTGATTTCCTGGCGCTGGCCGCCCGCTCCGACAACGCCGCGTTCGCTGCCGCCTGCGCCGGTGTCACCACCGCTGCGCCGCTGCTGATGCAATTCACCTCCGGCACCACGGCCTATCCCAAAGGCGTGCTGCTGACTCACCACAACATGCTGCGCAACGCCTGGTCGTCCGGGTCCCGCATGGGCGTCACAGCTTACGATCGTTACTTCAACTGCCGGCCGTTTTATCACGTCGCCGGCACCACGCTGTCGCTGCTGGTAGCGCTCACTTTTGGCGCAACCCTGGTCACCCTGCCGACCTTCGAGGCGGGTGAGGCCTTGAAACTGATGGACCAGGAGCGTTGCACCCTTACCAGTGGCAACGACACCCTGTTCCAGATGATGATGAGCCATGCCGATTTCGATCCGGCCAAGCTGCACCTGCGCGGCGGCTGGGCCGCGGCCGGTCCGGCCACCATGCGCCGGATCATCGACCTGATGGGCATGCGCGGGGTATGCGCCGCCTACGGGCTGTCAGAGTGTTCGCCCAACGTGGTGATCAACGATCATCGCGATGCGGAAGAATTGCGCGTCAATGGCCGCGCGCTGCCGCACGATGGCGTATTCGTGCGCATCGCCGACCCGCTGACCAACGCGCCGCTGGCCGCCGGCAGCCAGGGCGAGATCCAGGTGCGCGGCTGGAATGTGATGCAGGGCTATTACAAGAACGACGAGGCCAATGCCCGGGTTTTCACCGCCGACGGCTGGTTGCGTACCGGCGACCTCGGAACCCTGGACGGCGACGGCCGCATGGCCATGGTCGGGCGCCTGAAGGACGTGTTTCGCGTCGGTGGCGAAAACGTGGCGCCGGCCGAGGTCGAGGAAGTGTTGCTGGGCCACGCCGCAGTGGCCACCGCACAGGTGGTCGGCGTGCCGGATGCGCGCCTGGGCGAGGTGCCGGCTGCCTATGTCACCCTCAAGGCCGGCATGAGCGCGGCCGAGGATGAACTGATCGCCTGGTGCAAGGCGCGCTGTGCGAATTTTCGCGTGCCGCGCTACCTGAGAATCGTCGCCGACTTCGAAGCCATCGGCATGACCGGCAGCGGCAAGGTGCAGAAGGTCAAGCTGCGTGAACACGCGCTGCGGGAGCTGGGTTTGTCCACATGAGCGAGCTGCTCCTGCCAGGCCAATGACTGGCGCATGAAGTGTGCGCTTTGGGGATAGCATGCCGGTAAAGCTGGAACGCTGGACGCTTGAATTCTACAAACTCCCCTATCGCCGCGAAATCGTCTGGGCCAACGCCGTCGAGAAGGCTGGTACTTTTGCGTTACTTACCCTCGAAGGCGACAACGGCGCAAAGGGCGTTGCCGAAGGCACCATCAAGACCACCTGGTCCGGCGTTTCCCCGCGTTCGCTGGCAGCGGTGTTCGAAGATGTATTGATGCCCAAACTGGCAGGGGTCGACATTGCTTCGCCCGCAACTGTGGCGCTGGCGCTGGCCGGCATTCCCGAGAACAAGCTGGCCCGTGGAATGCTCGACAGCGCCGCCTGGGTGCTGCATGCGGCGACCGCGGGCCAGCCGTTGTGGAAGTTGTGGGGCGGCACCAGGGAAGTCGACCTGACCTGGGCGGTGACGCGTCAGCCGCCGGCCGATATGGCAAGGGAGGCAGCAGAGGTGTGCGCTCGCTACGGTTTTCGTACCCTCAAGGTCAAGGGCGGGCAAGGGCTCGCAACCGATCTTCTTGCCATGCGCGAGATTCGCGCCGCCTTGGGCGATGGTGTCGCCCTGTATGTCGACGCCAACAGTGCCTATGCGCAAGATGAGGCCGCGGCCTATGTCAGCGCGATTGCCGACGCCGGCGCGCTGGTGGCCGAGGACCCGTGCCCGCTGTGGCCCGATGCGCAATTCGGCGCTTTGCAAAAAGCCTCCGCGTTGCCGATTCTCATCGACCGCAACTGCACCTCGGTAGGCGATGCGCAGGCCTTCATCGAAAAGGGCGGCATCGCTCTCTCGACCAAGCCCGGCCGCATCGGCCTGTCCGAGGCACGCGCCATCAACGAGTTGGCGGCAGTACACGGTGCCAGGGTCGCGATCGGCTTGTACGCCGAGTCAGCGCTCGGCACGTTGATCAGCCTGCAGCAGGCCGCCGCGCTGGCGCCGGCGCAGACCCTGGTGGCGGCCGAGCAAACCTTTTTCCTGGAAATGACTGATCAGGTGTTGGGCCTTGCCTTGTCGATTGCACAAGGTCGCTTGAGCCTGCCAGACACATGCGATGTTTACGGCCTGATCGAGCGCGAGAAGGTCGGGCGCTACGCCTTGTGAACTTGCATGGGCGCGAGCGGCGGGTGTCGCAGATCGCGCCGCGTGCTTGTCGGAACCGCCGCGATCGCCGACAATTCGTCGATGCACCCCGCAAACGACCACTGACAAGCCTCTGGCCCATGAAAATCGCGATCCTTGGCGGTGGCAATGGCGCCTACGCCGCGGCTGCCGACCTATCCGAACAGGGCCATGCGGTGCGCCTCTGGCGCCGCGATGCAAGTGCGTTGGCGGCGGCGCAGCTTGCAGGTTCGATCCATCTGAAGGACGTGCGCGGGGCGCGTGACGTGGCTGTTGCCTGCATCACACCGGACATCGGCGTGGCGGTGCGCGGCGCAGACCTGATTCTTTTGCCGGGACCGGCACACTCGCAAATCGACATCGCGCAGGCGATGGCGCCACATGTCAGCGATGGGCAGGTGGGTTTTCTGCCGCCCGGCACCTTCGGCAGTGTCTGCATGGCGCGCGCGTTGCGTGCGGCCGGCAGCAGCGCGCAGGTCACGTTCGCCGAAACCGGCACTCTGCCTTACCTCACGCGCAAGCATGGCCCGCGCGAGGTGGCCATTACCATGCGCGCAAAACGCCTGCCGACCGGTGCATTTCCTGCCGATCGCAGCAGCCATGCATTTGCGGTGATCGCCGCGGCCTATCCGGCGATCGAGCCGATCGAGGACGCCCTGTCGGGTGCGCTGATGAATGCCGGCCCGATCATCCACCCGCCGCTGATTCTCATGAATGCCGGCCCGCTCGAGCATTTCGAGCGCTGGGACATTCACAAGGAAGGCACACAGCCGTCGGTTCGCCGCATCCACGATGCACTCGATGCCGAACGCATCGCGCTGCGCCAGGCCCTGGGTTACAAGCCCTACCACTTCCCGTTGCGCGACCACTACACCACCGACCAGTGGATGTACGGCGACGCGCATGACCGCCTGACCGAATCGGGCGACTGGCTCGAAAAGATCGACCTTGAGACCCATCGCTACATGCGCGAAGACATCGTCTATGGCCTGGCGTTCCTGGTGTCGGTGGCCGAATGGGCCGGCGTCAAGGCGCCGGTCGCCAGCGGCCTCCTGGCGATTGCGTCCGCTGTGATCGGCACCGACATCCGCGCCACCAGCCCGCGCACGCTGGAAGCGATGGGATTGGCGAGCCGATCGCGGCAGCAGATGCAGGCCATGCTGCAGCATGGGCTCTGATCTTCCGCTGATCGCATCACTCGGCGCCGGGCGCATGGGGCGCGGCATTGCGCATGCCTTTGCGTACGCCGGCCATGAGGTGTTGTTGATCGACAGCAAGCCGCGCACTGCCGGGGAACTGCAGGAAATACGCGACAGCGCGCTGGCCGAAGTCGATGCCAGTCTTGCGACCATTGCCGCACTCGGCGTCTTCGATGACCGGCTGCGGCCGGCCATCCTGGCGCGCATTCGCTTCGTCGCCTATGAGGAGGCAGCCGCTGCCCTGGCGCGCGCCGATGTGTTGTTCGAAGGCGTTCCCGAAGTGGCGGAAGCAAAGCGTGCCGCATTCGCGTTGGCCTGCCGGCACCTGCGTGCTGACGCGATCGTCGCCTCGACCACCTCGACCATGCTGTCGACCGAATTGGCCGCGATGGTCACGCACCCCGAGCGCTTTCTCAACGCGCACTGGCTCAACCCGGCCTACCTGGTGCCGCTGGTCGAGGTCTCGCCGCATTCTGGTACCGCTCCCGATGTAGTGCAGCAGGTGAGGGTGCTGCTCGAAGCGATCGGCAAGAAGCCGGTGGTATGCGCGGCTGCACCGGGTTACATCGTGCCGCGCTTCCAGGTACTGTTCATGAACGAGGCAGCGCGCATGGTCGAAGAGGGCCTGGCGACTGCTGAAGACATCGACCGCGCAGTACGCTACGGCTTCGGCTTTCGCTATGCCACCATGGGCGTGGTCGAGTTCATCGACTATGGTGGCGTCGACATTCTGTTTCACGCCAGTCGCTACATGAGCCAGGCGCTGGGCGATGCGCGCTTCAATGCGCCGGACATCGTCGACCGGCACATGCGCGAAGGGCGCATCGGACTGAAGAGCGGCGCAGGGTTTTTCGACTATCGTGACACCGATACAGCGACCTATCGCGCGGACGTGCTGAAACGGCAAGTGGAACTGCTCAAACATTTAGGCTTGTTGCCGGCACCATCGGCGAGTCTGGCGCAGGCACAAACAACCGCGATCGAGGCGTCTGCCAATCCGCGGCGGGGCGGCTAGGGAAGTTCTCAACAGGCCCATAGTTCGAGAAGCCGAATTCCAGCGACTTGTTCAGCGTTTTGCGAAGCCTGTTCGATCCAGGTCGCGCGCACCACATCAGGGGGAGATAAGCATGTCTGAGCAGAAATCGGTTGCGCAAGCGCCGCGCCTGATTCGCGCCGCGCGCGAACGCTCCAATGCGGCCATCGCGCTGCACGACCTGGCCGGCATCGCGCGTGAATGGTTGCCCGATGTGAACGTTCTCAGTTCCACCGGCAAGCAGACCAGCGGGCGCGACGCCAACCGCGCCAACCTGGCGCGCCAGTTCGAGCTGCGGCCGGATACGAAGTACGTGCGCACGCCCGCCTCGATCGAAGTTTTCGCAGCCTGGGGCGTGGCCGCCGAGCGCGGCGACTGGGTCGGCACCTGGACCGAGCCCGACGGGCCCCTGGTGATTGGCGGCACCTACCAGGCGCAGTGGCGCGAGGTGGGCGGCGCGTGGCTGATCCTGGCCGAATTGTTCGTGCCGACCTATTGCTCGGGCGGCGCATACTGTGTCCGGCATCCACAAGCCAACTGACGTCGCTCCCCGCATCTGCCTACAACAGCCTGCCGGTCCAGCGGTATCCTTGTGTTGATCCAGTTTCAACGGAGCGGCTACGGCGTAGCGGATCGCGCCGCACAGGCAGCCGCCGGTGGCTGATTGGTCCATGGTTCTGCTCCTTGTGCTTGGGTTCGGTCTCGATGCCTCTGGACGTTGATGCAGCCTGATCACTATCGGTCCATCGGCACGCACAGATTATTTCGATCGACACTTCCCCGGGTGCGACCCTCGGGCTCTGCCGCCAGCTATCGCCGCGCGGTCTACGGTCATCAAGCCTTGAGCGTGATCGGTTCCAGCGCGTCGCCCTGCGGCAGGATGCGGCCTATCACTGCGGTGTGGCTGTAGCCTGCCGCGCGCAGCGCCGCCACGCACGCCGCCGCATGCAGGCCGGGCACGGTCGCCAGCAGGCCGCCGGCGGTCTGCGGGTCGAAAATCAGCCGATAGCGTGGGTGTTCGACCATCTCCGCCTGGTTCTTCAAGGCGCGGCGCAGGCGCACATTGGCCGGCTGCAGCGAACTGAGGATGCCCGCCACGGCGGTTTCCTCGGCGCCGTCCAGCACCGGCAGGGCGCCCAGGTCAAGTTCGGCATCCACGCCCGAGGGACGCGTCATTTCCACCAGATGTCCGAGCAGGCCGAAGCCGGTCAGGTCGGTGCAGGCGGTGGCACCGAATTCGCGCAGGATGCGTGCACCTTGTGCATTGCTCACGCACATTGAATCGAGCGCAGCATCGATCCAGCGCCCGCGCACCTTGAGCAGTGGCAACGCGGCGAACAGGGTGCCGGTGCCGATCGGCTTGGTCAGCAAGAGCGCGTCGCCCACGCGCATGCCGCCCTTGCGCATCACCGACGAAAGTTGCTCGTCGATCAGGCCGTTGATGGCGAAACCCAACGCCAATTCATGGCCTTCGCCGGTGTGGCCGCCGACCAAGGCACAGCCGGCGGCGTTCAATACTTCGACCGCGCCTGCCATCATCTGGTAGAGCGTGTCCTCGACCTTGGCCTCCAACCCTGGCGGCACAGTGACCACCGAGGTGGCCGTTTGCGGCACGCCGCCCATGGCGAAAATGTCGCCCAGCGAATGGTTGGCGGCGACCTTGCCGAAGATGTAGGGGTCGTCGATGAATGCGCGGAAAAAATCCACCGTGTGCACCATCGCCATGCCCGCCGGCACCCGCACCACCGCCGCATCGTCCGGCGACTTCAGTCCGATCAGCACGTCGTCGCGCTGCACCGGATCAAGCGCGCCCAGGGCGCGCGACAGCACCGACGCGCCCACCTTGGCGCCGCAGCCGCCGCAGCGCATGGCGATTGCCGAGATCGCCTGGGCCGCTTCGTCGGCCTCAAGCTTGACCGGCGACGGCGCTGGCGGCGCGGGGCTGGCGTTCTGTGTCATGTCGGGCAGGTCGCTGAACTTCGCCATGAAGCGGCGATCGATCCAGTCTTTCCAGCGCCATACCCAGGCACCGCGAAAACCGAGCAGCCCGCGCGAAGCCACCGCCAGCTTGTCACCGGTGGATATCAGGGCCAGCCAGCGGCGCTGCGGCTTGTAGGGGCGTGGCGCGTCGCCAGCCACCACGCGCCGCAGGTTTTGCGCCAGCGGCGGCCCCATGCGCACCGCAAACACACCGGCCTTTTCCAGCGGGTGATTGATCATCGCGGCGATGTCGCCGGCGGCGAACACGTCGGGGTCGGTGACGCTCTGCAGCGTATCGGCTACGCGAATGAAGCCGTGGTCGTCGAGTTCCAGCCCGGTGTCGCGCAGCCAGGCGGCGGCGCCGGCGCGCGTGACCCACATGATCTCGTCGGCCTCGAAGCGGGTGCCGTTGCCGGTGGTCAGGCTGCCGGCGCCGACAGCGCATACTTCGGCCTCACGGTGCACCTGCACGCCGCGTTCGGCTAGCACCCGCTCGAATGCCGCGCGTACCCAGGCGTTGTGGGTTGGCAGGATGGCCCCGCCGCTGGTGAACAGGTCGAACAGGAGCTCGCCCGGGTCGCGCCCAAGGGCGCGCAACTCGTTGTGCAGGCGGAACTGCATCGCCAGCAACAACTCGACCCCACCGGCACCGCCGCCGACCACCGCAATACGGGTCTTTCCCGCATGCGTACGCACGCGTTCGAGCAAGGCCAGCCAGCGCTGGTTGAATTCAAAAATCGGCTTGACCGGCACCGCATGCTCGGCCGCGCCCGGCACTGTGCCCAACTGCGGGGAAGAGCCGATGTTGATCGACAGCAGGTCGTAGGGCACCGGCGGGCGGTCGGCCAACAGCACCTTGCGGCCGACCCGATCCAGTCCGCTGACCTGGCCACGATAAAAGCGCGCGCCGGCGAACTGCGCCAGGCGCCGCAGATCGATATGCACCTCATCAAAGCTGTAGTGCCCCGCTATGTAACCGGGCAGCATGCCGGAGTAGGGCGTGTCGGTATCGCGGCAAATCACCGTGAGGCGCACGCCCGGCACGGGACGCATGCCGAAATTCCTGATCACGCCGACATGGCTGTGACCGCCGCCGACAAGAACGATGTCGCGCAGTACAGGTTGATTGGTGGTTTGCATGAAAGCCGCTGCTTGCCGCAGTAGGGCGGCATGAAGGCGCGAGTTTAGCGCCTGTCCGCGCGCGCGCGCCACGCCGGGTTGTGGCAGCATTCGGCACCACGACACTTCGAGGCCCGACTTTGAATCCCCTGCGTTCGATCATGCGTTTGCTGTTGCCCGCCTGTGTGGCCCTCGGTCTGGCCGGATGCGGCGCCGTCAAGCTGTGGCCCTTCGGCACCGAAGAGGGGCGTGTGGTGGTGCCCGAGAATGCCGTGCAGTATCGCTGCAACGCGAATCGCGGTTTTTATCTGCGCTTTCTCGCCTCCGGCGAAGCCTGGGTCATTTTGCCGGAGCGCGAGTTTCGCCTCGACCGGGTCGCCAATGCACCCGGCCGCCGTTACTCCAACGGCAACGCTGTGCTGGACCTCGGTGCCGAGGCAAATGCCGAGGCTACTCTCAACGATGGTCCGGCCGTTGCGTTCTCCGGCTGCAAGGCAGCGGCCAGAGAGTAGGCGCGCCGCTGATTTGCTCCAACAGGTGCCGCTGATTTGCCGCCGATGCTGTTGGCCAGGGTTAGAATCCTCCCTGCCTCACGGGAAACGCGCAGCCTGCGCGAGCGATCGCGACACTGGACAGCCGATCCGAGCAACCGGGGCACCACCAGACTTGAGCGAGGTTTCCATGCATGCACAGTTAAAGCGCCGCAGCTTGGTCAATGCCATCGCGGCATCCGCCGCGCTGGTGGTCGCACCGCGGCTGGCGCGCTCGCAAGCCTGGCCCGCCGGTCGTGTGACCTTCATCGTGCCGTTTCCGGCCGGTGCCGCCACCGACATCACCGGGCGCATCATTGCCGAGAAACTCACGCAAATGTGGGGCCAGCCGGTGGTGATCGACAACAAGGGCGGCGGTAACGGCCTGCCGGCGGCCGAGGCCGCAGCGCGTGCCAGGCCCGATGGCCAGACGCTGTTCCTCACGTCGGCCATGACCCACGCGGTCAATCCTTGGCTTTACGACAAGCTGCCGTATCACCCGCTCGACGATTTCGAACCGGTGTCGCAGTTCGCTCGTCTGCCCTTTGTGGTGCTGGTGCCTGCCGACTCGCCGCTCAAGACGCTCGCCGACCTGACCGCGCTGCTCAAGACCCAGCCGGGCCGTCACAACTTCGGCGCCGGCTCGCTGCCGGCGCGCATTGCTTCCGAAATGTACCGGCAACTGGCCGGGGTCGATGCTCTGCACATCGGCTACAAGAGCAATCCGCAGGCTTTCCCCGACCTGCTTTCAGGGCGCCTGACCTTCATGACCATCGACACTACCAATGGCCGCCTGCAGATCGATGGCGGCAGGATGCGTGGGCTGGCGGTGACCACCACCGCGCGTGACGCCAAGCTGACCCAGGTGCCCTCGGCGGTCGAGGCCGGCTTGCCGGATTTTCTGCTCTCCACCTGGACCGGCTTTTACGCGCCCAAGGGCACGCCGCGCGACCTGGTGCGGCGCATCCAGAGCGACATCGTCGCCGCCTGCAACGACCCCCAGGTGCTGGCGCGTTTCGATGCTCTGGGCGGGCGCCCGGTCACCTCCACCCCGGAGGAATTCGCCGCCTTCACCCGTGCCGAGATCGAACGCTGGGGCAAAATCATCAAGAGCGCCAACATCAAGCTGGACTAGCCATCAGGAGACCGCCATGCAATCAAGCCAACTCACGGGCAACCAGGGCCCGCGCTATCGCCACAGCCCGGACCAGAGCCGCCGATATGAAACCATCGTAGTCGACAAGCTGACCCCGATCATCGGCGCCGAAATCGACGGCGTCGACCTCTGCCAGCCGCTTGGCGGGCACAAGCTTGACGAGGTGCAGCGAGCGCTGGCCGAGAACTCGGTGATCTTCTTTCGCGACCAGCACATCACGCAACAGCAGCACCTGGCCTTCGGCCGCCTGTTCGGCGACCTGCATGTGCACCCGGCGGCCCCGCACGAACCCGGCATGCCCGAAATGATGATCATCCATGCCGACCGCGATTCGCCGCGCGCCAACGGCGAAGGCTGGCATACCGATGTCAGCTGCGAGACCGAGCCGCCGATGGGCAGCATCCTCTACATCAAGACCTGCCCGCCCAAGGGCGGCGACACCCTGTTCGCCAGCATGTACGCGGCCTACGAGGCGCTATCGGAGCGCATGAAGGCTTACCTCGATGGCATGACTGCGATGCATGAAAGCGAGCACGTGTATCGCGGTACCTATGCCAACTTCGGCATCGTCGACAAACCGGAATATCCGCGCGCCGAACATCCGGTGGTGCGCACCCATCCGCTGACCGGGCGCCGTGCCTTGTATGTGAACCGCGGCTTCACACGATGCTTGAACGGCATACCGGGTGACGAGAGCGACGGCATCCTGCGCTACCTCTACGAGCATATGGAGAATCCGATCTTCCAGTGCCGTTTTCGCTGGCGCGCCAATTCGATCGCGTTCTGGGACAACCGCTGCGTGCAGCATCGGGCGATGTGGGACTACTGGCCGCATACGCGCAGCGGCAACCGGGTGACGGTGGCCGGCGACCGGCCGGTCTGATCGCGACCCGTTCGCCAGTCAGCGCTTGTGTAGCTCCGCGATGCGCATGGCTATTGATCTCGGTCAGGGCCCACGCTACGGACCATTTGTAGCACCGCTCTGCGACAGTCTCGCAGTCGCGCGACCAAGGAGCCCGTGATGCCAAGCACCACGCGGATATGTCGCGCTATATCGAAATATTGAAGAATTGAATGCAATGTTTGTTCTCGCGTTGCGCGCGCAGCGCGAAGCCGGCTACAAGCACTGGCGACCTTGAAATTCACCAACCCGAAAACCGCTCCCAGACTGCATTCACCGAGCCACTAGCGCCGCTGACCACGTGATACCGATCATGCTGTGCGGCGGTCGCGCAGGCATGGTTGGGCAGAATGCGCAAGCGCGTGCCAAGCGGCAGCAGCGGGGTTTTCGAGGTTTCGCCGGAGCGATGCGAAATCACTCCATGCTCCTGGCTGGCGCCACTCATGATCAGGCCTTCGATCGGCATCCCGGCCTCATCGCACACCAGGCCGTAGCCCTGATCGAGCCGCTGGGCGGCAGTGCCGCGGTCGCGCGACATCGCCATCCAGCCGGCGTCGGTCAGGAGCCAGCCCTTTTCGCGCTGATGGCCGATCACGGTGGCCAGCACCGAAAGCGCGATATCGTCGATGCGGCACACTTCGATACCGGCCATCACCAGATCGAAGAACACGAACACGCCGGCACGCACCTCGGTGACGCCGTCGAGGCGCTCGGCGAAAGTGGCAGTGGGGCTGGAACCGATACTTACGCTTGCGCACGGCAGGCCGGCTTCCCTGAGGCGTGTGGCCGCGCGCACGGTACGCGCGCGCTCCTGCTCGGCCATTGCCTTGATTGCGCTGATCGAACGGCAGTCGTAGGAGGCGCCCGCATGCGTCATGAGGCCGGCCAGCGAACCGCTGGCGTGCAGCACGCGGCCGATCTCGAGAAGTTCGGCGGCCGCAGGCTTTACCCCGGCGCGATGGTCGTCGCTGTCGATCTCGATCAAGGTCGGCAGCGCGGCGCCGCTTTGGCGCGCATGTGCGGCCACCGCTGCGGCCGCTTCCTGGTTGTCGAGAATGATCTTGAGGTCGGCGCCGCGGGCACGCAAGCGCGCCACATGGTCGAGCTTGCCTGGAGTGATGCCCACGGCATACAGGATGTCGGTTACGCCGTGGCCGAAAAAATATTCGGCTTCCTTGAGGGTGGATACGGTGATCGCGCCGTTGCCGCCGTCAAACATGCGGCGCGCCACATCGATCGACTTGCAGGTTTTCAGGTGCGGACGGAAAGCCACGCCAAGCGAAGACATGCGCAGACGCATGCGCGCGATGTTGGCGTCCATTTTCGGCGCATCGAGAATCAGCGCCGGGGTTTCGATGTCTGCTAGCAGCATGGGCAAGTCAAGCCGGTTGGTGTGGGTTACGTGGATCAGGCGCCGGCAGGATGTGCGGCGGATCGGTACAAGGATACCGAAGTGCGGGCCGCTCGCTGGCGGCAGGCGGGTCATAATTCCGCCGGGTGCAGTCGGCAATTGTTGAACGCTACATTATTCATGACACAAACATGCCTCTCACGAGACGGTCATGTTTTTGGCAAAGATCGACAAGAGGAGATATAAATTGAAAATCACCGATATCAGAATCCATGTGCTCAAGAGCGCACTGGCTGAACCGTTCGCATTCTCGCAAGGCTGGGTGCGCAGCCGTAGCGCCACGCTGGTGGAAGTGCTGACCGACGCCGGCCTGATCGGCTGGGGCGAGGCCTTCGCGCAGGGCTTGGAGCCGCCGGAGATCGCGGCGGCGGCGATCGAACATGCCTTGAAGCCGCTGCTCCTGGGCGCCGACCCGCTGGATACCGAAGTGCTGTGGCACCGCATGTATCACGCCACCCGCGACTACGGCCGCAAGGGCTCGGTGGTGGCGGCCATCAGCGCGGTCGACGTCGCGTTATGGGACATTGCAGGCAAGGCTTACGCGGTGCCGATCTACCAGCTCCTGGGCGGCGCCTTTCGCAGCCGCGTCGAACCCTACGCCACCGGCTTTTACCGCATCCATGGCCAAGGCGAGGCGGCGCGCCTGGCCGAAGAAGCAATCCGCCACCATGAGTCCGGCTTCCGGCTGATGAAGGTCAAGCTTGGCTACGGAGTGGACGACGATATCGCTTGCATGCGGGCGATCGGCCGCGCCATCGAAGGGCGCGACATCACCCTGATGATCGATACCAACCATGCCTATGGCCGCGCCGCGGCGCTGCATCTGGGGCGCGCGCTGGCGGATTACAAGCTGCGCTGGTATGAAGAGCCGGTGGTGCCGGAAGACCTGCGCGGCTATGGCGAGATGCGCGACAAGCTCAGCATGCCGATCGCCGGCGGCGAGAACGAGCACACGCTCTACGGGTTTCGCGAACTGTTCGCCGCCGGCGCGGTCGACGTAGCCCAGCCCGACCTGGGCTCCTGTGGCGGCATCAGCGCGGCGCGCCACATCGTCGCCTTGGCGCAGGCGCACGGCGTGGCAGTCAATCCGCATGTGTGGGGTTCGGCGGTTGCCCAGGCCGCTTCGCTGCAATTGATCGCCGCACTGCCGCTGCCGCATCACTCACTGTTTGCGCAGGAACCGGTGTTCGAATACGACCGCTCGTCGCATCCGTTTCGCCAGCAACTGATCACCCGGCCGATCGAGCAACACGGTGGATGGGTGACGATTCCCTCAGGGCACGGGTTGGGGATCGAAGTCGATCGCGCAGTGCTGGAGAGGTATCGGGTCTGAGTCGGCGCCGCGTGCCTTGCGCCTTGAAGTGCTCACCCATAGCGCGACAAATCAAGCCCGGCGGTGTCGATCTCGGGTTTGCGGCCGCTGATCCAGTCGGCGATCAGGCGGCCGCTGCCGCATGCCATGGTCCAGCCGAGCGTGCCGTGACCGGTCGATAGCCACAGGTTGGGGTAGGGCGTGGGGCCGAGAATCGGCGTGCCGTCCGGTGTCATCGGGCGCAGGCCGCACCAGAATTGCGCCTTCGCTACGTCGCCGCCGCGCGGAAAAAGATCGCTCACCACATGGTTCAAGGTGGCGCGCCGTGCTTCATCCAGCGCCAGGCTGTAGCCGGCCAGTTCCGCCGTGCCGCCCACGCGGATGCGCGTGCCCAGGCGGGTGACGGCGACCTTGTAGGTTTCGTCCATGATGGTCGATTCCGGTGCGTGCGCCGCGTCGCTGATCGGCACGGTGATCGAATAGCCCTTGACCGGGTACACCGGCAGGCGAATCCCCAGTGGCGCGAGCAACAGGGGTGAATAACTGCCCAGCGCCAGCAGGTAACGGTCGGCCTTGATCGGGCCGGCGCTGGTGGCCACTGCGTTCACCTGTCCGCCGGCGGCGTCGAGGCGCTCGATCTTTACGCCAAAACGGAAGTCGACACCGAGGTCGGCCGCCAGGGCGGCCAGGCGCCGGGTGAACAAGTGGCAATCGCCGGTTTCGTCGCCGGGCAGGCGCAGGGCGCCGACGAACTTTTCGCGCACCTGCGCCAGCGCCGGCTCGACCTTGATGTATCCGCTGCCATCGAGCAGCTCATAGGGCACGCCATACTGCTTGAGGATCTCGATGTCCTTGGCGGTGCCGGCAAGTTGTTTTTCGGTGCGGAACAGTTGCAGCGTCCCCAGGCTGCGCTCGTCATAGCTGATGCCGGTGTCCTGCCGCAGTGCGCGCAGGCAGTCGCGGCTGTACTCGGCCAGGCGCACCATGCGGCCCTTGTTGATGCGGTAGCGCGCTTCGGTGCAGTTGCGCAGCAGGGAGAAGCCCCAGCGCCACATGGCCGGGTCCGGCATCGGCCGGATCACCAGCGGGCTGTGGCGCATCAGCAACCACTTGATCGCCTTGGCCGGTACGCCGGGGCCGGCCCAGGGGGCCGAATAGCCGGGCGATACTTCACCCGCGTTGGCAAAGCTGGTTTCCAGCGCCGGGCCGCTCTGGCGCTCCAGCACTGTCACCTGGTGTCCGGCCTTTGCCAGGTAGTAGGCGGCGCTGGTGCCGATGACGCCGCTACCGAGAATTGCAATATGCATGGATGGGGGTCCGGGGTGCGATGCGATCGGCGTGGATGCGACTGTGAGTGCGGGCTACAGACTGGTGCGCAAACTCCAGATTTCCGGAAACAGCACCACATCGAGCATCTTGCGCAAATAGCTTACCCCGCCGGTGCCGCCGGTGCCGCGCTTGAAGCCGATCACCCGCTCGACGGTGGTCACATGGCGAAAGCGCCACAGGCGGAATGCGTCTTCCAGATCGGTGAGTTCCTCGCCTAATTGATACAGGTCCCAGTATTGTTTCGGGTCGCGATAGATGGTGAGCCAGGCCGCCTCCACAGCGCTGTCGGCCACATAGGCCTGGGTCCAGTCGCGCTCGATGCAGGTGGCGGGCAGCGCCAGGCCGCGCCGCGCCAGCAGGCGCAGGGCTTCGTCGTAAAGCGAGGGCATGCGCCATTGCGCCTCGACCCGCGCCAGCAACGCCGGGCGATGCGCATGCGGTTTCAACATCGCCGCATTCTTGTTGCCGAGCATGAATTCGATCGAGCGGTACTGCCAACTCTGGAATCCACTGCTGTTCTTGAGGAAAGGGCGGATCGCCGAATACTCCGGCGGTGTCATGGTCGCCAGCACATCCCAGGCATGCACCAGCTGCTCCATGATGCGGCTCACGCGCGCCAGCATCTTGAAGGCGCTGCCAAGCTCATCCTGTGCCACGCAACGCACCGCCGCCCCCAGTTCGTGCAGCATCAGCTTCATCCACAGTTCGCTGGTCTGGTGCTGGATCAGAAACAGCATTTCGTTGTGATCCGGCGATAGCGGATGCTGTGCGCCCAGCACCTCGTCCAGATGCAGGTAGTCGGTGTAGCTCATGTCCTGCGAAAAGTCGAGCTGCGCAGCTTCTTCCCTGACGATTGATTCCGCGGTTTTTGACATCACAACTCCCTCAATATCGCCCGCACCGGCGAGGCATCCGCGCCAGCCATCTTGAGCGGCAAGGCGATCAATTCATAGTCGCCCGCCGGCACCGCGTCGAGCACCAGATTTTCCAGCACCCGCAGGCCATGCTCGCGCAACTGCCGGTGGCTGGGCAGGGTCTTGCTGTCGGCCGGGTCAACCGACTGGCTGTCGATACCCACCAGCGTGACGCCAAGCGACGCCAGCCAGGCGATGGTCAGCGGCGCGAACGCCGAGAAGTCCGGCGACCAGGCGGTGGGCGCGCGCTCGCAGGTGCGCACCAGTACGCGTGGCGGCAGGTCCGGCGCGGCGTGTGCGAGATGTTCACTTAGCACCAGGGGGCCGCAATCGACGGCATGAATCACCCGGCACAGACCCAGGTAGGGTGTCAGGTCGAGTTCCCCGATTGCCGCTGCGCCGTCGGCATAGTGCAGCGGCGCGTCGGCATGTGCGCCAACATGTGGCGACATGCAGATCACGCCGAGGTTGACCGGACCCGCCGGGCCGATGCGCGCAGTCCAGGTGTGCGAAAACGCCACGTCTCCCGGGAACGGCGGCGTGGCCGCTGACAAAAGCGGCGAGATGTCCCAGAGTTTTTTCATAGGGTGCGCTGTCAAAACCCGATTATCCGGCCTGTGCGGCTTCTGCGCCGCTACCCATCAAACACCGGCGAGCGAATCGAGGCCGATGCCGGCGCGTCTGAGCATGCTCTCCATCAACAGGCGTTCGAGCTGTCCCTTGGGCTCGAAATTGGTGGCGTCGGCGGCCGACTGGCGCCGCACCGCATCCGACAACACGATATCCGGACCGTTGACCGCCTGCGCCAGGGTCTGGATTTCACAGGCGCGCTGCACATGCCACATCAGCCGCAGCGCCGCCGGCACATCGCGCTCGACCACCAGGAGGCCATGGTTGCGCAGGATCAATACGTCGCATTTGCCCAGGCTTTCCACCAGGCGCGGTTGCTCCCCGGCGCGCAGGCTGATGCCTTCGAAATCGTGGTACGCGACGCGCCCTGTGAGGATGGCGCCATAGAAATCATCGTGCGACAGCCCGGCCTGCTTTTTGGCGATCGCCATGCCGGCGGTGGTGTGGGTGTGCATGATGCAATGCGCATCCTCGCGTGCGCCATGGATCGCGCTGTGGATGATGAAGCCGGCGCGGTTGACCGGATGCGGCGTGGGATCGACTGCGCTGCCATCCAGGCGCACCTTGATCAGGTTCGCGGCCGTCACTTCGTTGTAGTTGAGACCGAAGGGATTGATCAGGTAATGGCGCTCCGGTCCTGCCAGGCGCAGGGTGATGTGGTTGTAGATCAGTTCGGTCCAGCCCAGGGCATCGAAAATCCGGTAGCAGGCGGCCAAAGCCAGGCGCGAGCGCCATTCCTCTTCGGCCATGCCGCCAGGCCGGCGCGCGAGCAGTGCGGCGGAATATTCCATCACGCCACCGCCGCCTGCGCGGTCTGGCGTTCCGCATCGATCATGTTCTGCAGCACGCGCCGAAAATGCGCCAGCGGCGCGTCCGAGGCGATCCCGTTCATCTTGAAATCCGGGTCGGCATCCAATACCTGCTGTTGGCCTTCGATGATGAACTTGTCTTCCATGAAACCCTGCACCATGCTGTCGTGCAGCGATAGCGCGACAGTGGGGTCGTGCAAGTCGAAGTTGTGCAGGTAATTCCAGAAAAAGTGCGTGCTGCGTCGCGTTTCCGGGGTGAAGAACTGGCAGTTGCGATACTGCTTCGCCAGCGCCGGACATTCTGCCACGGCGCCCTCGCCGGCCGGCACAAACAGGGTCTCGAGAAGGAAGATTCCCGGCACATCCATCAGGCCGATGTTGCGCCGATCCAGCGGTGCATCGTCGCGCACCACCTTGCGATGGAACGGTGGCGGCGCTGAACGCATGCTCCAGCGCTCCACCCGGAAGCCGCGCGCAAGGCGTTCCACCGCGACCGGTTTGGTTTTGAACGCATACTCTTCCGAGCCACCCAGGGTATGGGTGTGCACGAAAGCGAGATGCGCGAAATCCGACAGGTTGTCGACGATCAGGCGGTAGTCGGCGTCGTAATGCATATAGTCGGCGGCGCCGCGCCAGGCCGGGTCGCGCAGGTAGGGGATGTCGATGATCAGTTCGGGGTCGGCCAGTTCGGGTGCGCCCATCCAGATCCACACCAGGTGGTCGCGTTCGACCAGCGGGTAACTGCGCACGCCCAGCTTGGCCGGAATGCTCTCCTGCCCGGGGATTTGCACGCAGCGACCCGTGGCGTCGAATTTCAGGCCGTGATACATGCAGCGCACGCAATCACCTTCAAGCCGCCCGTTGGACAGCTTGGCGCCGCGGTGACAGCAGCGATTGTCCAATGCCACGGCCCTGCCGCTATCGCCCTTGTAGAGCAGCACCGGTTCTTCAAGGAGGGTGCGCCCCAGCAGCTTGCCGTCGATCAGTTCATGATCCCACGCCGCCACATACCAACAGTTCAGCAGGAAATTGCGGTCTTTGGCCATCTGCAGTGCCTCTCGGAAAGTGGGGCCGTACGAGCCCGGGTGAATTCAGTTTACAGTCTGCGAAGCGATCGATAAAGTAGCCATTTTGGAAACACTGTCCAACGGATTGAACAATGAACTGGGACGATGTCGATGCTTTCTGTCATGTGATCGAACACGGCGGCTTCAGCGCCGCCGCCCGCGCCATGAATCGTCCGAAATCGACCATCAGTGTTGCGATCGCGCGCCTCGAAACGCATATCAACGTTCGACTGTTGCAGCGCACCACGCGGCGCGTCAGCCCGACCGAGGCAGGCATTTCGCTTTATCACGACGTCGGGCCGACCTTCAAGCGCCTGCGCGAAGTCGAGGTCGACGCCATGGGCCTGGGCCAAGTGGTGGCCGGCACCCTGCGCATTGCCGCGCCTTACGAGTTCGGTGCACACCACGCCGGTGCGGTGGCCTGCGCCATGCTGGCGCAGTATCCCCGACTGCGCATCGACATCGAGGTCGAGCATGCGCGCATCGACCCGCTGGACCGGCGCTACGACATCGTGTTCTCGATGGCGGATGACGATATGTCCGGGGTGCGCGCGATCGCGCGCCGTGTTTTCAGCCTGCCACGCGGGATCTATGCTGCCCCCGGTCTTTTGGCCCGGCACGCACCGTTGCAGCAGCCGCAGGACCTGCAGGCCATGCCGATGCTGGCCTCGCTTCATGAGTCCCACTGGTCGTTTGGCTTGGCCGGCGGTGCCACCGCCAGCGTCGCGATCGCGCCGCGCATGCGCAGTTCGAATGCCGATGTGCGACGCCAGGCGGCGATCGCCGGCCTCGGTGTGGCGCGCCTTACATCGAGTTTCTGCCAGGAAGCCGTGCGCGCCGGGCGGCTTGCGGCGGTTCTGCCCGAGTATCCATGCAGCCCCCTGCGCCTCTATGCACTCTTGCCCGGGCGGCGCCTGATGCCGCTCAAGGTGAAGCTGTTTCTTGATGCGATTGAAGCGGGCGCTGCGCCCTGATCGCCGGCGCCAGGCGCAGAATAACGAACCGTTTCGCGTCGCCGGCATGCGCATCCACGGGCCGGTGTACAGAGTGGACGGGCGCGGATAAAGTGCAGGCAGCGACGCCGCGTGGCGCTCGCGCATTGAACAATCGGGGAGAACACCATGGAAACTGTGGGACTGGGACTGTATTTCGAGGATCTGCCGCTGGGCAGGAAATTCCGCACCGTCGGCCGCACCATCCAGGATGCCGACATCTGTGCCTTCTGCAATGTCATCCACATGACCGAGGTGCTGTTCACGGACATGGAGTTCGTGAAGAATGAGTCCGACATCAAGGGGCGTGTGGCGCCAGGAGCGCTGTCCTACTGCTTTGCCGAAGGCTTGCTGGCGCAGTCCACCATGCAGCATACCGGCTACGCCTTTCTCAATATGGAGCTCAATATCGAAAATCCGGCCTTTGCCGGCGACACCATTCATGTCCAATGCGAGGTGGTCGAGGCGCGCCTGTCGAAAAGTCGCCCCGGTCGCGGCCTGGTGCGCACGCGCAACAAGGTGGTCAAGCACGACGGCAAGGTGGTCTTGACCTACACACCGTTGCGCATGGTGAAGTGCCGTGCGGCGGCCAAGGTCGCTGCCTGAGTTATCGCTTGCCGTCCGCGGCGCGCTGATGGCGCCGCGACCGCCGATTCTGCGGTAGCTGCGTCGCGTGGGCCTGTGCCGGCGGCCTGAACCGGCAGTCCTGGCGCGGCTGCGACGGCCTGCGGGGGCCGTGCGAAAATAGGTCGCTCGCCGCCAGAATGGCGCACGTTCTCGATATCAATGGAGGCTTGACGAAAATGGCTGGAATGCTCGAAGGCAAAGTGGCAGTGATCACCGGGGCCGGCGGCGGCATCGGCCGCGATTTCGCATTGGCGTTCGCCAGGGCCGGCGCCAGGGTGGTGGTCAACGATCTCGGTGCTTCGGTCAGTGGAGAAGGCAGTGATGTCGGGCCGGCGCAAAAGGTGGTCGACGAGATCAAGGCCGGCGGCGGCATGGCGGTGGCCAATACCGACAGCGTGTCCGACTGGGAGGCCGCCAACCGCATCATCAAGACCGCGATCGACGCGTTCGGGCGCATCGATTGCGTGGTCAACAATGCCGGCATCCTGCGTGACCGCTTCTTTTTCAACATGAGCATCGAGGAATGGAAAGCGGTGATCGACGTGCACCTGAACGGCTCGTTCTACGTGGCACGTGCCGCCGCACCGTATTTCAAGAGCGAAGCGCGCGGCTGCTACATCAACATGACCTCCACCTCCGGCCTGATCGGCAATCTCGGCCAGGCCAACTATGCGGCCGCCAAGCTGGGTATCGTCGGCCTGTCGAAATCGATGGCCATGGACATGGCCAAATACAACGTGCGCTCCAACTGCATCTCGCCTTTCGCCTGGAGCCGCATGATCGGCTCGATCCCCACCGAGACGCCGGACCAGAAGGCGCGGGTGGAAAAACTCAAGAGCATGCAGACTGCGAAGATCGCGCCGCTGGCGGTGTATCTGGCGAGCGACGCCGCGGCCGGCGTGTCGGGCCAGATATTCGGCGTGCGCGCCAACGAGATTTTCCTGTTCAGCCAGCACCGCCCGATCCGCTCGGTGCATCGCTCCGAAGGCTGGACCGCCGAAACCATTGCAGACCACGCGATGCCGGCCATGAAGGCGAGCTTTTTCCCGCTCGATCGTTCGCAGGATGTGTTCAGCTGGGACCCTGCATAGGGTCTGCAAGACGGTGATCGCGACGCATCGATGCAAACAGAGAAGCAGCATGAGTGACGATACCCTGAGCATGCTGGCGAACGCGGCTGCCGCGTTCGCCAAACCGGATTCAAAACGGCTGCGCGCTGCGCGAGCCAGCGCTACGGGCTTCGACCGCAAGATATGGCGCGAGATGGCCGAGCAGGGCTGGTTTTCGGTGCTCGTGCCGGAAGCACAGGGGGGCCTGGGGCTTGCGCTCGACGCGGCGGCGGCGATCGCCGGGCGCATCGGCTACGCGGCTTATCCCGAACCCTTCGTTGCCGCCTCGGTGCTGAGCACCGCAGCGCTGACGCGTGGCGACAACCCGGCGCTTGCGGCTTCGCTGCTCGACGCGGTTGCTTGCGGTGAACGGATCGTCACCCTGGCCTGGCAGAACGATGCCGGCGAGATCACGCCGCAAAGCACGGGGGTGCGCGCGCGTGACGCCGGTGCGGCACGCATGCTCAGTGGCAGTTGCCGTTTCGTGCGGGTCGCAGCCGCCGACACTTTCGTGGTGGCCGCGCATGTCCCCGGTGGTCTGGCGCTCTACGCTATCGAACGCAGCCGTGCCGGACTTGTGATCGAGACCGAAGCGGCGGCCGACGGCAGCGCCAGCGCGCGCCTGGTATTGCGCGACGTAGCGGTATCAGCCGGTGATTGCGTGGCGACGCCGGCCTGCGCCGACGCGGCACTGGCCTACGCGCTCGATGCCGCCATCCTCTGCAGTGCCGCGGAACTCACCGGCATCATGGAGCGCGTGCTTGAACTCACGTTCGAATACCTGCGCACGCGCAAGCAGTTCGGCAAGCCGATCGGCAGCTTCCAGGCCTTGCAGCATCGCGCGGTGGATATCTGGATCCAGAAGGAATTGTCCAAAGCCGCGCTCGCCGCTGCGCTCAAGCGTTTCGATGCCGCCGATGCCACGCCGCAACAGCGCTCGCTGGCCGCTTCCAGCGCCAAGTCGCGCGCCGCCGACGCCGCACTGACGGTATGCAAGCAGGCGGTGCAGCTGCATGGCGCCATCGGCTTCACCGATGAATACGATTTGAGCCTGTATTTCAACCGTGCGCTGGTGCTGGCGGCGTGGCTCGGCAATGGCGCCACCCACCGCCGCCGTCATGATGCATTGAGCCAGTCGCTTGCCTTGAGCGGAGAAGCGGCATGAGCGCCCGCGCCCGGCCACCCGCACGGCGTGCTCATCGGCCCGCGGGGAGGCTGTCATGCAGTGACAGGAGGGCAACTACATGAGCTATGGCGTGCTGCAGGAACGCGACTGGAACGCGTTGGCGGACGAAGAGTTTCGCGCGCTGGTGCGCGCCGACTTCGAGGCCCATTACCCGCAGGCGCTGCGCTATGCGCCGCGGCGCCTGCGCTGGCACGAGATCCGCGATTGGTATTTGCGCATGGCGAAGAAGGGCTGGATCGCGCCCAACTGGCCGGCCGAGTACGGCGGCATGGGGCTGGCGCCGGCCAAGTTGCTGATCTTCATCGAGGAGCAGGAGCGCTTCGGCATCGCGCGCTTTCAGGACCATGGCGTTTTGATGGTGGGGCCGGTGCTGCAGCGCTTCGGCACCGAGGAGCAGCGGCGGCGCTTCCTGCCATCGATACTCGACTGCGAACACATCTGGTGCCAGGGCTATTCGGAACCGGGTGCCGGCTCCGATCTGGCGGGCCTGTCGACGCGCGCGCGGCGCGAAGGCGATCACTACATCATCGACGGCCACAAGATCTGGACCACCCTGGCGCAGGACGGTACCCACATGTTTGTGCTGGTGCGCACCGACCCCGACGCCAAGAAGCAGGACGGCATCAGCTTCCTGCTGGTCGACATCAAGGCGCCCGGCATCACGGTGCGCCCGATTCGCGACATGGCCGGCCACGAAGAATTCTGCGAGGTGTTTTTCGACGGCGTGCGCACACCGGTGGCCAATCTGGTGGGCGAGGAAAACCGCGGCTGGACCATCGCCAAGTCGCTGCTCACCTTCGAGCGCATTTTCATCGGCAGCCCCAAGCTGCCCGAATACGGCCTGGCGGTGCTGGAGAACCTGGCGCGCGCGCGCGGGGTGTTGGGTGACCCGCTGTTTCGCGATCGCTTCGCGGCAGTCAAACTCGATGTGGTGCACCTGGGCGACCTGTATGCACGTTTTGCCGCCACTCTGGTACGCGGCGAGGCGCTTGGACCCGACATTTCGATGCTCAAGATCTGGGCCACCGAAACCTTCCAGCGGATTGCCGAACTGGGGCTGGAGGTGGCCGGCGACTATGGCGGATTGAGTGGCGAGGTGTCGATCGGCGACGCCGATATCGACGTGCTTTCGCTTTTTTACAAATCGCGCGTGCCTACCATCTACGGCGGCAGCAACGAAATTCAGCGCAACATCCTGGCGCGCCAGGTGCTGGACTTGCCATCCTGAGCCCCCGATTTCCAACCAAACCATTCGAGACAAAACCATGATTCGCTATATCGCAAGCGCGGCATTGCTGGCCGCAAGCCTGGCCTTGCCGCAGGCGCATGCCCAGGCTTACCCGAACAAGCCGATCCGCGTCGTGCTGGGCTACACCCCCGGCGGCGCGGCGGATTCCGCCATGCGGCCGCTGGCGCGTGTGCTCGAACCGCTGCTGGGCCAGCCGATCATCATCGAGCCGCGTCCCGGCGCCGCCGGCGGCGTGGCGGCGGAATTCATCAGCAAGGCGGCGCCCGACGGCTACACCCTTTACTTTGCCGACAACGGCCCTTTCACCACCGCCCCGCACCTGACCAAGGTCGGTTATCACTATCTGAATTCGTTTGCCCATGTGGGACACGTGTGCAGTACCGGCAGCATGCTGGTGGTGCATCCCGGCACGCCTTTCAAGAGCGTGGCCGAGGTGATCGCGGCGGCGAAGAAGGAGCCCGACAAATGGAGCTACGGCACCTCCGGCATCGCCGGACCGCATCATCTTTCGGGCGAGTATTTCAAGAACGTCACCGGCGTCAACCTGCTGCACATTCCCTACAAGGGCGGTGCGCCTGCCATGACCGACCTGATGGGCGGGCAGGTGCCGATGCTGTTTTCATCCTTGGCGCCGGTGGTAGGTCCGCTCAAGAGCGGCAGGCTGCGTGCGCTGGCGGTGACCTCGTTGAAACGTTCCGGCGCTTTTCCGGATGTACCGACCATGAACGAGGCGGGCTTGAAGGGCTTTGATTCCACCGGCTGGTTTGAACTGATGGGCCCGGCTGGCTTGCCGGCGGATGTGGTGGCGCGCCTGTCGCAGGCTTTGCTGAAGGCCGGCGAAGACAAGAACCTGCAGGAACAGTATCTGCAAATGGGCTGCGACGCCGAATTCCTCAACCCGGCGCAGACCCTCGACAAGCTCAAGGCCGATCATGCCAAATGGGGCAAGGTCATCAAGGATGCCGGCATCAAGGCCGAATGAAACGCAAGCCTCTGAAAGGGCGAATTCGACATGGATTTTGCATTCAACGAAGAGCAACTCGCGATTCGCGACGCGGTGGCGAAGATCTGTGAGCGCTTCGACGCCGATTACTGGCTCAAGCACGATCGCGAGGGCGGCTTTCCGCACGATTTCCACGCCGCCATGGCCGCCGGCGGCTGGCTTGGCATCGCCATGCCCGAGGCGCACGGCGGCGCCGGTCGCGGCATCACTGAAGCGGCCCTCATCATGCAGACCGTGGCGCAATCGGGGGCCGGCTTTTCCGGCGCCTCCGCGGTACACATGAACATCTTCGGCTTGCACCCGGCGGTGATGTTCGGCACCGAGGAGCAGAAGGCGCGCTGGCTGCCGCCCCTGATCCGCGGCGAGCACAAGTCGTGCTTCGCGGTCACCGAGCCCACCACCGGCTTGAACACCCTGCGCCTGAAAACCATGGCGCGCCGCGATGGCGACAAGTATGTGGTCAACGGCCAGAAGGTATGGATCTCCACCGCGCAGGTGGCGCACAAGATGTTGCTGCTGGCACGCACTGCGCCTGCGGATACGGCCAAGCCCGGCCTTGGCCTGACCCTGTTTTATACCGACCTCGATCGCAGCAAGATCACCGTGCGCGAGATCGAAAAGCTCGGGCGCAAGGCGGTCGATTCCAACGAGGTCTTCATCGACGGGCTGGAAGTGCCGCTGGCCGACCGCATCGGTGAAGAGGGGCAGGGCTTTCGCTACATCCTGCATGGCATGAACCCGGAGCGCATCCTGATCGCCGCCGAGGCCATGGGCCTGGGTCGCGCGGCGCTGGCGCGCGCCGCGCACTACGCCGGCGAGCGCATTGTGTTCGACCGCCCGATCGGCAAGAACCAGGGGGTGCAGCATCCGCTGGCAAAGAACTGGATCGAGCTTGAGGCCGCCGAACTGCTGGTGTATCGCGCGGCGTGGAAATACGATCGCGGCGAGCCTTGCGGCGCCGAGGCCAATGCGGCCAAGTATTTCGCCGCAGAGGCCGGCTTCAAGGCCTGCGAGACCGCAGTGTTGACCCTGGGCGGCATGGGGTATGCCAAGGAGTTCCATGTCGAGCGCTACCTGCGCGAGTCGATGCTGCCGCGCATCGCGCCGGTGAGCGCGCAGATGGTGCTCAATTTCATTGCAGAGAAGGTGTTGGGGCTGCCCAAGTCCTATTGATGGTTGGTGGCGGACACCTGCGGCGCCGCCCCGAAATCGCCGGATTGGAGCGCCGCTTTGCTTGGCTCAATCCGGCTTGGTCTGGTTGCTTGGGTGGCGCGGGGTTTGGGAGTGTTTGGTTGTGGGTCGTTTTTTTTGGTTTTTGGTTTTTTTCTTTGTTGACTGATGCCTGGACATGGATACCCAACGGGTGCTTTCTCATGTCTTGAGTGATTTGGTCTTCTCCAAGGGGCGCTTGAATGCAAAAAGTCATGCTTGTCACCGGCGGCAGCCGCGGTATCGGCGCGGCAACCGCGCTTATGGCGGCGCAACGCGGCTACTGGGTGGCCGTCAATTACACCCGTGATGCAAAGGCGGCCGGTGAAGTGGTGGCGCGCATCAAGGCTGCCGGCAGCCGCGCCATTGCCATCAAGGGCGATGTCGCGGTGGAGGACGACGTGCTGTCGATGTTCGCCACCGTCGACCGCGAACTCGGGCCGCTGACCTCGCTCATCAACAATGCCGGGGTGGTCGATGTGGTCTCGCGGGTGTCGGCCATGAGTGCCGCGCGCTTAAGCCGCATGTTCAACATCAACGTGCTGGGGTCGTTCCTGTGCGCGCGCGAGGCGGTCAGGCGCATGTCGAGCAAGGAAGGCCCGGCGCGCGGCGCCGGCTACGGGCAGGGCGGGGCCATCGTCAACATGTCGTCGGCCGCAGCACGCCTGGGCGGCTCGGGCCAGTATGTCGACTACGCTGCGGCCAAAGGCGCGATCGATGCGTTTACCGTGGGCCTGGCGCGCGAGGTGGCGACCGAAGGCATTCGCGTCAACGCGGTAAGTCCCGGCATGATCGATACCGAAATCCATGCCAGTGGCGGCCTGCCGAACCGGGTCGCCGAGAATGCCCACACCCTGCCGATGCTGCGCGCCGGCACCGCGCAGGAAGTGGCGGAAGCCATTCTCTGGCTGGCCTCCGACGCGTCGTCGTATACCACCGGCGCGGTGCTCAATGTTTCCGGCGGCCGCTGAGACCATGCGCGCCGGCCGGGCCTGGCGCACGCTGCTGGCGGCGGCCATCATGCTGGGCAGCGGCGCCGCATTCGCCGCCCTGGCCGATTCGCCGCTGGGCATGTGGCGCACCATCGACGACAAGACCGGCAAGCCGCGCAGTGTGGTGCACATCTACGAGGAAAACGGGCGCTTTTTCGGGCGCATCGTGCGCGGTTTCGATCCGCGCGAGAACGAGCGTCGATGCACCCTGTGCAGCGACGAGCGGCGCGATCAGCTTCTGCGCGGCCTGTTGATCATTCGCAACTTCAAGTCCGACAACGGCGAGTATGTCGATGGCGACATTCTCGACCCCGACAACGGCAAGACCTACAGCGCGAAGATGAGGCTGGAGGAGGGCGGCCGCAAGCTGGCGGTGCGCGGCTTCGTGGGCATTTCACTGTTCGGCCGCTCGCAGGTGTGGGAACGCGAGCCATGAGCCAGGCGTGCAGCAGGGCGCGTTGGCAGGGTTGTTTACGCTTGTGATGCAGATCCGCTTCGATTGGCGGTAACAGCCCCGATCTGCCAATAGAAAGGGGGCCGACCTGCCTCAAGGCCCTGAAGATCATTCTCGACTGGCGCGCGCGGCGCGGCTGACGGCGCGCCTAACAAAAAAAGGCCCTTGCGGGCCTTTTTCGCTGCAACGCTCGCCCGAAACTGCCGGGCCAGGCGAGCCTGGCTTGCAGTGCTCAGGCGACGCCGTGCTTCTTGAACCACGCCAGCATGCGCTTCCAGCCGTCTTCGGCTTCCACCTTGCGATAGGTGGCGCGGTAGTCGGCGTGGAAGGCGTGCGGCACGTCCGGATAAACGTGAATCGGCGATTCCTTGTCTTTGCCGAAAGCCAGCAGGCCGGCCTTCAGGCGCATGACCATGTTTTCCGGAATGCCGGAATCGGCACCGGCGTAGAGGCCTAACACCGGCGCGTTGAGCTTGTCGGTGACGTCGATCGGTGACAGCGGCATGGCCGGCGGCATCGGGTTGAGCCCGCCGTACCACGACACACCGGCCTTGATTTTCTTGCTGTGGGCGACATACATCCATACGGTGCGACCGCCACGGCACATGCCGGTGATGCCCAGTTTCTTGGCGTTCACCTTGGGCTGCTTTTCGAGCATGGCCACCAGCGCATCGAGGTCGGCCAGCATCACTTCATCCTTGAGCGAGTTGGCGGCCGAGAGCACCTGCTTGATGTCGGCGATCTTGGACAAGTCGCCGGAGCGGAAGAACGGGTCGATGGTGACGCCCACATAGCCGGCCTTGGCCAGGCGGCGGCAGATGTCTTTCTGGTATTCGTGCATGCCGAAAATTTCCGGGATCACGATCACGGTGGCGCGCTTGCCGGCCGCCTTGGGCGCCGCCATGTAGCCGGGCATGTCGCCACCGGCCACCGGCACCTTGATGTCCTTGACGTCCAGGCCATCGGCCGGGGTGATGATCGCGGTTTGCGCGTTGACCGGGCCGGCTGCCAGCGCGAAGCCGGCCATCGAGGCGGACGAGGCCAGGAAGCCGCGGCGGCTGAACTTCACCTTCGGCAACAGGCTTTCCAGTTGCGGATCGGCAAAGGTGTTCTTCTCTTCAAGCATCGGTATCTCCAGGGGGTTGTGATGGGGCGGGGTTCAAAGCCTAACAAACTGTCGCGAGGATTATTCCATGCGATGGTATTGGTTGATACAAGCGCAACCCGGCAGTGTAAGAGCGAGGTGGCGCCATGGCATGGAGTCGGATGATATTTTCTTGGATTAATCCGTGTCCATAGCGAGCGACCCGGGGTTAACCCTGTTGTTTGGCCGCGCTTTTAGCCACTTTGGGCGCCGTGGTGCGGCTGGCCATGCGTGGTGCTGCCCGATTCGGCGGGATAATCATGCTTGCAACCACGGCTGGTGCCGCGCCACACTTGTCGCTCTGCCTGCACGGCGCGTTCTCTCGGGAGTAATGATGCAGAACCCGGCATTTCGGCTCGTTGTTGCGGCCAGCCTGAGCACTCTTTTGCCGGCGCCGGCGCCGGCCGCGCTGCCCGACGAGATTCAGGTGTACACCGACGACATCAATGCTCCCGGCGAATTCGGCCTGGAGTTGCATATGAACACCACGCCGCGCGGCAATCGCACGCCTGAGTATCCGGGCGAGGTGGTAGCGCATCGCGGCCTGCGCATCACGCCGGAGTTCTCCTACGGGCTTTCAAGGAGCTTCGAGCTGGGGTTTTACTTGCCGCTGGTGCTGGCGGGCGGCAATTGGTCGGTGGCCGGCTTCAAGCCGCGCCTGAAATGGCTGCCGATCAAGGGCGATGCCGCCAGCGGCGGCTGGTATGCGGGCGCCAACCTCGAGCTATCGAACGTGAAACCCAGATTCAACGCCGCGCGTCACAACGCCGAATTGCGCATCATGCTAGGGCACCGTTCGCGCGACTGGTTGATTGGCGTGAACCCGGTGTTCAGCTGGGCGCTGTCGGCCAGCCAGCAGGTTCCGGCGTCGCAAAACCCGCAGGTAAGTTTCAATACCAAGGTGACGCGCCGGGTCACCGAAAACATGGCCGCCGGCTTCGAGTTCTACAACCAGAAGGGCCGCTTGGGAAATTTCGATCCTTCGGCGGAGCAGGGCAAGACGTTTTATCTGGTGCTCGATGTGGAAAACAGGGTGTTGCCGTTTCATGTGGGGATCGGTCGTGGCACCAACAGCGCCACCGATCGCTGGACCGTGAAGGCGATATTCGATTTGCCCTTGTAGATCGATTGGCAGGCTGGTTTGCGTGCAGGTCAAATGCCGACAACGAGTACGGTCAAACCACTGGAATCGCCGGATGAAAAAAGAGCCGGAAATCCGCTGCCCGAAATGCGCCTGGCGGCCCAAGCCGGAAAGCCGCTGGTCGTGCCTGCCGACCTGCGGCATGGAGTGGAACACCTTCTGGACCGGCGGCGTATGCCCCGGTTGCGGCAAGCATTGGCTGCACACCCAGTGCCCCGAATGCCACCAGCGCTCGCTGCACAAGGATTGGTATCACTTTCCGGACGAAGTAGGCGAGTCCAGGGAGGTTGAACACGGGCTGCCGGTTGAAGCGTAGTCATGTAGTGTAGACCCTCTTCCACCAACGCTTTCAGGCCGATGGCCCAGGCCGGCTACTGGCTTGCCGTAATGCCGCCGTCGAGGTACAGCACCTGGCCGGTGACGAAATCCGATGCCGGCGCGCAGAAAAACACCGCCGCGCCGGCGATGTCTTTGGGTTCGGCCACGCGGCCCAGCGGAATGCGGTCGAGCACTTGCTTTTTCGTAACAGGATTGTCGAGCCAGTGGCGGCCCATTTCGGTGCGCACCACCGTCGGGGCGATGCCATTGACCGTAATGCCGTGCGGCGCCAGTTCGCTGGCGTGCTGGCGGATCAGCATCACCAGTGCGCCCTTGGTGCTGGTGTAGGCGGAGTAGCCGCGTCCGCGCATGCCCAGCTGCGCGCGCACCGACAAGAGGTGCACCTGCCTGCCGCCACGCTTGCCGTCGATCTGCCTTTTCGCCGTGGCCTGGGCCAAAAACATCGCTGCCTTCAGGTTGACCTCAACGACTTCATCAAAGGCTTCCTCGCTGACTTCGAGCAAGGCTTCTTCGCGCTGGATGCCCACGCAATTCATCAAAATATCGAGCCTGCCGAAATGCGCAGCCACCGCGTCAACCGAAGCGCGTATGCTGGTGACATCATGCGCATCCATCGTCAGGCCCAGCGCCTGATGGCCTGCCGCCCGTAGCACCGCCGCCAGTGCTTCGGCCTTTGTCGCGTCACGGCCCGATACCGCCACTTTCGCCCCGCGCATTGCCAGTGCCCAGGCCACCGCCTCGCCGATGCCGCCATAGCCGCCGGGAATGTAGGCGGTCTTGCCGGCAAGGTCGAACAAGCCGGATAGTTCGGCGGAAAAATCGATGCGGGGGGTGATCGTGTCCATGGTGCTTCCATTGATTCGACGAGGTTAATCGATTCCGCGTCCAGCCGCGGCGCGTTCTCCGTTCATCCTCAGTCCATCAGCAATCCGCCGTTGAGATCGACGATCTCGCCGGTGATGAAGCCGGCCAGTGGCGACGCCAGAAAGCGCACAACATGGGCGAACTCCTCGGGTTCGCAAAAACGCCCGACCGGAATGTCGCGCAGCAGCTTTCTGCGCTGTGCATTGTTCAACTGCCCGGTGATCATCGGGGTCTTCACACAGGCGGGAGAAATGCCGTTGGACGTCACACCGAAGGGCGCCAGTTCGCGGGCGAGCGAAAAGGTGAGGGAGTTGAGCGCGCCTTTGGAGACCGAATACGCCGTGCCGGCCGTGAGGCCGCCGGTCTTGGCGGCGAGCGAGCAGGTGTTGATGATGCGCCCAAACTTGCGCGCCTTCATCGCCGGTACCACCTGTTGCGCCAGGTAAAACGCGCCGTCGAGATTGGCACCGAGCACGCGGCGCCATTCGGCCGCATCGGTCGCCTCGACCCTGTTGTTCGACAGGATGCCGGCGTTGTTGACCAGAATGTCGACCGGCCCAGCCGCTGCGACGATCGCCTCGTGCGCGGCGCGCACCTGACCCTGATCACTGATGTCGAATGAAAACGGCAAGGCGGCATAACCGAGCGTGCGCGCCGCCGCTTCGTTTCGTTTGCGGTCGAAGTCGACCATCGCCACGGTGCAGCCATCCTCCAGCAATGCGCGGGTTGCCGCCAGGCCCATTGTGCCGGCGGCGCCGGTGACGAGCGCGAGCCGGCCGCGCAGGGGCGGCGCCACCGTCTCAGGCAAGCGCTTCATACCTCGAGCACACTCTTCTTGCCGAACAATCCACGCGAGCGGAACGTCACCACCGCGATGAAGAGCAGATACATCGACATGAGCGACCATTCCGACGCGTACGCGCCGGTCAGACCCACCACCATCCCGACCATCAGCCCGGCGACCACCGCGCCCCAGAGCGAACCGACGCCGCCCAGCACGATGATCAGAAACGCCGGCACCACGGCATCGACACCGACATGCGGGCGAATCCCCCAGATCGGTGCCATCACCACACCGGCGATGGCGGCCAGGGCAACACCGAGACCGAAGACATACAGGCGCAAGCGCGACAGGTTCAAACCCAGCGCACGCACCATTTCGCTGTCGTGCGCGCCGGCCTTGATGATTGCGCCGTAGGGCGTCCTTTCGAGAAAACACCAGAGCACGCCGATCATCAGCACAGCAAAGGCGGAAGCGAACAGGCGGTACTTCGAATAGATCAGGTCACCCAGCATGAAGGCGCCGGAAATCGCCTCCGGCAGCGGCAACTGTTTTTCGTTTGAGCCCCAGACCAGGCGGATCACTTCCTCGATCACCAGGGCGGCGCCGAAGGTGAGCAACAGGCCATAGAGCGGGTCGCGCCCGTAGGTGCGGCGCAGGCACAATTCGAGCAGCATGCCGAACAAGCCGACAAACAAGGGTGCAAGGAAGAGGGCGATGCCGTAGCGCGTTGCCACCGGCAGCGCCATGTAGGCCGATTGCAGCTCGGGAAACCATCCCAGCTTCGGGGCGACGAAGAACAATGCGAAGTACATTCCCAGCGCGAACAGCGAGCCATGCGCCAGGTTGATCGTCTCCATCACGCCGACGATCAGCATGAAGCCCAGCGCGATCAGCGCGAACAAGAGGCCAAGCGAGACGCCGTTGACCAGGTGCGGCAAAAGATTGGCGAAGAAGTCCATGGAAGAAAAAAGTAGGCGGCGCGGCATTGCTGCCGCGCCTGAAGGTGATGACGGCTGGCTTGCGGGCGTCATTACACCTCGTATACGGGTGTTGCCTCGTAGCTCTCCAGCTTGCAGGCGCCGGCGGCGTCTTTGTCCGCTACGTCTTTCGGCTCGACCTGGGAAAGGATCTTGAAGATATCGTCCTTCTCGGCCGGCTTGTCGTTGTAGCTCGCCATGTAGATGGTCTGCTGGCAGTGGTGCGTCGCCGGGTCCATCCACGCATCAAAGTGCTGCAGGCGGTCGCGCGCGCTCATCTTGCGACCTTCGAGCTTCTTGATCACCGCGATGTTGTTGGTGCTGCCGGTTTCCTCGACGCAGCGCAACAGTTCACGCGTCGCCATGTAGCCGTTGTGATAAACGTTGCCCGGTACCCGGATCGCCATGCCCGGATATTGTTTCTGGTAGGCGGCGACGAATTCCTTCACGCCCGGCAGGTCGAGCCGGTAATACCAGGTGGTGCCGAACACACCGAAGATCGACTCTGGCCCCAGGCCATAAACGTCCGGCCAGTCCTGCTGGTTGTTGATCCACGCCGTGCTGTTGTTCATCTTCAGCTGCACCACCTGCTGGCGCAGCGATTTGATGTCGTCGCCGCCGATCGCGGTGGCCACCGCATTCGGTTTGAGTTGCTGGAGTTTCAACAGGTAGGACGAAAAATCGCGCGTGTTCTGCGGCACCAGCAGTTCCTCGACGATCTTGCCGCCGTTCGCTTCGACCAGGGCGCGCGTCGCCTTCGAGGTGCTGTGGCCCCAGACGTAGTCATTGGTCATCAGCACCCAGTTCTTGCCATTGGCGCGGATCGCATTCTTGACGATGGCGTGGGCGAAGTTGGTGCCGTTGCCGTCCCACACAAACTTGACGCGGTGGCAGTCCTTGCCCGCCTCGGTCGGCGAGCTCGAATTGGTGTTGAGGAAGATCGTGCCGTACTTCTGCGCCACCTGCGAGATCGCGTTGGCCACGCCAGAATGCACCGCGCCGATCAAAAACGCCGCTTCGTTGCGCGCAATCATCCGTTCGGCCACGCGCGAGCCGGTGGCCGGCGTGGTCTCTGTATCCATGTGGATCGCCTCGATGCGCCGGCCCAGCACGCCACCCTTGTCGTTGAATTCCTTGATCGCCATCATCGCGCCGAGGCGCTCCTCGCCGCCGCTGGCCGCGTACTGGCCCGAAGCGTCCATGGTGAGGCCGATCACCAGTGGTTTCTTCTGTGAGGCTTGCGCCCATATGCGATTGTGTTTCCACGGCCCCATGAAAGGCGCCACGCCCGTGAGTGCGGCACCGACTGCGGCCAGCGCCGTGCCCTTGAGCAGGGTGCGGCGGGAGGTTGAAGGTGAAGTTGACAGCTTTTCGTCTTCCGATTTGTCTGACTGAGTGGTGTCGCTCATGATTCTCTCCTTTGGTAAAGATGCGGGTTAACGCGGGACGATCTTGACGTCGTTGAGTTTTTCCTGCGCCTCGAATAGCGAGGCGATCAGCTTGTTGCCGAAGCCGGCATTGACGGCCGCGACGAAACTCTGGTGTGCCGCCTCGCCCATGAAGCTTGAGACCGGCAGCATTTCGGCCAAATGGGTGTAGTAGCGCAAGTCCTTTTGTGCGTTGGAGATGCCGAACTTGAAGCCGGTGACATCGCCTTGCTTCAGGGTCTTGGTGGTCATCATCTGGAAAATGCCGCAGTTGACGCCACCCGCCGAGACCACGTCGTACAGGCGATTCAGGTCAAGCCCGGCCTTGGCGCCTACTGCGAAGGCCTCGGCGATGCACGCGGCGAAACTCATCGCCATCATGTTGTTGACCAGTTTGAGCACATGGCCGTGTCCCGGCGGACCGACGTGGAAAATGTTTTCGCAGAAGGCTTTCAACACCGGCTCGACTGTCTTGAAGTCTGCCGCATCGGCCCCGACCATCGTGTTGAGTTTGCCTTCCTCAGCTTCCTTGGGGGTGCGCGCGAGTGGCGCATCGACCAGCTTGACGCCTTTGGCGGCGAAGTCGGCACGGATCTGCGCGGTCGAGGCCGGCTCGGCGGTCGAGCAGTCCACCACCAGCAGGCCGGCGCGCGCCGCATCGAGCAGGCCATCCTTGCCGTAGACGATGTCTTCGACCTGGGGCGAACCGGTGACGCAGATGAACACGATGTCGGCGGCGCGCGCGCAGTCGGCGTTGGACGCCGCCTCGTTCGCGCCGGCCGCGAGGAGGCCGGCCAGATTGGCGCGATTGCGATTCGCCTTGATCGTGACGGCGAAGCCCTTGGCGAGCAGGTTTTTCACCATGCCGTGGCCCATCATGCCGATGCCGATGAATCCGATGCGTTGTGTCATTGATGTCTCCGTTGAAAATGCCTTTACGCTGCCGCGCGCGCCGGTGTGGCAGCCGCGCGTGCGCTGCGCCAGCCGCCGATCAGCCGCGCATAGCGTGCGGCGATCTCTGCAACCACCTGCTCATCGCCTATGGTGCCGCCAAACCAGGCGGCCGCCGCATCGGCGAAGATCGAGCGGCCCACCGCGAAGCCGCGGCAGATCGCATGCGGCGCGGCGAGATCAAAACTTTTCTGCAAATCCTCTTCCGAGGCTTCGAGGCCGAGCAGCAGCACGCCCCGGCAGTGCGCGTCATTGCTGCGGATCACTTCGGTGATGGCGATCCACGCCGCGCTGCTGGCGGCCGGCGGCAGCTTCCACCAGTCTGGGCGAATGCCGGCCGCGTACAACTGCTTGAGGGCACGGGCCAGGGTGGTGTCGTCACTGTCCATGTGGCGCGGCGGGATCACTTCGAGCAGCAATTCGTGGAAGCTCGCGACGCAGGCGTCCTGCAGAGCGGTGAGGGTGGTGATCTGCTGCGCGCGCAAATCGGCCGCGTCGTCCGGGTGATACGCGACCAGGCATTTGGCGACATGTTCGCCTGGCCAGGCGCGCAAGGCGAGAGCAGGCTGGTCGCCGGCTTCAAGGCGCAGCGGGCGCGAAGCCGGCAACTCGACCGGCCGCGCTACCCACCAGCCGATGCCGGTGACAGTGGGCAAAATGTCTTCGCCGAAGCGCTCGTCGAGGATCACGCCGAAGCCGAGGTTGCCGGCATCGCCGCTGGCACGCGCCAGCGCCGCACCTTGTTTTGCTCCCGCCGCGATCAAGCGTTTGAAGTCGCTGATTTTGTGGGCCGGGGCACCATGCTGCGCGGCAATTTCGTCGAACTGCGTGCGGTGGTCGAACGCCAGCACCGCCAGTTCGGGCCAGTCGCGCGTGCGGGTGCTGGCGCGGTGCAGGTGCTCGATCGTTGCATCCTCGCGCACGCGCTCGCTCGCCGCACCGTGTTTCAAAAAGAATTGCAACTCTTCCCAACTTGGCATCGCCGGTGCGCAGCCGTGGCGCGAGACGACGAGGGCGCCGCAGGCATTGGCGTAGGTGCAACAGCGCGCAAGGTCTTCGTGGCGCAGCCAGCCGCTCAAAAAGCCCGCCATGAAGGCATCACCCGCGCCGAGGATGTTGAACACCTCGACTGGAAAGCCCGGCCCCATGATGCCGGCCTCGATGTCGCCGGGGATCGCGCCGTCAAACACCACGCAGCCCATCGGGCCGCGCTTGACCACGATGGTGCCTTTGGTCAATCTGCGCAGGCGCTTCAATGCCGCGAGCGTATCGGTGCTGCCGCCGGCGATGTGGATTTCTTCTTCGGTGCCGACCAGCAGGTCGCACTCGGGGATCACCGTCTGCAAATGCGCGCTCACTTGATCGGACGGCACAAAGCGCTGCTCGCCCATGCCGGGGCTGGTGAGGCCCCACAGCACCGGGCGGTAGTCAATGTCGAGCGCGACGCGAGTGCCATGCTGCCGCGCCATGCGTATCGCAGCGCGGCAGGTCTCGTAAGGCTGCGGCTGCGACAGATGCGTGCCGGAGATCAAGAGGGCGGTGGCCGAGCCGATGAAGGCGGCGTCGAAATCAGATTGCACAATCGCCATGTCGGCGCAATTGTCGCGGTAGAACACCAGCGGAAAAGTGTTGCGGTCGCGGATGCCGAGGAACACCAGAGCGGTGAGTTTTTTGGGGTCGGTGACGACATGGCTCACGTCGACGCCTTCGGCAGCGAGAAACTCGCGCACGAAGCGGCCGTTGTGTTCATCACCGACGCGGGTGAGCATCGCCGGTTTCAACCCCAGGCGTGCCACACCGACGGCGGTGTTGGCGGGCGAGCCGCCCATGTATTTGTTGAAGGTCAGCATGTCCTCCAAGCGGCTGCCGATCTGCTCGCCATAGAGGTCTACCGCCGCGCGGCCGACGCAGATGACGTCGAACTTGCGCTTCATTTGGTTTCGCCTCTTGTCGATTTTTTCGCTGTCGCCTTTTTAATTGTGATGCCGCGCACCGGCTGCTCCGCCAAATGGTGGCCAATGCTCACCACCAGCGCCTGCGCCAGGGTGAGCGGTGCGACCAGCGAGCGGAACGGCTTGGACGAATCGTCGGCCAGCTCGAAACACACTTTCGCCGAGGCTTTGAGCGGGGAGAGCGGGCCGTCGGTGATCGCCACCACGGCCACGCCGTTGCGCTGCGCATTGGCGGCCGCTTCGATCACCTCGGGCGAGTAATTACGAAAGCTCGCCACCACCAGCACGTCGCCTTGCGCCACCGAGCGCAGGCTTTCGCGCAGCATGCCGCCGCTGCCGTCGATCAGGTGGGTGAACAGCTCCATCTGGTTTAACGCATAGGCGAGATAGCTCGCCACCGGATAGGCGCGGCGCTGCGCCAGCAGATGGATGCGCTTGGCATTGGCGATCAGTTTGACGGCGGCCTTGAGGTCGGTCGCGGCGATGTTCTCTTCCAGGTGCGCAAGCTCTCCCGCCGCGTCGCTCACCAACTGGTGCAGCACGCCGGCCGGCGCGGCCGCGCCGTTCGACTGCTTCTTGCGCATCGCTTCGATTCGCTCGCGATAACTGGCCGAGCGCTCGACCCGGTCCACCAGATGGCCGCGAAACACCTGCTGCATTTCGGAGAAGCCGCCGTAGCCCAATGCATTGGCGAAGCGGATCATCGCCGAAGGTTGCACTTCGGTTGCTTCCGCCACCGCAGCCACCGTGCCGAGCGCGAGGTCGTGCGGCTTCTCCAGTGCGAACCGCGCGATGCGCTGCAGCTGCTTGGACATCTCCGGATAAGTGCGGGAGATGGCGTCCTTGAGCGCGTCGTAGGTGGCGGGGGAGGTCATGCTGTGGATTGAACAGCGGATTGAACAGTGGATTGAACAGCGGATTGAAATGAGTTAGAACAAAAATTCTTGCATTTTTCAATATTAGAACGTATATTCCAATTTGTCCAGCGTTATTTGTCCCGCGTTTTATTCAACGCTCTTTCAAAGGCCTATTTCAAGTGCAAGCCAAATCCGGCCGCGCCGCCCTGATCCCCGTGCCGCTGGTCATCACCTTCCTGTTGCTGCTGACAACGCCGCTGTGGGTATCACGCGTCGGCCTGTACCAGTACCTGGCGCTGGAAATCATGATCTGGATGTTGTTTGCGCTGGGCTACAACCTGCTGCTCGGCTACACCGGCCTGCCGTCGTTTGGCCATGGCGCGTATTTCGGCATCGGCGCCTATGCGTTCGGGCTGTTGCAACTCAAGGTCTGGCCGAATTTGTGGTTCGATCTGTTCGGCGCCGTGCTTGTCGCCGCCGCCTTCGGCGCGGCGGTGGCTGCGTTCATCTCGCACCGGCGCGGCATTTATTACGCGCTTCTCACCATCGCCTTCGGCCAGGTGTTCTGGTTCGTCTCGATCAAGTGGCACAGCGTCACCGGCGGCGAGGACGGCCTGTTGAACATCAAGCGCCTGCCGGCCGATTTTGGTTTTTTCTCGATCAAGCTTGTCAGCAACGAGGCGCTGTTCTATTTCTCGCTCGCGATCTTCACCCTCGCGGTGCTCGGCCTGTGGCGCCTGATTCATTCGCCGTTGGGGCGCATCCTCTCCGCGATCAAGCAGAACGAAACCCGCGCCGCCTTTGTCGGCTACAACGTGTGGCTCTACAAATGGCTCGCCTTCACCCTCTCCGCCGCGTTCGCGGGCCTGGCCGGCGCGCTGTTCGCGATGGCGCAGAACTCGGCGTATCCGAACGTGATGAGCCTGCAAAACTCCGGCTTCGTGGTGATGATGGTGCTGATCGGCGGCGGGCTGGTGAGTTTCTGGGGGGCGTTGATCGGTGCGGCATTTTTTATTCTGGCGCGCGACCTGTTGGGCGCCTACACCGAGACCTGGCTGCTCTGGTACGGCCTGATCTTCATGGCGATGGTGCTGTTCAAGCCCGAGGGGATCGCCGGTATGTGGCAAGCGTGGAAAGCGAAGAAGCCACGAGAAGCGCTCCCACCAAACGTTATAACCATTGACCCCTCTGACACCTTGAGTGCAGCGGAGGCCAAGCATGGCGTTGTTTGAAGCCACCCGCCTGGCCAAGCGCTTCGGCGACCAGGTGGTGCTCGAAGACATCACCCTCAGTTTTGAAGAGGGCCAACTGTCCGGCATCATGGGACCGAACGGGGCGGGCAAGACCACCTGCTTCAACGTCCTTACCGGCCGCTATGCACCGGATCGTGGCCGCGTCACCTTCGCGGGCGAAGATATCACCGGCCTGGCGCCGCGCGCGATTGCGAAAAAAGGCATCTCGCGCTCGTTCCAGATCATGAACCTGTTCAACGACTACACCGCGCTCGACAACGTGCTGATCGCCTGCCCGCGCGTGCGCGCGCAGGGCTTCAACCCGTGGCGCGATCTTGGAGCGGACTCCGCCGCGCAGGACGAAGCCGCCGCCGTGTTGGCGCGCGTCGGCCTCAAGGGCAAGGCAAGCGTGCCGGCCAAGAGCCTTTCGTATGGCGAACGGCGCGCGCTGGAGATCGGCGTCGCGCTGGCCGCGCAGCCGCGCCTGTTGTTTCTCGATGAGCCGACCGCCGGCTTGGGTAGCGAAGGCACGGCGCGTCTGGCCGATCTCGTGCGCGAGTTGAAGCGCGTGGTCACCATCGTCATCATCGAGCACGACATGAAGTTTTTGTTCGGCCTGGCGGATCACGTCTCGGTGATCCACTGGGGCCAGGTGATTGCCGGTGGCACGCCGGCCGAGTTGAAGGAGAACGACTGGGTTCGTCGCTCCAATCTCGGAGCACTCGCATGAGTGCAGTTCTCAAGCCTTCCAGCACTGCCATGCTCTCGATCGCAGGCATCGACACCTTCTACGGCGAGACGCAAGCCCTGTTCAAGGTCTCGCTCGATATCGGCCCCGCCGAAGTGGTTGCACTGCTCGGCCCGAACGGCGCCGGCAAGACCACCACGCTGCGCTCCATCCTGGGCCTTACTCCTCCGCGCAGCGGCAGCATCCATTTCGACGGCCGCGACATCACGCGTGAGCCGACCCACAAAATCGCCCAGGCCGGTATCGGCTGGGTGCCGGACGACCGGCGCATCTTCCCGACGCTCACAGTGGCGCGCAACCTCGCCATCGCGAAAAAGAAAACCCGTTTCCGCAACTGGAACGAAAAGGAATGCTTCGAGATCTTCAGCGCGCTCGAGTATCTGATGGCGCGCGAATGCGAAAACCTTTCCGGCGGCGAAATGCAGATGGTGGCGATCTCACGCGCCCTGATCGGCGCGCCCGGCCTGGTGCTGTTCGACGAGCCCAGCCAGGGCCTGGCGCCCAGGGTGGTGCAGGACGTGATGAAGACCATCGGGCGCCTCAAGGCTGAGGGCATCGCCGTTCTGGTGGTTGAGCAGAATGTGCAAAGCGCGCTTGCCGTGGCCGACCGCGCCTATGTGATGCACCTGGGGCAGATTGTGCATGCCGGCCCGGCGGCAGAGTTGCGCGAAGACGCTGCGCTGCGCCAAAAATTATTGGGGGTTTGAATGATGAACGCTCCCCTCCTCAAAGTCGAAGGCCTGACCAAGCAATACACCCGCGGCCTCTTCAACAAGCAGGTCACGTTTTCGTTGGCTGCCGATTTCGAGATCGCCCAACCCGGCGTAGTCGGCGTGATGGGGCCGAACGGTTCCGGCAAGACCACTCTCTTCGAGCTGATCACCGGCAGCAACCTGCCGACCTCGGGCCAGGTGCGCGTGAACGGGCAGGACATTCATGCCGTGCGCTATGGCGAGCGCGACCGTCTGGCGATCCACTACCACCAGAGCTACCAGGTGCGTGCCTTCAAGCGTACCAAACCCAACTTCATGCTCGAGCACCCGGTGAGCCAAACGCCGATGGTGCATCTGTTCGACGAGCCGCAGTTCAATACCCAGGACGGCTACATCGGCTTCATGCTGGATTTTTTCGAAAAACTGAAAGCCGAAGGGCGTCTGGTGTTCCTCTGTCTGCACCCGAACGAGCGTTACCACGTCGACATCCTCAAACAGAGCTGCGAGCGCTTCCTGTTTGTGCAAAAGGGTGTGGTGACCGAGGCGCCGGATTTCGAGAGCCTCGTGGCCGATGAGCGGGTGAAGAACTACCTCGGTGCCCTCGCCAATTGATTGGAAAATAAGTGGGGTCGGACCCCATTTATTGTGGCGCATCCGCCCTGCCTTCGCCTGCCGTTGCTCCACATAAGCCGGGACGAGGTGCATGGCATAGAATCTTCACTTGACAAGTCCGGGTTTTATACAGGGCAATGCCCGGAAACCCGCTCCCACCAATCCTCACGGGCCGATACTTGGCCAACGCCCACTCCCACCAACGATCTGCAAGCATAGCGAAAATTAAAAATGAACCAACCCGTCGACTCCAAACTGTTAGTCCCCACAATTGGCTATTTCATCAACGGCAAAAAAGCCGAAGCCACCTCCACCCGCTCAGGCGAAGTCACCAACCCAGCCACCGGCGCGGTCACCAAGCACGTGGCCTTCGCCAATGCCAAAGACATCGACACCGCGGTGCAAGCCGCCAAAGCCGCCTTCCCGGCATGGCGCAGCACCCCGCCCCTGCGCCGCGCGCGCGTGATGCAGAAATTCCTCGCCCTGATGCAGGCCCACACCCAGGAACTGGCCGTGCTGGCAAGCGAGGAGCACGGCAAGACCGTGCCCGACGCGGTAGGGTCCGTCACGCGCGGCATAGAAGTGATCGAATTCGCCTGCGGCATCCCGCACCTGCAAAAAGGCGAGCACTCCGAAAACGTCGGCACCGATGTCGATTGCCACACCTTGCGCCAGCCGCTCGGTGTGTGCGCCGGCATCACGCCGTTCAACTTCCCTGCCATGGTGCCGCTGTGGATGTTCCCGGTAGCCATTGCCACCGGCAACACCTTCGTCCTCAAACCCAGCGAAAAAGTGCCCAGCTGCTCGATGCGCATGGCCGAACTCTTCAAGGAGGCCGGGCTGCCCGACGGCGTGTTCAACATCGTGCAAGGCGACAAGGAAGCCGTCGATGGTTTGCTGAACCACCCGGACGTGAAAGCCATCTCGTTTGTCGGCTCCACTCCGATCGCGCAATACATTTATGAAACGTGCGCGAAAAACGGCAAACGTGTGCAGGCCTTGGGTGGCGCGAAGAACCACGCCGTGGTGCTGCCCGATGCCGACCTCGACTTCGCCGCCGACGCCCTGGTAGGCGCCGGCTACGGCTCCGCCGGCGAGCGCTGCATGGCCATCTCGGTGGTGGTGGCCGTGGGCGGTGTGGGCGATGCGCTGGTTGCCAAGGTGAAAGAAAAGGCACTGAAAATCGAAGTCGGCCCCGGCGACAAGGCCGGCGTAGAAATGGGCCCGCTCGTCACCAAACAGCATCGCGACAAGGTCAAGAGCTACATCGACGCCGGCGAAAAGGAAGGCGCCAAACTTGTCATGGACGGCCGCGGCAAAGTCGTGCCCGGCTTCGAAAACGGCTTCTATCTCGGCACCACGCTCTTCGACAACGTGAAGACCGACATGAGCATCTACAAGGACGAAATCTTTGGCCCCGTGCTCTCCGTGCTGCGAGTGGACACACTCGAAGACGCCATCAAGCTGGTGAACAGCTGCCCCTACGCCAACGGCACCGCCATCTTCACCGCCTCAGGCGGCGCCGCCCGCCGCTTTGAGACCGAAATCGAAGTCGGGATGGTCGGCGTGAACGTGCCGATCCCGGTGCCGATGGCGTTTTTCTCGTTTGGCGGGTGGAAGGCTTCGTTGTTTGGGGATTACTCGGTGCATGGGATGGATGGGGTGCGGTTTTATACGCGGCCGAAGGTGGTGACTACGCGGTGGACTACGACTGAGGTGGGGGTACGGTTGAATATGCCGACGCTGGGATAGCTTACGCGACAGAAGCAGCGTCTCTGTTCTTTTGACGTGGGATTTTGAGTTCTCGGAGGGCTCAAATGATGAGATGTGCGCGATCATTGCAGGTGCAGCCTAGTGTCTAGCCCCGTCACTCCAAACAAGGACAAAAGCGCTGTTGACTTCGCAGCTGGCGCAGGTGAAGTGGCGCTTGATTCCCTTCTCGAGAGTGGAATCGTAAGGGACATCCCATTGCTCGGGTCATTAGTCAAGGCAGCAGACGCGATAGCCAGTCTTCGAAATTACTTGCTTGTTAAGAAGTTGAAGAAATTCTTGGAGGCAATCGAACCCTTGAGTGATTCAGAACGCAAAGCGTTTTCAGAAAAAATGATGCAGGACGAATCATTTCTGGAAAGAGTGCAAACGAACCTGTTGTACGCTATTGATCAAGTCAGTGAACAAGAAAAGCCAGCGATGCTGGGAAAGTGTTTTGACGCGTTTATACGGAAGCAAATATCAAAGGGGTCGATTTTGAGGAGGTTGTCCGATTCAATTCATCGCAATCTGACCATTCCCTTGAATTTCGCCTTCGCTGACATACTGTTGACGGCATCCTGCACCTGAGCTTTGTCGCGGTACTCGCCGGCT
>Ga0163146_10000287_pt1 | contig 70764 bp, 57 predicted proteins | sample OliLakLV19MP7G1_FD_148648 | JGI IMG/M metagenome (GOLD analysis project Ga0163146, IMG submission 148648) | Freshwater microbial mat bacterial communities from Lake Vanda, McMurdo Dry Valleys, Antarctica - Oligotrophic Lake LV.19.MP7.G1 | ecosystem: Environmental > Aquatic > Freshwater > Lake >... | reverse complement strand
GCCTAAGCCGATCGAGGAATTTTTTATTCCTCGATCGGCTTAGGCTTCTTAACCGGCTTAGGAAGAGGTTCCTTCGGGACAGGCGGTGGTGCTGCTACTGCGGACTTGATGGTAGGACGCCCTACAGGAGCACCGTCACCGCTGGGCCTAGGAGTAAACGGACGCTTCCCTCCTCCTTTGAAGCCACCGGGCGGCTTGCTGCCTGGGGGGAATTTCCGCTTTTTAATCGGCAGGGCACCAATATTATTAGCCTGCTCAATCATCAGACTGTCAGCTTTCAATTTGACGTGGAAATCCCAAAAAAACCCGATCGCCTTTGTTCCTAAATCTCCCTTGAGTTTCAGTTTAAAAAACTTCATCTTGTCGTCATTCTTGCGGGGAGCTTGCTTGATTTTGACGATGACATACTTTTCTTGGTCTTGGGATTGATAAATCACCTCACCTCTAATCGAAAAATAGCCATCTTCAACATCAGGTTCCGATGAAGGCAAAGATGCGGTCGATGCTTCGTCGCTAGCCTCAATCTCCGCTGCTTCCTGATTTTCCTCATCAGAGGACGGTTCGGGAGGTTTCTTGAGCGTTTCCGGCTCCCAAACCCCCATAATCTGGGCGTGCAAGTTGCCGTCTTCTTGCCTGGTGCGGGGATAGACCACCCACAAGTGTTCTTGTTCTAGCTCCAGGTGATTTTTGACTAAACTCATGACTCTACCCAGCAAAACTGCGTCGATGGCAGTTCCGTCGGCAGCTATCAGCATACCCCGGGTGAATTGCTCTTCTGATGGCGTGTAGCGGCCCCGCACCAAACCAACAGCTCGGTACTGTCTGGGTTCGCTGGGGGGGGGAATGGGATGTTGGCGCATGACGGAGGGTCTGTCCTCAGCGGCCTGACTTTCGTTAGCGGCAGGGTCGGCGTTTGCCGGCGGTGCGACTGCTAGGGCTGGAGTATCGCTGACAGGTGTCGAAGACGCTGTAGGCGCCGGGGGTGCAGGAGCATTGCTGGGCTGGTCTTGTGGCTTTGTTTTGTCCTTGTCGAGGGCAGAACTGTAGCGTGGTCGTTGCAGCCTATCCTTGGACGCTGGGGCGTCTGTTGGCGTTGTCGGTTGATTTTGGTCAACAGGTGCAGTCAACGCCGAAGGCACCGAACTTTCGTCTGGTGTCTCAGGAATGGAATCTGTATCTTTAGGCGGATTGACGGCCAGTTCGCTGGGCTGAGCCTTGCGAGTTGAAGTAGATTTGGACGATTTGGAAGACCGGTTGGGAGAGGGGTTCATAAAAACTCCTTGCAGCGGAGACACATCCCTTAAGGGAAATTAGGAATAAACTGAAGAAACTGCTTTAAAAACTACTAGCACCTGACAGGCGGGCTTGCGCCCGGAGGTCTGGTTGTGACCCGTCAACGCCAACTTTCAACGCTAGGAGTGCCGATCGGTTCGCTGGCTGCTAAAATCCTTGCGAGCAAGGACTTTGGGAGTTGCTGATCGATCGATCGCCGATCGCGCTGAGCTGGAGTTGCTGGCTAATAGCATTTAGGATATTCAGCTTGCCTATTTTACTTAATCCAATTACCTAACGGCCTGATCCGCCATATTTTCGGTAATTTTTAGCTTGACCAGACTAAATTGGACAGACACCGCAGTCCTTGGGGCTGCGGGTCTGAGTGTCCAAAATTGTTTAGCTAGCATGGAGTTGTGGGTCTGTTACCATATTAGCTGCAAGTAAAAGGCTGCTTTGTCCGTTCGGACTTTGAAGTTAAAAACCTTTACGGTTGCACCGATCGAGCTAAATGGCAGATGCCGCCTGGTGATGCCTTAATTCTTAGAAAATAGTAGATTTTAAGCTGGGATAGTTGAATTATGGAAAAAGCAAACAAGCGTCGTGGGTTGATTACTGTGGTGGTGGTGCTGTCGCTCATCGCTTTTTTGGGATTTTCTCTTGTGCCAATTTTGGACAGTATTCTCAAGGCCAGCCAAGCGCAAAGTCGATCGACTCCAACACCTACTCAGACGGCGCAGTCAGGGGAGAAGCAATCAGAGTTGCTGCAAGCTCAGGCGAGGGGGTACGAATTGGTTTTGCAGCGGGAACCTGACAACGTAACGGCTTTGCGGGGATTGTTGCAGGTGCGACTGGAGTTGATCGGACAAGGAGTGGGCGACATTAAGGATGCGATCGCTCCTTTGGAAAAGTTGGCGGCGCTGAATCCTGAGACTACTGAATACGGGATTTTGCTGGCTCAGGCTAAGGAACGCACGGGCGATCGGGAAGGGGCTGCTCAAGCTTACAGGTCAATTTTAGCGTCTAAGCCTGGGGAAATTAAGGCTTTGCAGGGGTTGGTGAATTTGCTGCTGGTGCAGCAGCGGCCCGAAGCTGCGATCGGACTGTTGCAAGATACGCTGAAGGCTGCTCCGGCTGCAAATCTGGCGAAACCGGAAAGTGTTGATGTAACTTCAGTGCAGTTGATTTTGGGACAGGTTTATGCTGTGCAGAAGCGCTACGAGGAGGCGATCGCAATTTACGACGAATCTGCTAAGACTAATCCCAAAGATTTTCGCCCCACTTTAGGAAAAGCGATCGTGCTGAAGGAACAGGGCAAAACAGATGAGGCAAAAACGCTGTTCGATCGAGCTACAGAGTTAGCTCCTCCTAACTATAAAGACCAAATAAATCAGTTAGCTAGTGGCACTCCTTCGCCTTCTCCTGCGACTACGACGACTCCCGAACCGGCTGCTTCTCCTAGTCCAGAAGGTGCGTTACCGAAACCTTAAGGAAGGTTTTAAGTGAAATAGTTTTGAGTTTAAAGATTGCTTCGTTCCTCGCAACGCTTCGCGGTTTTGAGTTAAAAACTTAATAATTTAAACTCAAAACTACTCGCTTTTTTCTTAATTACGCAGGACTTAGGAAAAGAAACCCGGTTTCTACGATAAATCTTGGTTGAGCGACAGATACATGAAGAAACCGGGTTTCTAAGCCCTCGCGCCCAGCGTTTTGTTACCGACCACCAATTACTAATTACCAATTATGTAAGACCTCGGAGGGAATTATGACTACTAGCGTTAACCGCATTGTTCTACCTCCTGCTTTTCCAGACCACACTCAATTACCAGAGTCGGATGGTACTTTTGTTAAAAATTTTCAGGAGCACCCGCAAAGCTTAATTTTAACAGATTCCATCGGCCCGATTTTGCAGCAGCGGCATCCTGACGGACAATACGCGATCGGTCAAGACTGCGGTATTTACTGGCGAGAAACCGAGCCTGCGGAGAAAGGTGCAGAAGCTCCTGATTGGTTTTATGTTCCGAATGTACCTCCCAATTTAGACGGTGAAATTCGCCGTTCCTACGTGCTGTGGCGGGAACACATAGCACCGTTAATTGCGTTGGAATTTGCCAGCGGGAATGGCGATGAAGAGCGCGATCGCACTCCTTTATCGCGCACTGATGACGGTGCGGTAACGAAACCCGGAAAGTTTTGGGTTTACGAACAGGTGATGCGAATTCCCTATTATGGCATCTACGAAATTAACAGCGGCAGATTAGAAGTTTATCGGTTAATTGACGGGTATTATCGGCTGTTAGAACTTAACGAGCGGGGTCATTTTCCTATTGTACTTTTAGGCGTAGAATTGGGACTTTGGCAAGGAAGTTATCAAAATCAAGAGATGCTGTGGCTGCGCTGGTGGGATGAGGAAGGTAATTTGCTATTGATTGGCGATGAAAGGGCAGAATTGGAGAGATTGCGAGGAGAACAACAGCGGGAAATAGCCGAGAGTGCAGAACAAGCAAGAAAAGCTGAATTTCAAGCAAGAAGGGATGCAATTCCCCGGTTGTTGGGAATGGGTTTGAGTGCCGAACAGGTGGCGGAGGCGTTGGGTTTATCGGTGGAGGAAGTTGCGGAGGATGCTTGATAGGGATACCAGTTCGCAAAATCAATGCAACTATAGGAAAGCTCCAATTTCAGGATTTGGTCAAGTGCCAACAACAAATTCCTATACTGCGCCTCTACGATCCATCTTAAAACCATACACATAAATATCCGCGAATTTATAGCGTTGATCTTTTTCGCGCCATTCTAAGATGCCTATTTCGCCCAAAAAAGAAGCAAATTCTTCAAAATTTTCTATAATACTAAAGGCTGAATTCTGCCATATTGCTTGCAATTGTTCTTTTTCTAACAAGGCTGATTTTCCATTAAGCGCCTCAAAAAAATTAATCAAATGAGGATATTCCTCTTTAATTTCTTCACAACGTTTCTCCGATGCTTTCTTCAATCCAAGTTCTAGGGATTTTGATTGAAGTAGGCGGTCTTCACGGAACTTGCTTGATGATTGTCCTTTATAAGTTAATTCTTGTTCTTTTGCTTCTTTGAGTAATATACTTAAACTCCGAGGAAAAGTAGTACCACTTGAGTCTGTTAATCGTTCGTAAACCCATCGAGATACTTTTTTGGATCTGTTCCCACCTCGGCGATGACTTCCCCAAAGTATTTCTAAAGCTTTATCAATCGCATCTTCGTTAGCTAAATCGATACTTTCAACAGCAACAGGAGAAATTCGGTCAACCAAATCCTTAAAATCAGATTGTATTGCTTGACGCAGTGCTAACCGTAAAAAGTCAATCCTAGTCCACTGTAAAAGAATATCCCGTCCAGTAAAATGACTTTTGTTATCAAAACTTAAACGATTCCAGATATCTTCTCTTAAGAAAATTTTAAATCTAATTTCCGTTAATCTATTGGCATCACAAGATTGAACTAATTGAAATAAGCCCGTGAGTGCTTGCTTTCTTACTTCTCCCGCTTCCGGAAAATCTTCATCTAAATCATCATAAAGAAACCACAGTTTTTGAGAATTATTTCTAGTTTCTTCATTAAGCAGAATGCTGACAGCATCTTTGACTATGAGCCGCAGTTGAGAGTTAGTAGATAATTCCAACAAAGCTTGAGTGCATTCAGAAAGCCATCCTTCTCTAGGTAAATTATCAATGGTCGTTTTCAATTCGGTAAATTTTGCACCTTTCTTACCTTGAGGAAATTTAAATAAATCTTCCTGATAACATCTAAGTAATAAATAAGCTCTCCAGAAAGCTTCCCATGTGCCACCATCTTGCTGCAAAGTTTGATGGATGATTTGAAATTCATCACGGGAAGGGCGACTTTCCTGAAATCTACCATGTGCTGACAAAAATATAGTATTATCCAACCGTCCATGTGCTAATTTATGAGCAACAGTTTTGTGTTGTAAAAATAGCCAATATAATGCTGTTTTACCTGTTCCTTTTCGCCCTCTAATTAGACAGGTTGTATCATCTAAAAATCTTTCAAAATCAGTGGTTCGCTGAAATAGTAGGCTCAAATCTTGTCTATTATCGGCAGCATTCACTTCAGGAAATTGGAGACTTTCAATAATCTTCCATCGCTGATCTATATTACTTAAAACAGTGCTGCGTTTAAGTTTATCAGTTGTTTCATCAATCAAGTTAGCAATTTTTGTGTAGTAATCTTGCATTCCTGGCACTGGATAACTGTCAGCTAAAGCAATTGGCACAAGGTAAGGAACTACTAAAATATCTTCTATTAGTGCAGTTCGATCGTTGTCTAAATCTGACTCATCTTCATCTGCTTCTGCCTCATAATTTTCGTTTGTTGTCTGGATCTTTTTCTGCAATGAATCCCAAATATTTTTTACTTTGGATAAACCAGTTTTAGTAATATCAGGTACAGGAGAAAAGACAAAATTAATCGAGAGGTTTTTTAGACTCTTAAGCGATTGCAAGAGTAATTCTATTCCCTGTTTGTTCTGCTCATTAGGGAAAAGAAAAATAATGGCTTCATCAGCAGCTTGAATTAATGATAAAGCTCCCCATTGATTAATTCCTGTCCTTGAATCCACTAAGAGAATATCGGGGTTTAATTGTTCTTTAATTTGTTCTTTGAAAATCGACCAAAGGCTTTTATTTCCATCAATAATAGTAGTAGCTTGGAGGTCGTCAACTTTAGAAACATAATCAAGGTTGAGACAACCAGCCGGAACAACAAACAATCTCCCTGTGGCGTTAGGAACTCTCACTTCACCAAATATTTCTGCAATTGAAATACTTGGTTCTACTCCCTCTGGTAAATAAGAACGCTCATAAAAATAGTCCACAATTCCATATTTTGGTTGTGGCTTGAGGTTGAATGCTGTACTTAACCCAGGTGCTTCTAAATCTAAATCAACAGCTACAACTTTAAGACCCCGCATTGCTAAAATTGAGGCGACATGGGTTAATGCAGTAGTTCGACCTACTCCTCCTTTAAAGGAATAAAATGTTACTGTTCTGGGTATCTGAGGTTCGTGCTGGGGTTCTGGATATTGGTTTTGTGGATTTGCTGCTTGGATAGCTAAATCTTGCCAAGTATTTAATGAGGCTACATTAAAAACCTGTGGTGGTGAAAGATTAAGTGATTCGGATTCTTGAAGTGTATAGAGAGAAAGAAACCCAGGAGATAAATGAGGAACATAAGATTGGAGTAAGCTTGAGATTTGCTCCTTGCGCTGGGGCCTGGATAAACTAACAAAGCGATCGCTCACAATTGTCAGATTTAGCAACCCTGAAGTAGAAATATTCAGGTCAACCCACTCGGGCGAATTCCGTACATATTGCTTTGTAATGTGCTGCTTTAGCGACACTTGCCAGTTTTCGTGCATTTTTAACCTCCTTAAAGTTGAGTAGCTTGTTTCAGTAACCATTCTTTGAGACTCTGATATGCGTTTAACCAGCGTTTGTAATTTGGATCGTCAGGCTCAACACCAGAATAGCGCATATTTATGAAATGTTGGCCGATTGGATTTTCTACCTCATCTAGCCATTTTCTTACTTGAGGAGAATTATAGATTCTAGATCTAAGTCGATTATGCCGTCTTAATGCCTCTATATAGCTATGTCCTGGATTAGTAAAAGTATGTCCAGGATCGTAAGATTCGGTCATCCATTCCTGAGTTGCACCCCTTGGCAAAGATGCAAAAATTATTGCTTTTAATAGACACTCGATGGTTACACCACCAAAGTGCATAGCAGCGACTTTCCTTCCGGATTGGGATAGTGTTTGGGTATCAATGTGGCGTTCTATAAAAGCAGATTGGTAATCTTCCATACTTAACAGACTTATAGTTCAAGCCTGATAAGTATATTATTAAATCAGCAGTTAATTATAAAAAATTCTTCAGAGAAGTCAAGCATCACAGGTGGGCAATGCCCACCCGTACAAATCAATACTTCCTCTCCTGCGGCTCAAACATCGTAATCGCCACCGGCATATAAGCCAAATCAATTCCCGCAGGCGAATAATAGGCTAGCGTATGCTTCAAAAACTTCTCATCATCCCGCTGAGTAAAATCTTCCCGCGAATGAGCTCCTCGACTTTCCTGCCGGTTCAAAGCAGAAGTTAAAATCATTTTCCCGACAATGATCAAACTCCGCAATTCCAAAGCTTCCACAATTTCCGTATTCCAAGATTTACCCTTGTCATCCAAGTAAACTTCTTGATATTGTTTTTCCAATTCCTCCAATTTATGCAAACCTTCCTGCATCAATTCGGCGCTGCGAAATACTCCGCAATACTCAGTCATGGTATCTTGGAACTTTTGGCGCACTTCGTTAATTCGGTATTGTCCGGGACGGTCTACAAGTGCTTGAATTTGCTCTTGGGCTTCCGTAATATAACGCTGTTCATCTACTGCGGGTAACTTGCGATTTTGGACAAATTGTGCTATGGTTGCGCCAGTAACTTTGCCGTAAACTACGCATTCCAATAGCGAATTACTGCCCAAACGGTTAGCGCCGTGAACTGAGACGCAAGCTGCTTCGCCTGCTGCAAAGAAACCGTCTACCAAACTGTCAGCACTGCTGCGAACTTGCCCATCAATATTAGTCGGAATGCCGCCCATTGAATAGTGAGCTGTCGGGCGGACGGGCATCGGTTGGTTGACAGAATCAATTCCTAATAAGCGGTGGGCTTCTTCCCAAGCAAAAGGGATTTTGCTCATGATTTTTTCGCGTCCCATGTGCCGCAAATCGAGGTAAATAAAGGGGCCGCCTGCACTACCATCGAGATTAATTCCTCGGCCGGCGCGAATTTCTAGGGAAATCGATCGCGATGTAATGTCCCTAGGCGCTAATTCCATCCGCGACGGGGCATAATTCGCCATAAATCGATCGCCCTCGGAATTGATCAAATAAGCACCTTCGCCCCGCACAGCCTCGGAAATCAACACTCCCACCGGATACAAACCAGTCGGGTGAAACTGCACAAATTCCATATCTTCTAGGGGCAATCCAGCCATCGCCGCCATCGCCAAACCGTCACCAGTCGAGGCGTAATCGTTCGAGGTAGTGTTGTAAACCCGACCGTAACCCCCCGTAGCAAACATCACCGCCTTAGCCCGCACGACGGCAATTTCACCGTCTATCAGGTTAAACATAACCACGCCCTTGGCTTGGCCTGCTTCCAAAATCAGGCGGGTAACGTACCACTCCTGATAAATGTGAACTCCACAGCGCCGCAGATTGTTGACTAATTCGTGGAGGATAGCGTGACCGGTTTTGTCGGCGGCGTAGCAGGTGCGGTTGTGGGAATGTCCGCCGAAAGCGCGCTGGGCAATTCTGCCGTCTGGAAGGCGCGAGAAAAGGACTCCCATGTGTTCTAAATCGATGACTACACCTGGTGCTTCGCGGGTGAGGATTTCTACCGCGTCTTGGTCGGCTAAATAGTCTGAACCTTTTACTGTGTCGAAGGCGTGGGCTTTCCAACTGTCTTCGGGATCGACGTTTTGCAGGCTGGATGCCATGCCGCCTTGGGCTGCGACGGAGTGCGATCGAATCGGGTGAGTTTTGGCAACAACTGCTACCTTGAGACTGGGGTCAGTCCGCGCAATTTCTACAGCGGCGCGGCAACCTGCTAAACCGCCGCCTACAATGATTACGTCGTGTTCCAGCATTGTTTGAGTAATTTTGAGTGTTCTCCTCAACTTATCGTGACGCAAAAAAAAACTTCCTATCAAAAGATCGGGAAGTTTTTTAACTTTTGATTGGAATGGAACATCAAAAGTTACAATTTCAAATGAAATTAGCCGAGAGTTTCTACAGGCTGCTGATTGGATTGATTTCCCGTTGCAGAAGGTTGATCTTCGGTGGCGGGGTCTACCGCAAGCACTTGAATGTTATTTAGCAGAGTTGTAACGAAAGCAAACAGCAAGAAGGGCAGAGACAGCACTAAAATCAAGCCGACGGTAGCCAAGGCGTAGATTTGGCGGGCGCTACTCCACAAGGCGAGTGCCGACGCTAGACTTAGGAAGATGACTATCAGCCAAACAATGATTTGACCGTAAATGTCGCCAAAGGTGAGGGTACATTTAAGGCGATAGTTTTGGATGTTATTCATTTGATGCCTCGGGAGATTGCTATTACGACTTGTCCAAAAATACTTTGACAGTGCGTCAATGCCCACTTTGACACTCCGGGCGCGTGAACGCGCGGGGATTCTTGGTTCACCCAGTTGATTTGCTCGTTGATGTCGCCACCAAAGAGTAGAGATCAGTCTGTTCCCAAGCGTTAATTTCGGCGTGCCCCGCCGTATTTGAATTGATTCCTACTTGCTTCAACCCTTTCGCCAAAATATTCAGCGAGGCGTTGTGATCACGATCTAATATCACACCGCAACCGCAAATATGGGTTCGGGTTGACAGCGTTTTTTTAACGAGATTGCCACAATTTGAACAATCTTGGGAAGTATACTGAGGGGCGACAGCAACTACTGTTTTGCCGTATATTTTCCCAAAATATTCTAACCATTGAGCAAACTGATCCCAAGCTGCATCGCTAATTGATTTAGCAAGCTTATGATTTTTAACCATATTCCGCACCTGAATCTCTTCGTAGGCTACAAAATCGCTAGATTTTACCGCGCACAACGCCGTCTTGATGGCGAAGTCTTTACGCTGCCTGCTGACCTTCAGGTGTTTTCTTCCTAACTTATCGATGGCTTTTTTTCGATTGCCAGAACCTTTTTTTTTTCGAGAGACTCGTTTCTGCAATCTTTTCAAAGCTTTTTCACTTTTGCGGAGGTATCGAGGGTTGGCGACTGTTTCACCATCGCTGTCGGTATAGAAGTGATTTAATCCCACATCTATCCCAATAGCTTTACCAGTGGGAACAGGTTCCTCTTTTCGCTCCACATTGATACAAAACTGGGCGTAGTATCCGTCGGCACGACGCACAACTCTGATCCGTTTAATCTCGTCGGGCGCATAAAAATGCAAATCCCGACTACAGATCAACTTAAACTTTCCAGCAGCAAAACCATCCTTAAATGTTAGACATTTTTTGTCGGTGGAAAGTAGCCATCCTGATGTTTTGTATTCTACAGAACGAGTATGTTTTTTAAACTGCGGGTATCCCTTTTTTCCTGGTTTTTTGGCTTTGCAATTAGCGAAAAAACGTTGAATAGCCCAAATGGCACGTTCAGCCGAGGCTTGACGTGCCATTGAGTTAAGCTTGCCTGCCCATTCAAACTCTTTTGCCATAATGGCGCATTGTTTGTAGAGGTCAACCAGCTTAACTCCTTGATTTTCTGTCCAATATTTAAGAGTTTTGTTTCGGACAAATTGAGCCCTCCTAATCATCTCGTCAATGATTCGGTATTGGTGTGCTTTGCCTTTTAACTTGAACTCTAATGTTATCATGCAAACATCTTACCGCATTTACGAAAAACTGCGCTCACAAATCTGTATCTTTAATAATCCTTTACAATTTGTAGAGATTAAAGCCGTCCTAGAAGGACGGGGCTTTAGACCCAAAATTTTTGGTAAACATTCTTTAATAAGTTGCCACAACACTTGATAAATTTTTGCTTCTGACTGGGAAATTCGGGAAACACAGTTGGCTGACGCACTCCGAGGCCTAGAAACCGGGTTTTTTACTGTTTTGGCGGGCTGACTAGAAGTAAACGTGCGAAAAACCAAGGTGATGGCCGCCCGTGCGTCCAGGATTAGGAAACCAAGGCATAAGGGGAAAGTCTACTTTTTGAGGGAGCCCTGACTTGGTAAAGTAATGTTAAGCTGCGTGGGAATGGAATCAACCTTTATAGCGTCGCACCTGTCTTTTCGCCCATGTCTTCAGAGAGCAAATTGCTGATTTCGCGCTGTTTCCTGGCTGGTTTGGGAACGCAGACGTTTGTGTACCGCGAAGACCGGATTCCCCAAGAGAGTCCGGTGCTGGTGGTGAGCAATCACCGCAGTTTCTTAGATCCTGTGCTGCTGACGGCGGCTTTGGGTCGATCGATCCGCTTTGCTTGTCATCATTACATGGGTCAAGTTCCGGTCATGAGGGAAGTGGTCACGACTTTCGGCGCTTTCCCCTTAGAAGCACCGGAACACCGACTGCAGCATTTTTTCTCTCAAGCGACAGCGCTGCTGCAAGGCGGGGAGATGGTGGGGGTGTTTCCAGAGGGTGCAGAACCGATGGTGAAGCTTACTGGGCCCAATACTGTGGGGAAGTTTCAGCGGGGATTTGCTCATTTGGCTTTGCGGGCGCCGGTGCGGGATTTGGCGGTTTTGCCGGTGGCGATTAGTTCTTTTGAGGAACAGTCAATACGATCGGGTGTACCGCTCAAGTTGTTGAGTTTGTTTGATCCTTCCGAACCGTTGTTCGATCGATCTGGGTGGCATCCTGTGATAATTTATCAGCGAGTTAATGTTTTAATCGGCCGGCCTTACTGGATTACTGTCGAGAGACAGCAGCAATATCGAGGCAAAAAAGCCAAAGCAGTTGTTGCTGAACTCACAGACCACTGTCAGGGAGAAATTGCAGAATTACTCCAACGAGGTTGTTTGTAAGTTTGTTGACTGTTGACTGTTGACTATTGGCTGGTGTCCGATTTCCAATTCTTTAATCGTTGACTGTTGACTGTTGACTGTTGGCTGGTGTCCGATTTCCAATTCTTTAATCGTTGACTGTTGACTGTTGGCTGGTGTCCGATTTCCAATTCTTTAATCTAAAATCTAAAATCTAAAATCGATTGACTTGAATCATGGCAAATGCTAACAACAAGGTTCGTTTTCTAACCCCCAAACCGCCGAAACCAGATCGGCCTTTATTTGTATTTCTGCCCGGTATGGACGGGGGCGGTTTGCTGCTGCGCTCCCAAATTCCTAAATTAGTCAATCATTTCGACATTCGTTGCTTAACTTTACCTGCGGACGATAGGCCTAGTTGGGATGTACTGGTTGGGGAAACAATTGCCTTAATTGAAGCCGAAAAGCAAGCCGGAAATCAGCATCGGCCGATTTATCTGTGCGGCGAGTCATTTGGGGGTTGTTTAGCGATGAAAGTTGTTTTAGAAGCTCCCCAATTGTGCGATCGACTAATTTTAGTCAATCCAGCTTCTTCATTCCGACAACAGCCTTGGGTGCAGTGGGGTTCCCATCTAACTCAGTGGCTGCCGGCGAACCTTTATCCGCTGTCGGTAATCGGTTTATTGCCGATATTAGCATCCTTAGGAAAGATTGCGCGCGACGACCGGCGCGCTTTGCTAGAAGCGATGCAAGCGGTACCGCAACACACGTCTGTGTGGAGATTGGCGTTAGTGCGATCGTTTGATGTTGATGAAAATCAGTTGCGCGGCATCAAACAGCAGACATTAGTAATTGCTAGCGGTGCCGATCGGCTGCTACCTTCTCTAGCAGAAGGGAAGCTTTTAGTCAAGGTAATTCCCAATGCGGAGATGGTGCTGCTGGGTAACAGCGGTCATGCTTGTTTGTTAGAAACAGATGTTAACCTTTACGGGATTATGCAAGCTCGCAATTTTTTGACTGAATCAATTAGTCAGCAGTCATTAGTCAATAGTCATTAGTCATTAGCTATGACTTCTCAGTTATGAGTCGGTCGGGGCAAAATTAGAGATTGAGCGAGAGGTAAAGTTTATAGAACCCATTTGACATCTTTTGTAAAATCCTTACAGGGCAACTATTCTAGCCTAAATCTAGGATTCTACTGATTCGCCCCAAACCTAGTTGTGGTAATAAGTCTGGAATAGATGTCAAATGGGTTCTATATTACAATTAACCCGCCCTGACACTCATTAGTAAGTGCTCGAAGACCAGCCACTAATGACCAGCCAATAATGACCAGCCACTAATGACTAATGACTAATGACTAATGACTAATGACTAATGACTAATGACCAGCCACTAATGACTAATGACTAATGACTAATGACTAATGACTAATGACTAATGACTAATTAAGATTCAGCCATTTTTGAGCGTTAAGCCGCTGGACTACGCCAAACACCATGAGGTCGAGAGTAATCTTGCGCTCGTCTATCAAAAAAGGCTCTAAAGTGCTGGTATGGGTATTATTTTCAGCACAGGAAAAGGCTCTTTGACTTTGAATATTTTCTTGAGGAAAATACAGGTTAAATTGACGCTGACCTTCTTGGAATTTACCAATTACCTGCCAGCAATCTCCAGCGGAACTCATGCCAGCAATGGGGAGTTTTTGCTTGGCAAAACGCACCTCTAAATCCTGAACGCCCTGCTTTGTCAAAGCAGTTTGCAAGGCGGGCAAATAATCTTGTTGAATAAATTCCGCAAAGGGTTTGTCTTCAACAGCAGGTGCTTTTTCCTTTTTAGCTTTAGCTGGGGGCTTGTCGCCGTCAGCGGCTTTAGCTGGGGGCTTGTCGCCGTCAGCGGCTTTGGCTGGGGGCTTTTTAGCTTTAGCTGGGGGCTTGTCAGTGCTGGGTAAGTCGGTTGTCTCGGGTGCGTCGGAACTCGGGGCGTTCTCGATCGCAGCACTGGGAGTTTCTGATTCGCCAGCGGTAGGGTTTTGCGGTTCTTCTGGCATTAAGGCTTCCTTGTAAAATTGATCAGTAGGAGTTTTGAGTTGAGATCCGGGCGATCGATCGAGTCGATCGCACAGATATTTTATCGAAAACCAAGCTTAAAGAATTGTCAGTCAAAAAACTTTGAAATCGAAACACTCGCTGCCGGGTTTGCCTCTTGACAAATTACAACTTTTGTGCTGATTCTAAATCTCAGCGACAGATCGTTCAATCAAACGGCGGGCGAGAGTTTGAATACCGGTGTGTTCGTAGTAGTTGGTAGTAATGTCGAGGAATGCGCCCACGTAGTCCACCTTGTCAGCAGAAATGTCTACAAAACTCTGCAAGTGGCCGAGTACGTTTTGAGGAGTCAAACCTCGATCGCTCACAAAAGAGCTCATCCAGCCAGAAACCGAGTTAAAGCTTTCGCCGATAAAGCCGAGCTGGCCTGCGGGAGAGCCGCCTGGAATCATGCCGCCGATCGACTTAAATGCCTGATTCTCTTGCAAATCGCTGGGGGAGAGCTTTTGAATCCAAGACTGAGTTGCCATGATAAAGTCTGGCCCCAAAGGAATCAAACCATCAAAACAAACCAAAGCAGCCATCCGCATCAGGGATTCGCCGCCGTAGTCGCCCAAGGAAGCGGCAAAATCGCCAATGCTGTCGCCGGGGAGGCCGTTAATTTGGCAAAAAGCGAGCAACTCAGTGACTAACTTCAAAGACAGATCGATCGTTTGAGCTTTTTCAGGCTTGGGAGTGATATTGCCGAGGAACGACAAAAACGAGACATTTTCCGCAACTTTATTAGCGAGGGCAGCACTGCCCAAAGCCTTGTCGGCGCTGTCAATAGTTTGGTAAAGCCAGAGAGCGCGTTGATAGCCCTGAGACTTATCGTTGAAGAGGTAGATGGCGCGATCGCCAATTTGCTGAATCAGTTCTTCGTCAGTTTCGCCAGTAACGGTGCGAATGGTATTTTCAAAGCCAACTAAATTGTTCCACTCGCCGGGAACAACAAAGTCAAGCGCTCGCAAGGCTTTGACAGTCATGTTGTCTTTAGGCAGTGTATCGACTAATTCAAAGACTGTTTTGCTCACAAAAAACTCCTTATGCTGGAACGAAAATCAAAGGTATTACTTTTGGCAGATGGCAAAAACTTCACACTCTCTTTGTGGCAAACTTAGTTTTGATAGCGCCCGACTCGAGTCTGGCGCGGAGTGTGACAAGAGACATTGCTACTTGACGCGGGCGAGGCCACCGAGGTTAAATTTTGACAGCCAAGCTTCGCGATCGCTCGCGGTAAAAGAGGGACTGCGGGATTGAACTTTCACCTGATAGCGATTTGCCACTAAAACAGCGGTACCATTAGCACCCTGATTAACGGCGGGATAGCCGCCAATTTTCTTGGTACTTTGCTGGAATTTTGTACCTGCGTTGGGGTTGCCGGCGATGTCGTTAATCGAGAGCACCGCGACATTTTGACCGCCTTTGTTCAGCTTAGCTTCAGCAAAACCAGATTTTTCTTGAGCGAAGACGCGATCGAATCCACCGCCAGAAGCCGGGAAGTATTTATTTAACTTACCGCCTGCAACTGCCTTTTTGGGCAGGTTTTGATTACTAGCACTTGATTTGTCAGCAGTTGTCTGCTTGGCTTTAGCAGGTGTTTGGGTGCTTTCCTCCTGGGCTTTGTCCCAGCGGGAGGGGGCTTGGGTTTGACCGCAGGCGGTCACCAACAGCAGTACCGAGATCAGGAATGGAGCTAAGATGCGGCGTGCGGGGAAAAATTGCATCGCTGTCTCCTCATTAGTAGGTTTCCATAACAATTGTGGCTTAGAATTTGGCAATTTGTGTGCTCTGATCGGATGATTTGTCTTCTTTGCAAAAAAATCCTCTGCCTGCAGGCAGAGGATTTTTTTGCAATTACGAGTTTTGAAGGAAGAAAACTGAAAGATTGCTCCACAGATAAATTCTGGGGATGGGGGTAAAGAAACTAAGTTTTCTGATAGCCAGCAATCTCAAAACAATTTTTGCTGATTTTCCCTAGATTTATCTAGAAATGTCAGAGCAATTGTTCGTCAATCGTCTTACTTCGGCTTTCCAACTTAGGTCTTACTTTAGGGGTAAAGCTCAGGCGTCGCTTTCAATGTGGATAAACAACAAACCCATTACCACAACTGGCATCAGCCAGCAAACGACCGGAATCAAAATCCAAGGCAAGAAAGAGGCAGCGTAGGTACCTGTCATGTCAAATTCTCCAAACTAAAGTTAGCGTGTTCCAACAGGGATATCGACGAGTAGAGTCTAATTGTTGACTAAACCACGGAAAATGGCATCGATGCCCTTAAAGTTTTCGAGTAAGAAGTAAGCAGCAAAGACCCCGCTCATCCCGCCAATGAAGAAACCAGCGGTAAACTGGCTCCACCCTTCAGCAGTTTTCAGGGAATCGGGAGTCATCGGATTAGCGCTGGGGTAGCTGGTGTTGTCTGATTTGAAAGAGACCAAACCGTAGGCAGACATACCTGCTGTGCCGAGCAGAACTAAGACGAGGGCTGTAATTAATCCGCCGAGATTAGCTGCTTCTGGGTAATCCCGCAGTGGCCCGAAGACGATTTGGGGGCCGACAAGGAAATAACCGTGTGCCAAACCGATTTCTAGACCTCGAACTAGGGGCGAGAGTCCTTTGCGGTAGGCGGGCAAGTTCCCAATAAATGCTTTGGTGAAATCAGAAGCACTGATGGGAGTTGCTAGATGACCCGTGAAGGGGTCGCCGTTAAAGGGTTTAATAAGCTCTGCATCTCTGGGATCGGCCATATTCTCTTTTTCCTCGCTGTGCGTAAATTTTGAGGCGTTCAAGTCATATTTTACGCAGGGACGGGTTTCCTATTTGCATAATTGGCAGCTAGCTTTAGAAAAGTTCACTATTCTTTAGTTTTCGGAAGAATTTTTCTTTTGTCTCTTATACCAGAAAGCGAGTCGATCGGGCGACACTCCCAAAAAATAAGCAATAATTACTATTTGATTGATGACGGTGGTTTTGATGACCCCAAGCTGCTGCCAGCGGCGGTCGGAGGTCAGCACGGGCTGGGGTAATATTGCAATGCGGCCTTGTTTTTTCAACCGGCGCACGAATTCAAAGTCTTCCATCAGGGGTAAGTCGGGAAAACCGCCGATTTTGTCAAAGGTAGCTGAATAGAGGAAAATGGCTTGATCGCCGTAGGGCATTTGGAGAAAGTTCGATCGCCAGTTTACCCCTGTTTCTACCAGCCGCAGACAGAGCCTGCGCGCATCAATTTTGAGTGGAAACGCCCCCCCTACTGTGGACGGTTTAGCTAATGCCATGCGCGCGTCAGAGTCGTAGCCTGGAGGTAAAAGAGTGTCGGCGTGGAGGAACAGCAGGATATCTCCAGTAGCGGAGGCGGCACCTGCATTCATTTGAGTAGCGCGGCCTGGGGCGGTAGAGATAACTCGCACGCCCAAAGATTGGACTATATCTGCGGTGCGATCGCTGCTGCCGCCGTCGGCGACAATGATTTCAACATTTTTAGCATTTCGGGCGGTGGAGATGACTGGGGCGATCGTAGATGCTTCGTTTAAGGCTGGAATAATAATAGAAATTTTGAGATGAGGATTTTCTGATGGCATACAGAATTAAGCAGCCCGTGAGATAGAGGGCGGGTTTTGTACAAAGCTTATCTGTTATTCAACAGCTTCGGACAGTTTTACGCTTTACAGATGGGGTCGAGAAACCGGGTTTCTAGGAGTTTTGGGTTGAGTAGCGATCGATCTAGCAAGCAAGAAACCGGGTTTCTACGAGTTTTGGGTTGAGTAGTGATAAATGCAGTCATAAACCCGGTTTTTCACGAGCAGTCATAAACCGGGTTTCTACGAGTTTTGGGTTGAGTAGCGATCGATCTAGCAAGAAACCCGGTTTCTCGGAGTTGGGCGACGCTTTACGATAAATGCAGTCATAAACCGGGTTTCTACGAGTTTTGGGTTGAGTAGCGATCGATCTAGCAAGAAATCCGGTTTCTAGGAGTTGGGCGACGATTATCGCAGAGTATCGCCCTCAAACCATGATTCTATTTTGAGCTAAATTTTGTTATATTTTGGCTTTTTGTCGCGCTTGCGACTATTGTCGCAAGCGCTGTCTGACCGCTGCATTTGGTCAGACAAATACAATTACTATATTATGACCTTCTGGTTTCACAATCAAGTGTTTTTTATTAATTTAATATGAGAATTACTAATGAATTAGATCGGCTAAATATAGTTTAATTATTTCAACATATTCATATCTAATTTGAGCAAATCCTCCGGTAGATCGATATCTGCAAGAGTGGGAAGATAAGCAATTTTCAGATCGAGCTTTTGGGCGATCGCCCGCGTAGCAGCAAATACCTCACTGCTTCCCCAGTTAATGCCCCTGAACAATTCCGGTATGGATCGCCCCAGCCCGATCAGATAATAACCGCCGTCTTTTGCTGGGCCCAAAACTAAATCGTGCTGGCTGAGTTTGTCAAAAGCTTGTGCGATGATTTCTGCTTTCAACCCAGGACAATCAGTGCCGATAATTACAGCTTTGTCAACCCCTGAATTAAAAGACTTTTGAAACGCGGCTGTCATTCTTGCACCCAAATCGCCGTCTATTTGATTTTGATAAATAATATCGCTTCCCAACCAGTCTTGCATCTGTTGTTGGCTGCCGCCTGTGTGGTGAATTTCAACGGATAGTCGGCGGGAGTTTTGGAGAGAGATGCCACGGGCGATCGCCTTTTGGGCCATCAAGCGGTGAAGGTTGGCAGCGCCTGTTTCTCCCAGCACGGGAATTAGTCGAGTTTTGGTTTTTCCCGGTTCGGGATAGCGGGTGAAAACCATCAGTTTTTCTGGAATCATACCATTTGAGATTTGAGATTTTAGATGAGAGTTCTTGTAAAAATCTTTGATAGAGCCGGTCAACCGCAGATTTTAAGCAGATAAACACAGATTAACGCAGATAATTTCAAGATTGTTTGTGATTGAGTGCAATGCAAGTCTAATATTGGTGGGTTGGGCGCGGTTTAAGATTTTTTGATTGGTGACTTAAGTTAATCGCCGCGCCCAACACACCCTACCATAGGTTAACTGACAATTAGTTATTAGACTTGAATTGCATAAATCTTTGATAGAGCCGGTCAACCGCAGATTTTAAGCAGATAAACACAGATTAACGCAGATGCTTTTCAAGAAGAGCGAGTGAATGAATGCAATTCAAGTCTATTGGTTATTAGCTCATTTCTAGCATTCGTTGGATGGGTTGCAAAGCCGCTAGTTGCAGGTCTTGGGGCATTGTAATTTCGGGGTTTCTATTTTTCATGGCTAGATACAATTTTTCCAAGGTATTTAATCTCATGTGCGGGCATTCGTTGCAAGCACAAGTATTATTGTTGGGAGGAGCGGGAATAAAGCGTTTGTGCGGTGTTTGCTTTTGCATTTGGTGAATGATTCCCGGTTCAGTCGCGACAATAAATGCTTGGCTGGAACTGGATTGAGAATATTTGAGCAAAGCTGTGGTGGAACCGATATAATTGGCGTGGCGAAGTACGGGAGGTTCGCATTCTGGGTGGGCGATGATTTCTGCTTCGGGATTTTCGATTTTGAGTTGAACTATCTTTTTTTCTGAGAAGTTTTCGTGGACGATGCAGGCTCCTTGCCAAAGTTCCATTTGTCTACCGCTTTGTTCGATGACGTAGCGGCCGAGATTGCGATCGGGCCCAAAGATTATTGGCTGATTTTCGGGGATTTGGTTGACAATTTTGACGGCGTTAGAACTGGTGCAAATTATGTCGCTCATTGCCTTAATTTCAGCGGTACAGTTAATGTAGGAAATAACTAAGTGTTTTGGGCGATCGGCTTTGAATGCTGCAAAGGCTTCGGGCGGGCAACTGTCGGCGAGGGAACAACCTGCATTTAAGTCTGGCAATAATACTAATTTGTCGGGATTGAGGATTTTGGCGGTTTCTGCCATGAAATGAACTCCGGCAAAAACTATGACATCGGCGTTGGTGTTGGCGGCTTTGCGGGCAAGTTCGAGGGAGTCGCCAATGAAGTCTGCGATGTCTTGAATGTCGGAGTCTTGGTAATAGTGGGCGAGAATGACGGCGTTTAACTCTTGTTTGAGGGCGTTAATTGCTGCAAACAAGTCGTCGGGCAGTCTGGTTTGAGTAAAATTCGGAGCTGGTGCGGTGGTAAACACAGTTAGAATATTCCGGGGAAGGTGGCGGCTGGACTCAAGTGTATTTGAATTATAGTTGAATTCACCAAAAATGGTGGGAGAGGGGGAGTGGGGCAGAGGTAACAACTTTGCCATAGATTAACCGACTGACTGGTAGTGGCAGCGAGATTTTTCGATCCAAAAGTGGACTTAGCTAATTTTTTACCAGACGGGGCAATTAGACTAAAAGCTTTATGCTGCAAGACATTTAACAGTAAATGCTCTCTTTTAGTCACGAATGTTTTGACTGGTTTCTATTGACAGAGTTATTTACATCGTTTAATGTAACCATAATGCAGTGTAAAGAAGCTGGGTCTATACATCTATGTACTTTGAGGACGATCGCCAGTGGCAGGGAACTGCTGAGTTTCTGACAAAAGAACTAAAACGACGGATTGAGCAGCTTGGGCTATCTGTGGAACCACCAGCCTTAAGAACTGTGCGATCGTGGAGAGCTAAGCAACTCCTGTCACAGCCGAAAGGTCAAGAATTTGGGTTTCGACAGATTTTAGAAGGACTGGCAACAGCACTTTTGCTCAAGAAAGGCTGGACACTGGCCGCGATCGCCCAAGTTTTGCCCTCATTCCCCGACGCAACTTTGGAGCAACAAATTCTTGGCGAGGCTGATGGCCAAGACCCAACATGGTTGCCACAAATGCAAACAGCGACATTGCCATTACCCACAGGACACGCCAGCACGATCGATCTGGCTGAAGATACTGTTATATTGCTGGCCCAGGGAATTCTGCTGCAGTACACAAGAATTCTCAATCGAGACATCGTTCGCCAAGACGACAGTATGCCATCGGAACTTTATCGGGCTATGTGCAAGTTGGGTCGGCTGTATATAGAAGCCGGAAAAAGCGATCGCGCCGCTTGCATACATACTGTTTTGGAACGTGCTAGATATCCCCTCGATAAGTGGGAGTTAGATATTTTTAGTCACCCAAATTTTCGCTTTGGTCAAGCAATTCTCATTGATCCAGACTTGCGAGTGCCGACCTCAGATTGTGCAGAAATTGCTAACTCCAGAGGTACTTTTGGCGAAGATAATGCGATCGAACACCGCCTGTACGAGCGGTTGCGCGAAGCAACTGAACGATTGGGAAATCGCCACCGACACAAAGCTTATACGGCTTTGCGATCGCTATTTGGCAGCCGATCGCTCATCGGAGAACACCAACTTTTAGACTACTTACGTGACAAAGATTTAACTCCTTTACAAGGAACCATAGCTGACACATTTTTTGATAGCGTGCCGGATATCTGGTTAATTAACGGACAGGCTCATCGCTGCGCCTATTGCGGTACTCTAATGCGCCCCTATCCCGATCGAAAACTTTTTCCCGATGGGCGATGTCCGATTCGCCAATGTCTCGGTCACGAGTCTTCAACAGCAAAAGTTTCCGATAAATTAGACCCAAACCAAGACCAATTGCTGATTGCCAAGCCGCAAATTTTAACCTATTGGACTGGACCGGGAATCGACGAATTAGCAATTTTTGATGCTGCCATAAAAAACGGACTCGATGCCGAACTTTACCCAGAATCAGACCTGTGCGACGTAGCAATTAACGGTCGCAATATCGGCATTGATGCTAAGTCATATACCAGTCCCGTCTCCCTTGCCTTGCGCCTCAACCGCAGCATTGGGGGGCTGATTCACTACCGCCGTCGCATTATTGCGGTCAGCGACCAATTAATTGATGAGCGGCCAGATTACCTCTCTACTTTTCATTCAGCGATCGATAAAAAAGGCAATCCTGCTACCCTAGAAATTTTGTCTGTTTCACAAGTTATTCAGTTGTTAAAGGCAATCAAATATGAGAATTAAACCTGATTTCTGGACAGGAATCGATCGCATCTGCTGGCTGTGCGTGTTGATGGCAGAATTTATCGAGACTAATTCCCTAGAATATGCGCCTTTAACGATATCGGGAATGGCGAGTGTAGTCAATGCACCCGCGTTGGCAAAAGCCCGCCAAGCTATTTTCAATATGCGCCTGATGTCGCTGGCTTACGTAACAGAACAGTCAGTGAAACACGCCGTTGCTATTTATAACGATCGCCACTACCGCAACAAAACTCAGGGAACCTATAAAATTAACTCAGAAACACTGCAATTTGAACGCACAGACCCCCTAGAAGACCCTTTAATTACCAAAGCGCGTCAAATTCTGGGCCAGCCTTTAGCACACCAGTTTTACCGCGCTACCTTTGCCGATCCCCGCCAGCCAATGGCAGTTGCTTTAGGTGAAGAAATAACAGCAGCGAGAGTTCCAATTGGCCCGATCGCAGCCCCCCTTGCCCAGCGCCGCACCCATTCCCTCGATCGCCTGCCACAAGGAAAAATCCGCATTCCCCTTGCGGAACTTTACGAGTTAGCAGTTGAGATGGATCGACGCGAAGCCAATCATCCTGAAAAAAGACAGGGTAACTGGGTAAAACGGTTGCAACATTTTGTGCTTAAAGTGCCTGAAATTGGCAAGGGCTTGCGAGAAGAAACAGTCATCGAATTAGAAGGCATCAAGCACTTAATTGGACTGCCAGGATCGGGCAAAACAACTTTGCTCGTATTGATAGCTGTATGGTTGGGAAAACACGGTTATAAAGCGATGTTTGTGTTTCCATCCATTGAAGTTGCCAGACAGTACATGGCACAACTTGCATTTCATGAAATTAAAGTGGGAATGCTAGTCGGTCAAAGCGATGGAACTCGCCGCCGACACGCTAACAATATTGCCGAGGCGATCGCAGCATCAGGGGGAAATGGCGGCTTTGCTTATAGTTTGGAACAGGCAGAAACTTTTAGCTTAAATTGCGTCTTACCTGCGTTTTCAAATGCTGATACTTCGATGTGGGGATTTGGTTATGCACCCTGCAACGAAATTTTACAAAGCAGTGGCAAAAAAGGGGAAATGAAAAAGCATCTGTGTCCGGTTTGGACGATGTGCGGCCGCAACAAAGCACCCCGCGATTTAATAGATGCCGATATTTGGGTTGGTCACGTTCTTTCAATGGATACTGAAGTTCCACCTCATGCCATTCGCGAACGCATTCGTTATTTTGAATTGATTGCCCGGACATTCGATGTCGTAGTTTTTGACGAAGCAGATATGGTGCAATCAAATCTGGATGCTTACGGTGCAGCAACTTTAAAACTTTCAGGTGCGGCAGATTCTATCCATTTAGTCATTCAAGAACAAATTCACAATCGTTTTGCTCGTGGCGAAAATTATCGATTGTTCGATCGCAATGTAGAACATTACAGCCGTGATTTATCGGAATTTGGCGATCGCAACACATCGTTAATTACTGCCGTTCAAAATATGCCATCATCGCCAGTCGGCAAACGCTATGAGAATCAGTTATTAACCGTTCTGAGAATTGTCAGCGATTTGTTGGATGGCTTTGAGAAAACTTCTAAACGCGATCGCCTCGACGAAGAGGAAGTTAAACAAGGATTTAGCAAAAGTAGAGCCTTAAGTCAATTCTGGGAAACAGCAGCTTACCATGCTTTTTACGATCGCACGGGCATTGAACCGCACGATCGGCTAAACCTGGATCTGTGCGCTCAAAGGCTGGGAATAAACTGCGACACCCTCAAACAGCAGTGGGAAACTCAGATTCTTTATTTTCGGCGTTATTTAGCAGAAAATCTAATCGAACGCCGCGACAAAATTGTCAAACAAATTGCCGAATTGTTTTTGCCTTTGTGTTTTAAAAAAGGCAATGAATCAGCCGAAGCTCAGGATACAATTACCCTACTTGTTTGCGTCACTTTTGTGATTTTAGGCTATCAGCGAATCGTACCAGAAACCAGAACAATGGTAGCAGAAGGACTGATTCGGGAACCGATCGTAGAATCGACGGCAACGCCGGAACTGCGACAACTGATTCCTGAGAATATTTTGGGTTCTTTTTCAGGCGTGAAGTACAGTTTTAAATCGGCACAAACTACTCGAATTCAAGCCTGCAATGTAGAATTGTCTTATATCATTTTTGTGGGTGCGCCTCGGATGTTAATGCACCGTTTTCACCAGTTATTTAAGGCAGATGGCAAACTGACAGGGCCGGCGGTTTTAATGACTTCAGCTACTTCATTTCTCGAAGCAAGTCCTGCTTATCACATTAATTCTGTGCCGGATTATCTGCTCAAACCTCGCCAAACAGAACACGATCCCAAAAAGAGCATTTACCGCTTCAAATGGCTGCCCGATCGCGAACGGGGCGATGAACCTCTCCGATATAGCGGTGCAGGCGAGTTGCGCGATCGCAATTTAGAAAAAATGGTAGACGCATTAGTACGGGGAGGAAACCAGAAATCTGAAATTTACAAATCCATCCTCAACTTTGACAAACAACATGGTATTTACCGCAAAGCTGCCTTAATTGTTAACAGCTACGAACAAGCTCGCACTATTAAGAAATTTATCAACGATTACCATCCAGAAATCGGGAAAAGAACCAAAGCAGTTGTTAATTTGCTTAAAAACGGAGAGCAACCAACTGATTTCGTTACCACGGCCCAGTGCGAGGCTTTAGGAGATGATGAAACTTGCGATATTATCATTTTTCCGCTGTTGGCGATCGGTAGAGGAGTGAATATTGTGTTCACTAAAGGCCCCAGGAAACTCGATGCAGCCATTGGTACAATTTATTTCCTCACCCGTCCCCATCCCACGACTGACGATACGCAACTGTTGTACAGTCTAGCCGGAAAAGCTACCCAAGAATTTGACAGTCGAGTTTTTACTGAAACAGAAAACTTGCCCGCAATTTCTAATGCTTGGAAACAGTCGAGAAAACAACTCTGGAAAACGGCGAATCACCTGTTACGCGAACCCCTCATGGCTAGCCGTTTGGGTGAAGATTTATTTAAACCGTTTACGGCAAATCAGATGGTGGGCATTTTACAAACAATCGGGCGCGGGATGCGAAATGGGTGTCCGGTACAAGTTTACTTTGTCGATGCAGCTTGGGCAATTAAATCTACTAAAAATGAACCTGACTCCGGGCGGGACAGTATGTTAGTTCAGATGCGAATTATTTTAGAAGAATGCGTCAAGCATCCCGATCCAGTAATTCGAGAAATTTATCAAGAACTTTATTGGGCATTTCTCGATCCCATGCGACGCATTGATGGCATAGTTTACCCGGGCAGTTTGCGGGATTCAGAAGGTATGACAGAGGAAGAAGACGATTTTGATGATTTTTCACATTTATTGGAGATGTAATTATGAACAGCGAAACTTTTGACAGATTTGAATTCGATCGCGACAGCGAAGCACAGGAAACCTCTATTATTGGAGATGCAACCATGAACGACGAAATTTTTGACGAAATTGAAGCTAATGAGGACGAAGAAACTGAAGCAACTGTGGTTTCAGACACTCTTTACATTCCTCTTGCAAATAAGAGTCTGAAAGAAGTTCCCCTAGCTTTTACCGTCCCAGATAACATCGAACCAGTAATAGTCAAAGGCTTGACGCTAGCTTGGACAAAATCTGCTTTGCATGAGTTTTCGACAATCAAAAAAGCTATTAGCTATGGTGATTCAACCGTAAAAAATCTTCCTTATGTCTCGCTGCGAGGCTTGTTAGAAGTAGGACTTGACAATGCAGAATGGATTCAGTCTAATTTAGGTTTGAGTAACTATTCGTTGAATCCTAAAAATGTAAAAGAGCCTGAACCATTTGCTTACTTAAATTCCGAAAGTACAGAAGATATCCAGAAAGCGTTACGCCCAATTATCAACGAGTGGATTACAAATTATCTCAAACCTTTTGCTGAAAAAGAAGATGGGCTATTGGAAGTTATCGACCGTTTGGAAAATTTGCGTGACCAAAAAGATTTGCTGAAAATTACTGCGTTAAAGTCTCAAGTTTTACCGTGGAAATGGTCGGGAGAAACAGGCACAACTCAGGCTACAAAGACTTATGATTATCGCGTGTTAGTCGATTATGCAGCTCGTGCGATCGCCGGAAAAGAGATTTTTCAGGGGCTAGGAACAATGAAGCGGGTTATTTCTAGCAGTGGAAGGCTCACAAGCGGGATGGCAGAATTGATTACCGATCCGATCGCTCTACCCGATTGTAAAGGAAAATTCAGTTTGGTGGTACGTTTAGAAGTGGTAACCTATCCTTCTTTGCACCAGCCTTTATTGAAGATAGATGTTTCCAAACGCCGTTGGTTCAGTCAGTTAAAGCCCGCAGGTTATAAATTGGGAAATATTAGCGGCTTTGTCTTTTCTGATGATTATGGCGATCGGGCTTTTAGCTACAAATTGATTTGTCAGTCCGAAAAACAGGAGAAAAATCAACAGGATAAAAAGAAAAATTGGCTTTGGGCAATTGATCAAGATTTTGAAGCGTTGCGTCGCCAGCTAAAACTCCCGATGAAAACGGCTGACGGTCAAAATATTGATGGGCAACAAATTGCATTGGGTAAGGCTTCAACTGATAGCTGCCAAGTCATGCTAACTTACCGCAATGGGCTGCAAGAAGGCAAACACGGAATTGAGGCTGGTGTACCAGAGATTGATAAGTTAGAAGCTTTTGAAAAGATTGCCGAAATTCTTAAGCCTATTGGCTTTCAACCTTTTAAGAATTACTCGATCGTCAAATTTAAGAAAGGTGAAGGTTACAAAAAAGACGATACAGCTTCACGCATGATTAATCTGCCTACATTGTTAGGTGCTGCTTTAGAAAATATCGAAAAAGACGACTGTTCTGATTTGACTCCCAAATATCTAGAAAGCTTTGAGGACAATGAGTTAAACAGCTTGCTAACCAAATACCTTGACATCAATTTAGATAATATTTCAAAAGGCAGAAAATCCCTGCAATTGGTTTGTCAATTAAAAGAAGTCAAGGCGATAATTCAGGAAAACCAGGAAGCTATGCGTCGGCTATATCCTAATGAAAAACTGTTGCTTGTTGTTTTTTACGAAGAACATTTACAAACCGAATTGAAACTGCTGCAAGCAATGATTCGGGTTCTCTGGGGTGGTGCGATCGAACTGATGGTTAATCGTTTGCCAAAAGATACTCATGGGCCGAAAGAGTTATTACCCAATGCAAATTTGAAGGCTAAGGAGCGATCGCGCAAAAGAATTGAAGCCTGGGAACCAATCGTCAAACAACTTGCTTTACGGAAGCAGCGAACTTTTTGCCTAGTAATGGCGCGGGAATGGTACTCAGGCAAACATGACGATCGCGTGAATAAACCCTCATCCCGTCAAGCACTGGCTACAATCGCTGATTGTTGCGTGCAGTTTCTGCTACCGATTGAAACAACTAAAGAGCAACAACTTCTCAACCTTAGTGATTTTTCCCATCGAGTGCAAGCTGCTCTAAAAGACTTGCTTTGGGCTCATTCTGGTCGCATTGATGATGTCAAAGAAAAGGTTGACAAATGGCTCAAAGATACTCCAGTAGAAGCAAGACCAAAAGAAATTATCGGGATTACCATCGTTCGCAAACAGAAAGGTCGCACTCGCGGTTCTATTGAGCAAACATTTTTGCCAGTTGCGATGCGCCTGAAGGTGGAGACAGGCGAGTGCGAACTATGCTGTGCTTATGAAAAAGGGAATAATTTACAAATCAGTCGCTGGAGTAAGTTTTCGGATGCGATCGCCTTTATTTCCCAAATTTCCCCTGTGAAACTGGCTGATACAAATTCTGTGCGTCAGACTCGTTTCATGGACTTTGTTAAGCAGACTATTTCCAATTCTGTAGAGGAGGGAAATCAACCATTAGTAATGATTGATTCTTCCAACTGCGTGCAACTTTGGCCTTGGCTTGCCGATACCAGGATGAATGCAAATCAAATTAACCTCGGTCAGCAGTACGAGCGGATGCAAGATGCGTGGCAAGGTGCACGTCTGATTCGGATTCGCCAAGACCTCGCACCGGGAATTATTGATAAAAAAATGCGATATTTAACAGAAACTTCTCTGGAAGATACGCGGACAGAAAAAGAACTGACTTCAACCCTTGAAATTCCTTCAGCGTCTAGTAAAATGAAATTATTTCGACTCAGCGAAACTAATCAAACGGGTTGTGTTGCTTACCTGTCGGTAGGACGTAAAACTCTCCATCAAAAATTACGCGGTCAAAGTTGCTATCGGCAAATAAAGATTAACGTAGCTGCTAAGAAACCTGATGGTTCTAAGGGCGAATTCTTAAATAAAGCTGGATTAAAAGTTAACCAAATCGCAAGCAAACCACCGTTTCTGGGTCAGTGGCCAACTCCCAATCCCCTGGAAATTGTTGTGACTTTGCGACAGGAAAAAGATGATTGCGATCGCCTTGCTGCACTGGTAGAATCCCTACGGTATAGTTTCGGCCACTACAGTGATTGGTCGAGCTTACCTGCTCCTCTGTTTTTTGAGCGAGTTGTGCGAGATTACATCAGCGAATTTGCAATTGAAGATGAGGAGGCGGAACCAGATTTGGAGGAATAATGCAGTCTAGGGGTGCTGTCGCGACTCGCTTGAGTGTTAAGGGGTTACAGTCGGTGTTGAACGGGCTTAACTTCAGGCCAATCGCTTCCAATGTTAATGGGGGAGAGAATTTTTGCGCCGAGGAGTAAAAGATGAAGAAAGTTGAGCAAATCTAAAATCTAAAATCCTCTGGGGGAGGCTGCGCTGTATAATTAGTGAAGGCTGGATTTGCCGAGAATTGGTAAGTTTTGTACAAATTTTTAGAAGCGGTTAGGCATCGATCGAACGTAGCAAATCAAATGAATCAGACTAAATCTATCAAAATTGCCGTGGTGGGAGACGTTCACGATCGCTGGGAAGCAGAAGACGGCGAGGCGCTGAAGCATTTGGGCGTTGACTTGGTGCTGTTTGTGGGGGATTTTGGCAATGAGTCGGTGGAGGTGGTGCGGGCGATCGCATCTTTGGACATTCCGAAAGCCGCAGTGTTTGGAAATCACGACGCTTGGTACACGGCGACGGATTGGGGCCGCAGTCAGTGCCCTTACGATCGCACTCAAGAAAATTGGGTAAAACAGCAGTTAGATTTAATGGGAGAAGCTCACGTCGGTTACGGGAAACGGGATTTTCCAGAATTGGGCATAACTGTGGTGGGAAGCCGCCCGTTTACTTGGGGGGGATCGGAGTGGAAGTACGCGGATTTTTACTCGGAGTGGTTTGGGGTAGAAAGTTTTGAAGAGTCGGCGCGGCGCATTGCAGGAGCTGCTGCGGATGCGGACTGCGAAAATGTGATTTTTTTGGGTCACACGGGCCCGACGGGGTTAGGAGAGGCTCCTGAAGACCCCTGCGGGCGAGATTGGAAGCCGCTGGGAGGGGATTGGGGAGACCCGGATTTTGCTGAGGCGATCGATCGAACTCGGAGTTCTGGGAAGCACATACCTCTGGTAACTTTTGGTCATATGCACCACAAACTGCGGCACACGAAGCACGAGTTGCGGAAGTCGTGTTTCTTGAGTGGGGAGGGTACAGTTTATTTGAATGCCGCCAGCGTACCGCGAATTGTGGAGAGAGAGCGATCGAAACTGCGGAATTTCTCGATCGTCCTGCTGGAAAATGGAGCAGTGTCGGAAGTGTCTCTGGTTTGGCTGGGGGAAGATTTCGCAGTGGCCTTAGAACAAATTCTTTATCGGGGCGCTGAATCTGCGGCTATTTGTAGTTAGAGACAATTGCTGGTATGATAAAATTTATGCGCCGGGAGAGGTGGCAGAGTGGTCGAATGCGCCTGACTTGAAATCAGGTGAACCGCAAGGTTCCGTGGGTTCAAATCCCACCCTCTCCGTTTTTGAGAACTACCAAAAGAACAGGCAAAAAAAACACCCCCGCAGGAGTGCTGTTGCTTACCAGGTAATTTTTCTAGCCAACTGAGTTAACTAAACCCTTCCTCATCTGCCGGGTCGCCGTAGGGGTCTTCGCTGGCCGGACTCACATTGCCGAACATTCCAGCATCCGCTACGTAGTCAGCCGGGTCGCCGTAGGGGTCTTCGCTCGCCGGACTCACATTGCCGAACTGTCCGTAGTCGGTACCGGCGTCGTCGGCCGGGTCACCGTAGGGGTCTTCGCTGGCCGGACTCACATTGCCGAACTGTCCGTAGTCGGCGGGGTCGCCGTAGGGGTCTTCGCTGGCCGGACGCGCGTTGCCATACTGTCCGGGATTTGAGGGATCTTCGTAATTGCCGTCAGGATCGACTTGCTCGCTGTCTGGCCCGACGATCGCATCTTTTAACTTCCGCAAAAATCCGTCTACCATGATAAAGTTCCTCTTTTTTAGGTGGTGAAAAACTGCTGTTTTAGATTGGGAATGCCAGATTTAATTAAAAATCACGCAACCGGTAATCTAAAATCTCAAATGGTTAGGCTACTGTGCCGGAACAGGAGCTGTCGCTTCCGGCAAGCTAGTAAGGTCACGACCGGTATTTTGGTTGTTGTACCCCTTGAATTCGCGGTAACGCGCTGCCTCGGACTCGGGAACTTTAATTCCTTCAGGCGGGGGCGTTACCCAGTGAGCGCGATTCTGGGCATCGCGGTAGTAAACGCGACCGTTTTTGGAAAGGTAATGTTTTCCCTGCGGCCCCTTTTCTTGTTTATTTTTGTGCTGATTGTAGATGTAGTAAAGGGCTGCTGCTCCTACTAAAGTAATCCCTACTTTTTGAGCATTGCTCAGTCCTTTTTTCGCTTGTGGCAAAGGACTCGGGCCGCGATTAGTTTGCACTCCTCCAGCGCGAGTGTCGTCAACGGTCGGCGGGGGAGCGGAACTTTCCTGGCTAGAACCGCAAGCACTCAAAAACGGAAAGGTCAGCAGCGTTGTCAGCAGCAGAGCCATGAAGCGCGATCTTTTGGGTTCGGATTTGATTGTGTTCATTGCCGCTCCGAATTGTCGGGATTACAGGTGGTGTGTTCTGGCGAGGTTGAGGAATCCTGAGCTGCTGCCAACAGTTTTTAGAGTAAATTAATTTCTCAAAGCAATTTTGACAAGAAAGTATTTGCTGAGAATTTATCAACAGCGCAGGTAGGGTATTGCGTTTCTGTTTAATTATCCTCAATTTTCGAGAAGACGTACTCATTCCAGGGATATAAATAAAGTTTCTTTTATTTCAGTCCGCAGGTATATGCCAATGCGCGCCTTCGGGTAACAATAAATTCCGTTTGTGGACTGCTCAAAGCAAAGTTAAGCAGACGGACGGGACGAGTGCGAAGCTCAAAGCAGCACTGGCGAGGGAAAAGAGGCGGGATGTATAAGTTTGTCGGTGTTTAATTGCGCCGGACTGCTTGTCAGAGATGCCCGCAATTTTTTCGTGGGAATTCTGGAGAGGTCGATCGCACTATTGTAGAAATCTATTAACCGCGATAGAAAGCCCCCGAAGCTTTTCGGATATTTATGAAATTAAAGAATTTATTTACTGCTGGATTGTCGATCGCAGTTGTATTTACTGCGGCTAAATATCTAACTTTTTCAAATCAAAAAAACCAAGTCAAGGAATTGCTGCAAACAAAACAGTGTCCCGAGTGCAATTTCAGCAATGCCAACCTAAAAGGATTAGACTTGCAAGGAGTCAACTTGCAGGGAGCGAACCTAGAAGGTGCTAATTTGTCGGGAGCCAAATTAGCCAATGCCAACCTCAAAAATGCCAACTTAAATAGAGCCAACCTGACAGGAGCTGATTTAGGCTGTGCCGGCATCACTTTTAACCTTGAGGCTAATGAAAAAGAAGCAAATATGGATTTTAATGTCACCGCTGTTCCAGAACAGAATAACCCAGAAAAAGCAGTAGTTGGTTTCAATATGAAAGCAACGGATCGAGGAGCGACAATGCGTTTAAATCTGCCCGGATGCGCTGACTTCGAGAATGCTAGCTTGCAGTCAGCTCAAATGCCAGATGGCAAAAATCATCCTTAATTGCAGCAAATATAGCAATCTGCTCTCTCATCATTTCTCAACTTCTTTTCATTATATCTGCTCTCTCTTTTCTCTTTCTCTGTGTCCTCTGTGGCCTCTGTGGTTCATAAAAAAAACCGCCGTCTGAATAACAGGCGGCGGTTTTTTTAAGCAACTAACTGCACGCCTAAAATTAGTGAGCAGAACCGTTACCGTGATACTTGTCAGTATCGTAGAATCCGTTTTTTGTACCAAAGAACAGACAGCAAACGGTGAAAACTGCTGTCAAGACTGCTAAAACTAACTTAACGTCCATAATTTACCTGCTGTTGTTGAGTGAGTGCAAATACTCAGATTGTAGAATCTTTTTGGCTGGCGCGGCCATCTACCAGCGTAGCGCCAGATTTGCTGGGCTGTACTCTGATGCGGCAGTTTCCTGACGGCGAGACAATTCGGGGAATGATTGTCGAAACCGAAGCTTACGGCCCAGGAGATCCCGCTTGTCACGCTTACCGGCAGCGCACTCCTCGCAGTGAGGTGATGTTCGGGCCTCCGGGTATGAGCTACGTTTACCTAATTTACGGGATGTATCACTGTTTTAACGTGGTGACGGATGCAGAGGGAGTTGCTAGTGCTGTGCTGATTCGAGCTTTGCAGGTAGATGTGGTTCCCAAGGGGTTCGCTGGAATTCCCGAGAAGAAGCGATCACGCCTCGCCGCCGGGCCTGGGAAACTGTGTAAGGTACTGCAGATCGATCGAACTTTAAGCGGTTTTCCCTTGGGTGCAGGCCAACCGCTGCGCTTGGAACACCGGAGCGAGCAATTTCAGCAAGCTGTGGAGGAGGGTACAATAAATTTTGTGCAAACTACGCGGATCGGGATTTCTCAAGGAATTGATTTGCCTTGGCGGTGGTATGTAGGGAACTCTACGGCTGTGTCACAACTCTAGTAATGTCAAAGGTATCAGTGTAAATTTTGTCGCTTATCTTTGTGAAATTATGGCTTACTCTTCTGAAAACCCGATCGTACAACTCAAAAAATGCCTAAGCCTGGTTCAGGATGTTAGCACTCACACCGAAGCCAACCGGGCCTTCGAGCAATTGTGTGGGATTATCGATGCTGAAAACCCAATGGCCGCGCAACTTTTGGAGATGCTATGGGAAGAAGCAATTATGGCGAGGCGATCGGCTTTATTTTGGCAGCAAATGAGCGATGTTGAGAAAGATATGGCTAATAGAATGATGGAAAATATGACGCAGATGCGGCAAAATTATTTGCGGCTGATGCAGGAAATGTAAGATTGGGTAATGGGGGATGGAGAAATCGAGACTCGGCTCTGACGGGGTAACAACCCCGTCAGCTTGAGCATCTTTTCCCCTGTTTTTTCTAGCTGAGCGAGGAATCAAGGGGTAAAAATAGGTTGTTTTCGATGTGCGATCGGACTTCTACGGAGACATTGCTAATAGCTAGACATTCCCAAAGTAGTTTATTAGCTTCATAATACTGCTTGAGTAGTTTTATTTGCTCCTTGTTAAACACCCAGGTATGACCAATATTACGATACTTTATCATCATATCTCTTAATTGCTTAATCCAAATGAAACGGTGAGCTTTCCATCTTTCCTGGCGGTGTTCAAAGTCAGCTTCTGGCTCTAGGATACAGTCTTTAAGCTCTTGCAATTTATACTGTAATTCGGGGTTTGGGGTGCTATGAATAAGAAAGTTGAGGTGATTATTAGCTAAGTGAAGGTCTAAGGGTAGGTTTAACGAGGAGGGAATACCATACCAAAAAGAGTTATAGAAATTCTCAAAGCGTAAAGCGTGGTAGAGTTTAAAGTCGAGGTCGAGTGCAGAGTCGAGGTTGTCGTTAATAGCGGGGTCGATAGCGTAAGCGAGTGTCTTTTCAAAGTATTCGGTATAAAAGTAATTGCCATCATTCAGTTCTAAAGCCAGGTCAAAGTAAACAGCTCGAATACTTGCTAGTTTATACCGAACATTTTCAACTTTTTTAACCTGAGTAGATTTGTCATCTAACCATTGAAGAAAATCCTGAAATATCTGATTTTCTACTAACCTATCAATCGATTCTTTGATCAACCGTAACAGATCATCGGCAGGCATCAACATCTCAGCCACTAGCAAAAACACTTCTCGCCAGCGTGGTTCAGTAATATGAATGATAAGTTGGCTTAAAGGCTGTTTATAATTTACGAATTCCTCGGCAGTCAAATACTCTTGAAAAGTTTGATGAGAAAAAGCATATTGTCTCCATCCCTTTTTTACAATAAGACCAGATAAAACTTCAGTAGTGGATAAAGTTTGAGGACAATTCGCAATAAGTGGCGAAATTTCCGATTCTTCAAAAGAAGACTTGCCCGCCTCAAAGGTTATAGCTGCTATACGTCTTAAGGCTTTTTTCAATTCAACTACATCTATGTGTAAACGCTCATTAAATTGATTCCATTTTTCTAGTAATAGATCTATTGCTTCTCTGTAAAGCTCAACTCTTTTAGACGGCAAATCTCCTCTTGCTTGGAAAATCAGACAAATTAGATGGAGTAACAGAGGCGTATCGGTCAGTTCTAGGATTCGCTGATTTTCTGGCCGCTCCAGCTTTTTAATTAAGTCATTTGCTTTGACCGAGCGTTTTGGTTGTGCAATCACTGCAACTTCATCAAACCATTGTTTGATAAAATCGTCTCTCTGAGTTTTTTCAAAATCGGCTACTAAGCAAAAACCAAAATGAGCAAATTTTTTAGATTGATATGCTTGAAACTCCTTTCGACAACTGACTATAAATCGATTCTTGCTATAAATATAAACTAAGTTATTAAGTGATGAATTAACAACACTAATTTTTGCTTCTATAACTTCATCTAAACCATCAACCAAAAACAACAGTCTGCCGTGATTCAGTAAACTTTCCAGTTCTTGTTCTGAAACATTACTAAAGCAGTATTTGTTTTGAATGTATCCTAATATATCAATTTCATCAGGAGGCTTGACATTTTCAGCCAAAGTTTTCAGACTGATAAAAACGGGTACTAACTTGGGTTTAAACTGAATTTCATCACAATTAAGTGCAATGTACTGTAGTAATGTAGTTTTACCTGCACCCGGTTTACCTAATACCATCAGCTTTGAATGTCTCAGCACTACCTCATCCCATAATTGCCGTTTCTGACTAAACTCTCCCGATCCAAAGCCTTGAGGAGCTTCATTTAGTTTAGTCTGAACATACATCCTGCTAAGATTTCCCAACATAGGAGTATAGAATAGGTTAAATGTGCATAAGTTTGCACACTCGTCTTGGATCGTTTTGTTGAAATGCGATCGCACTTTCTCCACCAGCGCGTCTATATCCTCTGAAGGAGAAGATGCGATCGCAGAATCACTACTCAAAAACTCTGGAGTCTCGAAAGCAGATTTTGCTACCATATCTGCTTGTTGTAATAATAAATTTTCTGCTGCCAGCGACGAGTGCGATCGCACCGCAGGTTGAGTAAATATTTCAATTAATTCAGTTAAATCAATTTTTAATACATCTGCTATTTTTTCAAGCGTTGTTGCTTTAGGTTCGGCAGTCTCTCCAGTTGCAATCTTACTAATCAAACCCTTGTCTAAACCAGTTTCTTTCGCCAGCTTATACTGCGAGAAGCCTTTTTCTTCCAATAATTTTTTAAATGCTGCTCCCGCTGGCTTGTTTTTTTTAGGTCTTGGCACTTCAGAATCCCCTCGCAATTTTGTTCAACTCTTGTTCAACCGTTGCACGTTCAACCAGTTGAATACTTACAACTTTGCAAACTTAAAACAGCAGATCACACTGGTGACATAAGCCAAATATCGAACTATCAAACAACCCATGAACACTTCATATATCCAAACAACACTCTTTGACCTAGAATCCTACTTAGTCAACTCTCAACCGGAATCTGATAACCTCACCACCAAACGGACTGCATCAATCACAGTTTACCTGACTCCAGTGGAGAAGGCGGAACTAGAAAAATATGCCACCCACGCAGGTAAAAGCCTGAGCGACACGATGCGCGAAGCCATTAAGCATTGGATACAGGGGCGTAACTAACTCTCAATCTCTATCGCGATCGTTTTTGTATTTTGTAGCCGAGTAATGACGAGGTGACAACCCCGTCATTACTCAGCTACAAGCAAGAGATACGATAATTTTAGTCTTAAGTTGACACGACGAAAAGCAAGGCTGTGTCCCTATCCGCAGCTATTTGCCCGATCGCAATTACCAACTTTTCCTATTTCATTAAAGCAGCACCGCGGTTGTAAAGTTCGCGGGCGTAATCAGTCCAAGTTCCCTGTCCCCAATAGCGGAAACAGCTTGTTTGTAACAGCAAGTTGTAAAGCAAAGCTTGCTGGTATTCAAACTGCTTGGTAACTGAAGCATCTTGCTGCACCAGCGAGTCGTACTTTTGGTGAAATGCGGCGCTGAGTAGATTCATCGGTTCTAAGACATTTTCGTAGCCTTTCACCCAACTCAAATCGTTAGTCCAAGAAGCACCATCCATGTGAAAATTGTGGTCTGTTTGCTTGAGTTGGGCGATCGCACTTTCGACTTTTTCCGGCGTTGCATTATCTGGATCGACTAGCTGCCAAATTTTGTGCTGGTTAATCCCCTGACAAATCGGATAATCATCAGGATTAACCCCCGCCGCCTCAATTATCTCCAAATATTCAGTGCCGTTTAAACCAACAACACCTGATTTCCCCCCACCTTGTTCGCGGTTTTCGTGCCAAGCTTTGACAAAGGCGCTGGGAAATTCATTCATCATCACGCCGCCATTTTCGCCGTCGGCAATCTGAGTGACTAAAGAAGGAACTGTGACATTGCCAATTTGCTGTTTATTGCGTCCTTTTGCTTCGTAATAAGGCTGCATTTGACCGACCAATTTCGTATCTGAACCTTGGGTTTTAATCAAAGCAGTAATACTGATTGTTTCGCCGCGAGAATTGCGGGCTTGCAAACGGTTGGGAATATATTTTTGGTCTTGCGACAATCCCGAACCGTCGGGATTTTCTACAGAATGTTCCTGCACCATCAGCCAGCGATAGCCACATTCTTTCAAAGCTTTGATGTATTCGTAAAGTGTATCTGGGTGATTGGGAAAGTGCATTTCTGGGGGTGAAAAACCTTTAACCCGCTTCAGGGCATCCAAGCCAAAAATTGCCGCAAAATGATGTTGCCATGCTTGGATTTGGAGTTTGATGTCGGGAATTGGAGTTGAGGGAATGACGGCGTGACTCCACATTGTCCCCAGCCATTCTACGTGAGGTTGATATTGAGGTTCGCAGGTAATCCGCTTGAGATTGTTGAGGACATCATCGCGTCCCATTTGGCGCAATCCCCACAATAGATTGCCCGAATAATCGAGCATAATGCGCGGATTGCAGCCTTCGGCAATTAGTTGGGGAATGAATTCTCCCATGCGGGAATAGCACGAAGCAAATACTCCGGCGTTGTGATTGTCTCCTTGGTTAGGATTTTCAAACATCTGCTGGAGATTGCAGATCAGTTCGCCGTTTGCACCGGCTGGAATTGTGGGTTGGTGCATATGCAGGGCGCAGGCAAATCCGGCTTGAATATTTTCGAGGCGCAGATTTGTGGTAGGTAGAAAGATTGGTTCGTTGCTATTGGCTGCGGCATTAATTTCTGCTTCGGAGCCGCAAATATTGGGTAATCCTGAGTTGATTTCTTGTAAAATGGGTAAATTGGGAGATTGTGCGATCGCAGGCATAAATTTTTCTCAACAATTGTGGAGGAGCGCTGTCTGCTATTGCTAAGATAGCTAGATACTTTAACAGTAGCAGAGGATGTCTGCCAAACATAAATTTCACCCGATAAATCCGGGAACGCGGCAGCCCCAAATCATGTGTCAAATCTTTAACACATTTTAAGTAAATAAGCGAGGTAAATTATGAAATACGAAATCAAGGTTTTGGAACCAACGGATTTGTGGTATGTCCAAAATAACATCAATCCAGAAACCAATAAGTTTTACCATCCCACTAAGAATATTCCGTTGGTTCAGCAAGCGGAAATTAACTTGAACAATTCGGGAGTGATAATTCAAAAAGGTGCGCTGCATTGGTGTATGGGAAAATTGACTTCCGGTGTTTATAAAACGGATAACCGTTTAAAAGATATGTGGGTATCTTTGACAACGGAAATGGATTACAACGCTCCCGTATATCAAGGGACTGGTACGGTGAAACTGGAACCGAGACAAAAAGGGCATTTCCTGCATTATACGCCGATCGAGCTTTTGGATGCGGAGCAGTGGGAGTTTGATGACGGTATATTTCAGTTTTGTTCGGACAATGTAGTTATCGGTGCTAAAAAACTGAAATTCCGACAAGTGGCTGGTTCTAATGACGGTAGGTGGAGAATTGCTGTTACAGCTTTGCGCGAGCAAAAAGCTACTGTTTTAGCAGCTACAAATTCACCGGCTAAGATTGTCGAACTCAAGCAAGGTGAAACGTTGATAGCTGATTGCGATTTGGTTAAAGGATTTACCAAGGGGATTGAAGAAGATTATCGAAAATTAGGTCATTTTGGCAAAGGCGGCGGGGAGGGTTATGTTTGGTTTTATCAGGGGAAAGGTAAATTATTAGTATGTGAAAATGATGCTATGGGTTTGGGTTGAGTTGTTTCATATAGCAATCCTTGCAGGAGTCGTAAACTTTTTACCCCACCCCAACCCTCCCCTTATCAAGGGGAGGGAGTAAGAAATTCACAAATGATTTAGGATTGCTATAGCGACAGAAGATTACCTCGATGAAAAAGAATGGATTTGACAAATTAGTTTGATGTTTGCAAAATCTGCACAAACAGGTCATTGATTACACTTTGGCACATCACGGACACGGCACTGCCGTGTCCGTAACTGTATTTTAAGCAACAGCCCGGCCCGAATCACTCTCAACTTCTGCTAGCTGCGCCTATTTTCCCTGTATTCCCAATGGCCGACTTGCTTATCTGCCTAGAAATCATATACTTTGTCAAGTTAAGAAAATATTTTTTTGATTCATCCAGGAGCGAGAAAAAAAAATGTACATTGTACAAATTGCCTCGGAGTGCGCCCCCGTCATCAAAGCAGGGGGTTTGGGCGACGTAGTTTACGGTTTAAGTCGGGAGTTAGAGAATTCCGGCCACTGCGTCGAGATTATTCTACCGAAGTACGACTGCATGAGGTATGACCACATTTGGGGACTTCACGAAGCCTACCGGGATCTGGCTGTGCCCTGGTACGGCGGCGAAATCTTATGCGATGTCTACTGCGGCTGGGTGCACGGGGTGTTGTGTTTTTTCATTGAACCTCGATCGCAAGATAACTTTTTTAATCGCGGCTGTTATTACGGTTGCAATGATGACAATATGCGGTTTGCATTTTTCAGCAAAGCTGCTTTGGAATTTTTGCTCAGAAGCAACAAGCGCCCGGATGTGATTCACTGTCACGATTGGCAAACTGGTTTGATTCCAGTCATGCTGTTTGAAATTTATAAATACAATTGGATGGAAAATCAGCGAGTCTGCTATACCATTCACAATTTCAAACATCAAGGCATGGGAGGTAGCGAGGTTTTGCAAGCAACTGGTTTGAATCGAGATGATTATTATTTTGAGTACGATCGCCTGCGAGATAATTTTAACCCTTTTGCCATTAACTTTATGAAAGGCGGCATTGTTTACTCGAACTTTGTCACCACGGTTTCGCCACACCACGCTTGGGAAGCTCACCTCGGCGAGTTTGGCTACGGTTTGGGCCACACTTTGCATTTGTATCAAGAGAAGTTTCGCGGGGTGCTCAACGGCATTGATTACGATGTGTGGAATCCCGAGAGCGATCGCTACATTCCGCACCACTACACTCAGGAGGATTTGGCAGGAAAAGCCAAAACTAAAAAAGCTTTGCGCGATCGGCTTTTCCTGCGCGATGCTGATAAGCCTATTATTACCTTTATCGGTCGTTTGGACGACCAAAAAGGCGTTCATCTCCTCCACCACGCAATTTATTACTCTCTGAGTAAGGGCGCGCAATTCGTGCTTTTGGGCTCGGCGACGGAAGCGGGAATTAACGATCATTTCCAGCACGAAAAACAGTTTTTAAATGATAATCCAGACTGCCATTTGGAACTAGGTTTTAATGAGGAACTCTCGCACTTAATTTACGCGGGTGCGGATATGATTGTGGTTCCCAGTAATTACGAACCCTGCGGGCTGACTCAGATGATCGGGTTGAGGTACGGTACTGTGCCTGTGGTGCGGGGAGTTGGCGGTTTGGTGAATACTGTGTTCGATCGCGATTACGACACCAGCCACCTCCCCGAAGAGCGCAACGGTTACGTGTTTTACGCAAGCGACTACTACGCTTTAGAGTCGGCGCTCGATCGGGCGATCGGATTGTGGTATGACTATCATGATGAATTTGAAAAACTCATACTTCAAGGCATGAATTGTGACAATTCGTGGAAATATCCAGCTAAAGACTATGTGGAAATTTACGAGCTAATTCGACACAAATAATCAGTAGGGCTCTTGCAAAAATAATTAGGACGGGCTAGAATCCCATCCCACAATTTTTTTTTCTTGTGGGACGTTGCTCGGAGCATCGTCCGAAAATTTGATTAAAAGGACTTATGCAAGAGGTCTAGTAGGGCTAGCAGTGTGCAACTTACTAACTGTAGGGTGTGCACAGCTAGCCCGCGTCTTGGTGGCTGTTGAGCCTGGTCGAGAATTCCGGCAGTTGATACATGGCGGTAAAAAAAATGCCGGTTGAGCGAAATCGAGACCGGATTTCTGACCACGAGTGCGTCAGCCCTAAAATAGTTACGATCTTGATGATCAAATAAGAATTACTTGCATTAATATAGTAAAGCACTGACTATAGATGGCTGTGGATGCACCATCGTGTCAATTACCAGATGAAAAAATCTATCATTATAGAACAATGAGCATTTCTCGGCGTATTTTTCTTGCCAGCGGTACAGCAATGGCTGTCGTGGCAGTGGGGGAACTAACCAAAAAAGCCCCTGTCGCAGCCCAAACCGGCACTCTCAACCTTTATTCAGCACGTCACTACGACACTGATAATGAGTTGTACCAAAGCTTCACCAAAAAAACTGGGCTCAAGGTTAACCTCGTTGAAGCGGATGCTGACCAACTAATTGAACGGATCAAAAGTGAAGGTGCAAATAGCCCCGCTGATGTTCTCATCACAGTGGATGGTGGGCGTTTGTGGCGGGCAAAACAAGCAGGTATTCTGCAACCTGTTTCTTCAACAGTCCTGACATCGGCAATTCCAGCAAGTTTGCGAGATCCTCAAGGTTTCTGGTTTGGTCTATCGCGCCGGGCACGGGTGATTGTTTATAACAAAAGCAAGGTGAACCCTGCCCAGTTGTCAACCTATGAGGCGCTGACAGAACCTCGGTGGAAAGGCAAAATTTTAGTGCGATCGTCCACTAATATCTATAATCAGTCTCTGGTTGGGGCTATGTTAGCCGCTCATGGAGCTCAAAAAACAGAAGCTTGGGCGCGAGGATTGGTGGCTAATTTTGCACGTCCTCCAGAGGGAAATGATACGGCGCAAATCAAGGCGGTTGCTGCTGGGGTAGGCGATATTGCCCTGGTTAATACCTATTATGTAGCTCGCTTAATGAAATCGAAAGATCCAGCAGAACAGGCGATCGCGGCGAAAGTAGGTGTATTTTTCCCGAACCAGCGCGATCGAGGTACTCACGTCAATATTTGTGGTGCAGGTGTAGTCAAAACCTCGCGTAACAAAGCAGGCGCGATCAAATTCTTGGAACACTTAGCCAGTCGCGAAGCGCAACAAATTTTTGCTAGGGGTAATTACGAATACCCTGTGATTTCAAATGTGGCGATCGATCCAGTGGTTGCCAGTTTTGGTACATTCAAATCTGACCCTCTCAACCCTGATGTGTTTGGGAAAAATAACCCCGAAGCTTTAAAGATTGCCGATCGCGCCGGATGGAAATAGAGGCTTTTTGAACAAGAAGCTACTCTTTGTGATTCGGCAGTTTCAACAGCCGAATCCAACCAACTTTAATTTTTAATTTTACCATCCGGCATTATAGCGCCTGTCAGGTTTGCCCCTGTCAGGTTTGCCCCTGTCAAATCAGCACTATTTAAGTCAGTTTCACTTAAATCGGCATTACTAAGATTGGCATTATTCAGTTTTGCCCCTCGCAAAAAAGCCCCCTTAAGATTTGCATTACTCAAATCAGCCTTTGTGAGATCGGCGGCAGATAAACCTGCTTTTTCCAGAGAAGCACCTTTTAAATTTGCACCTTTGAGATTGACGCTATCGAGTAAGGCTTCATTAAGTTTGACATTTTCTAGCGCTGCACCTTCCAACTTAGCACCATTGAGATTAGCGCTTGTTAAATCCAGGTTGCTTAACTTAGCGCCACTCAGATCGCATTCTGGACATTGCTTAGTTTTTTGCAATGTTTCGAGGGGGCTTGTCACCTGTTTTTGGCATCCAAACGTGACCAAAACACTAAGTAGTAAGAAAGAGATTGTGCCAGTAGTGCGGGTAAACATTGCTAATTTTTTATTAATCATCTTGATTTTCAAAGGAATAATGTTAACTGTTATACCAATTTAATGTGAAGTTGCACATATCTCGATCCCCCTAAATCCCCCTTAAGAAGGGGGACTTTGATCGGAATCTTTTCCCCCCCTTATTAAGGGGGGCTAGGGGGGATCTAATTCTATGCAGCCTCATAAAAAATTGGTATTAACTGTTGACTGTTAACTGTTGACTGTTAACTGTTGACTGTTAACTGTTGACTGTTGACTGTTAACTGTTAACTGTTAACTCTGTTGAAGACTTGCGCGATCGCGCAATTTTCCAACTTAATAAAATAACCGGTAACATCCCCACTAAAACAATTGCCAATGCTGGGCCAGAAGCTTCAGCCAATCGCTCATCTGAGGCAAGTTGATAAGTTCGCACCGCCAAAGTATCAAAGTTAAAAGGTCTAATAATTATAGTAGCAGGTAACTCTTTCATTACATCAACGAATACTAACATCATGGCAGTTAGTAAACCTCCGGTCATCATTGGTGTATGAACTGTAACTAAAGTTTGCATCGGACTATAACCCAAACTTCTCGCCGCATCATCTAAATTAGGCTTAATTTTGCTCAAACTTGACTCCACGGCATTTAAAGAAACAGCTAGGAAGCGAACTATATAGGCAAATACCAAAGCTGCGATCGTACCACTTAACAACAAGCCTGTAGAAATTCCAAAGTTTTCACGCATCCAACTATCAAATAGATTGTCAATTTTTCCAATGGGAACCATAATCCCCACTGCAATCACAGAACCAGGTACAGCATAGCCCATTGCCGCAACTCTCGTTCCTAACAGCACTCCGAAATTAGGATATAACCGTAAGCCATAAGCCATAATCAAGGCAATAATTACGGCTAAAATTGCTGTCAGGGTGGCCAAAATTAAACTATGACGGGCAAAGATCCAAAAGCGTTCATCTAAGGTTAGTTGCCAATTCGCTAATGTCAACTTGACTAAAAGACCGGCTGGCAATAAAAAACCAAAAAACAGCGGCATCAAACAAGCCATTACCGCTAAGATTTCCCTAATTCCTTTAAGTTGATAAGTTTGTAGTTGGCGATAGCGGCTGCTAGCTTGATAATATTTAGTCCTGCTGCGCGACCAGCGTTCTAGTAAAATTAAACCGAGAACAAATAATAATAGCATCGCAGCTAATTGATTTGCTGCAATTCGTTCTCCCATGCCAAACCAAGTCCGATAAATACCTGTGGTGAATGTATCAACTCCAAAATACTGAACAGTGCCATAATCGTTGAGAGTTTCCATCAAAGCCAGTGCTAAACCTGCTACAATTGCGGGTCTTGCCATTGGTAAGGCAACTGTAATAAAACTCCGCCAAGGACTACAGCCAAGTATTCTACTAGCTTCTAGGGTACAAGTGGATTGCTCCAAAAATGCAACTCTTGTTAATAGGTAGACGTAGGGATATAAAACTAAGATTAGCATTAATATTGCTCCTGGGAGCGATCGCACGTTAGGAAACCAATAGTCTCCATAACTCCAGCCAAAAATATAACGCAAAGCAGTTTGAACTGGGCCGGAAAATTCTAAAAAGTCCGTATAGGTATAAGCTAGCACATAAGCTGGGGCCGCTAAGGGTAACAGTAATGCCCATTCAAATACGCGACTGGCCCGAAAGCGACACATTGTTACTAGCCACGCACATCCTACGCCAATCACGACAACACCACAGCCGACGCCGATCGTTAACCATAAAGAGTTGACGATATAACGGGTTAAAACGGTATCGGTTAAATGTTGCCATGTATCTTTAGCTTCAAAAAAGATACTAGATAAGACACTGAGAACTGGTATGGCGATCGGCAATGCTAAAGCGATAATCGCGATCGTCCACCCACTAGCCGATAGACCGCGTAAGGTCGATAGCCATTGGATTGTCCTGATTCCTGTTTGGTGTAGTGATTTTTGGGAATTTTTCATTGCTAGTAAAAAGTCTAGCTTGCTAGTTTATCAGTAGGTGTAAACATTTGTCAAGTCTTTATGATAATTAATCTCACTAAACTGGTATATTGTAGAATAATAAGTTGTTGATTATTTATAGCAATAATGGCTCAACCGATAATTCTGCATTTGGATGGTGTAACAAAACAGTATTCCCAAGCAGCATCACCTGCGGTGGCATCTGTCACCCTGACATTACATCAAGGAGATATACTGGGGTTGTTGGGGCCATCGGGTTGTGGGAAAACAACGTTGCTGCGGTTAATTGCTGGTTTTGAACAGCTACAAGCAGGGACGATCGCTTTAGCAGGGAGAACTGTAGCCAGTGTTAATATGTCAGTCCCGCCGGAACAGCGAGACATTGGTATGGTGTTTCAAGACTATGCACTCTTCCCCCATTTGACAGTCGCGAAAAATGTAGCTTTTGGCTTGACGCATCAAGGAAAAGAGTCAAAGCATAATATCCAGAAAGGTGTCACCGAAGCATTAGCGCTGGTGGGATTAGAAGGATTGGAAAACCGTTATCCCCATGAATTATCCGGGGGTCAGCAACAGCGAGTGGCGCTGGCCCGTGCTTTAGCCCCTAGACCTGCGATTATTTTACTAGATGAACCGTTGAGTAATTTAGATGTACAAGTACGGTTACGATTGCGTCAGGAAGTCCGCGAGATTCTCAAAGCAACGGGAACCTCTGGTGTATTTGTCACCCACGATCGCGAAGAAGCACTTTCGATTTCAGATTGGGTAGCGGTGATGCGGCAAGGCCAATTAGAACAGTTTGGCACTCCAGAGGAAGTTTATCAAGAACCAGCATCTCGATTTGTGGCTGAGTTTGTGACGCAAGCTAATTTTGTTTCTGCATCGCTGAAGCAGGATTTTTGGGAAACAGAAGTAGGTTGTTTTGCTGTTAAAGGAGATTCATTTGTAAAAGTTCCTTGTGATGCGTCTACTGAAGGAGAATTGATGATCCGGCAGGAAGACTTGAGTTTATACTTAGATGAAGATTCGCCTGTTGTGATTTTCGATCGCCAATTTTTAGGCAGAGAAAATCGTTATTGTTTAAAAACTCCTTCGGGCGAAAAGTTATATGCACTCACAACCACAGGAAATGTTTTTCCCATTGGTTCTAAAGTTCGGTTATCTTGTGGTGAGAATTCTCCCTTAGCTTTCTTTGTGGGTAAGCCTAGGCCATAGCTAATTGCTAATTGCTAATTGGGGAAAAATCCTCCCCTTCTTCCCATCTCCCAGTCTCCCCCTCTTTCTTCTTCCCTCTTCCTTCTTCCTTATTTAAGAGGACTTACGCAAGCACACTAGATTTAGGGTGCCGAAAAATTGCGATCGCCTACAACTTCTTTCGATACATGATATAATGGGCTAGAGAACATGGGGGTAGCATAATATGGCTAATGCGACTCATTGCATAAATGAGTAGATGGAGGTTCGATTCCTCCTTCCCCCCACAGATATTTTCTTGGTTATGACAAATGAGGAAATCTTGGAGCTTTATAAGCTGCAAAGCTGTAATGTAAGAAAGTTAAATCAAGTCAAGGATAGTCTAATTAAGGATATAAACTTTTACCTAAGAAAATCCGATGACTTTCAGGTAGAGGTAAAAACAAAGCTTTTAGCTATTCTGTATGTTGCTTGGTCTGAAGCTCAATTTATTCAAATAGTTTACACTCCCTCCGCATTTTCTCCATCCGAAATTAAAAATATTAAGAAGATTAAAGATAATAAAGGAATTTCGGAGGGATGGAAAAAAATGGTTGATTTAGCTCTACAAAAGGTTGGTGAATGGTCAAAAAACTCAGAGTCGCAAAATAGAAAGAAAAAACTATTTGAAATTATTGAAAATTACATAAAGTCTCCTAGTGTTTTGAGAAACAAAATTGCTCATGGGCAATGGTTTCATGCTTTGAATACAGATAATACTGCCGAAAATATCGACTTAACGAAGAAGTTGGCAGAACTGGATTATGTAAAATTAGCTAAGCAATTTGAAGTTCATAAATACTTAGGTTTAATTATCCGAGATTTAGTTCAATCCCCAAAGAAAGGTTTTCATCAGAACTATTGGGTTCACATGACCACTTTAGAAGAATATCTTGATAAAACCCGAAACTGGAACATTGAATCTAAAAAATATAAGCTATCCTTGAAGCCTATCAATATTAAAGATAACTGATTACTTATGTCTCTTCTATCAGCACCAAAGCATCTTAATGCTTGCGTCGGTAGAAACGGCGACCCTCTTGTAATGCCAGCCAGCATCATTGCAAACAACAGTGTCGTTTTCAATATCAAAGGCAACAGCTATCGGCTGATTGTGGAAATTCCCTATGACAAAAGGTGTGGGTTGCTGCTGAATGCAACCGTTACATTTTTTACCGACAGGTGAAATGCGATCGCCTACAACCTCTTCCCCTCGCCCGCCTTATTTCCCTAAAACCTCAAAAAATACAGCCACCACCAAGGCTCAAATCAGATCGAGATCGATCGCCCAGTTGAAAACCTTGTCCCCAAGTGAACAAGATGCGATCGCGGTGATCGCTTTTTCCAAAATTCGTATTGACAATGTAAATATGCCATGATTACACTGTGAAGCATGGATGTGTATTTCGTGCTGAATGGCATTACCTTTGTTTGGAATGACGAGAAGGCTTGGAACAACCCCAGAAAGCATGATGGGATTACATTCCAGCAAGCCGCTGAAGCCTTTTTCGATCCCTTTCTCGTTGTTGTCGATGCTAGCCACAATGACGAAGCGCGAGATGCTGTGATTGGACTTGATAGCCGATGGAATTTGCTATATGTAGTTCACATCGAGCGTGAAGAGAGTGTAATTCGGATCATTTCAGCACGTAAAGCAACTCGTCAGGAGCGAACAGAGTATGAAGGTTGAAGCATTAAAAAAGCGACTCGATCGCAATCGTCCCATGACCAGCGTGACAATTCGCATTCCTGAAGATGTCGTAGAAGACCTCAAACGGATTGCGCTACTGTTAGGCTTTTCAGGATATCAGCCCTTGATTCGTGCCTACATTGGTCAAGGATTACGCACAGATTTAGAGCGATTTGAGGGCGATGCGATATCAGCCTTGATTTCAAGTTTGAAGCGTCGAGGTGTCAGCGATGAGATCATTAGTGAAGCCTTAAGTGAAATCGCTCAGACTTAGGTGATTAGGAAAGTCTTTTAGGCATATTTGTTACAGCGATAATAGATTAAAATACAATTTCTAGTTTAAGAATGTGGTAGCTATAACTGAGTTACTTGAACGTGAGATCGCTCGATTGAAGACTTTGCCTAATGATGAGCAAGATGCGATCGCACTTTTTCCACCGACAGCGACAAAGCCCTGAGCCACTTGCTCTACAGTTAAACCCATTGCCAGCAGTTGGGGAATCGCATCCCGTTGGGTTTGCTCTGCGCGATCGCCTGCGATCGCCAATATGCAGCCAACCCCGTCAGCAACGAATTCCCCTCGCTATCCCACCAGCATAACCATTGCTGAGTCTGATTTTGATAACTGCCGAACCATAGGCCAAATTGTACTCCAATGAGTTCGATCGGGTAGTGAAGGAAACAATATTACAAAATAAAAGCCTTTCATCCCCGGACTAAAGTCACCGGGATGAAAAGCTTTTGCACATTTTTACCAGCCTTCAATCTTGTTGGTTTGACAGATTTAAGCTAATTTTATTCAAATGAAAGTATGTTAATTTTCGGACTTCTGTCCTTGCGATTCTCGCACAGCAACTTCTGAATCCGTCTGATTCAAAGCCATTTCTAGAGATTTTGCAATCTCGACTGGTTCTGGAGTGCGCTTAGAAAATCCCCACACAAACATCAAGACGATACTGGAAATTAGCAGCCATTGCGGAGGAACTAAATCTGGATTAATTACTTTCACCAACAACCGCAGTCCTACGAACCCAACTGTGATGTAACCCGCACTTTCTAGGTGAACGAACTCATCCAGCCAGCGGATGAACAACCCGGCCATGAATCGCAGGGCAATAATTCCAATAGTAGCGCCTGTTACAACGATAAAAGTGTTATCAGAAACAGCGATCGCAGTAGTAACGCTATCCAATGAAAACGCTAAATCCGTAAAAGCAATCATGGGAATTGCTTGCCACACAGTCGCAAATCTGGGCCCGTGATGTTCTCCTTCAGAGTCTGTATCTGAAGTAAAATGTTGGAAAACAAGCCACAGCAGGTAGAGAGCACCAAGCAGTTCAAACTGCCAGTATTGGATCACCCAAGTAGCCGTTAAAATTAGGGCGATCCTCAGTACAAAAGCAATTATCAAACCCAAGTTGAGAGCCTTTTGCTGTTCCGTGGCATCTTCCAAACCTTTAGAAATAGACGCCAGGGCGATCGCGTTGTCAGCCGAAAGTACAGCTTCCAAAGCCACCAAAACCAACAATAATAAAAAGCCGTCAACTCCAAAATTGGGTGAAGCGTCGAGAAATTGATCTAGCATTAACTATTTTGTGCACCTAAAATTGGCAAGGGTCGAGCGCAGCGCAAATTACCCGCTCTGTCTAACATTAGTGTCACCTTCACTTAAATCTTAACCTAACGCGGTAATTCTGTGGGAGGCGATCGTCCCAACAACGTCCGAAGGAAGCAGTCCCAGCAAACAAGGAAAAATTCTCCCCCTCCGACACTCACAAACTGCGCCACTGGGCCACTGCGCCACTGGGACACTGCCCCCGGACGCACCATTTGTGTTGCAAGTTGTAACAAATGATTCCCAAAAGTGCCAATTTGTCTCAAATTGGTGAAAGCTCGTGCCCGCGAAAAGGAGTTTTGCGAATATGTCTTTAACAGATACCCAAGTCTACGTAGCGCTCGTAATTGCTTTGATTCCCGGAATCTTGGCTTTCCGGCTGTCAACTGAACTGTACAAATAGTTTCCAGACACCAGTTGCGAACCGCAAAACGCCTGCCTGACCAGTTAAATCTCTCGCTTTACAGATACAGACAATTGCTGCCGCAGTGCAGTAGATTGTTTGTGTTCAGCAAGACGAGACTGCAAGGGCAGGCATTTTTATGGGGAAATTCCGTCTTCACGCGTCACCTTTGTCTCAACAATTTTGGGTGTCAGCACCCTGACAAACAGCGGCGAGTGTGCGTTAAGCTCAGAATTTGCTCTTTTGAACTCTAAAACGTCAGTCTCAGGTATTTGAAAAAAAATTATGCAAGCGATTCAACCCACCGTTACCCCACTGCGTCCTGTAAAAAACTCCCCTCGGGTTACTCCTCGTCGCAGCAGCAGCCGCCAGCGTTCTTACCCTCACCAAACCCTCGCGGCCGAAACAGGGGTCAAGTTGGCAGTCAACATGGTACTTTCAGTCTGTGCCACTTCTGCTTTGCTTCAGCTTTGGCCTCACTACCGGGCGGTGCAAGAAAAATTGCACGAAATCCAAGCTGAAGTTAATCTTACCCAAGGGCGAGTAAATCAGTCGCGATCGGACTTTAACCGCTACTTTGACCCTAGTCTGGCTAAAACTGTGATGCAAGAGCAAAGCAACCAAGTTGACCCGCAGCAGCGTCCGGTGATTTTGCAGGAACCAGAGGTACCCGACGCCGAGGAATCAACCCCCCAACCTTAAGGGAACAGCAGTTTTGGGCTTTGATATCATAATCATGTCCGATCGAGCGATTAAAAGGGCGGGTTTTTGATATTGTCAATTATTGGCAGATATTTTTCGTGAACCCGCCCCTACCGTATTAGGGGTAATCGACCGGACATCATATCACGTCCGAGGTGCATCATTCTTTTATGTCATTCTTCGCTGTGCGAAGCAATGACATAAGAATCTGTCGGACGTGATATCACTTTTGAGTTAAAAAGTTTTTAGGATTATTCTTGTCTGTCCTTGCGAACGAAACGCAGAGACAGACTTAGATAGTATTGAGGCCCTGCTGCAAGCTCAAAACTTCAAACTCAAGCTTATACTGACTTTGCCAGCACGGTTTTTTCTTTCAGTAGTTGCAGTGCAGCTTGATATTGCAAGTCTGCTGCAGTGCCAATCTGATCACGCGCGATAGGTTCCAAAGGCACTACGCGATCGGGCGCAATCCCCAGCTTGTTAATATCTTTATGGTTAGGTGTCTCGTACTTAGCAACAGTCACGGCTAACCCGGAACCGTCAGACAAATCAAACAGCGACTGAATCAGTCCTTTGCCAAAAGTCTTTTCTCCTACCAGTTGAGCTCTGCCGTTATCTTGCAGCGCACCCGCCAAAATTTCGCTAGCACTGGCAGTTCCCTTGTTAACCAAAACAATCAGTGCATCGTTAGTTAGGGCTTGTCCAGAGGCTTCAAAACTGCCGAGAATGCCTTGTCTGTTCACCGTGTAGACGATCGTCCCGGAATCGAGCCACAAGCGGGCAATTTCAATTCCTGCTTGCAACAGTCCGCCCGGGTTGTTTCGTAGGTCGAGAATGTAGGCGGCTGCTCCTTGTTTTTCCAAGCGGTCGATCGCGTGAGCGACTTCCTCAGTGGCGTTAGCGCTGAATTGACTCAAGCGAATGTAGCCCACCGGCAAATTTTCCGACCCCGACTGCAATTCGGCGTAAACCGGATTCAGAGCAATGCGATCGCGCACTAGCTCAATTTCCTCAGCAACGTCCCTTCCCTCGCGCCCCAAGGTCAAGGTAACAGGAGTACCTATGCGGCCGCGCATTCGAGTTGCTGCTTCGTCTAGGCTCAATTCTGAGGTGGGAGTGCCATCAATTTTCAGAATGCGATCGAGGGGTTGGATGCCAGCTTTATCTGCCGGTGAGCCGGACAAAGGAGCCACCACTGTCAGGGTATTTGTCTGGGGGTCGATCGCAATTTGCAGCCCAACTCCCGTCAATTCTCCCGAAGTGTTGACCTGCAGGCTGCGGTACTGTTCGGGTTTCAGCAGTCGAGTGAACGGGTCGTCGAGATTCGCCAGCATCCCCTGAATCGCCGTGTAAGTCTGCTGTCTGTCGTTAAGCGGTTGCTTGACAGCTTTTTCGCGAATCGACCACCAGTTTTTAGAGTTGAAGCTGTCGTCCACATAAGAGCGATTGACAATTCGCCAAGCTTCGCTCAATAGCTGCTGTTCAGGAGTCAGCGCCGCCGCAGGCTGCGCCCACCCACCTAGAACTAGGACGACTTGGAGGAAAAGTAAAATAGCAATCTGGAAAACTCGTCTGTGCATGATTTTTCTGTAAAAGATAGGCAAGTATTGCATCTCCTGTATTTTAAGTTTGTAAGCTTTCAAGCTTTTGGGCATTTAACTCTCCCCAAGGCATTCGGCATTCGTCAAACGTCCGCCGCCAACAAAAAATTAGTTAAATGTAACATTTAATCGCAAAATGAGTGAAGTTTTATCATAAATATTAAAATTTACGCCCCAGCTACCCGGTGGCAGGCTCGGACTTTGGTACTGAGCTCGGCTCTTGGCTGTATGCCAGCTTGGGGCGGATGTTGAGCTTGCAGAACATGGTATTTGAGACTCGGCAAAAGCTTCGCTCGCGTGAAATTTGCACAGCAATTATGTTACATTTTTTATCACAGTCTGGAATTCGATCGGGCAACGCCAGCGAGTAGGGACAAGCGACCGCTTAGTTTCCCAGGGCTTGCAGGCGATCGCACAATAGAGTTCCTTTCGTCAGCTCCAAATTTAAAAAATAGCCTCAGGCATTTGCTAGTAAAAGCAAGCTGCTCGGCGCGGGGCGACAAAAAACCTTGTGGCTGCTGCCCTGAACCTCAACCACAGCAATATTCTTTTAGGAATTCTGGCTCCATGTTTTCTAAACAAATCACCGACTCAAAAACCTACCAGTGGTTTGAGGAACGCCTGGAAATTCAGGCGCTCGCCGATGACATCACTACAAAGTATGTACCCCCGCACGTCAATATTTTCTACTGCTTGGGCGGAATTACTTTAGTTTGCTTTCTGATCCAGTTTGCCACCGGCTTCGCCATGACTTTCTATTACCGTCCGACGGTAGCAGAAGCTTTTTCTTCAGTGCAATACCTGATGAATGAAGTCAACTTCGGCTGGCTGATCCGCTCCATCCACCGCTGGTCTGCCAGCATGATGGTACTGATGATGATTTTGCACACCTTCCGGGTTTATCTGACCGGCGGCTTCAAAAAGCCCCGCGAATTAACCTGGGTGACAGGAGTAATCTTGGCAGTCATCACCGTTTCTTTCGGCGTGACCGGCTATTCGCTGCCTTGGGATCAAATCGGTTACTGGGCAGTTAAAATCGTTTCCGGTGTCCCCGAAGCCATCCCGTTTGTGGGCTCTTTGCTGGTTGAACTGCTGCGCGGCGGTGTCAGCGTCGGTCAAGGCACTTTGACTCGCTACTACAGCTTGCACACTTTTGTGTTGCCTTGGCTGATTGTAGTGTTCATGCTGGCTCACTTCTTGATGATTCGCAAGCAAGGTATCTCTGGCCCGTTGTAAGTTTTGAGTTGTGGGGGCGGTATTTTTTTTGCCCCCCGCTGAGTTTTGAGTTGAAAATTCAGAATTCATCACTCATGATATTTATTTACAACCAATACTTCCTGCGATCGCGCCGCTGATTCAAACTAACGAATACAGCGGGATCCCAGGCCCGGGTAAAACTAAAAGGAGAACACTCTCACTATGTCTATTCTCAAAAAACCAGATTTGAGCGATCCAGACCTCCGCGCTAAGCTCGCTAAGGGCATGGGTCACAACTATTACGGCGAACCAGCTTGGCCTAATGACTTGCTCTACGTTTTCCCTATAGTCATCATGGGAACGATTTCTCTGTGCGTCGGTTTGGCCGTACTAGACCCGGCTATGATTGGCGAACCTGCCAATCCTTTTGCTACTCCGCTGGAAATTCTGCCCGAATGGTATTTGTGGCCTGTGTTCCAACTCCTGCGCGTTTTGCCTAACAAATTGTTGGGTATTGCTTGCATGGCTGGTGTTCCTCTGGGCTTGATTTTGATTCCGTTCATCGAGAATGTCAACAAGTTCCAAAATCCGTTCCGCCGCCCTGTTGCTACTACTGTTTTCCTATTGGGAACTGCCATAACTCTGTGGTTGGGTATTGGTGCTGTTTTCCCGATCGACAAATCTTTCACGCTGGGTCTTTTCTAAGATTTAAGCTTGCTTGATTTTGACGCCTGCGGGTTTCCTGTAAAGTGCTTTTGTACTGGTGGGAAACTTTAGCGGGCGTCATTTGATTTTAGATTTTAGATTTTAGATTTTAGATTTGGGATTTGGGATTGATGCTCAAGGTGGGCCGCAGCAGTTGGTAATGCCAGCATCTCTGAAGGTGAAAGCGGTTGAGAAGTATGGCAACGTGCGGGAAATTGCTGGCTTATTTGGCGGGGCAGATAAATTGAAGCAGGCAGTCGAGCAGTTGCAGACTTTATTGTATTCGGCTTAGGAAAAGTGAAAGGAGTTGTAATAATGTCCGCAGAACAAAAACCAATTTTTGTGGTAATTGATGCAAATATATGGTTGCAAGACTCTAATTTTTTGCTGAGAACTGCTCTAGGTTCGGCGTTAATTTATATTCTAAAAAAATTAAATGGTAAAATAGGCTTGCCTTCAGTTCTTGAAGAGGAAATTACTAGAAATACAATTTCGAAAGGAGTAAAAGCGGCTGAAGAAATCAAGAAAAATTTTAAAAGCATTTCAGTAATTATGAGGTCTCACTCTCCCTACAAAGTCCCCGATGAAGCTGAAATAAAATCGGCTGTTCAGGCAAGAATCACAGAACTAGACTCGTTATTTCATAGAGTTGATTTTACATGGGAACACGCTCAATCAGCGTTAAAAAGAATTAACGAAAAATCGCCACTAAATAATAACAAGCAACAGTTTAAAGATTCTGTTATTTGGGAGGCAATTTTAGAATTACTGAGTTTATACGTAGTGCATTTTGTCACTAAAGATGACGCTTTTTATAAAGATGGAAAACCTAAAATAAATAGCCTTGCAAAGAACTTACTATCTGACTGTAATAAACAAGGAGGAATTGTTTATATTTATCCAGATATGGCATCATGCCTCAAAGTTATTCAAGAAGATGTACCACCTCTTGATTTAAACAGTCTAATTGTAGAAATTGATAGTTATATAAATTCTAAATTAGTAAAAAGGGATTTAGCTATGGACGTTGGGTTTGAAGTCGGTTGTCTAGCAGTAGAACTATCGTCTGTTTCGCCCTTTTTTACAGAAAATCAAGAAGAATTGGCGTTAACTTTTGAGCTTTGTTACCAGTGTTATGATGTAGAAAATACTGGGGTCGATGAAAGGAGTAATGCTGTATTAAAAGTCAAAGGAGATTGCTTGTACAAAATTGATAACCAGGTTATTTCTGATATTGACATGGATTTTCAAAGAATAAGTTGGCATGAATCAAACGGAGAATTAGGCGGACGCGGTGCTGTCTATCTTTCTACCATGAAAGATAGCAATCAAATTCAACATACGTTTAGAGAATCCATTGATTTTATGAAAAGTCCAAATTTTACGGAAAAGGATCGAAGTGAATGGGTACTTAATAACAATGCTAATTTTTTTGAAAAATATAATGAGAAAGAAAAAGAAATATTAGTAATATTTTTAAATAAATATTCTGAAAAAGGAATTATGGTGTTTCGTCATATTGTCGATTCAATTATAAAATATCCTGAATTTGCTCAGCATGGTGATTCAAGTCAAATATTAACACTGTTTGGAGGCAAAGAAAATTTAGAAAAAGCACTAAATCAATTACAAAATCTTTTGTATTCAGTCTAGTAGGTGTTTTCTAAGAGTTCTATTTCTAAGTTTGATTACTTTAATTTTCTCTCAAAATTCCCAAACGCACTACATCTCAAACCAATAAACCCGTCACCGCTGCTCAACGCCTCGGCAGCATGATAAAGTCGGCGCGTGACATCATGCGGAAAGATAAGGGAATGAATGGGGAATTAGACCGTTTACCCCTATTTACTGCGATTCTTTTCCTCAAGCTATTAGATGATGCGGAAAATATCAGAGAAGAAGAAGCCTTTTTAGAGGGAAAAGTTGATAAGTACAAACCGCTGATTGAATCTGCGTACCGCTGGCGTGATTGGGCTGCTGATGATGAAGGGATGAGCGGCGATGACTTGCTGAAATTCATTAACAATGATTAGGTGACGCTGCGGGACGGGACAAAAAGTCCTGGTTTGTTCGCTTACTTGCGGAGTCTTCAGAGTGCAACTGGGCGCGCAAAAAAGAAGACACTAAAGATTTGCTTTCTCTAGGCAACAATCTTACTTTCTCCCAACTGTCAATTACTCAAGAAAACAGTGCAACTTTCTTCCGTTTGTCAGCAAACGGAGAATTTTTCGCCTCTCTCAATGGGGTATCCTCCACTCTAATTAATGTCGCCGATTTTGGCTAAATATAATAGCAGGTAGTCGCAAATAACCGTAGTTATCTGCGACAATCAAAGATTGGGGGTAATACTTTAGATGCAGAAAGTAGATCTACTTACCAGGAATCGTTATAAATTACACCAAGTCTCCCGAACAAGGCTACACTTAGGCGCAGACATATTGAGTACAAGTATATCTATATTGCCACTGCGTTTACAAATAAAAATGGCTATAGTTATACTTACTGATTTTGGCAAATTTCGGGGTATTGAATCTCGCTCAATTGCCGCTCAATACCCTGTTGCTGCTAAATGCAAAGCGCGTTATAGCGAGTGGCTCTCGGAGGAATTATGATGAACCTAAATTTAGATACTATTTTCTCATCGCTCATGAACCCGGCACTGAACGAGTTTCAGGCTTGGGCTTTGCAAAACCCGGAAGAAAGTCTCAGCAAAACGATGCTGCCACCGATCGCCCTCATCGAAGGCTTAATTGCCAACGAACCCACCTATTTGCAGATAAAACGGCTGGCTTTCGGAGCCAATTTTTGCTGCGCGGGGCAAGTCGTGATGGGAGAGTTTGACACCCTAGAAAAAGCACTCACATCGCCCCAGGCGCGCGGATGGCGGCTTGGTACTTCTGTACTCGATCCCGATAGCGCCCCCAACCAAGATGTCGGCGGCAGAAACCTTTTCCTGCTGTCTTTGTCCGATCGCGAAACTGATGGTAGCAGCAACCACGCGGCATTCAGAAGCTGTATGCAGAAATATCTCTTCAACAGCGCCACAACCGATCGCCAGGGAGACGAAATCGCCCGACGGTTGCTCGATCGGCTAGCCGCAGATTATACCGAGATGTCGCATGGTGCGGGGGGAGCGTTTTTTACCGATGTCAAGCGGGGTTGGATGGGATTTTTAGTCCGATACCTGCATTACGTCATCTTTGGGATTCATCCAGACAATTCAGAGTCGATCGAACTCCTCACCGAATTACATTACACCCGTCAAAGCCCGCTGCACTACTTCGCCGTCATCGGCACCCTGCTGCAAAGCCTGAACCTCTTTGGACACGGGGATTTGTCCACTCTAATCGAGCGTGCAGCCACTATCTATGAAAATTCCCCAGCTTTAGCCGACTTCCAGGAGAGCTCGGAAAACAACGGCATGACTAAGCGGGAATTGGCGAAGCTGATGACATCGATTATGGGGATAGCGGGACTGCAAGGCCCCCTGCACCTAGGCTACACGGCAATGGGATATCGCCCTCTCCCCGCCTATAAAGGACAGCAGACGGCCGAAATTAACCCGACTGATTTTTGGGATCAGCTCGATTTGGATGATCGCCAGTCGATCGAGCTGTTCCTCCTAGAATGCGCCCGCCTCTGGGCCCCGTCAGCGCCACGCACCGAGTCGCGACAGAGCCATTCACCGCAACGGTAGCGGGCAAAGAGCGCACCTTCCCCGCCGGAACCAAGGTACTGATACCGCTCAGCCTGGGGCTGCTAGACGAGAGTTTCTGGGGCTCTACGGTATACGAATTCAACCCTAAGCGGGAGAATCTGTGCCCTTTTCATATGGGATTTCATTCGGTGGGCGATCAGAGCGCCGGACGAATTTGCCCCGCTAAAGACGTTGCAATGAATATGCTGGTGGATGTGGTGAGTACCGTTGGTAAAGTTCGGCGATCGTAACAGCCAAGATGCCCGTTCCACAAGACATGAAATTTCTTGTGGAGTGTCTCGCCCGCCCTTGCAACAGCCAAGATGCCTGTTCCACAAGACATGAAATTTCTTGTGGAGTGTCCCGCCCGCCCTTCAAAAGAAGTCCACCTTCACGGACTAATAAATAAAGGGGGTATCTAATAGGAAACCAAAACACAACTATTTTGAGGATAAATAATACCATGTTAATCGAACAAAAGCAACTAAAAGACATCGCGAATTGGATGAAAGTAGAACATCCAGCCGAGTTACCCGAAGTCCTGCAAGGTATCTTTTTTATGGACGGGAATATTTTACCAGACGATTGTCTGACGATGTACAGTTCAGACTGGAATGCTGGCGAACAGACGTTATTGCTGCGCGTTTTTGACCCTGTAATCTGGACTTTTCATTCATCAATGGCAGGACGGATGTTAATTTATTTAGTCAAATTTTCTCGTTTCAGCTACTTGTTCCGATTCTCGGATGCAACTTTGCAGCACGGACACATTACGCCAATAGTGTTTGGATTCTCTGTGCCGCAGTGGCTTGTAGATTTTTTGATTGATCGAGATCCGAACACTCCGAATGGAGATATCTGGCATCGCACAAACTCGTTTTTCGGCAGACTTCCTGACAACGGATATATACTTCACAGGATTGTAGACAAAGATGGCAATTACACCTCAGCTTTTCCAGATATGCTGTCTAAAGTGGAGAGTGATTGTTTAATCATTGCCAAAGAGTGAAAATATTTAGGAAAACTACAAAACCCACTTAATTAGGCGGGTTTTGTCGATCGAAGTGGGGGGTTTGAACCGGCGACCTCTACGATGCCAAGTTTGATGTGATATCGTTTTCGGTTGCATCGGAATCATAAAATCGAGTCAACAATTAACACTCAACCATTCAGTTTTTCGACCCCGAGTCATATCAACTCCGGTAGCATCGGAATTAATATTACCCACAGGTAGGAAACGGCGCTGTGCAACCGAAAACGATATTACTTCTGGCTCATCAGAGTTTATTTGCCATGATTATACAGCGTATTCCAGGTTCATAAAAGTAGTAGGGAAAAGGCAATGCCTTTTCCCTACGGGGATTCATGGATCAGGGGTGTACTTCACAAACAAGGTGGAATCTGCTGTAAAATGTTTAGTTTCACTCTTTTTTTATTTGCCAACAGTCTCTTAATCCATCGTCCCTACAATATTCTCACCTAATCGCACTACAGGATAGCAAAATCTGTGGCAGTAATCACGCTTGCAGGCACATTGCTGAGAGTTGCCAAAAGTTGCCCGGAACCAGTAACTCGGATGAGGGTAGAACTATTCTCGGCCACAATGCTTAGTTGGGAGAAATCCAGACCACCCATTAAGCCGATCGAATCGAGGCCGTATTGAAAGTCTAAAATAGTCTCGCTGCCGAGGTCAAGACCCAACATAAATCGATCGTTCCCAGTACCTCCAATCAGAGTATCATTCCCCTCATCTCCAAACAAGAAATCATCCCCAGCACTGCCAAGCAAACTATCCTCATCCTTACCGCCGTAAAGAGTATCATTCCCAGCATCGCCATTGACGGTATCCTGACCTTCATTGCCAAACAGCAAATCGTTACCCAAACCGCCGCAGATTTGGTCTTGTCCGCCAGCAGAACCGATGGGAAGAGGGCTGCCAATATCCCCGTACATAGTATCTTCCCCCTCACCGCCGCAGATAGTATCGCTGCCCTGGTCACCAAACAGCAGGTTATTGCCCGACTCGCCTAGAACTACGTCATCGCCTTTACCTGCACGCACTGTATCATTACCGTCACCACCTGCGATCGTATCTTGATTTTTCTCCCCGCTGAGGAAGTCATCGCCCGCCAAACCAAACACCAAATCGTTGCCAGTCAAATCCGGGTCGAAGGGGTTAATAGTTCCCCCGTAGATACTATCGTTACCCTGGTCGCCAATTAAAGTATCGCTTTCTTGGTCGCCGAAAATAATGTCGTCATCTTTGCCGCCGTAAACAACATCCTCGTTCTTGCCCGCGAAGATTAAATCATCTCCAGCAACCCCATTGAGATAATCATTACCCTCATTGCCAAACAGCAAGTCCGTGTCTATATCTGGGCCAACCGGGAAAGCACTGTTAAGTCCGCCGTAAATATTATCATTGCCCCGCAATCCTGCCAACAAATCATCGCCGTCAAAACCATTTATTTCGTCACCGTTATTAGTGCCGAGAATAGTGTCGTTGCCGTTAGTACCGTTGCGGGTATTCGTGACAGAATTTGGGGCGCGAATACTGCTAATGCTGGGTAAAACAATTTGCGAACAAATGCAGTCAGCATCTTGTCCTTCTTGCGGTGGTGGTGGTGTTGGTGTTGGTGTTGGTGGGACTTGGGCGAAGGAATTGCCAAAGTTAATATTGCTAACATTAGTGCCACTGACAGCAATAATATCAGCAGGATTGGCAGTAGTTTGCGTCCAACCAGGTTGATTTACTTCCCGAACTCGATAAGTTCCCGGTACTAAATTAGCGAAACTATAGCCTCCCAAACTATCAGTTGAAGTATTAACTTCTCCAGCATCTAAAGAGTCATTGCTGTTAGCGTCAAGGAAGACTTGCCAGTTAGGCAATAGCGGTTCTTGAGCATCCAAAACCCCATTGTTGTTGAGGTCATTAAACTTGCTGCCGGAGATGCTAATATTTTGGAAATTGCCGAAGTTAACGTTCGATCGACTTTCACCGCTACCCAGATTAACCGTAGCCGGATTAGCAGTAGTTTGCGTCCAGCCAGTCTGCTGCACTTCCCGCACATTATAAGGAGTATTGGAGTTGAGGTTGGTGAAGCTGTAATTGCCAGAAGCGTCAGTGTTAACAGCAGTTTCGTCCGCATCTAAAGAGTTGTTTGCGTTAGCATCAAGGAAAATTTGCCATCCCGAAAGACCAGTTTCCCCCGCATCCTGAGTACCGTTGCCGTTAGCATCGTTGAATTTAAGACCGCTGATGCTGCCTTGCTGCACCGGAGTGGGAGTCAAAATGGGAGTCGGAGTCGGAGGCGGAGTCGGAGTCGGAGGCGGAGTTGGGGTTGGGGTTGGAGTCGGAGTCGGAGTCGCTTGATTGCCGAAATTCACGGCAGCGGGAGTCGTTTGACCCGCCAACAGCGTCACCGAAACCGGGTTGAGAGTAGTTGATTGGCTGCCTGCTGGCACAACTTCCCGAACGTTGTAAGCGCCTGCGGGCAAGTTGGGGAAATTGAAGCTGCCAAGAGGACTGGTAGTTGTTGCCGAAATTTCACCCGTGTTGAGAATGCCGTCATTGTTAGTGTCGAGGAAAACAGTCACTCCGGCGACACCGAGTTCTCCGGCTGCTTGAGTGCCGTTGCCGTCGGTGTCGTTAAATTTGATACCAGTAATGCTATTTAGTACCGTCGGTATCGTTTGATTGCCGAAATTCACGGCAGCGGGAGTCGTTTGTCCCGTCGCCAGCGTCACTGGAACCGGGTTGAGAGTAGTTGATTGGCTGCCGGCTGGCACAACTTCCCGAACGTTGTAAGTACCTGCGGGCAAGTTGGGGAAATTGAAGCTGCCGTCAGCACCCGTAGTTGCCGAAGTTTCTCCCGCATCAAGAATGGTGTTGTTGTTAGTGTCGAGGAAAACAGTCACTCCGGCGACACCAAGTTCTCCGGCTGCTTGAGTGCCGTTACCATCTAAGTCGTTAAATTTGATACCAGTAATGCTACTTAGTACCGTCGGTATCGATTGATTGCCGAAACTCACCGGAGTCGTTTGACCCGCCGCCAGCGTCACTGGAACTGGGTTGAGAGTAGTTGATTGGCTGCCGGCTGGCACGACTTCCCGAACGTTGTAAGTGCCGGAGGGCAAGTTGGGGAAATTGAAGCTGCCGTCAGCACCCGTCGTTGCCGAAGTTTCTCCGGCATCGAGAATGGTGTTGTTGTTAGTGTCGAGGAAAATCGTCACTCCAGGGACACCAAGTTCTCCGGCTGCTTGAGTGCCGTTGCCATCTAAGTCGTTAAATTTGATACCAGTAATGCTGCCTAGTACCGCAGGTATCGATTGATTTCCGAAACTCACCGGAGTCGTTTGACCCGCCGCCAGCGTCACCGAAACCGGGTTGAGAGTAGTTGATTGGCTGCCTGCTGGCACAATTTCCCGAACGTTGTAAGTGCCTGCGGGCAAGTTGGGGAAATTGAAGCTGCCGTTAGCACCCGTAGTCGCCGAAGTTTCTCCGGCATCGAGAATGGTGTTGTTGTTAGTGTCGAGGAAAACAGTCACTCCGGCGACACCGAGTTCTCCGGCTGCTTGAGTGCCGTTGCCATCTAAGTCGTTAAATTTGATACCAGTAATGCTGCCTAGTGGCGCGACAACAGGCACCGGCTGTGCGGAAAATTCGGAGGTGTTGCCAGCAGCGTCGGTTGCTGTGGCGGTGATTAATTGACCGGGTGTAACTGCTGCCAGGAAAGTTTGATTAAAAGCAGCGTTGCCTGCCGCGTCTGTTGTTATCGGGATAGAAGCAATTAAGGTTTGACCTTGGGTGCCGGGGGCTGTGTTGGTAAAAAATTGCAGGGTGAAATTGGTACTGGGCGTGCTGTTGAAGGTTCCGGCGACGGTGACGCTGCCGGCGCTGACCGTCGCGGTGGTGAGTACGGGGGTGTTTTGGAGGTTGTTGGCACCGATGTCGGCATCGCCTGCATCGTTGGCGGTGATACCGTCGTTGCCGAGGTCGATGCCCGAGCCAGTGTTGGCGAAGATCGAGTTATTTTGGATGCTGTTGCCGGTACCGGAGGCAATGGTTATCCCATTAACACCGTTATTGGCAATTATATTCCCCAGACCTGCTGCTGTACCTCCGATCGCATTGCCCGAAGCGTTAATCTGTATTCCACTTGAGGCATTCCCTAACGCACCCGTACCATTGGATTGAGTACCAATCAAATTGCCAACCACAGAATTGGCTGTGGCAGTATTAATGATGTTGATTCCGACTATACTGTTGCCAGAAATCGTGTTGCGATCGGCTACGGTACTCCCACCAATCCTGTTGTTAGAAGCACTATCAATAACCAGGCCGATGCTGTTTGGCAAAGCAGTGGTGCCTGTGGAATTAGTGCCGATTAAGTTACCCACCACAGAGTTACCTGTGGCAGCAGCGCCACTGAAGATCATACCAACATTAGCATTACCCGAAATCAAATTGCCCGCTCCAGGTGCGCCACCAATCGTGTTGTTGGGCGAATCTGTGACGTTTATGCCGGCACCGCCGCCGACTACCCCGTTGGATAAGGCACCAGCGCCACTGGCGTTTGTGCCGATGAAGTTGCCCTGCACGAAGTTGCCGCCTACCGCGCTCTGGATCAGTACGCCAAAAACAGTATTGCCAGAAATGATGTTGCGATCGGCTGCCGTATTCCCGCCAATTGTGTTGTTGGTGGCGTTATTATTGACGATCGCGCCAACGTTGTTTGCTAAAGGCCCAGTACCTGCTGCATTGGTGCCGATCAAGTTACCCCGCACCAAGTTGCCTGTCGCAGTAGCGCCAGTGATCAGCAGACCGGCAGCAGAATGTCCGGCAATCAGATTTCCAGCACCTAGAGTATTGCCACCAATTATGTTGTTAGGTGCATTGTCTACAGTCACCCCACTGTTGGTGTTGGGTAAGACGATCGTGCCGCTGACATCTGTGCCAATGTAGTTGCCAAGCACAGAGTTGCCTGTGGCAGTATTGCCAACAATGTATACGCCGAAGGAAGTATTGCCAGAAATAATATTGCGGGCCGCAGGCGTATTTCCACCAATAATATTGTTTCCAGATCCGACGACTACACCTATGTTCCCATTCGCCAAGGCAGCGTTGCCAGCGGCATTGGTACCGATAAAGTTGCCCTGTACAGTGTTGCCAGTGCCTGCGATGAAGATCCCGATCGCACTGAAACGATTGATTGCCAGTCCTTGTACGTTGATGCCACTGCCTTGGAGTGTTAGACCGTTTGAAATCAGCCCTGGGCTGGCTCCACTTAGTTCAATCAGTATTGTGGCTGGAGTAGTCGCACTCGCAGCAGCAGCCCCAGGTTGACTGAAGCCATTGATGCTGACAGCCGCAGTAATATTTGGCAAGGCAGTCAGGGGCGCGATCGTCTGCACACCTGCGGCGAGAATGGCAAAGTTAATATTGTGCGGTGGTGCAGCATCAGCATTCGCATCTAAAATCGCTTGCCGCAGCGAACCCGGCCCACCGTCACTGGTGTTATTAACAGTAAATACAGTCAAAGCGTGGGCGTAATTTGCCATCACCTTCGGCTCGATCGCCAATCCAGCCTTAATCGCTCCAGTCGCGTATTCAAGCAACCAGTTTCCGCCTTTTTGGGCACTCCCCGTCAGATCGGTAGAAGCAGCAATATTAGCTTTTGTTAACTTGCTCAGCTTTTGTACAAAAGCTGCTCCCTGTTCACCTGCTGCTACGTTACATCCGTAGAGCAGAATTTCAAATCGATTTTGAATTGAATTGACAGATGACGAAAACCACCGTTTCAAACAGTCGCGATATGTTTCTAAATTGTCGGAATTCAGGATAGTTGGCCCTAGCTGCAAACTTCCAGATTCCCCGTGAGAAATAATGTGAATGCTTTCTATACCTTGGCGGTTCTGCAGTGCTTCGGCAATTTGTTCGATGCCGTCCCGCGTGCGATCGACTAAAATTACCTCCATCCCCGGTTTCACACCTGCCGCCAGACTCTGCCAATCTTCAACTGCTGAATCTACGAATACTATTTGTTGGTTTTTCATAATTACTGTTCCCCCATGCACCTAAGTAGGTTTTCAAAATGTTGTTTCCGTGCGATGATAGTCGCTACTTCAATCCACCACAAATACGGCAACCACAAAACCCGCCTTCAACTTAGTAAAAGTTGTATAGACAAAGCTTTACAATTATCTATTTTTGTGATTCTTGTAAATCTGTTGGAGCTGGAAAATTGCTCGATCGCACTTTTTCATGATCAACTTAAAAAAACCAGACCCCAGGTACAGCTAGCTTGTTCCCGATTACGGAAATTTTTCAAAAAACGTAAGTATAATTTACACAACTTAATGTACGGTTTTTTACTAAGTACACTTTTGTGAAAAAGAATCAAACTCTACGCAAATTCCAAACCCATAGAGTGGTACGTATCCAGCAATTCTTCAATCTCAAATCTCCAGTCTCGAATCTCAAACCGCAGGGCTGGGATTTTGGCAAATTCAGCGTGTCCCTCATAACATAGAGGAATAGTCGCCTTCATGGCATCATAGAAACTTGTCCCTCACATCCTAATTGAAATCGATGACAGCTCAAAACTCCCCTGTTTCCCCCGTCACTTGGAAAGAAGACAGAGTTCTGCTAATTGACCAAAACCGACTACCGAAAGAATACGGTGTAGTCGAAATTAGCCGCTGCGAAGATATGGCTGAGGCAATTAAAACTATGATAGTCCGAGGTGCTCCGGCGATCGGCGTAGCGGCAGCCTACGGGATGTATTTGGGCGCGAGGGAAATCGAAACGGGCGATCGCACCGAATTTCTCGCTAAACTAGAACAAGTTGGTGATTTATTGCGATCGACTCGTCCCACAGCCGTTAATTTGTTCTGGGCGATATCCCGAATGCTCAAAACAGCCGAGAAAACTAGCGGTTCCGTCGAACAAATACAAAAAACTTTGTTAGAAATGGCTAAAACCATTCAAGCAGAAGATTTGCAAACTTGCAAAGATATCGGCGACAAAGGTTTAGAAGTTCTGCCAGCTACACCAGAAAAATTGAACTTATTAACTCACTGCAATGCCGGTGCATTAGCCACAGCCGGCTACGGAACAGCATTAGGTGTATTTCGTTCTGCTTGGCGAGAAGGCAGACTCGGTAGAGTGTTTGCAGACGAAACTCGCCCCCGTCTCCAAGGTGCAAAACTGACAACTTGGGAATGCGTGCAAGAAGGAATTCCCGTCACATTGATCGCCGACAATATGGCCGCTCACTGTATGAAACTCGGCATGATTCACGCAGTAGTTGTCGGTGCAGACAGAATCGCTGCTAACGGCGACGCAGCCAATAAAATTGGTACTTACAGTTTAGCAATTGTTGCCAAAGCTCACAATGTCCCGTTCTTTGTCGCGGCTCCTCTGTCAACAATTGATTTTGAACTTTCCGACGGCAGCAAAATCCCCATTGAAGAACGCGATGCTGTGGAAATGTATCAAGTTGGAACTACGCGAATTTGTCCAGAGGGTGTAGAATTTTACAATCCCGCTTTTGACGTAACTCCGGCGGCCTTAATATCGGGAATTATTACCGAACACGGCACAGTTGCTCCGGGAGAGTTGAAACAGTTTCAAGCAAAACAATTAGTTTGATTGTATGTTACTCACCCGCTCAATTCACGAGAAATTCTTGCAAATAATGCCGCTTTTGTCAAGTAGGTTTGCCGATAAAATTGACTTTAAATCTGTAGAATAAAGCCGGATATCTGTAGGGGAAAGCCTGACATCTGTAGGGACACGGCAGTGCCGTGTCCCTACCGGGAATCAACTTTTAAGCAATCGTAAAAACATGACTTATATATCTCGCAATCTGCAGAGGAAAGTTTTTATAACAGCTCTAACTTTGCCAGTTGTTTTTGCTACAGTCGCTCAGGCTCAATTGTCGCCAACCTTGAAAGCTCAGGAATCAGCAGCTAAACAATATGTGGCAGCGATGAATAAAGCTCAGCAAGCCTACTATGCAAACAATACTGGTTTTACCAGTTCTGTTTCTAATCTAGGTCTAGGCCGCATTAAAGCTGATACAGCTAACTACAAATATTCAATTAATAACGGGAACAAAGCTGTATTTAATTATGCAGTGTCGAATCAAGCTAATCTCAAAAGTTTTGTGGGAGGAGTTTTTTTGGTAAACAACAAGAGGCAAACAATTTTGTGTGTAAATGTAGCTCCGGGAAAAACTAAGCCAGCTAATCCCATTAATACTAATGGGGTTTTAAACTGCGCTGCTAAAACAGCAAAAATTGTTAAATAAACAATCTTTAATTTATGTGTGATTTAGCAGAAAATTGGATTGTAAGCGCCGATTTTGCTAAGCAATTACTGTTAGAAGGAGCTACTCTGCTTGATGCTCGCGAACTTATTTTAAAGTGGTTTTGCCGTCTCCCACAAGCTATTCCCGTAACTTGGCAGGAATTTTCGCATTCCGACTTTCCGCACCAAGGTAAAATTATCGCAGATGATGCAATTTTAACACAAAAACTGCAAGCACTGGGAATTTGTCAAGACCAACCTGTAATCGTCATTGCCGATTCCGCGAAAGGCTGGGGCGAAGATGGGCGGATTGTTTGGATGCTGCGGACTTTGGGACATGAAAAAGCTGTTTTTGTAGATGGAGGATATCGAGCTTTTGTTAAAGCAGGAATCGATCGCACAAACCGCACAAATCATCCATCGCAGCCTGGAGATTTTATTGTATCTCGCCGCTCGAATCGAGAAATCAATCGAGATGATTTAAAAGCTATTTTAGGCAATGATAACTTAGCAGTGATTGACGCGAGGGAGCCGCGAGAATATGCAGGTCAAACGCCTTACGGAGAAACGCGGGGCGGTCACATTCCCGGTGCAATTCATCTCTACTACAAAGAGTTGACAAACAAGCAGGGAAAACTGCTGGAACGCGAGGAAATAGTCGCTATTTTGCAGTATAAAGGAGTTTCGGAGTCAAGTGAGATTGTGAATTATTGTTCGGGGGGAGTTCGCTCTGCATGGTTGACTTGTGTATTGACAAATCTGGGATTTAATGCTAAGAATTATGCAGGTTCAATGTGGGAATGGTCGGCTTCACCTGCCGATAGCTATCCGTTGGAAAAAAAACCTAGTGCGCGTTAGTTTGGAGCTTTTAATTAATAGTTGAAATAACGATAGCTGACGCACTTTAGAGTTTGAGTCGTAGGGAGCATCTCAGTTTTACAAAAAGCATTTTTTTATTTATTATAGTGCGAGCGTCCCCGCTCGCGAGTAGAATCCGCGATCGGGGACGATCGCACTATAAATGCTTGCGCTGAAATGCTCCCCAGTCCTAGCGGTAGGGTGCGTCAGCTTGGAGTTTCTCAACTCACGATCGCACCCTACAACTGACGCACCCTACCTTCGCTGTCACAAAACCGGCTAATTTATCAGGCATTTAACCTTGACAAACGGGCGGGTTTCAGGTTGGAGCATCTCAACCGACTTGTTCAAGATATTGAGCCAAATCATCTCGCAGGCGGCTGAGTTGAGCTTCGGTTGTCACGCGCAGCCGATCGTCCCTAACCGTAATCAGCACTTTCGCAGCAAAAGGTGTCGGCCAGATATTCGGGTTGCAAAAAACCTCCAAAAATACATCCCCCGCATACCGATATTCCATCGGTTTTTTGGGAGAGGCTTTAGCGCCAGCGGTTTTGGCTGCTACAGCTTTCAAGCTTTCCATCAAAGCTGCAATCTCGCTTTGCAAATCCCGCGCGGCTTGCGGGGAAAAACTAAAGGAGACAGAACCTTCAATTAAATTCAGTGTCAGCGTAGAAAGAGACATGGGCAATGAAATTTAACATACAATTGTTAATGATAAAAGATATAGTAACTCAAAAGAAGTACCTGCCAGCTAAATTGGACTGCGAGAATGCTATTAATTACAATTTGTCTCAAGTAGCTAGGCTAAATTAATGAATATAAATCTAGCCGCAACCTAGATTCCACGATACTTTTAACCTTTTATGACTTGATAAGCTTTAAACTAGAAGCCAGAACACTTGATGGCAGATAGAGGAGATTTTATGGTTGCCGATAACCGTTCCGAAGTCCGCAAGGTTTTAATCATTACCTTATTGCTAAATTTGTTGGTACTAGCCATTAAAGCAGTAGTGGGTTGGCTGACAGGTTCCCTCAGTTTGCTAGCAGATGCCTTGCACAGCGTCACTGACAGCGCTAATAATATTTTAGGATTGGTAACTAATCATTATGCCAATCCGCAGCCCGATCGCGATCATCCCTACGGACACCAAAAATTTGACGCGCTCGGTGCTCTGGGAATTGCGGTTTTTCTGGGAATTGCCTGTTTTGAAATTCTCAGCGGTGCTGTCGAAAGGCTGCTACACGGCGGTAAAGTTGTCAATATATCCCCAAATCAACTGTGGATTTTGCTGCTGGTACTGGGAATTAATATCTTTGTCACGTTTTACGAGCGCAGAGTTGGCAAACGTCTTGGTAGCGCAATTTTGGTGGCGGATGCTCAACACACGATGAGCGATGTTTGGGTGACAATTATGGTCATTGGCGGGTTGATCGGTGTTTGGCAAGGTCAGGTTTTAAACATACCTCAATTGCAATCCCTAGACGTGTTTTTGTCTTTTCCTGTGGCTGTTTTGGTATTTAGCAGCGGTTGGAAGGTTTTAAGGGAAAATCTGCCTTGGTTGGTGGATGAAATGGCGATCGCACCGGAAGTTATTCACGCGATCGCAATGGATGTACCGGGTGTTATCAACTGTCACTCGATCGCCTCTCGCGGTGCGATCGGGCGTCAAGTGTTTATTGAAATGCACATGATTGTGGATGCTGTCGATGTAGAAACAGCTCACCGGATTACAGAAGAAGTAGAAGCCCGTTTGGAAGAACGTTTCAGCCCTGTACGCATCTTAATTCACGTCGAGCCTCCGGCTTACGAGTCCGATCGAATTAGCTACGATTCTGAAGAGAAGGAAGCAGGAAAGAGGATGCAGGAAGGAGGAAATATCTAGGATGTATCTGCAGCAAACAGCAGGCTCAGGGAGCGAGCAAGAAAGCCTTTTTGGGCGATCGGCATTCCTCGATTTTTTTAAATCTTATCAATCGGATTCAAGCGATCGCACTTCATTTTGTGGCGTTTTTCCACAGGAAAAGGGGGGTTTTCCACAGGAATCGGCAAGTTTTCCACAATAGAGCGATCGGCTGTCGTCGATTTCTGTCTTTCTATTTGTATAAATTCCAAGTATTTTGAATTTCTGTAGCCATTTCCCCCCGCAAATGCCAAGGTAGCAAAATCTCCACTTTTGAACAGAGAGCTCGCAGCCATCTCAACGGGTAGTGCGGATGGAATTTTTACTTTATTTTATCTGGTGCTAGCCTATCTACTCTCGATCGTAGCGGAAATTCTCCTACTCTGTTTTAGCGGACGATTCTCTTAATTCAGAGAAAGATCAAGAAATGTTTCGATCGAGTTGGATTTGGGGGAGTGAGTGCGATCGCGCCTGAGTTGGTGAAAAAGCGATCGCCTTCTGCCAAAATCAAAATTCAAGCCTCCAAAATCGATCGATGCAGCCATTTCAAAACTGCATCGATGAGATTCGGATGGTTAGGAGAAATGCGTTTTATATTGTCGCATGGTCGATCGGTGATGATTGCGATCGTGCCTCCAAAAGCACTCAGTGCAGTTAGAAAAGGTTCGCTGAATTCGCGATCGATTTTAGAGTTGTAGAACACCAACGCAACTCGTTTTTCTAGGTTTCTCAAATTCAGTCGCCAATAGGCTTTGAGCAGTGGCATAGTTGTGGGTGTTCCTTCTTGTCGTTCTGGACAACCTTGCTCTACCATTTCGATGTAGATATCAGTGGCGGGATTATCTGGATAGCTAAATTGGCTACCATCAATACAAATCAGTTGTACTGCTTGATTGAGTTCTTCATTATGGGAAACCGCAGACTGAAGAACTGAAGATTGCTCAACAATGTTGAGGAGTTGAGGAGTAGAAGAGTTAGCAATAGAGATGTTTTCAAATGCCTCTAAGTCAGTACAGGATGGTTGAACACAACAAGCGTCATAAAATTCCGTATAACTCAAGTGATTAGCACAATGCCACAGCACTGAATAAGCAATTATATATAAATTATGGTCTGACTTAGCAACTGCATCTTCTACATAATCCTTTAAACCAAAAACTAGCTTTTGCAGTTGTGTTTTGTGAGTAATTTGTTGTAATTCGGCGGCAACAAACCATTGAATTTCATTGTCTTTTAATTCGACGATTAAGTTTACTAACTTATCAACAATCGATTGTTCTGATAATGTTTCAATTTTAAAT
>Ga0163146_10000284_pt1 | contig 70977 bp, 60 predicted proteins | sample OliLakLV19MP7G1_FD_148648 | JGI IMG/M metagenome (GOLD analysis project Ga0163146, IMG submission 148648) | Freshwater microbial mat bacterial communities from Lake Vanda, McMurdo Dry Valleys, Antarctica - Oligotrophic Lake LV.19.MP7.G1 | ecosystem: Environmental > Aquatic > Freshwater > Lake >... | reverse complement strand
GAAACTTAGGGCTGGACTTAAACCTTGAAAAAATAGTCCAGCATATAGCCAGCAAGGGTTTCGGAGACTCGGTTAGATCTAAAACTGTCCGAAGTATTGTGAAGTGCGATCGTTACAGATTCATTAAACTTTGATTCATACGCTGTATTCTTCAAGCTTAAAACGAGTAGATATGTCAGCATAACATAGCTGGGTGCTTAGGGCGCACCTTACCCCCACAATAAAATTGAACTATAAGTGGAACAGGCATCTTGCCTGTTCATGAAACTCGTGCAATATCTCAGATTTAAGCAACATGGCGCGGTGCATCAACCATCGGCGCAGTACCAAACAAATGTCGGAGATAACTGCGACTGAGTTCGCGGTTCCAGCGTCGCAGCCGCACCATCACTCGGGTGAATGTAAAAGTCAATTCCAACACCAAAGAAAGCTGTTTGAGACTAAGTGAAGTATTAAACACATCGTTACCGTGCGTGCGTTCAATCTGATGGTGTTTCAGCAAAGCAATCAGGTTTTTAGTAGAGCCTTTCAGTTGATTGAAATAACTCTGGGAGAATGCCCAGCGGCTGAAACCCCAAAACTTAGCCAAATGATTTATCTCATCCTGTAAAGGCTGGGAAATTGCCTGTTGCAACGCTCCTGTTGAGTGTACCATCAACCATAAATAAACAGAAGTAGCTCCCCACTCGGTACTCAGGCGACTAATCACGTGTTTATAGGTATCTTGCCAAGCGTCACCTGTGGATTGACAGCCATTCACAGAATTGGGTTTAACTTGCAGTTTTTCCGCTGTAAGTTGCTGGTAAATTTTCCTAAATGTCGGGCAATGTTGGCGTTCTTCTTTTTCCCAAACACCTATCTCTAGAATGTTGCCGTTGACATCAAAAATTCCTCCCATAAACCGCGCCATTTGCGGGTAAATATGCTGTAAGTAGCACCAACTTTCTCTACCGTAGCTGCGGATGGGAGCTTCAATTTCTGCCGCACTTGCCAAAATTTGTAAAAATATTTCTGGCTTGACACCAATAATTTGATCGCGATTGATTCCTTGCCAATCTATCGGCTCCCAAGGGCGGGGATGCGGGGTGGAAAATTGCTGGGGTAGATCCGAAAGTCGATCGCTCAAAACTTCCAATGACATATAATGGTCGATGAGGGAGTTAATCCTGGCCCGACTTTGCAAGTAGCGAGGGCTTTGATACTGATTCCCAGCCAAATCAATTGTATACACATTACCAGTAGCTTTCATTGTTTCTGCCTGTTCCTAACTTTTACAGCTATTGTGCAAAAGGCATTTGGGAAGTCGCAATGAGTAACGTGCAGGCTGCTCAATTACTACGAGTTGGGTGGAGTTAGCCGAACTCAGGTGAAACGGCATGAAGTAGGGTGAACTAAACAACAGATGATACGGCTAAGCCCATAAATCGTCTATACTTCAGTCTTGACCAATTCCATAAGTAGAAAGTTGTAAGTAGAAAGTTGGTGGTGCAGGCATTGCAAAAATTTTTTATTTTTAGAACCGCGCTGCACCTCTAAGCTGTTGCACATTAAAACTGTTATACAAGCATTACCCTTGTTTTTGAGTTGGCAACCCCATTTAATTATTAATTGTCTTTCATTTAAGAGGCGATGCCATAAATACTCTAGCTATTCAATTAATGTAAAAAGTCAATTAGCAACATATTCCTTTGTCGAATGCCATACTAATTCAATTAAGTTATAGTGGGGCTGTATTCGCGGATAAATTCTCAATGAAGATTAGGCATTTCTGTTTCAATTCTTTTCAGGGACTCTTCTTTCTTATGAAAACTAGCATTATCACAATACTTCGGACAGTTTTTTAACGGCCCTGTAAGCCTTACGGAGGAAGCCCTGCCATTTTTTAGGCATTTTCTGAAACTTAGGGCTGGACTTAAACCTTGAAAAAATAGTCCAGCATATAGCCAGCAAGGGTTTCGGAGACTCGGTTAGATCTAAAACTGTCCGAAGTATTGTTATCAATGATCCAGGGTAAGCTCATCTAACGATCTTTTGTCACTCTGGATAAAATCAAATAACTGCATACCAACTTTATTCAGAGTCAAATGTTGTATACCCACCAAATTTATTCATCATATTTAATAGTTCTAGAAATCCGGCTTTTAAGCTAGGAATATCAAAAATCAAGAGCCAAGGCTTGAGGAAAATGAAAAAGACATAGGGTTGAATTATGAGGCGTAAATTATTTAAAGTAGATTTCCATCCTCCACTAAAATCCCATTACTTATGCTCACTATATTTTAATACTTCTTTAGATACACAGGGTGTTGGAACGCAATTTAAGCTCTGGGATTTCTCGTCAACACTCTCGTGTGCAAATTGATTATTTCTCTGGTTAGCCTGTAAGCTGCACCTGCAAAAATGCACAACTAACTATTTCCCACCACTTTTCTATCGGCTAATAATTTGTTACCCGAAAATCTGCCCAGCCTAGTTCATTTTTAGCTTATTTAAATCCGTACTCAATCCAATTCCTAAAACCATAGTGCTTGCCAATACTCGAATGTAAATCTCCGGGCAAGTTAGTCATTAAGTACCAACTATTAATTTTTCGCTCCCGGAAAAATCATTGGTCATCTTCCACTATCTAACACCTATAGAGTTAGGACAAATGATTTTTTGAATATATCTTGTCTGTTCATTAGTATTAGAAAATACTCGGTTAAATGTTTGCCAGTCACTGTAAGTAACTTCTTCTTTGTTCAACCAAGCTTTGTGCTGGTGGGGTACTACCATACATTTTAAGTATTTGAGGACTTCAGGATTATTATACTATGGCTAAAGTGATGAAAGAGCGCTACTTCAAAGATGGAGATTCGATAGAGGTTGACCACATCATCCCCAAATCGAAAGGTGGAAGGGAATCGTATGATAATTGGCAATTACTCCATCGACATTGCCACGACACAAAAACTGCGAATGATGGCAGTCTTGGTAACAAATCTAGCTGCAAAAGTGCTAAACCTGAGCCACCAGTGGAACCAAACTTTTGGGTTTGGGAAAACGATATGTTGGTAATGACCTACTGATGACAACAGCCGTTTTATTGAGGAGCGGAATGATGGGAAACTATCACGTTCTGTTTTGGAGAGCAGTGGAGGAGGCGACTCCTTCACTGACTTTAATTATCCTGAAAAAGGGAATGAAGATGCTAGGGATGGAGGGGCAAAACGGTATCTCTGGGCAAGAGGAATCCGCCTCGAAAGAGGGAAAGCGTGGGGAGAATACCCCCTCTACTATTGACGATGCACCCTGAGATAGCAAGTGGACTTCGATGAACCATGAATTAGAATCTCCTTCCGCGACGGTCGGGGAGTATGTCACTGCCCGCGCCTTGCGACCCACCAAGCAATCTCACGCACTATTCCCCTTCCCCTATCTCCTTTGGGGCTAATCGCAGTTTCCGTAATTTATCTTAACTATAAAACTCAAAACTCAAAACTCTTCCCCAGCCCCTATCTCCCTTCAGACAGAGGGAAGCCTTCGTGATTTCCCTTATTATAAATATAAGGTTAACTTCTAAGTACCCTATGTTAAAAATAAATTTTGCACACAATAGGGGAAAAACTAATGAATACTCAAGAAAACGCGATCCACACGGGCAGCGAAAATCAAGTCACGCTACCAAAATCTAGGGAAATATTGCTCGGGGAGGAAACAGAAAAAGCCCTCGGTCAGCAAAAACAAGAAGATGCTCAAACTATGCGCGCTGTCGAACAGTTGAAAGAAGAACTTCAGCACAAAATAGATGAAGAATGTCATCACCAGGTAGATTAAAACTAATAGTTTTTTTTAGGTGTGGGTAAAATGTGGTCTTGCCCACACTCGCATTGGGAAGGCAGAAGGCAGAAGGCAGAATTAAATAAAAAAATTAAAATTAAATTTTTTGGTGGCTCAAAAAAAAGTCTTGGGTGTACGGGTGACCATACACCATTTTTTTTAACATAACTACTTCATTGCAACCAGCATAAAAGGTAAAAAAACAAAAATTAAGTAGGAAAGTGGCAGTTGCTTCAAGACCGAAAATACCTGTTCCATATTCCCTATTCCCTATTCCCTATTCCCTATTCCCTATTCCATTTGTTATTCATTCTTTCTTCCTAGAGGTAGAGTGCAACGCAGCTCCTAGTTACCTATGATGAGTTTAAGTAAAAAATGTCAAATTAGATACAGATAGGGAGAAAACCATGAGCACTGAAGATAGAGCAAAGGCAACTGGCAAAAACATCGAAGGCGCTGCTCAAGAAGCCCTAGGCAATGTTACTGGCGATCCGAAAGATAAAGCAGAAGGCAAAGCCAAGCAAAAACAAGCTGAAGCTGGTCACGCGATCGAAGATGTAAAAGATGAGCTCAAAAAGAAACTAGACTAAGCCTCATCCTAATTGAGAGGGTCAATCAACCTGACCCTTTCAAGTATTCAACTTGTTTTCAGAACGGAGGAAAAAAGGTGAGTTTATTGCAGCAGAGTCGCAAAGTAATTGCGGGCTTACTCTTGGTTTTAATGCTGGCTGTTACGACTGCCTGCGCGCCCAGCATTTCAACCCAAAAACCGACTGATGTACCTGTAGCAATTGGCGGCAGTCAGGGTTATTACGCACAGCTAGAACGTGGCAATACCCCCGCAGGTCAAGATTTTGGTCAATGGGTAACAAAGACGGCTCAGGGCCTGGTTCAGGATGCTTACGTGCGTGACAATAATAAATTGGGAGTTGTAATTACCCCGCAAGTCCGCCCGACTGAAGTGAAAGATTTGGCGAAATCTTTAGCACAAGGTTTTCACCGCAATTTCCCAAATCAGGATGTAAGTGTTTTGGTTTACGCTCCTGACAAAAAACTGATTTTGACTGCTAAGTACGACCAGCAATCAAATCAGATTGAATACAAGTCTTGACCTGGTTAGCAAGCTTAAATGATAGCCGCGTGGCGGTTTAATATTCCGCAGTTTTTTGAAGGCGAAACCAACTCAATTTAAGACTGAAATGTTGTGTAGATTGGAAGAGAGTTACCATGAGTAGCAGCGATAATTACAAGCGTCAAATCATGAACGATTTAGCCCAGGGCGATCGAGAAATGATGCCGGAGACAACTGGTGAAGATTACGAAAACTTTGACGATTTTGCTCAGAGAACTTCGCCTGCTCAGCGGAAACAATTATTCGGGCGTTCCCTGAATCACGACTCCCTCCCGCCGGCTCAGTTGGAACCGGAATTGCAAAAGGCGATCGCCCAAATTAAGCCAAACGAACGTGACGATGTAGCACGGGAATTCTTCAAGCATTTGGGCAAGAGAGGATTGGACGATCGCCAATTGGAAAAGCAGCTAGGACTTTCTACCCACCACGCCAGCCGCATGAATGCTGACGATGTTACCAAGCTGGCCTCGTTTACCTATCACAATCACCCAGATATTTTCCGAGAAGTGCTGGCTGAACAGCCGAGTTTGATGAAGTTTTTGGGAAATCCCGTTGTTGTGGGTATCTTGGGAATAGTTGCGGCTAAATGGCTCAACAACCGAAAATAATCTGGGATTCAGACAAGCTTAAAAGCTGATAATACGTGCAGCAAATAAAAGGACGATCGCCGGGGCGATCGTCCTTTTATATTTTATATCTAGTCCTGTAAAATAACCGTGATCGTGTTTGTCGTTAAGACTTTAGTCCTCAGAATCTGATCAGGACTAAAGTCCTCACTACAAACCTTTTTTATTGGGTCGTTTGAGGCAAATTTATATTATATTAAATTCTCATGATTTAAATCTTAATTATTAGGTTAGTAGGTGTTCGGGTGATTAATACCCCAGGCAAATGACCGACTACGAATTACCGATTGCCAATGGCTAATTATTGCTCAAAGCTAAAAAAAGCTGTACAGCAGTCAACAGCGGTATACCTGACACTCCGCAAAATTAAATGTAGGATTAAGTGTTGCTGTGAATCAGAAAAAAAAGATGAACGTATCCACTATTTGGCGAAAACTCCGCAGCCAGCAAGCCTTCTGCTTGGCTGTACTCCTGGCAGGTTGCCTGGTATTTATCGGTTGTTCCCCCGCGCAGTCAGGGGCTGGCAATTCAGTCGATCCCAAGTTGAAAGAGCAAGTATTGCAGATTATCCGCGAAAACCCGCAAGCAATTTTAGAGTCGGTACAAGCGTACCAGCAACAGCAGCAGCAGTCTCTCAAAGCAGCGCAGCAGTCATTTTTGCAGGAGATGAAAACTAATCCCAAATCTTCGATCGGGGATTCTCCGAGCACGGGATCACCTTCCCAGCAAATTGTACTTTTAGAATTCTCTGACTTTCAATGTCCGTTTTGCGCGCGCGCTCACGATACTGTCAAGCAGTTTATGGCAAAACACCAGGACAAAGTTACTTTAGCTTACAAGCATTTTCCCTTGACTTCTATTCACCCTCAAGCCCTGCCAGCAGCTAAAGCAGCTTGGGCTGCCCAACAGCAGGGCAAATTCTGGGAATACTACAGCGCTTTGTTTGAAGGGCAGAAAGAGTTAGGCGAACCATTGTACGCATCGATCGCCCAAAAGCTCAATCTAAAATTAGATAAATTCAACACCGATCGCAACAGCCCCGCTGCCGAAGCCGCCATTGGGAAAGACGTGCAACTTGCTCAACAACTGGGCATTGAAGGCACTCCATTTTTTATTATGAACGGCCAAACTTTCTCCGGGGCGATCGAGCTTTCTGAAATGGAAAGCATTCTCGCTTCTGTGTCGAAATAAGTAATTCCTGACTCTTGGAAACCGAGTCTAAAAATTCGTTCCCAGCCTGCTTGGGCTGGGAACGAGAAAAACCAGAAAAACTCGAAAAATCTTTGATTAAACCGCAGCCAACTCTGGAGTCGGACGCTTGCTGTGGCGGATACCCTCGATCGCCCCTGCGTAATCCTTCGCCTTAAACACAGCAGAACCAGCGACGATCGCATTTGCGCCCGCTTCCAGAACCTGCCAAGTATTGTTCCCCTTCAAACCGCCATCTACCTCAATCCAAGGATCGAGGCCCTTGTCGTCGCACATTTTACGCAACTGGCGAATTTTCGGCAAAACAGCCGGGATAAAACTTTGACCGCCAAAGCCCGGATTGACGCTCATAATCAGCACCAAATCGCACAGTTCCAGCACGTACTCGATCAACTCCAGCGGCGTCGAAGGATTCAGAACCACACCAGCCATTTTGCCCAATTCCCGAATTTGGCCGAGAGTGCGGTGCAAGTGAGGCGAAGCATTATGCTCGGCGTGAACCGAAATAATGTCAGCACCAGCCTTAGCGAAGTCCTCGACGTACTTCTCCGGCTCCACAATCATCAAGTGGACATCGATCACCTTGGTAGTAACAGGGCGAATTGCCTCAACAATCAGCGGCCCGATAGTAATATTAGGAACAAAGCGACCGTCCATCACATCTACGTGAATCCAGTCAGCCCCAGCTCGATCGACAGCCTGAATCTCTTCTCCAAGACGGCTAAAATCGGCTGATAATATGGATGGAGCAATAACGATTGGTTTTTGGGATTGGGTCATGGCTAAGTCTGTTCTCCTGTCTGCTGTGCTGTATCCAGTTTATCAAAATACGAGTCTCCGGGTCGAAAAGTTGCCCACGATCGGTCGCGAGATTGGGAGGGCAGAAAAATTTTGCCTCTGACAGACAAGTTTGGCGATCGCGCACCAGCCCCGCTCTCCGAATTTTGGTTTAGGAGAGCAATTTTCCCTCTAACAAATAACTTTTGTGCAAAATGCGACCTTCTGCAAATTTTGAGTAGCGAATTATGAAAAATACAGATCCCTTAGAAAATCCTGAACTCGATCGTGCCAGTCTGTTTGTATTAATGATCCCCGTCATCGGCTTTTTCCCCGCCCTGTGGACTCTTTACCGCCGTCAGGGTAGTCCCGAACGCAAAGCCATCAGCCGCTTGGCAATTGCCCTTGCTTTTAGTTGGCTCTTAGGACATATTCTTTTAGAAGCTGGAGCGATTTCTGCGGAATCTCCGACACTTCCCATGTTATTAATGAGTAGCCTGCTAACCACCAGCTATTTCATCGTTGCTCTGGGACTGATGGTTCGCCTCTGGAAGCGTCAACCGCTATGGTTGCCCGGAATTAGTCGCGTAGCCGAGCAAGTAGTAGGCAAACATTTATCATAATTTAGGGTTCTTTTAAGCCCCTACCCTATTGATTGAGTGCGTCTTCAGCTTGATACTACATATTGCCATTATCTTTTTTATTTTTGTTGTGTGTGAGGAAGCCAGTGCCAGCTCAAAAAATTCCTAATCAAGACCCTATCCAACAATCAACTGCTCAACCTGCAACCAAAAAAGCTTCCCAGCCCCATCGAGGCCGCTGGCTGGGTTTTGGTTTTGGTTTGGCTGGAGTAGCCATGCTCTCAGCCACAGCCGGAGCATTGCTAGCCGTCTCCCTTTCTACAACGCCGCTTCAGCAACAAAAGTTGAGCCCTGAAGAAGCAGCAGTATTTTCTCAAGGCGACATGGCAAAGCTCAACATGAAAATGCCGGAGCTGACTCGGCCAGTTAATATTTTAGTTTTAGGACTTAAAGTTCTGACCTCTGACATCGAAGGAAGTGCCAACAAAAATGTCGGATACGAGGTTTGGGAAAACTCGTTTAAGGGGTTAACCGATACCATGCTGTTGGTTAGGTTTGACCCTCAAAATAAAAAGTTAAGCGTGCTTTCCATTCCGCGAGACACCCGCACCTATGTTGAAGGCAGGGGTGTCGTGAAAATCAACGAAGCTAATTACTACGGTGGCCCGGCTTCGTCAGCGAAGTCAGTCAGCGGACTCCTGGGCGGTGTGGGAATTGACCGCTATGTCACAGTTAATATTCATGGCATAAAAAGTTTGGTCGATGCCCTGGGTGGCATTACTATTAATGTCCCTAAAGACATGAAGTATACCGATCATAGTCAGCATTTATATATAGATTTAAAGGCTGGCAAGCAGAAGCTCAACGGTGAACAAATCGTGCAATATTTACTTTACCGGCACGACGATTTGGGCGACATCGGGCGGGTGCAGCGCCAACAATTGTTGATGCGGGCTTTTGTGGAACAGGAAGTTAATGTAGGTTTGCTGTCTCGCTTGCCGAAGATTTTGTCGGTGATTCAGTCTCATCTTGACACGAATTTGAGTATAGAAGAATTGGTAGCTTTGGCTGGTTTTGCTACTCAAACCGATCGCGCTGGCGTGCAGATGTTGATGGTTCCCGGCAAATTTAGCGATGCTAAGGACTACAAGGCAAGTTTTTGGTTGCCAGACCAATATGCCATCGAAACTATGGTGGCGGAACATTTTGACTTCGGCCAAAATACTTGGCAAATTGAGAATGCTGATTCGACTTTTCTGAATGTGGCGATTCAAGATAGTACCGGAGATCCATCGGCTGTTGAAGATTTTGTCAATAAATTGACTCAAGCAGGTTATCGGAATGTTCAGGTTTATAAAGCTTGGCCCGAACCGCTGGAGGTAACTACTCTAGTAGCTCAACAGGGCGATATTAAAGGTGCTCAAGCGATTCGCCAGTTTTTGGGTTTTGGAGATGTGCTGGTTGAGAGTACCGGTTCTTTGCAGTCGGATGTGACAATCAGATTGGGTCAGGATTGGTTGGAGAAAAAGGCTCAGTCCGGCGGTGCGGCTAAGTCTTTTTAAACTGGATTATAACTGGGGTATTTGTAGGGACACAGCCTTGCTGTGTCCTCTTATTTTCTGTTGGTATGAGATGGAGGCGATCGCTTTTTTGTCGATTTACTGATACTATATTTTTTGGTGATGATGAATCACGATCGCAATACCGATACTTCCCTCCGCAATCAGAACTCAAACAATAATCAACAAGGGAAAGTTTCAGATATTTTATAAAGGTAGGGTTGATGAACAAGGGTGCTAAAATAGACCGACAGCGGGAACATCAGGCAAATGAACGCACGTTTCTTGCATGGTTACGAACTTCACTCGCTTTAATTGGTTTTGGGTTTGCGATCGCTCGGTTTAGTTTATTTCTCCGTCAATTTCAAGCTACAGTGACTCAGCAAGAAGTTTCTTCCCCTCCCTTCTTCAACTCCGAAACTTTAGGGCTGAGTCTGGTCGTTTTTGGGATTGTGGTAATTGCCTTAGCAGCATGGCGTTACAATCGAGTTTTCTGGCAAATTGAGCGAGGTGATTATCGCCCAAATCGTGTGCTAGTTTGGATTCTGACTGGAGTTGTAATGATTTTAGGAACGTTAAGCATTCCGTTGTTGCTATGGCGCGATCGCGGAAATATAGCTCCCACTTCAACTCCTAAAAATTCTCAATTGTAAGTTAACCCGATCGCTTAGCTAATGTGAAAATAACCCCAACCATATCATTAAGATTTTGTGGATCTAGATTGTCTATGGTGTTAGAGAGATGCGGAGAGGGTTCGATGGGGAGAGCATTTGACGATTTTGGATCTGGTCATCGAAATATACAATTTAAATGCAGTACAGCTTAGAAACCCCCCTTATTAAGGCGGCTAGAACTTCATAATATATAGCAAGTATTTATTAAATTGGTATAATTTTCTCCAAAAGCCGTAAAGCGCAGCTATCCTGCAGGGAATCGCTCTTTAATCCAATCGAGTAAAATTGGATTGACCAATTCCGGCGCTTCATCTTGCGGGCAGTGTCCCACTCCCTCCAAAGGAATAAACTTTTCAACAGCCGGAAACTTTGCCAATTCTCGCCCCAGGGCGATCGGCTCCCAAGGGTCATCTGTCCCCCACAAAATCAAAGCAGGACAGCTCAAACGCGGCAACAAATCCTCCGGTAGCGGCCCTTGAGAATAACTGATAAATGCCACAAATACTTCGACTGCGCCGCTGTCTTTAGCAGGTTCCAGCAGCATATTTACCAGTTCGTCAGTGACAGCTTCAGGACGATGATAGGCTTGCAAAAGCACTTTTTTTACTGTTTTTGGCGTTGCTAATTGTTTAAAAAATAATTGACTTATCCACTTGACATTTAAAATTTTTTGTGCAATAGGCGCTCCAAAACTGCGATACCAAGGCATTTCGGCGCGCTTGCGATCGTGCAGCAAGCGCAGGGAACAATTGAGTAAAATTACGCCAGAAGCAATATCGGGAAAATCCACGGCGGCTTGCATAATTGCTACGCAGCCGATCGAATTTCCCACCAAAAAAGCAGGTCCGCCCGCAACTTCCCGACAAAAATCAGCAATCAACTCTCCCCAAGTTTCAAAAGTATAGTCAATCTCAAGCTTGGGCGCGGGCTTAGCAGAACCGCCAAAACCGATAAGATCGATCGCGTAACAGCGACAACTAGCAGCCAAAACAGGCAAATTCTTGCGCCAGTGGCCCCAAGAAGCGCCAAAACCGTGGACAAACACCACCGCAGGGCCCTGGGAACCCGCAGCCTGGTAACAAATCGGAAAGCCTTTCCACATCCAAGTTTGAGGCGCAACAGCAGTTAACGTAGAAGAAGTCATTGAAGTAAAAAAGTGAAAATTAAAGAGTTAGGAAGGACTGAAGTCCTTACTACAAACCGTATCGTAATTCGAGGCAACCACTAAAACATAAATCGCAAACCTTCCTTCTTCCCTTCTCCCTCTCTGCGCCCTCTGCGCCCTCTGCGGTTAAATCCTCTTTCTTCTTCCTTTGCACTACGAGCCGATACTATGCCACCATTAAAGATGCTGAATTTTTTGCCTTATTGAAATTTCCCCTATGCCAACGATCGCCCCAACATCTGTCGTACCGTTTCTCGGTTCCGAAATTGTACCCGACTACGACACAGCCAGAGTAGTAATCTTGCCAATTCCCTACGAAGCTACCACCACTTACCGCCGAGGCTGCGAAAACGGGCCCGCGAAACTACTAGAAGCTTCTCATCAACTCGAATGCTACGACGAAGAACTAGATTCGGAGGTTTGCTACGATGTCGGAATTTATACCGCAATGCCGATCGCCGATACCCGCAACAGGCAACCAGTTTCATCCTCAGAAATGCTGCAAGTCACCCAAGCCGCAGTGCATAAGCTAGTTACCGAAAATAAATTTGTCATCTCCCTCGGAGGCGAACACAGCATCACTGCAGGCGTTGTCGAAGGTTATCGCCAAGCATACCCAAACGAACCTTTCACAGTCGTGCAAATCGATGCCCACGGCGACTTGCGGCACGAATACGAAGGTTCCATCCACAACCACGCCTGCGTGATGCGACGTATTGTAGATATGGGCTTACCGACACTGCAAATCGGGATTCGCGCTATCTGCAAGGAAGAAGCCGACTTGATTAAAGCAAAACAGCTAAACGTGATTCGAGCTCGCGAAATTGCTACTCAACCGGATTGGGCCGATCGGGCAATTGCCAGCATAACAACTAAGCGAGTATTTTTGACGATCGACTTAGACGGCATCGATCCGACTTTAATTCCAGGGGTGGGAACACCCGAACCGGGCGGGTTAAATTGGTATTCCCTCACCGGATTTTTGCGCCGCATCTTCGAGTCCTACGAAGTAATCGGGTGTGACATTATGGAATTAGCACCTCTTGTAGATTCTGTAGTCTCAGAATTTACCGCGGCCAAATTAGCATACAAACTTATTGGATACCAAGCTCTGGCTCAAGGTTGGCTAAAGCCAGACGAGGAATAAATCGCGAAGTACGAATCAAAATAGGTTGCTGGCAAGGCTAGAATTAAGCTAAAGCCAAACAACAGCCAATTTTATTCGTACTGACAGTTTCATCTTTCATGCTGGCAAATACTGCTCTTCACCTCCTGAAAACATGAGTTTACTAATCGATACAACGGGTACTCCCATTAACGGCTACGCTCCCGATTTTGAATTGCCGGGAGTTGACGAAGAAGTTCACCATTTAGCTCGATATTTAGAAAAATTTCGGGCGATAGCGGTGATATTTATGTGCAATCATTGCCCTTACGTGCAGTTGTATCTCAATCGTATGAAAGAACTTCAAGCAGATTTTCAAGATCGAGATGTTACTTTAATCGGGATTAATGCTAATGATGCAAACCAGTATCCCGACGACAGTTTTGAGAACATGAAAATTTTTGCGGCTAACAATCAACTTAACTTCCCGTACATCCGAGATGTTGCTCAAGATGTGGCTGAAAGTTTTGGGGCTTCTAAAACGCCGGAGGTTTTTTTGTTAGACCAAGACGGCAAACTGCGCTATAAAGGTTTAATTGACGACAACGCTGACGATCCGGCGGCGGTGCAGGTTTCTTATCTGCGGAGTGCGATCGACCAATTGCTCAAAGACGAACCAGTAGAACCTTCTACTACAGAGGCGATCGGTTGTTCTGTTAAATGGCGAGAATAGGGAGAACACGTGAAATCCTTAAGGAGATGGCAGTACCCATTAGTGTGAATTTAACGTCAAACGTAGTGCGAGTCTTCTGTCTAGCGATTAAGGCCAGATCCCCCCTAGCCCCCCTTAAGAAGGGGGGGACAAGATTCTGCTCAAAGTCCCCCTTCTTAAGGGGGATTTAGGGGGATCTGGCCTCTGCTATAAACGAGAAATACAAAGATTTTCACACTTAAGTTGACACTAATGATCGGTGCCGTGTGCCTACCGCACTATTATTTAACAAACCGCGAAGACGCAAAGAGCGCGTTCGGCGAAGCCGTTCCCGAAGGGTAGGAAGAAAAAGAGGAAGATAGTTTGGTAGCAGTTTTGATATAATTCAAAATCAAAGATTAAAAACTATTTCCGATGAACCTAAAAAGAAAACGCATTTTCAACTTGATAATCGCAGCCGTCGCGACACTGGTATTGCTGATTAGTTGGAACTTATTTCAGAATGTTTCCCCAGCCACAGCACAGCAGCGCACGTCTTTAACTGTATCCGCCGCCATCAGTCTCTCACCAGCCTTAACAGAAATCAAAACAGTATATCAAAGCAGCAATCCCAATACTACTATTAGTTATAATTTTGGTGCTTCCGGCGCACTAGAGCAGCAAATTCAGCAAGGAGCTCCGGTAGATGTATTTTTCAGCGCCGCGACTAAACAAATGGATGGTTTGCAGAAAGCTAATTTGCTGCTAAACGAGACGCGCCGCAATTTGCTAACAAATCGCCTGGTTTTGATTGTTCCTAAAAATGGCGATGCTTTGAGCGATTTTAAACAGTTGACAGAGGCGAAAATCAAGAAAATTGCGATCGGCGAACCGAAAAGCGTACCAGCCGGACAATACGCTCAGGAAATGCTAACTAAGCTGGGATTGTGGCAGCAAATAAAGCCAAAATTAGTGTTCGGAAATAACGTCCGCCAAGTGCTGACATTTGTCGAAAGCGGTAACGTTGATGCCGGTATAGTCTACACCACAGATGCCAAATCATCGAACAAGGTAACTGTGCGACTAACGGCGGCAGAAAACTTGCACTCCCCCATTGTTTATCCCCTAGCAGTTATCAAAAACAGCCGCAATCCCGCCGCAGCAAAAGCCTTTGTTGAGTTTTTAGCAGGCGATCGGGCTAAAATAGTATTTCAGAAATACGGATTCGGTACAGCTCGTTAATTAGATTAAGACGGCGGTTGAAACCGCGCCTACAAAAACGAAGTCCGCCTCCGCGGACTGAATAAAATAACATAATTTTAACCGCTTGCTCTTCAACCCACGGAGGTGGGTTTTGTCTGTATAGACGCGGTTTCAACCGCCCGGTCTTCTTAATCCCAAATATGGAATTCGACTTATCTCCATTGTGGATATCCCTAAAATCATCAGCCATCGCCACATTCTTTACCTTCTTTCTCGGAATAACCGCCGCCCGGTGGATGCTTTCAACCCGCATCCGAGGTAAAGCCTTGATTGAAGGCATTTTCATCTCTCCCTTAGTTTTGCCGCCCACAGTAGTGGGATTTTTGCTGCTGCTGCTGTTTGGGAGAAATGGGGCGATCGGTCAATTCTTGCTACAATTCGACTTAACTATAATTTTCACTTGGCAAGCCGCCGTAATTACAGCAACTGTCGTATCATTTCCCCTGATGTACAAAACTGCTTTGGGAGCTTTTGAGCAAATTGATGCCAATCTTCTCAATGCAGCTCGCACTTTGGGAGCCTCGGAGTGGCAAGTCTTTTGGCGCATTATGTTGCCGCTAGCATGGCCGGGAATTTTAGCAGGAACTATTCTCGCATTTGCTCGCGCTTTGGGTGAATTCGGCGCGACGTTGATGTTAGCGGGGAATATTCCCGGACAAACTCAAACTATCCCGATGGCAATTTATTTTGCTGTGGAAGCAGGGGATATGGGGCAAGCTGCTATTTGGGTTTTGATTATTCTTAGTCTTTCTGTGACGATGCTCACTGCTGTTAATTTTTGGACTGATTTACAAAAGAGATCGCCCAAACCGAATTCGAGCCAAAGACTGCAATCAAATCTTCCTAAAGTCGCGTCTACTTTTACCACAAATTCCCAAAAACAACAACCGAAAAGCGGACTTTGTTTAAGCATTTTTAAACCTCTCTCCAGCTTTGCCTTGGATGTCGGTTTCGATAGTGGCCCTGAAGTGCTGGGAATTTTGGGCGCGTCGGGTTCTGGCAAGAGCATGACTCTGCGCTGCATCGCCGGTTTGGAAACTCCAATGAGCGGTAAAATTGCAGTCAATGGCAGGGTTTTATTTGACTCAGCACAGGGTATTAATGTAGCTTCTAAAGACCGCCGCATCGGTTTTTTGTTTCAAAACTATGCTTTATTTCCTCACCTGAGTGTTGCTCAAAATATTGCGTTTGGCTTGCAGCATTTATCTGAAAGCGAGCAAAAACTTCGGGTAAAAGAACAGCTAATTTCGGTGCAAATGTCGGGACTGGAAAACCGCTACCCGCACGAACTTTCAGGAGGCCAACAGCAGCGGGTGGCTTTGGCTAGGGCGATCGCCCCTTCTCCAGAATTGCTGCTGTTAGACGAACCGTTTTCTGCTTTGGATACTCACTTACGCAGTCAACTGGAACGGGAGTTAATGCAGACTCTGGCTAATTATCGGGGAATTACTTTGTTTGTCAGCCACAATTTAGAGGAAGTTTACCGGGTGTGCAAAAATCTGTTGGTGTTGGCTGACGGAAGTGCGATCGCCTTTGATACAAAACAGAACATTTTCGATCGCCCTGGCAATTTCACTGTCGCCCAGTTGACTGGCTGTAAGAACTTCTCTGCCGCTAAACCGATCGCAGAAACTGTCGTAGAGGCGATCGACTGGGGCTGTACTCTGACTGTAGTCGAACCAATTCCCAAATCTCTAGTTTCTGTGGGAATTCGAGCTCATCAAATCAGTTTTGTTACCGAGTGCGATCGGGAAAATATATTTGCTTGTTGGATCGCCTCAACGGTGGAAACTCCTCACCGGGTGACATTATATCTCAAATTGCACTCGCCTCCCAATCATTCCCAAGATTATCACTTGCAGGCTGAAGTTTTCAAGGAAAAGTGGCGGGCGATTAAGGATAATTCTTTTCCCTGGTATGTTCATTTCGAGCCAATTAGGTTAATATTAATGGAAGCATGAGTTGACAAGATAAGACGGTAATTTCAACCTCGTCTACACAAACAAAGATCAGACGGCGGTTGAAACCGCGCCTATACAAACGATGTCCGCCTCCGCGGACTGAAGATAAGATGCGGTTTCAACCGCCCGGTCTTCTTGGTCTTCAACCCGCGGAGGCGGGTTTCGTCTGTGTAGACGCGGTTTCAACCGCCCGGTCTTCTTCAACCTGCGGAGGCGGGTTTTGTTTGTATCGACGCGGTTTAAACCGCCGTGTCTTCTTATCTAATTTCATCTACACCAAACATTAAACCATGACAGACAAAGTTAAGAAAACCGACGCCGAATGGCAACAACAACTAACGCCAGAACAGTTCAAAGTCGCCCGAAAGAAGGGAACGGAAAGAGCTTTTAGCGGCGAATATCACGACAGCAAAAAAACCGGAACTTATAAGTGTATTTGCTGTGGCACTGAGCTATTTAAATCAGAAACAAAGTTCGATTCCGGTACCGGTTGGCCGAGTTTCTACGCTCCCGTTAGCGAAGAAAATGTCAAGTGCGAGTCGGATAACACCTTGTTCATGCGCCGAACAGAGGTACTGTGCGCTGTTTGCGACGCTCATCTCGGTCACGTATTTAACGACGGGCCCAAACCTACCGGTCAGCGTTACTGCATGAATTCTGCTGCTCTTAATTTCGTCCCCAAGGATTGAGTCTTTTAGGGGCGGGTTCGCGTGCCCAACCCCTACTCCCCACAAAAAATCAATCCGGTTGTGGAACAGGCAAGATGCCTGTTCACCTAGCATTCACTGATAAAAAATCAATCCGGTTGTGGAACAGGCATCTTGCCTGTTCACCTAGCAGCCCACGCAACAAACAAATTCTCTGGCAGCACAAGCGGGATGCCTGTTCTGGGTAATTGATGTTCAAAATGCACCCGTACTGCTATCTTATTGTGGAGGCAAAAAGAGTAAAAAAATAGTGGCGGCATGGGGATGGTTTATCAGCGAGTTTTGCTGAAGCTCAGCGGTGAAGCGCTGATGGGCAGCTTGGGCTACGGCATCGATCCGATAGTCGTTCAGTCGATCGCCCAGGAAGTTGCCCAAGTCGTGTCCCAAGGCATTCAAATCGCGATTGTTGTCGGTGGCGGCAACATTTTTCGCGGGGTGAAAGCTGCTTCGGCAGGGATGGATCGGGCAACGGCTGATTATGTGGGCATGATTGCTACGGTGATGAATGCTATCACTTTGCAGGATGCCCTGGAACAAGCAGGAGTGCCAACGAGGGTGCAATCGGCGATCGCCATGCAAGAAGTAGCTGAACCCTACATCCGGCGGCGGGCAATTCGCCACCTAGAAAAAAAACGAGTAGTGATTTTTGGTGCCGGTTCTGGCAACCCTTTTTTTACTACTGATACTACAGCCGCTTTGCGGGCGGCTGAAATTGATGCAGAGGTGATTTTTAAAGCTACTAAGGTAGATGGGGTGTACGATTCCGACCCCCACCTCAACCCCAACGCGCGCAGGTATCAAACCCTCACCTATGCCCACGTCTTGAATCAAGATTTGCGGGTGATGGACAGTACGGCGATCGCCCTTTGCAAAGAAAATAATATTCCTATTATGGTATTTGACCTCTCGGTGTCGGGCAACATCTACCGAGCTGTAATGGGAGAATCTATTGGAACTCTTGTCGGAGGTTTTTGTGAAGTTAGCTGACGCAGAAGATCATATGCAAAAGGCAGTTGAGGCTACTCAACGGTCTTTTAATACTATTCGGACGGGACGGGCCAACGCCTCCCTCCTCGATCGAGTCATGGTAGATTATTACGGAGCACCAACTCCGATCAAATCCCTTGCCAACATCGGCACGCCGGATGCGACTACGATCAACATTCAACCGTTCGATCGCACAGCGCTAACATCGATCGAAAAAGCAATTTCCCTGTCCGATGTAGGACTCGTTCCCAACAACGACGGTTCAGTTATTCGCTTGAACATTCCGCCGCTGACGAGCGACAGACGCCAAGAATTTGCCAAAATGGCCGGGAAGTTTGCTGAAGAAGGTAAAGTTGCAATTCGCAATATCCGCCGCGATGCCGTTGACTCGATTCGCAAGCAGGAAAAAAGCAGCGATATCTCTAAAGATGAATCCCGAGACTTGCAAGATAAAATTCAAAAGCTGACGGACAAGTACATTGCCAAAATAGAAGAAGTTCTGGCAGCGAAAGAGAAAGATATCACGACTGTTTAGGGAATGGGAAATTGGGCAGGGGGAATAGGAATAGTTTTGAGATTGCCGAGATCCGGCCGCGAACAACGAGCAGACGCTTAATGATTTGTGAGTTGTGAGTTAAAAACTCAAGATTTAACACTCATTAACTTACCAATTCTTCCTGCCCCATCACCAATCACCCATTACCAGTTACCCATTACCCAAAATGTTTGATTGCATTATTGTCGGTGCAGGCCCGGCAGGCAGCACAGCAGCTTATCACCTAGCAAAGCACAGACGTTCTGTTTTGGTAGTAGAAAAAGCATCTTTGCCCCGTAATAAGCCTTGTAGTGGCGACGTTTCTGGGGCGATCGCCCAATGGCTGGATTTTGACCTGACGCCAGCTATTTCTCTGAAAACTAACAAAATTAGCTACACATGGAAAATGGGAGATCTGGTGCAGGTTCAGATAAATTCCCCAATGTGGATGGTACAGCAAGATGTATTTGACGATTTTTTAATTAAACAAGCTCAAAAAACTGGTGCGGAACTTAGACACTCTACACAAGTTAAAGGAATTGAGTTTAAAAATTATGTTTGTGAAGTTAAAACAAACTCAGAACCTGTTTCTGGCCACTATTTGATTGCTGCTGACGATGCCGGCGGGCCGATGACTAAGAGGCTGGGATTGAAAGAACCAAAACTCTGTTTGAGTCCAAGTTTAGAAACTCGCTCAATCAAGGGCGATTCCCTCAATTTCAATTTTGGTACTATTAAAAAAGGTTTTATCTGGAGCTTTCCCCAAGCTGACGGCTACTCTTTGAGTATTGCTGCGATGCGTGGCGACAAGCCAAAAGATATCAAGAAAATGTTGGCAGAGTACGCACCTAAGTGCGGTGCGGATGTTAGTGTCAGCAACGTGCGGAAATACCCCAGGAGTCTGTGGGATGGCGATCGCACATTGCACTCGCAAAATTCGCTGCTCGCAGGAGACGCAGCCAGTCTCGCCGACCCCCTGTCCGGTGAAGGAATTAGACCTGCCATATTCAGCGGATTTAAGGTTGCTGAGGCGATCGATCGAGCTCTTGGATGTGCCTACGACGCTAAGGAGCCGTACACTGAATCGATCGCCCAAGAATGGAACACTGATATGGTTTGGGCCAGTCGCTTGGCCAGGGCGTTCTATCAGTTTACAGGAGTTGTTTATAGAGCGGGCCTCCAATTTCCGAGGACTACTCAGTTGATGAGCAAAATTTTGTGTGGCGAACCGCGTTATGCCCATATCGCTAACCGCGCTTTTCAAAAGCTGATGCCGTTTTAGAAGGAATAAGAAAGAGAGAATAAGAAATATTATTTAATCACAATTGTTGATCACTTCCTGATTCCCAATAGCGGTAAGGTGCGCCGAGGTGCACCCTACATAATTAGGTTCTGTGCAAATCCTGTAAAATTTAAGACCTAAAATCTCTAGCAACCGCGCCCGACGGTTAGGACGTTCTTAATTCCTGAAACCCTGAATTTTATTATTATTGCTTCTTCCTTCTCTCCTAGATAACTAAATCCTTCTTCCTTCTCTCCTAGATAACTAAATCCTTCTTCCTTCTTCCTGAAATCCATTACATCCGTTACCCAACTTCCTTCTTCCTTCTTGCTTCTTCCTTCTGCTATAAAATCTAAAATCTAATGATAATTTATTTTTATAAAGTAGAGGAGCCTTACGGCTGCTTTTCTAATTTTTCACTACACGACATTTCTCTGCACGGTCAATATTGGTTGACTGTGGAACATTACTATCAAGCCCAAAAATTTGTCAGCACTGATCAAAGATTAGTGGCGGCGATTCAAGCCGTAGCAACTCCTCAAGAAGCCGCTAAATTAGGTCGCGATCCCAACCACCGGATTCGCGCTGATTGGGAAGCCGTGAAAATTCCCATTATGCGCGAAGCAATTTTAACTAAGTTTCTCGCTCATACAGACATTCAAGCGATTCTCCTCGCCACAGGGGATCGAGTAATTGTGGAGGATTCGCCAACGGATTACTACTGGGGCTGTGGCTGCGACCGAACCGGTCAAAATCATTTGGGTAAAATTCTGATGAGCGTGCGCCAAGAAATTAGTCAGCGCCTTGCGCGCTGATAGAAACTCAAATTATTTCGTTAATTATCATTATATGAAGTTATACAACAAATGTCAAGTTATCCTAACAATGAAGAATTTTCATAGTAAGAGTTGAAGATTGCGAGAAATTTATAAGAGCATTAAAATAATAATTATTATTGGGTTAAGTCGCTCTGCAGGTTGAAGGCAGGGACTCAACCTGCGCGATCCCAAATTTTCCTTCCCCCAGGGTTCCAAAGGCGATACACCGTCGTCTCTCACCAGTTTGCCACCGATTAATTGTACAGATCGGTTGAGTCAAAAACTCAGGCTGATGCATTTGACTTCGATCGCGACCACAGCAAATCAAAACTTCTTATTATCATTGTATAATTACAAAAGGAGATTTATGCAACTCAGAGAAAATACGCAAGAATTACATCATAAACTAGACAGAGAAGTTTTGGTGCGGCGGATAACAGAACGCATCCGCCAATCTCTAGAATTAGAAGATATTTTAACCAGTACGGTAGCAGAAGTGCGGTCTTTTTTGAAAACAGATCGCATTATGATTTACAGGTTTAGTGCTGACGGCAGTGGAGAAGTTGTTGCTGAGTCAATTAATAACAACCATCTCCCTTCCTTCAAAGGACTGCACTTTCCAGCAGACGACATTCCCGCGAGCGCCCGGGAGATGTATGTCACTATGCGCCAGCGGACAATAATAGATGTTAACTCAGGGACGATCGTCCTGAGTCCCCTCGATGCTGCAGACACCGGTCAACCTTTAGTAAAGGAAGAGATGCACTACAGATCGCTCGATCCTTGCCACACAGCTTACCTGATGGCAATGGGAGTGCAATCTTCCTTAGTCGTGCCGATTTTGCACCGCAGGATCGCGTCGGAAAACAGCAAAACAGATAATATCTGTGATGCCTCGACGTGCCTGACTCGATACGAGCCAGGAAACAATCAAAAAATTCACATCGAACTGTGGGGACTTTTAGTGTCTCACCACTGTGCCCCCCTCAATATTTCAGCAGCAGATTTAGAAGTAGTTCAACTCGTATCAGATCAATTGTCTAGCGCTATAGCCCACGCGCTCCTCCTCCAGCAAACCCGCTCTCAAGCCGCCCGCGAAGCTACCGTGAGCCGCATAGCAGCCCTGTTGTACGGTCACGTCAACATTCAACTGCAGCAAGGTTTAGAAGCCACCGTCACCGCTTTGGGCGGCAGCGGTGGCAGACTCTATCTCAACCAGCCGAAAATCAACGGTGAAAAGTTATCTGATCCCAAGATTGAAGGAGGATTGCCAATTGCCCCGGCCCACAGTGATGCTACCTTTGAACTGTTCACCACAGGAGAACAACCGACACTTCCCAACTGGGAAAAAGTTAAGGCGATCGAAGCTCATCCCCTCTGGCAGGAATGGCTAACCAAAGGATTCAAAAATACCGAAGAACTTCCCAAATTTCCAATTTTTACTAATTCTCAATTCCCAGTTTTGATAATTACCGACTTATACAAACAACCTCTATTTAGAGTTTTACTTCCCGCTTTCCAATCTACTAAAATTAGGGGTTTGCTGGTAATTCCCCTCCACTACAAACAACAAGTAGTCGGCTGTTTGACCATTTTTCGCAATGCAATAGATACCGAAAAAATGTGGGCGGGGCGGTTTGACAGCAGCGCTGCACAAACCCTTCCCAGACAATCCTTTGAACTCTGGCGAGAAATAAAAAAAGGTCACTCGCCCGAGTGGAAGTACGAGGAAGTTGAGCAAGCTTTAGCTATAGGCAGCCAATTTTGTTCGGCAATTGGGCAGTACGTTCTTTATAAAGAAGTGCAAACCCTGAATGCCAACTTGGAGCGCCAAGTTCAAGAACGCACCGCCCAATTGCAACAATCCTTGGACTTTGCCAAAGTATTGACGCAAGTTAGAGACCAGATTCGCAGCACCTTAGATTTAAAAATCATACTGCAAACTATTGTGCGAGAAGTCAGAGTTTTGTTGGATACCGATCGCACGGTAATCTACCAATTTGCAGCAGACAAACAGGGCGAGGTGGTTGTCGAAGCTGTTTGCGGCCAGTGGCGGTCAATTTTGGGTATCACATCTCCACAAGAATGCTTTCCCGAAGGCTCAGACTGCTTTTATCGAGCCGGACGGGTGCGAGCAATTAATGATATTTATACTGAGGATTTAACATCCTGTCACCGCGAATTTTTGGAAGAGTTGCAGGTGAGAGGAAGTTTAATTGTGCCGATGAGAGGCAAAGATTCCCAATTGTGGGGGTTGCTGATTGCCCATGAGTGTTCGGGGCCGAGAGTTTGGAAAACCGCAGAACAGGAATTGGTGCAACATTTAGCCGCTCAAGCTGCGATCGCCATTCACCAAGCAGAACTTTATCAAGAAAGTCTCAATGCAGCAACTGCCGATCGATTAAAAGCCGAACAGCTAGCTAAAACCCTCAAAGAACTGCACAATACCCAAGCCCAACTGATTCAAACCGAAAAAATGTCCAGTCTCGGACAACTCCTGGCCGGAGTCGCCCACGAAATCAATAACCCCGTTAACTTTATCTACGGCAATCTGTCCCACGCCAGCGAATACACCAAAGATTTACTCTGCTTGGTGGAACTCTACCGCCAGCACTACCCCAATCCCAACCCAGAAATTAGCGAGTGTTCCGAAGCAATCGACATCGAATTTCTTGCCGAAGATTTGCCAAAAATTTTGGGTTCCATGACAGTCGGAGTTGAACGCATCCGCCAGTTAGTTGTATCTTTGCGTAATTTTTCCAGAACCGATCAAGCCGAGAAAAAAGCCGTTGACATTCACGAGGGCATCGACAGTACCCTGTTGATTTTGCAGCACCGGATTAAAGCCAATTCTGAGCACAGCACCGTAGAAATTATTAAAGAATATGGCAATTTGCCCTTAGTAGGATGCTATGTCAGCTCGCTCAATCAGGTATTTATGAATCTGATCGGCAATGCCCTTGACGCCCTAGAAATGGGAAAAAAAGAGCGAGTTATGAATCTTCCCTTTAAAGCGGCAAGTGCAGCGGCGACGCATTTAAGCTCCCAAATACTGCCTATCGAGTCAGGAGATATAAATGCCACCACCGAGTGTTTGATTCCTGATTTGCCATCCCCTTGCATTCGGATTCGCACTGAATTAATCGATGAAAAAACGGTAGGAATTTGCATTGCCGACAATGGTCACGGCATCCCCAAAGAGTTAATCTCTCACATATTTAATCCGTTTTTTACTACTAAACCCGTCGGTCGGGGTACGGGTTTAGGACTGTCTATCAGTTACCAAATTGTAGTTGAGAAACACCAAGGCGTACTTAAGTGTGTTTCTGTACCCGGTCATGGTACAGAGTTCTGGATCGAGATTCCCCTGAATTAGGCAACTGTTAAGGCAAGATTAGCTTCACCAGCACAGAACCGATCGATCCCAGAAGACTCATCAAGTTGCCGCTACCCCCAGTGCGCGGCTCCGTTGGTTTTTGGCGCGCCACAATGGCTTCGGATAATTGCTTTGACAAATCCTGACCTTGGGGATTTCCTTGAGTGGTAAAGAGTTGGTTTGCTCTGGCCGCGTCTTGAGCCGCACCGCTGAAGTCTCCCAAGTCAGCGCGAGACATACTGCGGGCAAAATAAACGGCTGCTAAATCCGATTTCAGATTCATCGCTTGATTGTAATAATCAATGGCGTTTCTGTAGTTTCCGGCTTGAGCTTCCAGCACTCCCAACCGGTAAAAGTCTTCAGCGGTGCCGATATTGGTTGGCATTCCTCTAACTCCGAGCAGTTGCGCGTTAGTTAAATTGGCGTTGAGCAAATTGGCGTCGCTGAGATAGGCACTTCTCAAGTCTGCACCGCTGAGGTTTGCACCGCTGAGGTTCGCCCCTGTCAGGTTGACGCCAAACAGGCTAGTGCCGCTGAGGTTTGCACCGCTGAGGTCAGCCCCCGTCAGGTTGGCTCGACTGAGGTTAGCCAACCTCAAGTCAGCACCTTTGAGATTGGCTCCTGTTAAATTGGCTAAAACCAAGCCCGCACTGCTGAGGTCGCAGTTGGGGCACTGTCGGGTGGCTAGTAATTGTTGCGTGTGTTGGATGTTCTCGGCGGGTGCAGGAGCGATCGGGGCGATCGCGCTCAGCAGCGTTGCAGCAGCGAGGATTCTGAGTTTCATTTTAACCGTCCAAAATCCAAAATATTAAATCTAAAATAGCTTTTCTCGAAGCAATTGAAAATCACCATAACACAAGTTCACCCAACAAATCTTTTGACTTGCCGTATGTAGGGGTTCTGTGCGCCATCAGCACCCTACATTGAAGTTATCGGCCTTACCTGAGTGTCAAATAAAGATTTCGCTGCCAATAAATAAGGGTAATGAAAACCTCATTACCCTTTAGCCGCTGTTCTCGGCAACCATAAAAATTAACAATTGACACTCTCAGCGCTGAAGCGACTGAGATTCTTAAGAAATTTCGTTCTTAATATCCCTATTGCTAGGGTTCCTGGGCGCAATCCTTTTACCAAAAAATGGTGGGCTGCTATCCTTGCCTCTCAGCAAGCTCCTCAAGCGTTTAAGGGTTTTTAGCCCTTGGTTACGTGGAGTCCCCGCGTACCTTTAATGTATGGTAGGCATTTGCTTAAGAGGTTTACACCTGTGTATCCATCCACTATAATTAGTGTAAGGGTTTTTACCCTTTTTACAATACCAAAAATGTTAAGAATTAAGAAAGAATCACGGCGGTTAAAACCGCCCGTGTCGCTTACATCGAGCGGGCTAAAGCCGCTGAGTTTTCCGCTTTCCGAACATTTTTTATAAATTAGTCGTGAATCGTGCCGTCGGGCATCGTTGTACCCTTAAGATATACTCCGCTCAGGTTAACTTTTGTAAGGTTTGCTCCCAACAGGTTTGCTCCGCTTAAGTCTGACGCACTTAAAATCGCTTCAGTCAAGTCTGCCCTAATTAGACTCGCCCCCATTAAGTCGGCTCCGCTAAGGTCTACTTTGCTCAAGTTTGCGCCAATTAAATCGCATTCTGTCAGCACCGCCCTACGCAAGTTTACTCCGTAAAGATTTACTCCGTGCAAGTCTGCACGGCTGAGTATTGCCCGAGATATGTTGGCTCCAATTAAAGTTGCTTGGATCAGGGAAGCTCCGCTCAAGTCTGCTTTGCTGAGGTTCGCTCCCATCAACTCAGCTCGATGCAGGTTAGCTTCAACTAAAAGTGCTTCTGTGAGGTCGGCTCCACCTAAGTCGGCTCTGCTCAAATTTGTCTTGCACAAGTTGGCTTTGCCAAAGTTGACTCTATTGAGTTTCGCTTTGCTGAGATTGGCTCCAATCAGGTCGGCTTCATACAGATTGGCTCCAATCAATTCTGCTTCGTAGAGGTAGACCTCGTGCAGGTAGACCCCGCTAAAATTTCTTTCTCCTATTGCGTATAGCTTGAGCAGTTCGTCAACGTTCATTGTGGCTTCTCTACACCTTTTAAATGAAGAATACTGTCAGCAAGCTGGTTGCACCGGATGTTCTGCTATTTTAGATTCTGAAATATTCACACCCAGCCTGAAACTTCCCTCAATCTGCAAGGTTTGAGTATAAATTAGATGGTTTGGTGAGGGTGAAGGACAAAGCTGCATTCTCTTTTCCCTTTGGTTAAAAATTAATCTTTAAAAATTTTAACAACAAGTTCGATCGCACTTCCTAACTAAATCCCAAAGATTCTACGTGGAAACTCCGATCGAACCCATAACTTTTTGTGGCTAGTTGAGCTTACTGAGTAGCACTGTGACCAAAATCACAAATAAATGTTAGTAGGATCACATAGAAGTCCCCCTTTCGATCACAGCAGGCGGGCAAAAATAGCCGATACTTATACTGTAATGCTGAGAAATTGACAATACCACCCTCGTGGTGTTTTACTCAATTGGCGATAAAGCCAGTAGTTTCACAGATACTTGCCCGCGGCAAGAAACTCGGTAACAACGTCACTCGGCGCTACCCGCTCTGACCGATGAGAGTGCTGATATCTAAGGATTTTTCGCACAGCGAAAGCCAAAAATGGACTTCGGGGACTAGGGGAATCTCTGTATAAAAATGCGATCGCTGGTGTACAGACATTCGCTTGTTTGCTAGCACCTAATGACTAAAAATCGCCCATACGTTCGCAAAAAATACCAATAAATACCAGGAAAACCATGATAGATGTTTAACAATAAGAGAATAAATGGTATTCCTTAAGAGTCACCTATTGCCGCTAATGTTACAGTCGAGCCGTTAACGGCTATCAGTATTAGCAATGACGCTTGTCCATCAAATACAAAACTGACCCAGAAACCGGGTTTTTTACCAAAACAAATCGTTGCAACCTTGCTCCAGGTTCAAATAATCCGGTTTCTGAGCGTCTGAGTGCCTCCAGGAAGGAAAAAGTTTAATGAGAACGATCGCTTTGGTATTGCTTCAGGGCAAACAAAAGGTCAGCATTTAGGATAGGAGCAGCTTTTGCTCCATTGTCAAACAAAGGTATTGTAGAACGCGAATCGTGAGGTAATTGATATGGCTGGAGTATGTAAACTTAGCATCACAGAGACAAGTGAAGAACTAAAAAACCTGTTAACTGAACAAAAAACGGCAAGCGGCTTTCAAAAAATTCAAGCACTTTACCTGTTCAAAATTTGTCATGTTAAGACAGTTAAAGAATTGGCAATGACGATCGGGGTAAATCGAATTACAGTGCAGCGGTGGCTGAGAAAGTACCGCTCTGACGGACTCGAAGGACTCCTCGAAACAAAGCACAGCGGCGGCCGTAAGCCGGCCATTCCTCCTCTGGCCCGCGCTAGTTTGGCAATGCGCCTCAGCGACCCCCAGGAAGGTTTTAAAAGCTATGGAGAGATTCAAGAGTGGTTGCAGCAGGAATACAGCATTGAAGCTTCCTATAAAGCGGTTTACGCAACAGTCAGATACCACCTAAAAGCCAAGCTGACGAAAGTCTAGACAGTTCATACCAAGTCGGATTAATCACCGATTATCTAATTGTTTGCCGTCAGCCTTTGAAGATTTTTAGGACTTGCGTCATCACGACAAACCTGACTAATTCTTTTTTAACAAAACTCGCTCTCATAAACTGCGGAGCATATAAATTATATGTTGTGGCAATGGGGGTGAGGGGGAGAAGATTTGATGCTTTTCCCCCGTTTTTGAAAGATGCTCAAAAAAAGCGTCAGAAATCATAACTTGCAAGTTTTGTCTAATTTGCAGGTTTTGTTATATGGAGGTAAAAATTGGCAGTGGCTAAGGCAAAAACCGATCCAAAGCTGCTTTCAACTCTTCGATTTCCGTATCGATATTACCTTCTTTCGCTGCTCTGGCAATGCACTCAGTTAAGTGTTCGTCAAGAATGATTCTCGCTACGCGATCGAGCGCGCCTCGAACCGCAGCAACTTGCACGAGAACTTCGGGACAGGGACGGTTTTCTTGCACCATTGTTTTAATGCCGCGGACGTGTCCCTCAATCCGAGACAAGCGATTTACCAGCCGCCGCATCGATTCTTCATCGTGATGGTGAGGGTGGGCTGATTTATCGTCGTGATGGTGGTGGGAATTTGATGGCAAGGATTTGTCAGTAGAAGTATCAGATAGAATCATGGGGGTTACGAAGGAAATTTAAAAGTTAGAATTCAGAATATGTTGAGTTGGTGCGGGCTCGTGACTCATGTATTGTAACTGTCAAAATATATTTAGGATCTTCATAGTGGCAGATTATTGAGTCCGCACGATCGCACACGTTTACCAGACTAACCCAGACTAACAAAGATTGACGCTATGCGACTATTTAAGTTTTTTCGCCCCACACCTCGAACGGGTGCTCGTTGGTTCGCCCTAATTTTAGGAATGACGATCGCCCTGAGTGCGTTAGCAATCAATCCTGCACCCGCTGCAGCCGCTGACGGCACAAATCCGCCCAACTTACAGTTTCAGAGTTTCCCAGCCACTCCCGCGAATCCGCAACTGTTAGCATTGCGGGGCGGGGAACTCCCGGGGGATACCGGCAGTTTTGTGACGGCGGCAGTCGATCGAGTCGGGCCAGCAGTTGTTCGCATTGATACCGAGCGCACAGTCAGCCGCAACCTCGACCCGTTAATGGAAGACCCCTTCTTCCGCAGATTTTTGGGAGAAGATTTGCGAAGCATGACGCCGAGACAAGAACGCTTGCGCGGTCAAGGTTCTGGCTTCATTATCGACAAAAGCGGGATTATTTTAACCAATGCTCACGTAGTTGACAAAGCCGATCGAGTGACTGTCACCCTCAACGACGGGCGGACATTTCCAGGAGAAGTCCAAGGTACTGACGAAGTAACAGATTTGGCTGTTGTCAAAATTAATACTAAGCAATTCGACTTACCGACAGCCACCTTGGGAGATTCCGATGCGGTGAAAGTGGGAGATTGGGCGATCGCCGTGGGCAACCCCCTCGGATTTGACAACACCGTCACCTTGGGCATTATCAGCACCCTCAAACGATCCAGTGCAGCCGTCGGCATTCCCGACAAGCGGCTCGATTTCATTCAAACCGACGCCGCCATCAATCCCGGCAATTCAGGCGGCCCCCTGTTAAACAGCAGAGGAGAAGTGATTGGCATCAACACGGCGATTCGAGCTGATGCAATGGGTATTGGCTTTGCAATTCCGATCGACAAAGCCAAGGCCATCTACGCGCAGTTAGCCAAGGGAGAACAAGTCAGCCACCCGTTTTTGGGGATTCAGATGATTGCTTTGACTCCTGAAATGGCCAGAGAGAATAATGCTGACCCCAATGCTCCTTTGATTGTCCCGGAAGTTAAGGGAGTGTTAGTGATGCGAGTTGTGCCAAATACGCCTGCTGAGGCAGCGGGGGTTCGCAAGGGGGATGTCATCGTTCAAATTGACGGTGAGGGAGTGACTGAGCCCGAACAGTTGCAAAATTTGGTGGAAAACAGCCAAATCGGTCAAATTCTGGAACTGAAGGTGCGCCGCGGTGCCCAGATTAAAGAACTTGCGGTTCAAACTGCTCAACTGAGGGATTTTTAACTAAAAGGGGAAGGGGGGAAATCGTTAGAAACCCTTTCCTTCTTCCTTCTTCCTTCTTCCCTCTTCCCTCTTCCCTCTTCCATCTTCCGACTTCCATCGGACTGAAATCCGTTACATCCATTACAGAATCCGTTGCCGAACTTCCTTCTTCCTTCTTCCTTCTTCCATCGGACTGAAATCCGTTACATCCGTTACATCCGTTACATCCGTGGAGCGAATCCGTTGCCGAACTTCCTTCTTCCTTCCTCTATATGACACGAGTTCAACTTGCCTATCCCAAAATTCCCGATAGTAAAAATTGCCCTAATGAACAATGTATAGCTTTTGAGAAGTACGATGGCACTAATTTGCATTGGGTTTGGGAAATTGAACTTGGTTGGTATGCTTTTGGTACGCGCCGCAGTAGATTTGATTTGGATGAGATGGGAATTGCAGAATTTAATGCTGCACATCCAGGTTTAGAAACAGCACCTGAAGTATTTAAGAGAGACTTTGCTAGTCCGTTAGAGTCTATATTTCGAGAGAACGAACAGTATGACTGCGCTGAAATTACTGTGTTTACAGAGTTTTTTGGTGCTAGCTCGTTTGCGGGAATGCACCAAAAGGACGATCGCAAACAACTGGTGCTTTTTGATGTGGAAACCGATCGCGGTATGGTTTTTCCCGATCGGTTTATTCAGGATTTTGGTAAATTAAATATTGCGCGAGTGATTTATCGCGGCAAACTGACGGGCAAGTTTATGGACGATCTTCGCAAGGGGAAATACGGTGTAGATGAAGGTGTTGTGTGCAAGGGAGGCCGCAATTCTAATAATCTGTGGATGGTGAAGATTAAGACTGATGCGTATATGCAGAGATTGCAGCAAGCTTTTAAGGATGATTGGGAAAATTACTGGGAGTAATATCAAACTGATAGATCAACTGTCACCAGCCAAAGTGGGAGATCGGCAACCCCGTTCGATTTGACAATACCGTTGCGTAAGTCATCAGGAATTAAAGTATATTGGTCATAATCAATAGACAGCCAATAAAAAAATCAGGGAAGATTTAGTTATGACATCTGTGCAGCTTGAAAAAAAAGCCATGACTGAAGAAGAGGTGGTAAAGCTATGGGAAGCGTTCCAAGTATTTGACGCGGACGGGAGCGGTGGTATCTCATCGGAAGAATTGGGTCAAGTGATGCGATCGCTAGGCCAGAGTCCTAACGAAACCGAGTTGCGCGACATGATCAAGGAAGTGGACGTAGACTTGTCGGGCAGTATCGATTTTGAGGAATTCAAAATGCTGATGGTGTCCCAGCTAGGCGATCGCCAGAGTCGTCTCAAAATGGCATTTAGTGTATTTGATGAGGATGGGAGCGGTCAAATCACTAAAAACGAGCTGCATGGTGTGATGAGCCAGTTTGGGCTGACAGAGCAAGAGCTCGATGAGATCATCAAAGAGGTAGACCATGACGGCGATGCCTCAATTGACTTTAAGGAATTCTGCAAACTGGTACCCGATGAGTCAGAGATCACCACAGGATATCAAGACTCGCCGGTTCCGGTTGTCAGTACACAGACAACCGAGATTTCAGATAGTACAGCGGCTGCGATCGCAAGTACAGCAACTGCTATCAACGAGGCAGCTTCTGCCACTATTGAACCTAATCTACAAGAAGCACCCACCGATAGCAATCCAGAAATAGCGCGGCTAAAAGAACTACTCGCGCAACACCCACAAGCTGAGAAAAAGCGCGGTACGTCCCGCTTGCAGATGCAGATTGGTTTGTTTCGTCTGATCCAGGGAGCAGCCTACCGCAGCTTCCGCGAGAGTTTTTCCGCCAACCACGAGACTCACCTCCGTGTGAGAAACTTGCCATACAGAATCGTTGATTTTGTGCAATTTGTCAGAAGTGCGATCGGGCTTTATAAAGGATTGGGTGTAGTAGAGTCGGCGTGTAACCCTTTACTGGATGCAGTAGTTAAATCGCTCGAAGATGAATATGCCAGACTACAAGATCGCATCAAAAACTGGAAGAGTATAGAAAAAACTCCAGAAATGTTGGCTGAACAAAAAGCCATGTTGGAGGCGCGGGGTAAGTCTGCAACTGCCAAGGAAAAGTTTGCGGCGGGAGTGGAGTTTGCAATCACCATCAAGAAGAAGAGTCTCAACTTGCGTGACATCGCCGAGGGTGTGCTTGCCATCAACGAACTCAACCGATTGAGAAAAATGGAACTGAGTGAGGAAATGGCACCGCCACCAGCCAAATCTGAAGGAGATCCCAAAGAGTACCTGAAGAAGTGGAACCGAGTCATCCTCTCGGATGCCTCAGAGGAAATCAATGGTGCGATGATGCCAGTAGCATATTGGTATGAAGACTTTATGCCGAAGTTGCTAGCTGCCTTCAGCGTCAGCACAGCAGCAGACATCCCCTTGAACACGGTGCCTGACGAAGCGGCTTTAAACCAGTGGTACGAAGCCACTAAAACGTCAGGGGAATTTGGGCGCTATGGGGCGGATGTTGTAGAAAGCTTTCCCAAATGCGCTCCAAAACAGAAGCTGATGCTTCAACAGGCATGGCGCTTGACACACAACTACCTGAATGGGGTACAGAAACGGCGCGAACGCTTGGAGTTTGGGCGCGAGTCTGGTGAACTCTCGCAATATGTATCGTTCATCGATGTGTATATCGATCGCAGTGAAATAAAGAATTCACAAATGCGCGTCAGTTTCCCTTACTATATTGGCCCTGCGGTGTGGCGTTTCTTCCACACTACGGCTGAAATCGTCTCTACCAAAACCCCCCAACAGCAAAAAACTCTGGTGGCAATCTTCAAGGACTTCTTCAAGCTGTTTGCCACTATGTATCCCTGCCCCTACTGCCGCCACCACCTCAACGCCTACGTCGTGCAGAATAAAGAGGTGGAAATGTACCCTGTGGAGTACCTCGTGCTTGGGCGCGACCCGCGTCTGAATAACTTTGAGGTATCAATGGAGGCGAAGCTGTCCACCGTAGTAGATGGCGCTTCCCTGCGCTTATTCTTCTGGAAGTTGCACAACACTGTCTCCTCATCAATTGCGCGATCGGAGGAGTGGTATCACAAGGATGAAAAAGCATTCTACACCACTCGTCATTGGCCCAGCATTGACTCTGAGCTAGCACGAGCCAAGGCCCTCAAACACATCAGCATTGCCACCGATCGGATGTACCGCCTCTACGGTATGCTCAAGCCTGCGGCACGACTGACAGGGGTGAGAGCAACATTACAAAAGCTTTTGGATAAGAGGGATGAGGAAGGCATCAAGGAAGCCTGCTTAGTTGCCCAAGATTACATCCAGGAGTTGGAGGAGGCGATCGTCACCGGAGAATTCCTACAAGAGACATATTACTTTGACCCTGACCTTGTGGATCAAGCTCCAGTCTTTAGTCCTGAAGAAGAGGAGTTTGCTCGCAGCGGTGTGTTCGTAGAGGTTGCTTAAATATAAGCAAGTAAAAAGTTAAGCTTTTAAACTTAACTTTTTACCAATACTAGAAATAGAAATGTAACGCACTAGCTCATCTGGCAAAGAGATAGATACTTTCATAAAAAATACTCGATAGTGTTGGAAACTCAGTTTTTTTGGCTTGTTCGGCTAGCAGCACTGCCTTACTTATTGGCTCACCTTACGGAACAAAAAGACGACCAACGCCCATCCAGGTTTCGATATCCAGCAAGATTTCCAGAATACGATCGACACAACGATTTCGATAGACTCGATCGCCTAAAAATCGATCGGCATCTCCAACCGTAATCACAGGTAAGGAATCCACTGTATTTTCTTCTCGGATCACCTGTTCCAGGGAGTCTTCACCCTTCATGCTGCGGTTTGCAGTAAGCAAAATCATCTGATTTGCTTGAGCTAGTCGCCAAACAACTCGATCGTTACTGTCGATCGACAAATTCATCTGCTTGAAAGTGACAAAACGAATTGGGAGTAGATTTAACCAGCCTTGACTCGCAATATTGCCCAATAAAATCTCTGCATGACCTCCGAGATTGTGATCGATCAGAAAATTCATGCTTCTAGTTCGTGTTTGGCTTTCTGCTCTTGAAGTTTTGCCCAAAGAGCCTCTCTACCGGGTTTGGGTGGCATCGCTGCAACGCGGGCAGAATGTTCGCGATTGCGCTCTTCCCAGTAATGCTGAATTTCCTTAGCTTGCTTTAAAACAATTTGATATTCTGCTTCGACTTCTGCACGATTTGCCTCAATGTAGGATAAAGCAACCTTAATCTGATCGTCTGTTAAGTCAAACAAGGAACGGATAAACTTCGGGGGATACTGAGCCGTCAGGTAGTCCATCACATCATACAGAGTGATGCGCGTACCTGAAATTGTCAGTCCGCGCTCTGTACGAATAATGATTGGTTGGTTGTTGGATACTGAAACCATACCCATAGCCTCTGAAACAGTCTAGGAAATAATCCGATCGTACCTTACAAATTGGTAATGTCGTGTTTGTAGAAACCTTTGAGCAAATCCACCAGACGCCCCCTACACAAAATTAGCCGGATCTTGATCTCGCCGATTCTTCAGCAGAATCGGAGAACCTTGGCCATCACCCACTAAGGCCGCCGTTTCCTCCAACGCTTCCCTCAGTCGCTTAGCTGCGTAGATGGACATATCGCGGGGCACATTCACCCGATCGCGCAAATACCGCAAAGCCGCATCAGAACCAGCCGGCGGCGTACAAACTTCGCCAGTCATCATCAAAGTTAAAGCACAACGCAAAGCCTCATCGAATAAGTTGTCATCAGCAGGGTTGACTCGAACAATGTTGCGCTGGTGCTTAATGACGCGGTGGAGTGCTTCAGCGCGGGAGGTTTCCGGTTCTGGATACATCACATCCGGCAGTCCAGCCCAAGGCCCATTATCCACGCGGGCTTTATTGAGAAGCATCTGAGGTTCGCCGTTTTCATAACAGCCGCCCATTTGAGGCGGTAAATCGTGGACGTGGGTGTGGAAGTCGCTCTGAGTGCCGCGATAGGTGGGGCGGGTTTCCATCGCCGCAAACCAGTCAGCAAAGCGCGGGTTTTCTTCCCGCATCGAGTAGCCTTTGTAGTAGTAAAGACTGGCATTCATCCGTTCGACGTAGGGCGTAAAAATTACATCCGCGGTGCCAAATTCATCGAGGAAATAAGGCCCCGGAGTGCTAGCCAGAGCCTTTTCTACCTGGGCGACGACGCTGATAAATTGGTTGCGGTTGTGCTGTTCTAATTTGGCTGAACTTGCTGGGTAGCACAGCCAAGAGCACCACGCTCTAAACAGCAGTCGCTCTAGCCGTCGGAGGGGAAGGACTTGGGGGTTTTCCATGCCCAAACCCAAGGGGCCGAAGACTTGTTCTAGGGCGATTAAAATGTCGTCGCTTTCGGTGATGATGCGGCCGTCTAGCTCGATCGCGGGTAGCATTCCTGACGGCACTTTGCGCTTGTACCAGCTTTCTTTTTCCCCATAGCAGAACATGGTAATTTTGTCAATGCGGTAGGGGATTTGTTTTTCTTCCAACCACAACCAAATTTTCTGGCAATAGGGACACCACGCATGATTGTCGCGGTACAGCGTGACTCTCACTTCGGATTCGGGATGTCCAAAGAGGCGCAAGCGGGCTTGAGAGTTGGTTGGCCCGTTGGTGCGATCGACTTCAAAGTCTGTGAGTGCCTCTAATTCTGTCCAGCTTAGAGGGGCGAGGCGATCAGTGGGTGTCATAGTTGAATTGGGCTGATAATAATTAGGGCGATGTCTGGGGAGGGGGTGGAGCGTCTTGAATTTTGGTTAGTGCTGCTTGAATTTGGGGGGTGGCTAGGAAGTTTTGGGTGGCTGCAATTAAGCGATCGCCCCAGAGGTTTTCTTTGAGAAAATCTACAGTGGCATAGCGTCTGTCTAATTTCAGCGCGGCTTCTCCCATTGCTAAACCTTTTTCTTTGTCGCCTTTGGTGTAGAGCGCTACTGCTAGAGCTAGCATTGCTTCTGCGGCTTCTTTGTCGATCGCGATCGCCTGTTCCCAGCGTTTGATAGCACCATCGGCATCTCCCATTTCGTATTTGACTAATCCGATATTGTTGATAGCGGGCCACAGGTTTTTTTCTAAAGCAAAGGCTTTTTCGTACTGGGCGATCGCCTGATCAAACCGCTTAAGCTTGTAAAAAGCGTTGCCCAAATCAAATAATGCGCCCGGAGTATCTGGTTTTAGTTTCAATCCTGCTTGCAAGTATTCGGCTGCTTTCTCGTAGTTCGCTTTCCGAAAGTGAGCTTCTCCCAAGACAAATTTAATTGATGGATTTTCTGGTGACAGAGATTGAGCTTGCCCCAAAGCTTCAATGCCTTTGTCAAACTGCTCGACTTGAAGGTACAAGCTACCTAACAAAGTCCAAGTTTGAGCATTTTTGGGGGCTAACTGTGTGGCGAGTTCGGCTCTAGGTACGGCGAGTTGGTACTGCTGGAGTCTGGCTAGCTGGACGGCTTCTTCTGCAAGGCTCAAGGCCGTTTGTTCGAGTTGGGCCGAGTCGATTTGCAGGGTGTAAGGCAGTAAGGCCTGTGCGACAGCAGGCTCGGGCATTGTCCACAAACCGAGTGCAAGCACCAGAGATATTAAAGAAATGCGATTAGGCACTGTACAGCCCCAGAAAAAAATATAAGGGTTTCTCGATCGCCTATAATAACTCATATTTTTGAGTTTTGATATTGCTTCTTGACTCGCAACGCTTGGCGGTTTTCATTTAAATATTTCTTAACTTCTGTTTGCGCTCAGGAACGAGATTTTTTATTCAATGCTTTAGAGAGGATTTCATTTCTCACTACAAACCGGATAAATTATGAATTATTAGCAACTTAAATGGTTGAATAAAGAATGCTTCGCGGTTTCATTTAAATAGTTCTCAAATTCTGTTTTTACTCACGAATAAGAGTTTTTATTCACGGCTTTAGAGATGATTTCATTCCTCACTACAAACCGGGTAAATTCTTTATTCTTGCTCAACTTGAGTGAGTTAATAAAGTCTGTTTAATTTTGTCTAACAATTGTGCTGCCGATAAGGAAGAAGGCAAAATTTTGGCAGATACTTCTTGCAGCAGAAAGTCGATCGCCTCGGATTCGGAATTTACAGCAGACCGATAATCCCAGACTAAAATCGGCAGTTTTACTGCCATTTGTCGCAGGTTCGATAGCGCCTGCAGCATGGCGGAGGATTCTGAGGGAGCATCTCGCAAGCACAGCAAAACTAAGTCAACACTTTGATATTGCAACTGCTGCAAAACTTCTGTCCAGCAAGGAGCGATCGACCCTCGAAATCCTGCAGTTTGGATGTACTGAATCAAAGCTTGAAGGTTGGGAGTAGAAAACTGGGAATTGGGCATGGGAATCTCGACTTTTGTCGATCGATCGCGATTTTCCAATTCTGCCGTCGGGTTCCCCCCAGCAGTGCGGTGCAAGTCGGGTAAAGTCGAAATGTCGGCAAATAAAATGCTGGGCTTCCAACTCATGCCCGCAGCAACTTGAATCACTTGCCACAACGCAGAAGCTACCAACCCGGTGCCATCGGGACTGCCGGCGGCTAAACAGGGAAATACCGACAATCCTTTGACTTGATTTGCCAGTTGCGTAGTGGGAGGGTCTAAAGTCACCAAGGGGAGAGAACCCAAATTTCGAGACCGACTTAACTGTTCGATAAAAGCTAAGGGGTTTTGCAGTTGACTTGTACTGTCCAAGACGATCGCGTCGGGCCGCCAAATTCTGGCCACGAGTTCTGCTTGGCTGAGGTCGTCTGCTTCTAAAACCCGGCAGTAGGTGGGGTTTAGCAATAAAGCAGAACCTTGAGACGAACTGTTTTGCGGGCTGATCCACAACACAGTTAAAGAACTCCTCACCTTCTGGGTACTGGCATCGGGGCGGCCGATCGAGTCTAGTAAACGCCGCAAAGCGAATTCTTCGACTGGCAAGCTCAAAAAGCCTTCGGCGCGGTTGACAGAAGCCCGTTCTTTTTCGCCTCTGGTGGCTGTGACGATCGCCGGAATCGATCGAGTATCCGGGTCACTCTTCAGCAGCGTCAGCACGTCCCAACCCGACAGCAGCGGCAGCAACGGGTTGAGAAAAATCGCTTCGGGACTGAACCTGCGAGCTTTTTCCAGCGCTTCGGTGCCGGAACGGGCGACTATTACTTGGTAGCCCAAACCTGAGAGGACGTTGGTTAAATCTTCGATATATTTGGGAACTGCTTCGACTATTAATACTAAACGAGAGCGAGAATTGGCGATCGGAGTTTGATATTTTGGTTGTAATAATTCTCCCTCGGTGGCTGTACCTGCTGGGGATTCTTCCCCGCTATTTCCCGGAGGATTTGGCGGCAGCAACAAGGTAAATTCAGAGCCTTGGTTTTCTGAGGAAATAAACGAAACGTCTCCGCCGTGGAGCCTCGCTAGCCGTTGAGTCAGTACCAGTCCCAGTCCGGTTCCTTGAAAGCGCCTGGTAAGCGGGCTTTCAAGTTGTTGGAATTTCTGAAAGATCAGGTGTTGTTTTTCGGCAGGGATGCCGATGCCTGTGTCCCAAACTGTGAATGCGATCCAGCCTTCCCAAATATTTACTTTCAATCCGATTTTGCCGCCCGCTTCGGTGAATTTTAGGGCGTTGGAAAGCAGATTGACGAGCATTTGCCGCAGTCGCATTTCGTCGGCAATTAAGTAGCTTAGTCCGGGTTCTATTTCGATTGTAAATTCGATTTCGGTCGATGGTTCTTCGGAAGCTGCGCCGTCGGTTTTGCTCGGCTGGGGAGGGGATTTTTCTTCTTGCTTTTGCAGTTGTTTTGCTTGTTCAAGGGCTTTTTTGCAGGTGGCTGCTATTTCGACTGGTTCGGGAATTAGTTCTAGCTGCCCGGTTTCCATTCGGGTCAAATCTAAAATGTCGTTAACTATTGTCATCAAATGCCGCCCGCTTTTATGGATTAGTTTGGCGTAGCGTGTTTGGCGATCGTTGAGTTCTCCGATCAATTTATCTTTGAGGAGGCTTGACAAACCGAGGACGGCGGTGAGCGGGGTTTTTAGTTCGTGGCTGATGCAGGATAAAAATTCGTCTTTTAGTCGGTTGAGGTGGATTAAATCTGCGTTTTTCGCTGCTAGTTCTTTGGCGACTAAATGTTCTTCGGTGACATCTTGTCCCATGACTAAAATTAGGTTGTCCGACAGCGGTTGCTTGACAAATTGCCAGATCCGTTCTTGACCTTTTTGTACAGGACAATCGCAAATGTAGGTGTCTGGTTTGCCGGCCATGGGACACCAAGCTGGAGCGGTTAATGTTGAGGGGGAGGCTGCAGCGTACAGGGGCAGCGGGCAACTGCTGGCTGCGGTTGAATCACGCGCGGCGAAGCTATCCTGCAGTCCATCGCCCGATCGACCTACTCCTACTAAGCTCTTGCACTCTTGGGCGATCGCTTCTACCTGGGTGCTCGTGTATTCGGTTGTTAAATGGCTTGGTTTGTGGGGCGAGTGTTTGCCCAAATTTGCTGCTGGTTCTGGAACTGGTTCTGGGCCTGCTCCCAGCAAAATCCGCCACGCTGCGTTTTGACTGACTATCTGTCCAGTGGGGGTTTGCAATCTCAGGGGTAGGGGCAGTTTTTCCAGCAGTTGGACTAGGGAGTTGAGGTTTTCCGAGGGTTTCAATCCTGCTTCTAGAAAGCGCACTTGAGCACGGGCGGTGGCGATGGCTGCGGAAACGGGCATTAGTTCGATTTCTTTGACTGCTGTTGAGTGCTCTGTGAGGCTGCTGTTAAGTGCGGCGATAAATTGCAGCAGGCTTAGGCTGTCTAACATTCCTAAAAATTTACCACTGGCATCTGTGAGGGCGATCGGGCTTTTCGAGAAACCGCCGATGGTTTGGCTACTTGCTGGGGTGTTAAGTTCCTCTGTTTGCAGGTACTGCCAGAATTCACTGATGCTCAGAGTGGCCAATACTATTCTGATCGGCTCGATCGCGATCGAGCTTTCTGACAAAGGTTGTTCCCAGTCGTTGGTGCGATCAAGTCCATCAGCCCAAAGGCTGCGGAGGTAAACTAATCCTAGGGGCTGTAGCTGTTCGTTGACTACTGCGACTCGATCGCAATTGCCCTCGCTGAAAATTGACCGCAGCGATTCGAGTGCCGCCGTGGGTTGGCACAGCGGCACTGGCTCGTCGATAAAGTTCTTGAGACTGGGACTGGTGGTTGGCATAACAAACCTGAGAGTCTACTATCAATAGCAGTAATATTTTTGATACCCAATGTAGCTGCCGATTTTTGTATCTTATTTGTTTTATACCAGTTCGCTATCTCGCACGGGATCGGCACTTAAGCCTGCGAATTCTATGCCTGCAACAGATTTGAGGCGACTATCACTTGTTTTAAGTCTTAAGGTTAATTGCAGAAATCAGGTTTAGGGTGCTTGACACAAAAGCCAAGGAGTACACTTTTATTATCCCTGTGTTTAAAGGTTGTCACCAATTTTGCTGTTAAGATTGGTTACAGTAAATGTTGCAATAATTGTTAAAATATTAAGTGTTTTGTAAAGGAGATATCAACTCTGAGCGATCCAGCACTTTCGGCCAATGCCGGTGTTTCACCTACAGCTTTGCTTCCCCAACTGTCGATCGGTATTTTTGTCCATTCTGAGAAAATCGCAGGCTGTGCGATCGAGCTTTTGACGCGCGAACGTTATACTTTAACGCACATTAAATCGCCGGTGGAGTTTTTGGGATTCCTGAAGCACAATTACCATGTCGATTGTTTGGTTTTTGAGGTAGATGGAGATCTGCGCGAGTTCCTGAGCAAGCTGCAAGCACGATCGCTCTTTTTGCCTGCTGTGATTTTTTCGCCCCAGCCTGGGGAGGATGGAAGGCTAGAAGCACCACCTTCGGATGGTTTTGAGGCCGCAGCCAGTAGATCCCAGAAGAGTCAAGACGAAAGTTGTGCTTTTTTTTATCACCCGGCTGAGGTGCAACTGGCGATCGATCGATCGACGGAAATAGCTGCAAGTATCGATCGGGCGATCGCCCAATTTCTGAAACTTTCAACTCCGGTTCCTGTCAATGACCAATCCGCAACGGTCGATGCGACGGCCCAATTGACTGCTCAAAGTTTGTTAAGCCGACAGCAGCGCCGACTTGCGGAAAAATTACGGGAACGATTAGGATACTTAGGTGTGTATTATAAAAGAAATTCCCAGATTTTTTTGAGAAATCTGTCTGCATCAGAGAAGCAAAAGTTTTTGGAGCAACTCAAGTCAAGTTATCGCGACATCGTTTTGAATTATTTTTCTCAAGATACTGCGGTCAACAATCAAATAGATGAATTTGTGAACTTGGCTTTTTTTGCTGACGTTCCCGTGACTCAAATTGTAGAAATTCACATGGAATTGATGGACGAGTTTGCTAAACAGCTAAAATTAGAAGGGCGCAGCGAGGAAATATTGCTCGATTACCGCTTGACTCTGATTGACGCGATCGCTCATATGTGCGAGATGTACAGGCGATCGATTCCGAAAGAGGCATCTCAGGTTAGAAGGTAGAAGGCCAAAGGCCGAATTTAAGAAAGAAGAAGGTAGAAGGTAGAATTTAACAAAGAAGAAAGCAGAAGACAAACGGCCGCGCGATCGCGAGGCTGAAATTATTATAAAATAACAAAGAACAGCAGATTTAAGAGAAATAACAACTATAACTAACATCTGACAACTAATACTCAACATTTAAAAAAGTTCATGAGTCCTCTGAAGAAAACCTACGTTCTGAAGCTGTACGTTGCGGGGAATACTCCCAACTCAGTGCGAGCTTTGAAAACCCTAAAGGACATCCTAGAACAAGAATTTCAAGGCGTCTACGCGCTCAAAGTCATAGATGTTCTCAAAAATCCTCAGCTAGCAGAAGAGGACAAGATATTGGCAACCCCGACGCTGGCCAAAATCCTGCCGCCGCCGGTGCGAAAAATTATTGGCGATTTGTCCGATCGTGAGAAAGTTCTGATAGGATTAGATTTGCTCTATGAAGAACTTCGCGAAGAAGACCTGAATTCATAAGATAATCAGGTGAGAGTCAGTCGATTTTAGATTTAAGACTTCGGTTTGGCGTGAAACGTTCGGCGAGCGCTCAGTCGAAGCATCGAGTCGCGCTCAGTCGAACGATTTTAGATTTTAGATTTACTCAACCGATGAATCTGGGAGGTTGAACAAAAGTCTAAAATTTTTATCTTTCCACCACAGGAGTACGTGGCACGGTATCGGTTTTTCGGCGGGGTCATTAGTCAGCAGTCAGCAGTCATTAGTTATTGAGCAAGAGCCAAAACTAAAAGCTGGGTACAAAGACTCATGATCGGCGGTTAATGAGTGACAACTAAAGAATACTGAGAGTTGACAAAAATCGACATGAATGAAATTAGTCAAACGGTTAAACGAGAAGGATTGGTAACGGCAGGAGTTGAAAAAATTCGCACGATGATTGAGGGTTTCGATGACATCAGTCACGGCGGAATGCCAGTCGGTAGAACCACCCTAGTCAGCGGCACATCAGGAACAGGAAAAACTTTATTCGCCGTACAATTTATCTATAACGGAATCACGCATTTTGACGAACCGGGAGTGCTCGTAACTTTTGAAGAATCACCGACCGATATTATTAAAAATGCGTGCAGTTTCGGTTGGGATCTGGCCAAGTTAATCGATGAAGGCAAGCTATTTATTTTGGACGCTTCCCCCGATCCAGAAGGTCAGGATATCGTGGGAAATTTTGATTTATCAGCCTTAATCGAGCGGATTCAGTACGCCATTCGCAAGTACAAAGCCAAGCGCGTTTCTATAGATTCGGTGACAGCCGTATTTCAGCAGTACGACGCTGCATCGGTGGTGCGCCGAGAAATTTTTCGCTTAGTTGCGCGCCTCAAACAAGTAGGAGCAACTACAGTTATGACTACCGAACGACTGGAAGAATACGGCCCGGTGGCGCGGTTTGGAGTGGAAGAATTTGTATCGGATAATGTAGTGATTGTTCGCAACGTTTTGGAAGGGGAACGCCGCCGCCGCACAATGGAAATTTTGAAGTTGCGCGGTACAACTCACATGAAGGGCGAATATCCTTTTACTATGACTAATGACGGCATTAATATTTTCCCCTTGGGGGCGATGCGATTAACTCAAAAGTCTTCTAACGTGCGGGTTTCTTCGGGCGATAAAACTCTCGACGAAATGTGCGGTGGCGGTTTCTTCAAAGACTCGATTATTTTGGCTACGGGTGCGACGGGAACAGGCAAAACGCTGTTGGTGAGCAAGTTTTTGCAGAATGCTTGTATGAACGGCAATCGGGCGCTGCTGTTTGCCTATGAAGAGTCGCGAGCTCAGTTGTTCCGCAATGCTTATTCTTGGGGCATTGATTTTGAGGAAATGGAACAAAAAGGATTGCTGAAACTGCTGTGCACTTACCCGGAATCTGCGGGTTTGGAAGACCATTTGCAGATGATTAAATCAGAAATTGCTGAGTTCAAACCTTCTCGAATTGCGATAGACTCGCTTTCGGCTTTAGCTAGAGGTGTCAGCAATAATGCTTTCCGGCAATTTGTGATTGGGGTGACTGGTTTTGCAAAGCAGGAAGAAATAACCGGCTTTTTCACGAATACCAGCGACCAGTTTATGGGTTCTAATTCTATTACGGACTCCCATATTTCTACGATTACGGACACGATTATCATGCTGCAGTATGTAGAGATTCGAGGGGAAATGTCGCGGGCAATTAATGTGTTTAAGATGCGTGGTTCGTGGCACGACAAAGGGATTCGGGAATACACGATTACTGAAAGAGGGCCGCAAATTAAAGATTCGTTCCGTGGTTACGAACGGATTATCAGCGGTTCTCCGACTCGGATTACGATTAATGAGAAGAGTGAGCTATCGCGGATTCTCCAGGGGGTGCAAGGTCAAAGCGATGACGATATTTAAGAGTTAGCAGTGATTGGTCGTTAAAATTAGGTTGGGTTGAGCTAGGAAACCCAACTTTTTTAATTTGAGGAGTTTGTGAACATTTATAACAACCGCGGCGCAAAAAGTCCGGGGCAAACTTGGCAGATATGGAGGTAGTTTTGGAGATACTTGGAACAGATGGGAGCGAAACTTGAGCAGAAAATAGGACTATCGGTAATACAATTAACCTGAAACCCTTGCTCTACAAAAGACATAAACAATGAGCACGGAGGGATTTGAACCCCCGACCCTCAGGACCGGAACCTGATGCTCTATCCACTGAGCTACGTGCCCTCGACTTTTTTGAGTATAACACGTCTTGCGGAAAATGGCGAGTGTCGATCGCAAATTTCCTGGTCTGCCTCCAAACCGCTTGAGCCATGCGGGTTCAACTCGCCCGCGCGCTCAAATATCAGGCTGTTCTCGAAGCCAGAAACTACAACTTTTACCTAAATGGTAACAATAATACGACAATGGGTAAAATAATAGACTTTAATCGAGTAAACATTAGGTTCACATTAGATCGGGGTCGAGCATCTACCACAGCTAAAATAGCCCGCATCAATTCCCCCTAGCTAAGCGGCAGTAAATAAATGGTGCTGCTATTAAGACCGGTGGTACAAATACGGTTCTAGACTAAGTTCACCAAACCTCTCAATCTTATGGTTTCTAAAATTTTAGACAAATTACCGCTGCGAACAGTTCTCATAGTTCCATTTGTACTGCAAATCGTGGGAGCCGTGGGACTCGTAGGATATCTGTCTTTTAGAAACGGACAAAAAGCAGTTAATAACCTTGCCAGTCAGTTAATGAGCGAGGTGAGTTTGCGTGTCGAGCAAAACCTGCAAGTTTACCTGACAACTCCCCATCAAATCAATCAAACCAAGCTGGATGCTGTCAAGCTCGGGTTGTTAAAAATGGAAAACTTATCAGCTTGGGAGAAATATCTTTGGCGGCAAGTACAATTATATCCCTATATCAATTTTACCTCGGTTGGCAACGAGAAGGGAGATTATAGATCCGGTGAACAACTTTCTAACGGCTCCCGAACGATGAATGTGATAGAAACATCTACTGGGTTAAATTTTAATTCTTACAATACGAACGCTCTCGGCGATCGCACTACAGTTACCACCCTTGTCAAAAACTATGATAATCGGCAACATCCTGCGTACAAAAAAGCCGTAAAAATCGCAAAACCTACTTGGAGTTCGGTTTTTGTTTCGTTACTAGAACCGACATTACTTATCAGCGCTATCCAACCCGTATACAGCGACAAAAATCAGCTAGAAGGAGTATTATTTGCTGCTTTGCGTCTCGACCATATTGGAAGATTTCTCAACAGTCTCAAAGTGGGCAAATTCGGTCAAACATTTATTGTAGATCGCCAGGGTACTTTGTTAGCAACTTCCACCACAGAAAAACCGTTTCGCACCCAAGGTAATGAAAGACAATTGTTTAAAGTAGAAGAAAGCAGCAACCCTTTTACTCAAGCGACAGCTAAATATTTGACTGCAAAGTTAAAAAAATTAGACCAAATTAAAAAATCCGAGTTATTGAGCTTTGAAATAGACGGCAAGCGACAATTTGTAAAAGTTCTACCGTTTCAAGATGGCAAGGGTTTAGACTGGCTGATTGTGGTGGTTGTTCCCGAAGCAGATTTCACCGAAGAAATCGATGCCAATACCCGCACAGCGGTTTTGCTTTGTTTCGCAGCTTTAGGAGTAGCTGTGGCGATCGGCATTCTGACTTCTCGGTGGGTGACAAATCCTATTTTGAGCTTAAATACAGCAGCCAAAAATATTGCTAAAGGTGAATGGGACAAAACAGTACAAAGCGAACGTTCTGACGAATTGGGGGAATTAGCCAAGTCATTTAACAGCATGGCTCAACAACTGCAACAATCTTTTGAAACTTTAGAAAATCGAGTGCAAGAGCGCACTGCCGAATTGGCTGTAGCTAAGGACAAAGCGGAAGTAGCCAATCAAGCTAAAAGTACCTTTCTGGCGAACATGAGCCACGAATTGCGATCGCCTCTCAATGCAATTCTCGGCTTTTCCCAACTGATGACTCGCAGCCAAACTCTATCCCCAGAACATCAAGAAAATATTAGCATAGTTAGCAGCAGCGGAGAACACCTCCTTACCCTGATTAATAACGTGCTGGATTTATCTAAAATTGAATCGGGGCGCACCACCCTCAATCCCCATAAAATAGACCTCTATCGCCTGCTCAATGACTTAGAAGATATGTTTCAACTCAAAGCAGATGACAAGCACTTGCAGTTGGTTTTTGACCGCAGTCCCGATGTGCCACAATACATAGAAGCGGACGAGTTAAAGTTGCGGCAAATCTTAATTAATCTGCTCAATAACTCTCTTAAGTTTACCCATGAGGGCGGTGTAGCGGTCAGAGTTAGCAAGCAGTCATTAGGCACAAATCAGCCGACCGAAGGGGGAATTTTTGAGCACTCGGAAGTATCAAAAAATACAGAAAATCCAGCAATTAATGGCCTTAAAATATCTCAAGTCACTCAGTCGAACAACCAGATTATTGTAACGCCAAATGACGATTCAGCTTCTACCTCTTCCTTCTTCCTTCATTTTGAAGTCGAGGATACTGGTCCGGGTATTGCTACCAATGAATTAGACGATCTTTTTGAACCTTTCGTGCAAACCAAGACAGGCAAAGATTCGCAAGAAGGTACCGGCTTGGGATTGCCAATCAGTCGCAAATTTGTGGAATTAATGGGCGGCGAAATGAGCGTCTGTTCTGCTGTTGGCAAGGGAACTAATTTTAAGTTTGACATTCAAGTTATTGCGGTCGATGCGGCTGATATTGAAAGCCCAAAACCGAGCCGGAATGTTATTGCCCTGGTTCCCAACCAACACACCTATCGAATTTTGATAGTAGACGATAAACCGCTCAACCGCCAACTGTTAATTAAAATCCTCTCTCCTCTGGGTTTTGAACTAAAAGAAGCTACTAACGGTCAAGAAGCTATTGAGATTTGGGATAGTTGGGAACCGCATCTAATTTGGATGGACATGAGAATGCCTGTGATGGACGGCTACGAAGCTACGCAATACATTAAAGGTACTATTAAAGGTCAAGCTACTGCGATTATTGCGCTGACAGCGAGCGTTTTGGAGGAAGAACGGGCAGTTATTCTATCGGCGGGCTGCGATGCTTTTATGAGGAAGCCTTTTCGGGAAGCCGATATTTTTGATGCTATGCACAAACATATCGGAGTGCGCTATATTTATGAAGATCCGGGTCAAACTAATTTATCGGCAATCAAAGAGGGCGATCGCGGAATGACTGCGACTGATTTCGTGAAATTGCCGGATTCACTGGTAGCTGATTTAAAGCTAGCAATACTGAATGCAGATATGGATTTAATTGATACCTTGATAGAGCAAATTCGATTAAAGGATGCAGTAACGGCAGGTGCGATCGCAACTTGTATAGAAAATTTTGAGTACGACAAAGTTTTAAAGTTAATATCTCAAGCAATATCACATGAATAACGACATTCTTAGCACCGATCGCGGTAATATTTTAGTAGTTGACGACACCCCAGCTAATTTGCGGCTGCTAGCCGGAATTTTGAACAGCAAGGGCTATAAAGTGCGCCCCGTACCTAGCGGCGAGTTAGCGCTTTCGGCGGCCAAAGGTATGCCTCCAGATTTGATTTTGCTGGATATTATGATGCCCGAAATGAATGGATATGAAGTTTGCGAAAAGATCAAAGCTGATGAACGAACTTGCGACATCCCGGTGATTTTTATTAGCGCGATTAATGACGTACTTGATAAGGTCAAAGCCTTTGCTGTGGGCGGGGTAGATTATATTACCAAGCCCTTTCAGGTGGAAGAGGTTCTAGTGAGGGTAGAAACCCATTTAGCAATGTGCCAGTTGCGAAAAAAACTCCAACAGAAAAACTATGAACTGACAGTGGCTTTAGACCAACTGCAAGCAACACAGAATCAATTAGTGCAATCGGAAAAAATGGCGGCATTAGGGCAACTGATTGCGGGCATTGCTCACGAAATTAATACGCCGTTGGGGGCGATTCGGTCGTCTATTGGAAATATTACCAGCTTTTTGGATAACAATCTCGAAAGTTTGCCAGTTTTTTTTAAAGAAATGTCAGCAGAACGCCAGCACGATTTCTTGCGTTTGATGTACAGTTCTACTCAACAAAATTACTCTTTATCTACGCGAGAAAAACGGGAATTTAAAAAAGGGCTGAAGCAGCAACTAAAGTCCGAAGGAATTGACAATATTGACAGCCTTGCTAGCATTTTAGTCAATATCGGATTGCAAGAAAATCTGCAAGAATTCTTGCCTCTGCTAAAAGATCCTGACAGCGAAAATATTATAAAAACAGCCTACGACTTTGCTAGCATTCACAGAAGCGCCCGAACCATCGCTACCGCTACTGAACGCGCTGCAAAAGTCGTCTTTGCTCTGAAAAATTACGCGCGTTACGATGTAAATGGGGAAAAAATACAGGTTAATATTACGGATGGAATTGAAACGGTATTAACCCTTTATCAAAACCAAATCAAGCAGGGTGTGGAAGTTGTCAGAAACTATCAAGATCAATTACCGGCGGTACTGTGTTATCCCGACGAACTCAATCAAGTTTGGACAAATTTAATTCACAATTCCTTACAAGCGATGGACAATCAAGGAACTTTAAGAATTGACGCGGTACAACAAGATACCAACGTCTTGGTAAAAATTATTGACAGCGGTAACGGGATTCAACCAGAGATTATTCCGAAAATTTTTGAGCCTTTTTTTACTACTAAACCTGCGGGAGAAGGCAGCGGGTTAGGATTGGATATTGTCAAAAAAATAATTGAAAAACATCAGGGTAAAATTGATGTGGAGTCGATGCCCGGTAAAACAGCATTTACCGTGTCTTTGCCGATTAATTTAACTGAGTAGGTAAAGCGCCGGAGACTGAAGTCTGGGGCTAAAATTTGCAGTCTACCCGCGCAGAATGTAGAATTTGGAAAACGGTGTGCTGCCCATGGGGGTTCACCCTGCCACACTAAAGAAGGAAACTAGCGATGTCTAAATCAGCAATTTTGTGTGTGGACGATGAAGTAGGAGTGTTGGAAAGTCTGGAAATTGAACTGCAACAGGCATTTAACGGTAAATATCTTTGCGAATTTGCTGAAAGTGCTGCCGAAGCCCTGGAAATTATTGAAGAGCTATGTGAAGATGAGGTTAACATTTTAGTAATTGTCTCTGATTGGTTGATGCCCGGAATGAAAGGAGATGAGTTGCTGATTAAAATTCATCAAAAATATCCGCAAATTGTGACAGTGATGCTGACAGGACAAGCAGATAAAGAAGCAATCGAACGCACAAGAACTCAAGCAAATCTTCATGCTTTCATAGAAAAACCTTGGCGAAATCAAGAATTAATTGAAGCGATTAAGTCGGGTCTAGCAAATTTATGAAAAAACCAGTCATTATTTGTGTCGATGATGAGCAGACTATACTCGATAGTCTGGAAATAGATCTGCTAAAAGCCTTTGAAGATAAATATTTAATTGAAACGGCCCAAAGTGGCGAAGAAGCTTTAGAGTTGCTGTCAGAACTTTTAGCAGAACAGTATGAAGTTCCTTTGGTAATTTCGGATCATATCATGCCGAACATGAAAGGAGATGAGCTATTAAGGAGCATTCATGCCATATCGCCGAACTGTCTCAAGATTATGTTGACGGGGCAGGCAGATTTGGAGGCGGTAGCCAATGCTATTAACTATGCTAAATTGTACCGATACATACCTAAGCCTTGGCAATGTGATGACTTAAAATTAACTGTCACTGAGGCAATATATAGATATTTTCAAGATAAACAATTAGCTGAAAAACAAAGAGAACTTCAGGAAATGAATCAGGAGTTGGTAAAATTAAACCGCAAGCAGGCAATGCTGATTGCCAAACTCCATGAAAACGAAAGTCGCTTGACGCAATATCTAGAAGCTATGCCATTGGGCGTGTGCGTGCTTGATGCGAACGGTCAATCTTTTTACGCAAATCAGAAGGCGCAGGAGATATTTGGCAAAGGCACTGTGCCGCATATTAATTCAGAGCAAAAAGCAGCAATTTATCAATTCTATAAAACCGGGACTAATCAGAGATGCCCCGTGGAAGAATTGCCAATTATGCGGGCGCTTCGGGGCGAAAATCTGCGGACTGAGGGTGTAGAAATTCGTACAGCTAGTAAGATTATTCCTGTAGAGAGTTGGGCAACTCCAATTTATGATTCTACAGGCGAGATTTCCTATGCGATTATTGCTTTTAGTGACATAACTGAACGGAAGGAAGCTGAAGCGGCGCTAATTCAAGCTGAAGAGAAGTATCGCGGGATATTTGAAAATGCTCTAGAAGGTATTTTTCAGACGACGCCGGACGGACATTTTATTAGTGCGAATCCTGCTCTGGCGGAAAGTTACGGCTACGATTCCGCGTCAGAATTGATAGAAAGTATTAATGAGATTCAGCAGCAATTGTACGTGGAACCGAACCGCCGTCAAGAGTTTCTGGCGCTGATGAAACAGCACGGTACTCTGTGTGAGTTTGAGTCTCAGGTTTACTGTCGAGATGGCAGCATTATCTGGATTTCTGAGTATGCGCGCACAGTTTATGATGCTAATGGTGAAGTGCTTTACTATCAGGGTTTTGCTAAGGATATTAGTTTGCAAAGACAGGTGCAAGTGGAACGAATCAGGTTTACTAATGATTTAGAAAAAGCTTTGGCAGCCGAAGAAAAGTTAAATGAGGCACTGTCAGAAAACGAAAGCCGATTGACTCAATTCCTGGAAGCGATGCCAGTGGGAATATTTGTTGTCGATGGTAAGGGTAAACCTTTTTACATGAATTCTTGGGGCGAAAGGATACTAGCCCAAGGTTTAATTTTTGATGGGGGTACTGACCAATTTCCTGAAGCTTATCATTTTTACGACGCTGGAACTAATCAATTGTATCCGAGGGATAGCCAACCGATTGTTCGGGCGTTGCGGGGAGAATTTGTGCGTATGGACGATTTAGAAGTTCATGGGTCGGATCGGATTGTGCCGATCGAGGTTTGGGCGACTCCAATCTACGACGAACGAAAAAACATAGTTTATGCGATCACGGCTTTTCAAGACATCACGGAACGTCTAGAGGTAGAAACCGAGCGCCGACAATTCACAGACGAGTTACAAAAAGCTTTAGCAGCGGAAGAAAAATTAACAGATGCTTACGGGCGGTTTGTGCCGCACGAATTTCTCCACTTTCTGGGATATGAAAGTATTCTGGAAGTCAAATTAGGCGATCAGGTACAGAAAGAAATGTCGGTGCTGTTTTCAGATATCCGCGATTTCACTTCTCTTTCGGAAAGGATGAATCCCGAAGAGAATTTTCAATTTATTAATGGTTATTTGTCGCGGATGGAACCTGCAATTACTGACAATTTTGGTTTTATTGATAAATACATTGGCGATGCGATTATGGCGCTGTTTGATGGCAGTGCGGACGATGCTGTGAAAGCTGGAATTGCAATGCTAGAAGAGCTTAACGAGTATAATATTAGTCGTAATCAGGTCGATTGCCCGCCGCTGCAAATTGGCATTGGCATCAATACGGGTTCTTTGATGTTAGGCACGGTGGGCGGCCAAAGTCGGATGGACAGCACGGTGATTAGCGATGCGGTAAACTTAGCCTCCCGCGTGGAAACTTTGACGAAAGAGTATGAAGTTTCGATGTTAATTACTCACAATACTTTTATACAGTTAAACGATTTTTATGATTTGAGGTTGATCGATCGCGTAACAGTTAAAGGCAAATCGCGAATGGTAACACTTTATGAAGTATTTGCGGCCGATCCGCCAGAGTTACGACAGAAAAAGTTAGAGACAAAGACAATCTTTGAGCAAGCTTTGGTACTCTACAATAGTGACAAGTGTGGCGAAGCTATAAGATTGTTTTCGGCCTGCTTGGAAATCAACCCTAATGATAAGGTAGCTCAAATTTATATGCAGCGGTGTCTGAAAGGAGCGATCGCTCCTCCATAATACAATTTTAAATTTTAGATTTTAGAATTGGGAAGGATTTATTCCATAATGGTTGGGAGTGTGCCTACAGTTACATTTTTTTTGAAACTGGTATAATCATTGTTTAGACAGGCAGAGAAACGCAAACTATTGTTTCTTGCTGCGGTAAACTTTCTATTTTAAATTCTCCTCCGTGCAATTCTACAAGGCGTTGAACAATAGCCAGACCCAATCCTAAACCTGCTTGTTGGTAAAGTTTGCGATCGAACTGCCTGTAAGCTTCTAGCTGTGCAATCTGATCGGTAGTCATGCCGCGGCCTTGGTCTTTGACAGACAGAATAAAAGTCTGATTTTCGATGACAGTGCTTAATAAAACAGGCGTTCCTTCTAAAGAAAATTTGAAGGCATTGTCCAATAGTTCTTCAACAATTTTTGCGAGTCTGACAGAATCCATAGCTACCGACGCATCTTGCAAGTTTAATTGTAAATCGTCGGTTCTATTCGCGTGTTTTGCTTGCTGCCGCGCTTTTTGACTCAGCAAAGATTTTACACAGCTAAATTCGCTATTACGCATTTCCTTTAGCAGTTCGGGATTTGTGGCTGCTATCTCCAGTTCTGCATACAGCAAAAAGTTCTGAATCAGTCGATACAAGCGATGACCGGAAGTTTGAATTTGACCGATCATCTCTAAGATATCTGATTCCTCTAAGACCTGATATTCTGACAGAATCAGCTCAGAAAAACCCAGAATTGCATTCAAAGGAGTCCGCAATTCGTGGGGCAGCGACATACTAATATTAGTGCGTAATTCGTCTAGCGTCTTTTGAGAGTGCCGACTAATTGTTTTTTGTTTTTCAAGTCGAATAGCAATCGCTTTTAGCAGTTCTTGCGGTGTACACGGCTTAGTAATGTAATCGTCAGCTCCCAGTTCCATGCCTGTGCGAATGTCAACTTTATCGGCTTTGGCTGTGAGGAAAATAAACGGAATTGTGGCAGTTAGGGGTTCGGAGCGCAAAGCTTTGAGGACGCCGTGACCGTCTACTTCCGGCATCATCATGTCGCACAAAATTAAATCCGGGATTTTTTCGATCGCCAATTTGATGCCGACTTTGCCGTTAATCGCTCCCATTCCTTCAAAATTCTCGGCTTCCAGCAACTCTAAAATATTTTCTCTAATCGATTCTTCGTCTTCTATTACCAAAATCTTAGCCACGGTGATACCTCCTTTTAGTTAGTAGCTTGTTGGAAAAATCCTGGGTTCATACACTTGATAAATTTCTTTTTAAGGCGCTTAAGTGAGCGTTAAGCAGCGGATATGTATAGTTGATAATTCACTTGTTATTGACAGGGAGCGCAAATTAAAGGCAAGGTAATAGTGAAAGTTGTGCCTTTTCCTTCTTGACTGTCGATCGCAAGTTGGCCACCGTGAAGTTCCACAGCCCTCTTCACAATTGCTAAACCGAGACCTGTTCCCGAAATAGTGCCGACATTTGGAGCTCGGTAAAAAGTTTCTAATATCCGCTCTCGATCGGCTTGGGGAATGCCGATGCCCTGGTCTTGAACTTGGAAAACAGCTTCTTTGTTTTGACAGTTGAGGTGCAAGGAAACTGTACTGCCGACGGGGGAATATTTGATGGCATTTGATAGGACATTTCCCAAGATTTGCTGCAGCAGTTTTTCATCCATTTGAGCCTCGCAGTTGCCGCCTTCATGTTGAAAGGCGATCGGGTGTTGGTTACTGTCGTTGAGCTGCTGCTCTTCTACCAGTTGACGGCAAAATTTTTCAAGGTTTAAGGAAACCGGTTGAAACTGCAAGGTATTGGCTTCGATTTTGCCAATTACGAGGATATCTTCTAATAACTCTGTCATGCGTTTAATTGCTAATTGAATCCGCACAAAATGAGTAGATTTTTTATCTTGGGACCACTGAGAACTGTAATCTTGCAGCAATCCAGCGGAAAATTGGATGGTTGTCAAAGGTGTGCGGAACTCGTGAGAAACCATTGTGACAAATTTAGCTCGCAGTTCTGAAAGTTCCTTTTCTCGTGCGAGGGCTTTGAGAATTTCCGCTTCTGCTCGTTTACGATCGCTAATGTCACGGGCTTCGGCAATCAGCAGCAAAACTTGTCCTGTTTCATTTTTAACAGGTTTCAGTGAGAAATCAACTGTCATAATTTGGCCACTTTTGCCTAACAAGTCGATTTCGCTGCGGAAAAACTCGCCGCGACTTGCTTTGCCGATCGCGCATTGCAATTGTTCGGAAACCTGTGGCGACTGGGCCCAAATCGCCATTTCCCAAATCGGGCGGCCCACAATACCCTCCGATCGCAATCCGGCAAAATCGAGGGCTGTCTCGTTGACTTCCAGCACAATTCCTTCGGGCGTCAACAACTTGGTTAGCTGAAATGATGAGTCAAAAATCGCCCGAAAGCGGCGCTCGCTTTCCCGCAGCATTTTAAATGTTTGAGAACGTTCGATCGCGTAGCGGATCGTCCGCACTAATAATTGAGTAGTAATTTGACCTTTAACAATATAGTCTTGAGCTCCCAAGCGAACTGATTCTAGGGCGATCGCCTCATCATCCAAGCCCGTCATTACCACCATTGCCGTATCCGGGGCAACTTCTCGCAGGCGAGTTAGCGTTTCCAAACCGCGGCTGTCCGGCAAAGAAAGGTCGAGCAAAACTACATCAAAGGGTTGTTTACACAGTTGTGCGATCGCCTCATACAGGAACTCAACAGACACCAGTTCCCACTGGACTCCCACAGATACTTCTAACAGTTCTGCAAGCAAATCAGCATCAGCCGGATTGTCTTCTACTAACAGAATCTTAATCCACATAGCTTTGACATTTTTGACTGTAAAATTTTCACTCTACCAATCTTAGGTTAAACTTTTTTGCTTTCCCATGCCATTTTCAACTTGAAAATTATTATTTGGGAACTGTCACCACCACCAGCCACCACTCCTCAATCCATCTCACAAGCTTAGCGACTTGACTAAAATGGATAGGGAGCATCTCAATGAAAGCAGGCAAGCTAGAAATTGGAGTTTTGAGGCTCTCTTGCTGCGAGGCTCTCTTGCTGCGAGGAAAGAGGAAGAAGGAAGAAGCCAGAAGAAGTGTTTTTACAAATATGAGATGCTCCCAATGGATAGGCTTAGTGATGTAGCACCGGGCTGACAGGGCATAAAACTTGAGCATCTCTTTATCGGCTACTGAGGTTGTCATAATTACCACCGGAATCATTTTTAAATTGAGTGGTGAGTTAATTTAGATCAATATTTTCCAACCATTTTTTATGCAAAATCAAGTCAAGCAGAATTAAATCGGGACTGGAAGGTTAACAAACAAGCCTTCTTTATTCAATAAAATTATTGGTGATACCCTATTTTCTACCGTGCCAATTGTTAATAATTTGCTTTTCGCCAGATTTTATAAAGCCCATTCAGCATCCCTGAGCGAATTATCCACCAGCCGAATTTCCATAGGTTGAAAACTTTTATAGCGTTCATAAGCCAAGCATCTGTTCGTTTAATTTAGAGGAAGTTTGACGACTGCCAGCCAGAAGTCCTCAATTAACCTGACTACTTTAGTAAATTCTACGAAGTCTACAGGCTTGGTTATGTAACAGTTGGCGTGGAGCGAGTAGGACTTAAAAATATCTTCTGGAGCTGCTGAAGTGCTGAGAATCACTACAGGAATTAATTTTAACTTGGGGTCAGTTTTAATTTCTTCTAGCACTTCAATACCGCTTTTTTTCGGCAGATGCAAATCGAGCAAAATCAAATCGGGACGGGGTACTCTAAGATAGGGTTCTTTTCGGCGCAAAAACTTGATTGCTTCGACTCCATCCTCCACAAAATGCAAGTTATTCAATATTTTACCCTGACCGAGGACTTCTCTTGCCAAATCGGCATCGCTGGGCGAATCCTCAATTAGCAGAATCTCAACGGGTCTAACAGTGCTTAGATCGCTCATAACCAATTTATCCTTGTGATTATAAAAAAACAATGAAATTTAAGCCTTCAGATACTAATTATAGGAATAGTAAAGTAAAAAGTTGCTCCTTTTCCCTCCTGAGATTCCACCCAGATGCGCCCGCCGTGGCGTTCAACAATGCGCTTGCACATCGCCAAACCTATGCCAGTACCGGAATATTGGCGGCGTCCGTGCAGGCGTTGGAAAATGATGAAAATGCGATCGGCATACTGCGGATCGATGCCAATGCCGTTATCGCGGACACTGAACACCCATTCGCTCTCTTTCCTGCGGGCAGCGATATGAATCAAAGGGATATCTTGGCGACAAAATTTGATGCTGTTGGCGAGCAAATTTTGGAATAATTGCACCAGTTGAAATTCATCCGCCATCACGGTTGGCATCGCGTCGCAGGTGATTACAGCTTTTGTTTCGGCGATCGCAATTTGCAAATTGCACATAGTTTGCTTAACCACAGCGTTGCAGTCCGCCTGGTCAAACTCCTGACCCCTCGTTCCCAGGCGCGAATAGGCTAACAAATCGTTAATTAACTGCTGCATTCTGGTGGCGCCATCGACAATATAATTAATATACTTATCTGCGCGATCGTCCAAATTTCCTTGATAGCGCTGGGCCAGCAATTGAGTGTAACTGGTAACGGCTCGGAGCGGTTCTTGCAAATCGTGGGAAGCCACATAAGCAAATTGTTCTAATTCCTCGTTGGAACGCTTCAAATCTTCTGTAAGTTGCAGCATTTGCTGCTCTGCTTCTTTTCGACTTGTAATGTTGTAAACCAAGGCGCAACAAGACAGCAGATTACCCTGGGAGTCCATGACTGGACTGGTAGACATATCAGTCCAAATATCTTTGCCATCCTTGGTTTTGAATTTAAATTCGTGTTGTTCACCAATACCTTGCTTGCGCCGCTCGACATTATCAAGAGCTCGTGGTTGTTCCCGTTCGTCCATGAAATCAAAAAGCGACCGCCCGAACATTTCTAATTCACTATAGCCGAGCATTCGCGCCATTGCATGGTTCACGTAAGTTGTCAGGGCATTGCTGTCAATTACCCAAATACCTTCTTCTGCTAATTCAACTATTTGCCTGTATTTGAATTCGCTTTCCTGCAAAGCTGTTTCAGTTAGTTTTCGCTCGGTGATATCTTTCATAAAACAGTGGTGACCGTTAAAGATACCTTGTGCGTCGCAAGCTTTTACCATCGTTAATTGCTTGTAAAAAAACGAGCCATTTTTCCGAACGCCTCTAGCTTCAACTTCTACTTTGCCAGAAATTAACATTTCCTGATAAGCTGAGAGCATCATCTCAACATCGCCCGGATGTACGGTGAGCTGCCATTCCATGCCAAGCATTTGTTCCGGTTCGTAACCGCATTTATGAGCGTAAGCTCGGTTAACATTCACGTAGCGCCCCTCAATATCCAGCCGCGAAATGCCTTCCACCGCATTTTGCATGGCACTGGTGAGGTCGCGCAGCTCTTTTTCAGCTTGTTTGCGATCGCTAATATCCTGGCCGATACCCAAAAAACCGTTAATATTTCCGTTGCTGTCAAATAAGGCAGTCACCGACAGCAGTACCGGAAACCGCGAACCATCTTTGCGAATGTAAGTCCATTCATTTTCGTCAGCGATTTCCCGGCACGGCAAGGCAAAAAATACTTCAATTCCCGCCTCTATTTTCACTCCCAATTCATGAGAAAGAACTTCAGCTCTTTTAGCTATCTCCAGAGGATCGTGAATTATTGCTAGCGTGACTTTCCCCACCACTTCTTCTAGCGAATAACCTAAAAGTTTCTCTGCCACCCGATTAAATGTTTTAATTGTACCGTCGGGATCTGTAGAAATAATTGTGTAGTTAGCGCTATTAAGAATTGCATTTTGCAGTTGCGTCAATTCCAACAAAGTGAGCGCAATTTTTTCGCGGTAAGATATTTCTTTTTGCAATTGGTGGTTAGAAATTTCGATTTGAGCAGTGCGCTCAGCAACACGATGCTCCAGAGTTTCATTGAGCCGTCGATTTTCCTCTTCTACCTGCTTGCGTTCTGTAATATCAGTAATAGTACACACATAACTTTTAACCTCCCCATTTTCTCCGATTTGACCGACAGATTGACCGAATACCCAACTAATTTGAGGGTGATTAATGCCTTGAAAGCGGTACTCAGATTTAAACGGCAATTTCTCCTGGGCGGCGCTATACCATTCAAAAAAAACCCGATCGCGGTCGTCTGGATGAATGCCTTGCAACCACCCTTTGCCCAAAGCTTCATCACAGGTAATTCCCGAAATTTGACACCAGCGCTCGTTGACATACAAGCAGTCTCCAACAGCATCTGCATAAAATATTCCCACCGGCGAAGCTTCAGTTAAAGTTTGATAGCGAGCTTCCGTTTCTCGGCGTTCAATTATTTCTTTTTGCAGTATTGAATCGATCATCCCTAATTGAGTTGGACTCAGCAGAGTTAATGCTTGGGGAACGAAAGGAATTAATGCAAAAGCGGTGTAAGCAGAAATCGCAGCGGTAATAATTTTCAGACTGCCAGAAACCCAATAAACAGGATGCCAAAGCGTCCAAACTTCCATGACGTGAGTAGTGCCGCAGGAGATAATAAAGGCTGCGAACAGCCAAACAATGTTGCGAAAGGGCAAGTCTTTTCGCTGACGCCTAAAATAAATTAGCGAGATTGGTATTGAATAGTACGCCATGGCAATGATAGAGTCTGACACTATGTGCAGCGCGAGTAGCTCTCGCTGCCAAAGGTAACAGTAGCCGTGAGGAATATAATTTCCGGTGAATAACAGGTGATTTAAAAAGTTCCAAATCATCATAAATGGAATGGGTAATCAGGAATGGGTAATCGAGAAGTGGTAATTAGTAATTGGTTATTGGTAATTGGTTATTGGTAATTTAACCCAATTACTTATAACCCAATACGGTTCACTTAAGACAGATCCCCCCTAACCCCCCTTAAAAAGGGGGGGACAAGAATGCCCTCAAAGTCCCCCTTCTTAAGGGGGATTTAGGGGGATCTCCGGGGTATAAATAGTGTTAAGTGAACCGTATTGTGTTCTATTGGAAATACACCTAAAAATTTGCCATGAAAGCAGTTGCGTTCGATCGCTACGGTTCAGCCGAGGAATTGCAATACCGAGAGTTGGAAAAGCCGATCGCCAAATCCAACGAATTGTTAGTCAGAGTTCGCGCTAGCAGCGTCAATCCCGTAGACTGGAAAATCCGGCAAGGACACCTGCAACTATTGACAGGATTTAACTTTCCTCGAATTGTCGGTTCAGATATATCAGGAGTTGTCGTAGAAGTCGGCCGGGAAGCCACCAAATTTCAACCAGGAGATGAAGTTTATACCTTCTTAAATCCCATGAATGGCGGTGCTTGTGCCGAATACGCTGTCGTGCCAGAATCGATGGCAGCAATTAAGCCTAAAAACATCACCCATGAAGAAGCAGCAGCAGTGCCGATCGCAGGTTTAACTGCTTTGCAAGCGCTGAGAGATTTGGGTGAAATTCAAGCGGGGAAAAAAGTATTGATTAACGGCGCTTCCGGCGGAGTCGGCACTTTTGCCGTGCAAGTTGCGAAAGCAATGAACGCGGAAGTGACGGGAGTTTGCAGCGCCAAAAATAGAGATTTTGTCAAGGGTTTGGGAGCCGATTTTGTCCTGGATTACGCAGAGATTGACTTTACTCAACAGCCCGAAAAGTATGATATCATCTTGGATGCTGTCGGCACAAAAACATTTGCTGAATGCGAAAAAGTGATGCAAGCCGAGGGAATTTATATATCGACTTTACCAAGTTTCGAGAACCTAGCACCGATGTTGATGAGCTGGTTTATATCGGGTAAAAAAGCTAAATTAATTGTCGCCAATGCCAACACCAGCGATTTAGGGGCTTTGCGGGAGTTAATCGAATCCGAGCAAGTTGAGCCGATTGTCGATCGCACTTACAGCTTACAAGAAGTAGCAGCAGCCCACGCTTACAGCGAAACGGGCCGCGCGATCGGTAAAATTGCGATCGCCATTGACGGTTAAAAAAACTATGTTTGACCAACACGACTCAGACATTATATATCTTACGTGGCAAGGGTTAGCCCAAAATTGCGCGGTTGGAGTTACAGTAAAAAGGGCGATCGACCTTAACTCAATACGCTTGGGTTAAGCCCGATCCCCCCTAACCCCCCTTAAAAAGGGGGGGACAAGAGTGATCTCAAAGTCCCCCTTCTTAAGGGGGATTTAGGGGGATCTCCGGGAAATAAACAGTGTCAACCCAACCGTATTGGAACTTAACCCGGAAACCCGGTTTTTGCACTCACCTACCTCCAAGACTAATAAACGTAAAACTTAAATAAAATCCAAAATCCCTATGACTGTGCCCTCAGACTTGGAGACATCCGAACAAAATTCCGACAACAACCTCGAACAAGTTAGCGCGGAAAATAGCATTACACCAGTCGCAGACGATTTCATTGGTTCCCGCAATCTCGAAAACGAATTTCTAGACGAACTTCCCGACGAAGTTGAGATGTCTTTATTCGACCATTTAGAAGAATTGCGACAGCGACTTTTTTACTCACTAATTGCCGTAGCAATAGGTGTAGTTGGTTGCTTTTTGACAGTTAAGCCGATCGTGCAACTGCTAGAAGTACCGGCAGGGCCCGTGAAGTTTCTGCAACTAGCTCCTGGCGAGTATTTCTTTGTTTCTATCGAAGTAGCGGGATACTGCGGTTTGCTAATTGCAAGTCCGTTTATTTTTTACCAAATAGCGCTATTTGTGCTACCAGGTTTGACTCGCAAAGAACGCGGGTTGCTAGGGCCCGTATTTTTGGGTTCGAGTTTCCTATTTTTGGGCGGGCTGGTATTTGCTTACATCGCTCTGATTCCGGCGGCGTTGAACTTCTTTGTTACCTACGGGGCGGATGTTGTAGAGCAATTATGGTCGATCGACAAATACTTCAAATTTGTGCTGTTGTTAATGTTCAGCACGGGTTTAGCTTTTCAAATCCCGATTGTCCAAGTATTGTTCGGTGTTTTGGGCATAGTTTCTTCCAACCAAATGCTATCCGGTTGGCGTTATGTAGTCTTGGGAGCGGCGGTTTTGGGAGCGGTTTTAACGCCTTCTACTGACCCTTTAACGCAAAGTCTTTTAGGAGGTGCGGTGCTCGCTCTTTACTTTGGCGGCGTTGGTTTGGTGAAGCTTTTAGGGCGCTAAAAGAGATAGATAATATCAACTCTTGGCTAAATACTTCCTTTATCTCTTAGTCCGCAGAGGCGGACTTTGTTTGTGTAGTAGCGGTTTCAACCGCCGAACTATCGAACCATAAAAAATATAGAGATGCGATCGCCCGCGCCTCTATAATTACTAAAAGTTAAAATTTCACACCAAAGTTTTGTCAAAACTTTGACTACATTCGGAACTGTTCGACTTCTGGAGTGTAGCCGATCGGCAAAATGTAATCGAGATTCTCGTGGGGACGAGCAATTATGTGATACGATAGCAACTTTCCGCCATCGACCTTTTTAACTGATTCAATTCCAGCAGCAACGGCTGCTTGGACTTCAGAAATATCTCCTCGAACTATAATTGTCCAGTAAGCACGGGTTATCTTTTCATAGCGAACTAAAGTAACTCGGGCTGCTTTCACCATTGAGTCTGCAACTTCTACGGCAGCGGGAAATCCTAAGACTTCAACCATTCCAACTGCAACACCCATTACAACATTCTCCTAAATTTCACAAGATATCTGACACTCATTGTATGTGAAATTGTTGACAGAAATTGGTTCCGATGATTTTGGTAAGCTAGAAATTCGATCGCCCTAAATTAAGCAGCCCCAAAGGTTGTTGTCGCACTTCCATCCTACGGTATGGTACGCCGGAAAGCCTGCAATACAAGAGTTTGAATCTAAAAAACTGCGGAAATTAGTTGGGCGATAGCTTGATTTTTTACCGCCTGTATCTCTGTTAACAGCTTCGCATCACGATGCTTGGGACTTTGAACCCGAAAAATTGAGTCCCGGTTAGACATAAAACTTTACACGCCACGAGATGGGCAACGGACAACGGACAACTATCAACGGACAACTGACAACGGACAACGGACTCAAAACTCGTCTAGCAACCACTCCGAGGCTCTTTCACCCAAATCTAGGGGAACGCTGACAGCTTTGCCCAAGCGCGGGCGATCGCGAGTAGTCACGATGTATTCTCTCACCTGTTCCGTGCTGCCCCAGCCGTTGAGGTAATTGGCCACCGCATCCAAATGCTCGAAATAATCAGCCTCCGTCATCGGAAAAGACGCCTGTTCTAGATATTTCCACATAACTTGCACAAAAATCTTGCCCCGCGTTCGCCGCAATCTGATATCGTAAGACTTTCCCCATTTTTCTAGCAGTAGCTGGTGTAAATCCTTGCCCGTCATGGTTGCTCCTGAGTTAATCCATTAAACAATAAAAGACAAAGTTCAAAAAATGTAATAATACTCTAATAAAGGCTGGAAGGCGCATTCTTAAAAGGAATTTTCGCGGCCTGAAATTTGTGCTAGCAGATTAACGGCAATTATCCCAGTTGTCTGCACGTACAGGTTCGCTAACAGCTAACAAACAAACGTAACTTAAAACCGTAAAGGCAGGTCATGGCTCAATCTTCTGCTGGAAATCCCGATGTTCCCGATATGGGGCGTCGCCAATTTATGAATTTGCTGACGTTCGGTACAGTCACAGGTGTGGCACTGGGCGCACTCTATCCCGTTGTCCAGTATTTTGTTCCTCCGTCGAGTGGGGCTGCCGGTGGCGGTGTCACAGCTAAAGACGCTTTGGGTAACGACATCATCGTTAGCACATATTTGACTTCGCACCCGGCGGGCGATCGTACTTTGGCCCAAGGTCTCAAAGGCGACCCCACTTATCTTGTGGTGAAAGAAGACTTATCTATCGCCGACTACGGCATCAATGCAGTCTGCACTCACTTGGGTTGCGTCGTGCCTTGGAATGTTAGCGAAAACAAGTTTATCTGTCCTTGTCACGGTTCTCAATACAACAATGAGGGCAAAGTGGTACGCGGCCCCGCGCCTTTGTCTCTGGCCCTAGCCCACGCCACTGTCGCAGATGACAAGATTGCTTTTACCACTTGGACAGAAACAGATTTCCGCAACGGCGAAGAACCTTGGTGGTCTTAGTTGTTAGTCATTAGTCATTAGTTAGCAGTTAGCAGTTAGTAGTTAGTAGTTAGTAGTTAGTAGTTAGTAGTTAGCAGTTAGCAGTTAGTTTCAATAACCAATAACCAACAACCAACAACCAACAACTAATAACTAATAACCAATAACCAATAACCAATAACCAATAACTAATAACCAATAACTAATAACTAATGACCAATGACCAATGACCAATGACCAATCACTAAATTGTCTGACCTTTGAGATTGAATACTCTAATGCCACAAACTAATTTATCTGCGATATTTCGCCGCAGTGTCGAGACGATCGCCAAAACTGCCTTAATTGCGATCGCCACCGCCGCATTTTTCCTCACCAGCGATATCGCACTTCCCCAAGCAGCATTTGCTTACCCTTTCTGGGCCCAGGAAACAGCACCCGCTACTCCCCGCGAAGCCACAGGCCGCATTGTTTGCGCCAACTGCCACCTCGGTGTAAAACCGACTGAAATTGAAGTTCCACAATCTGTTTTGCCGGACACAGTTTTTGAAGCTATTGTCAAAGTTCCCTACGATACTAACGTGCAGCAAGTTGTCGGCGACGGCAGCAAAGGCGGCTTGAACGTAGGCGCAGTTGTGATGTTGCCCGAAGGTTTCAAGATTGCTCCCGCTGACAGAATTCCCGAAGAAATGAAGGAAAAAGTCGGCGGTCTTTACTTCCAACCTTACAGCGAAACCCAAGAAAATATTGTTTTAGTGGGCCCGCTGCCTGGTGAACAATACAAAGAATTGGTATTCCCTATTTTGTCGCCAAATCCTGAAACTGACAAGTCAGTTCACTACGGCAAATATCTAATTTATGTCGGCGGCAACCGGGGTCGCGGTCAGCTTTATCCTACAGGCGCTAAGAGCAACAATGCTTCTTATAATGCTTCGGTAGCTGGCACCATTTCTAAGATTACCACACTTGAAGATGGTGGTTATGAAGTGACAATCCAACCAGCAGAAGGTGCAGCGGTTGTTGATACAATTCCCGCAGGCCCAGAACTGATTGTTACTGAAGGACAAACAGTTGCTGCCGGCGAACTTTTGACGAACAATCCTAGTGTGGGCGGCTTCGGTCAAAAAGATGTAGAAATTGTGCTGCAAAGTGCAGGTCGAGTTAAAGGATTGATGGCTTTCGTGGCTATAACCATGCTGGCTCAAATCATGCTGGTTCTCAAGAAGAAACAGGTCGAAAAAGTTCAAGCTGCTGAAATGAATTTCTAAGCGGGACTTTGATTAGTTGGGTAAGGTGCTCTGTGCACACCCAACTATTAGGTAAGTAGGGCGGGTATTCCCCGCCTTATTCTTTGATAAATAACCAGTAAAATAATGTTAATTGATGAGAAAATAGTTGAAGTAGGCTCGCTGAAATGGTTTTATCGGGAAACAAATCCGATTAACGAAACTGAGAAACCGCCCGTACTGCTGCTGCACGGTTTGCCGTCCCAGAGTTTTACCTGGACTGTAATGATGCCGGATTTGGCGGCACAGGGATTTAGATCGATCGCCCCAGATTGGGTGGGTTACGGGCGATCGACAAAACCAGACAAGCGCGACTTTGCCTACACTCCCGATGCTTTTGTTGACGCCCTCGCTGGCTTTATTCAAGCTATAGAATTAGACCGATTTTACCTCGTTGTCCAAGGATTTTTAGCATCTGTCGGCATTCAATACGCTTTACGAAATCCCGATAAAATAGATCGTTTAGTGGTCATAAATACACCAATTTCAGCAGATATCAAATTGCCTTGGAAAATGCAGCAGTTGGGGCTGCCTTTTATTGGCGATATGATCACCCAAGACCCACTTTTGGTGGACAGAACCCTCGAAGGCGGAAGTCGCATCAGAGTATTAGACAAGGATTTAGATGTTTACCGCCGCCCGTTTTTGAAGAGTTCGGATGCAGGTCGATCGCTGATGAATACTGTCCGCAATATTCAATTGCCGCAGTCAATGGCCGAAATTGAATCCGGCTTGAAAGGATGGACTCGACCAACTTTATTTGTCTGGGGTTTGACAGATCCTTGGCTGAGTGTTGAACCAGTTCAAAAGCTAGTCGGTTCCTTGGAAAATGCAGAGTTAGTCACACTGGAACAAGCGGGGCATTATCCTCAAGAACATTGGTCAGAAAAAGTTGGAAATGCTGTGATCACTTTTCTGCGCCGCCAGGAGGTAAAATAATATTTTGTACATAACTCTCGGTGCTAGGTCAGTGAACCAGCTCCTCGCCGAGCTGCATTCCCAGCCTCTTCCTGAGAACGAGAAATCTAAAATCTAAAATCTAAAATCGATATGACTCGTCCCCGTTCATTTTTTGCCTTGATGATGGCGTTTTTGATGGCATTTCTGGTTAGTTGCAGCAGTGTCGAAGCAAAAGTTCCAACGACTTACACAGCAGCCCAGACCCAGCAAATTCAGCGCTATGTTCCTAGCCTGACAGAGTTCCGATCGCGCATGGATAAGCTGGGAACCCTAATTCAAAAACGGAATTGGGTTGATACCAGAACTTACATTCACGGGCCTCTAGGCGACTTGCGGAACACCATGAAAACCGTCTCTGCGAGTTTGTTGCCTAGTTCTCAACAACAAGCTGTTGATTTAACTAAGAGTTTGTTTACCGAGTTGGTTAACATTGATCTTGCTGCTAAAGGGCTTGACTATGCAAAAGTCACGGCTAGTTATAAAAAAGCTGTGAATGATTTTGAGAGTTTCTTGCAGCTAATTCCTAAAGCCTAATCACTTTAGATAAGACGGCGGTTGAAACCGCGCCTACACAAACGATGTCCGCCTCCGCGGACTGAAGATAAGACGGCGGTTGAAACCGCGCCTACACAAACGATGTCCGCCTCCGAGGACTGAAGATAATAACGTAAAACTTAATTTTTACTGCGCGTTCTTCAACCCGCGTCGGCGGGTTTTGTTTGTATAGACGCGGTTTCTAACCGCCCTGTCTTCTTCTTCTGTGACATTACTCCGCCCTAAAATGGCAAAGCTTCTAAACCTCACGATTTAGATTTTCTGGTTGTTTCCTTGCGGTTTTTCACCCACTATCTGGATATGTAGTTACCCATATATCCCCGACGCTCTGAGTGCAGCGGACAGTTTCCTTTCCCGACCATCCATCGGTACAAATACAAACCAGTTTATATCGTTTGGAGGCCCCGGCTTATGCCTGACTTTTACTCTCAAGATATCCGTTGTTTGCTCTCGGTATATACATTCTAGCACAAAGCCGTCCTACAAGGACGGGGTTTTAAACCCATTAATTTGATAAAATCTAAAATCTAAAATCTAAAATTGAATGATTCGCGTTGCAATTATTGGTTGCGGTATTATTGGTGCTTCGATCGCCTTTGAACTAAGTAAATCCCCCGAACTAAAAGTCACTGTATTTGACAAACAGCCGCCTGCACAAGGTTCTACTGGCGCGGCACTCGGTGTTTTGATGGGAGTTATCAGCCACAAAACTAAGGGCAGAAGTTGGAAATTGAGGGAAACCAGCCTTCAGCGCTACGAAACTTTGATTCCAGAATTGGAAGCAGTTACGGGGCGAAAAATTCCTTTTAACAAACAAGGAATTTTAATGCTTTGTTCGGAGGGAGAGGATTTAAGTAAGTGGGAAAAATTGATAGCAACTCGCGAGTCTCAAGGTTGGCAATTGGAACTTTGGGATGTGGAACGAGTGCGAGATCGCTGCCCTCATCTCTATTTAAACGATCGCATTATTGCTGCGATTTATTCGCCTCAAGACCGGCAAGTCGATCCGACGGCGCTAACTTTGGCTTTGATTGATGCTGCTGAACGAAATGGGGTGATTTTTGAGTTTGGGGTGGCAGTTGAAGGGGCAGCGATTGCTGCTAGTGGCGAGTTCGATCGCCTAATTGTGGCCGCTGGTTTGGGTTCTGCTGCTGTCACTGCATCGTTAAATCAGTTGGTTGACATTCGCCCGGTGTTGGGACAAGCGCTGCATTTGCGGTCAAAAAATCCTCTAGGAAACCCAGATTTTGCGCCAGTAATTACTTGTGATGACGTTCACATTGTACCTTTGGAAAATCAGGAATATTGGGTGGGGGCGACGGTGGAGTTTTCCGAAAATGGCGGGGAAATTCAGGCGAATGCTGATATGTTGGCGCAAGTGATGGCAAGGGCGATCGCACTTTGTCCGGCCCTAGCAGAAGCTGAAATCCTCAGAAAATGGTCAGGATTGCGCCCGCGCCCGGAAGGGCGGCCGGCCCCAATTATCGAGGCGCTTTCCAGTAACAGCAAGGTTCTCATCGCTAGCGGCCACTATCGCAACGGTGTTCTGCTGGCCCCTGCAACAGCGCGATCGATTCGAGAAATGATTTTGCAATAATTAACAAATGTTAATACAATCAAGATAGCCATTCATATCTTACATCTAAATATGTCCGACAAACCTTTAGCTAAACCGCGCTCTTTGTGGCGAGTAATTTTGCTATCAGCAGTCAGCTTGCTGCTATATTACGGATGGTACAAATGGATTATTCAAGAAGAATTGCGTCGCTATAACGGCAGCGGTTTGTCGGGAACTCTTTGCTTGCTTCCTTTTGTTTTAGGAGTAGCCGTCCCCCAAGCTTTGCGGATATTCGATCCTGACGTTCCCGGATGGTTTGGTTGGTTTTCCTTCCTCGGTATTGCTTGGATTTACATCGTGCAGTTCAAACTTTACAACACAGTTAACGAATTGTACCGCCAAGAGGGAATCAAAGAACCGCTAACTGTTTGGTGGATGTTTGTACCAGGTTTAAATTTAGTTGTCGGCTTACGGCAAATTAACTTTTTGAGCCAGTTTTGGGCGAGAAAACAGGGAATTGAAGTTAAGGATAACTTAGCCGAAAGCATTCCTTTCCTCTCCGCTAACGCATAAATAAATTAAGCTCCAATCGCTGGGCGCTGCGAGTAAATTTCTTCTATAAGCAGGTCACGCAGTTCATCCGCAATGTCCGTGGGAGGGTTGCCTGCGAGGGCGCGTCCAATCAGCCGTTCTGCTTCCCGGAGTTGGACACACTCAATGGCAAGTACGGCGGCACTCCGATGCAGTATAGAACGAGTAGGCTCAAAATCCCATTCGTTTGCCACTAAATCCGCTGCCGCCCGTTCTTTCGCAAAGGCGGCTCTGGTGAGTGCAGTCACTTGGTCGATATCACCGCACTGACGGGCGAGAACGGCTCGATCGACCAGTTCCATTGCTTCGTGGTGAAGGGCTTCTACGGTATGCATTTTTTGACGATCCGTGCTTTGGGAGTACCGCAATTACAGATACATAGCCAGGAGCTACGTCATCTGAAGGGCGGATTTGTTCTAATTTTATCAAAGGAGTTGGGTCTAAAACCCCGTCCTTTTAGGACGGCTTTAATTTATTCCTAAAACTTCTGGCAATTCCAGTAATCGTGGTATACTGCAATAGTCGAGGTTAAACTCCTTTGCCATCGTGAAACGGGACATGAGACACACTTTTAGGCATAAACCGGGGGGCAAAGAGTGGCGAAAACTCTTTAAACAGCTAGAGGCTTAACACAGTCTCAAAACCAGAAAAACCAACTATTCTAGTCTTGTTAAGTAGGGTGGGGCACACCCAAACTCTAGGTCAATATCCTAGTAAGCTTTTGGAGATAGACCCTCTGGGGTGGCTGCGAATCAGGCTCGTTAATTGGTGGAATTCCCACGGTTAAAAGGTTTGAGTATTGCCGAAAGGACGTAACACTTAAAGGTCAGTCGCTGAATTAAGAATCCCCTCGCCTTTAGGCAGGGGAGTGTCAAGTTAACTCGGGCTTGAATAATGCTGTCAGAACCTTTACGAATCCCGGAGACTTCTAAGCGGGCTTTGCGCTGAAATAGCGTGCCTGGATCTTCGAGCGAACCAAGCCAAAAGTCAAAACCTAAGCCTTTACCTTTGACAGAGCGTTCGATGATGGTCAGTCCAGTGAGGTGAGGCATGATGAGCGCCGCGATACCGTAGGCTCCATATTCAGTGGCAACTTCCCGATCGGCGTTGAACCGACGGATAGTATCATCGATCGCATCCCATTGAATTTGGATTTCACAAGGTTGAATCCCCTCGATTGTCAGCTTCACAGGGATAGAGTGTCCTCCATCGTCGAGGCAAACGGCGGCTGCATCTGCACAGATGGCTCCGAAGGTGAGTGACCAGCCTAGACGTTCGGGCTTGTTGTCGCGCAGGTCATTGAGGGAGAGAATTTTAATCGGGTTAAGGTTGGTCATCTTAGGAGATGGCATGGCGATCGCATCTCCAGAATCTTACAGCATATAGTCTTCAGTCATGTTGTTCTTTTAGCGAGTTCACCCGAATTTATGGTTGAAAACCAAAGTATTGGTAAACCCGCCCTTACCCATGACTCTTCACCAGAACCTATTCGGCAAATCCGCAAGAATGAGTTTGAGTTCCAGTTCGTTAACCCGCTTAATTGCTTTAGGAATACTTACCCACTGCCGCTTTCTCTTGCTAGCTTCCGGCCAATTTTCCAGAACAGTTTGTACTTGCAGTAAAAATACTTCTACCTGACAAGTGTAGCCGGACTTTTGATACTCGTAAGTACCCAGCAAATCCGGGAATACTTTACCCAACAAACCTGCTTCTTCCCAAGCTTCCTTGGCGGCGGAATCTTGGGGAGTCATGTCAGGTTCAATTAATCCTTTGGGAATCACCCAGCGCTTGCTAGCCGAAGAAGTAATCAGCATTACTTCAATTTCTCCGTCTTGAATGCGATAGGGAATTACCCCCGATTGATCAACCAGTAAAGCGATTTTTATACTCATGATTTCTGCAATATTTCTGGCTGCAAAAGCTGCTGTAACCTCATGAACTGTTTACAACTAAAAAATAAAAACAGCATCCTAATTTTAGATACTTCCCAAGTTGAGACAGCAATCAAGTGGATAATAAAGATATTTGGCTTTTCCTGTCTGTCGAAAATAGGAAATTTCCATGCACTCCTACTGAACAATAATATTATTATAATAACCGCGCGCAATCCTCTACCGACAAGCAGATAAAAGCCGATCGCCAAAATCAGCCTCTATCTGCGCCGGTATGCGGTTTTAGGCCTAATCTTTCTTCCCCTTAGCCTCCAGATTTTCCATCCGACTCTTCAAATCTTGATTATCCTTTTTCACCTGATCTAATTCCTCCCGCAACTGCTTTACCGCTGCATCAGAACCAGCATTTTTCTGCACTCTTTGCACAGCTTCATCAGCCATGCGGCGGACGCGGCCGTCGGGAGTTTGGTCAGCTAAAGAACGCAAAATGCGAATTGCTTTGCGAGTTTGCATTTGTCCTAATCCCGCTACGACACATACTTGAGTCAAGAAAAACGTCTCTTTAGATAATTCTGCCAATCGCTGCAAAATCCGTTCTAAATTGACCTTGGTTTGACCAGTCGAAATTGTGCCCAACGATCGAATTGCCGCCAAGCGCAAAGCTTGCGGAGTACCAACGGCTGTGTATTTCAAAATTAGATTCAGCGCATCTTCAGAAGTTTTCATCTGTGCCAAACCGGAAATAGCACCCGATCGCACAACCTCATTCCAGCCCTGACGCTCTTTCAAAACCAATTTTAACTCTTTTAGTACCTGTTCGTCCGTCGGTTTTTCGTCGGGATTCGCCCCTGCAATCGAGCCCATAGCACTAGCTGCGGCCGCTTCTACATAATAGCTGTCGTCGCCTTTTTCGACGATCGATCTCAGCGCTTTATAAGTTTCGTGAGTTGGGATTTTACCCAGCGCATTTACCACAGCGCGACGAACACGAGC
>Ga0163146_10000283_pt1 | contig 71080 bp, 81 predicted proteins | sample OliLakLV19MP7G1_FD_148648 | JGI IMG/M metagenome (GOLD analysis project Ga0163146, IMG submission 148648) | Freshwater microbial mat bacterial communities from Lake Vanda, McMurdo Dry Valleys, Antarctica - Oligotrophic Lake LV.19.MP7.G1 | ecosystem: Environmental > Aquatic > Freshwater > Lake >... | reverse complement strand
GTCAGGTTGCTGGTGTTGCAACCCAACCCTACCGGCGATTCCCCGATGACGCCTCAGAGGCATTCGCCCCCTTCAGCTCGTACACCACGCCTCGGGGCACGACCTCATAGCCTGACGATGGTTTCCGCCTGCGGCGATTTCAAGCCGAGGCCAGCCCGTAATAAGACCATCAAAGACAAAGCCGCAGGAAGGGAACAAGAACGAATCAGTCGCGCAGCAAAGCACTTGATTCGTTCTTGCCACGTTCACCGCTATACCTGGTGGTTAACACTTAAGTAACACACAAGATTGCACGTTTGCCTACCAGTGAAACTCAAAACAGCCTGACGCACTGCCAAGCGCTGACACCGCTCCAGCGTCGCTAACGACGCCTTCAGGCAAGAACACAAAGACGGAACCACTAACAGCGCTGGTATCTGCCATCTCGCTCAGCGACAGCCCTTTGCTACCTATCTTCAGGCCCGCGAGACCCTTTTTTCCGACGATCGAGAGTTTGATCTTGTACGGGCCCACCTGGATCGTCTGTTCGCTCGCTTCTGACAATGTCGAGAGATCGATTGGTTGGGTCTTCTCTAGGAAGACGTTGAAGGAAGTGCCGGGACTCCAGCACTGAACCTTTTGAAGTGTGAATTGCATGACGACACCTCCCCATTTACGGGCGGCAATCGCCGCCCTGTGAGTTACTACAAGGGGAGATATGCAACTGCAAGTTGTATCAGCGCAGCCGCGTACCATTCACGGTCAGCCGCCGGGCTTCCAGGCGGACAGTGCCGACGCCGTCAGTAGGCATTTCGATCGTGACCGGGGCCCAGAGGCCGCTTTCTGTGCGACCGAAGACGAAGTTCAGCGTCGATGCTTCTTGCGGATCGCCAAAGCCAGCGATCGGGCGGAATTGCACCCGGCAGCGCACGCCCGGTCCGCGATAGGCAGGGCTGTTCACAGTCACAGCGCCGTTCGGGGTCATCACAAAATCGAAGCGCGAGCGGCCGTCCATGTAGATGTTGAGCGTGCGTGCGCATGGGTCGCCGGTGGCGGTGACCATGGCGGCGATGGCTGTGATCTGGTCGATGGCGCCCCGGCGCTGAGCGGCGGTGGCGGGCGGATCGCCCATGCCCATGCCAGCCGGCACCGAGACGGTGGTGACGTCGTTGGCGCCAAACGTGGCGCGTACAATCCGGCCATTGGGCCTGTCATCGCGGCGGCGGCCGCCTTGGTGCTGATACTGGGCGGGGCGCAGCGCGCCATCGGCGCCCACGGCGCCGCGTACTGAGTACGTATAGTCCTGGCTGCGGTTGAGCGCGGCGCCGACCCAGCCCTTCATCTCGCGCTCGGCGGTGGCGGTATAGGTCGCCCCGGTGCGGCGGAAGCTATAGGTGAAATCGCCGGCCTCGACGCCGCGGGCGTGGACCGAGTAAACAGCGTCGAAACTGACATCCTGGGCGGCGGCCGGCCCGGCCAAGCCAAGGCCCAGCGCCAGCGCGGCGACAGCTGCAAACCTCTTGATCATCCACCTGTCCTTCTGCTGGGCGAGGTAGATAGCGGAACGGGCGTGACCCTGACATGAACCAAATGGGGCTTCTTCGAGGATTCCGCGCCGCAATGATCCCTGCCCGCCTCGGGCGGTGTTGACCCCTGGGTCCCCTTCGCGTAAGCGTCCGCGCTTCAATTTTCCTCCTTAGAGAGCGCGTCCCATGTCCCGCCGCTGCGAGCTGTCAGGCGTCAATCGCCAAATCGGCCACAAGGTCAGCCACTCGAACATCAAGACCAAGCGGGAGTTCAAGCCGAACCTCGTGGACGTCACTTTGGCCAGCGACGCGCTCGGCCGCGCGTTCAAGCTGCGCATCACCGCGGCGGCGCTCCGTTCGGTCGACCATCGCGGCGGCCTCGACCAGTATCTGCTGAAGGCGAGCGAAGACACGCTCTCTGAACGCGCCGCCAAAATCCGTCGCGATCTGAAGAAGAAGCTGGCGGAAGCCGCAGCCGCTTAGGTGGCTGAACCGGGCGGCCTCCGGATCGGCACTTTCGCCGGCGCGCCCGTTGTCATTGAGCCAACATTCCTATTGTTAGCCGCTTATGTTGTCGGCTCTGCCTTTTTGCGCGCTGGCGTTGGCGCTTTGCCGGAGGCGCTGATCTTCGTCGGCATCCTGTTCGCCGCAGTGTTGATCCACGAGTTCGGACACGCCGGCATGGCCGCAGCGCTCAACGTGCCGAGCAAACGCATCGTGCTCACCTTCTTCGGCGGCTACGTGCAATTCGCCCGGCAACCTAAGGAAGGTTGGCACGAGATCGCCGTGTCGGCCGCTGGCCCAGGCGCGAACCTAGCGACGTGGGCCGTAGTTGCATCGCTATTGCCGCTGCTCGCGCCGACTATGGCGGCCGATGGCGCAAACGTCACTATTTTGAACGCGCTGAGCACATTCGGCTTCGTCAGCCTCTTGCTCGGCCTCTTCAATTTGCTGCCGGGCTTTCCGCTCGACGGCGGCCACATTCTTCGCGCTGGCCTGACTTACATCATGCCGCGCAACAACGCCCGCATCGTCAGTGCCATTTGCGGACTGTTGATTGCCGCCATTCTGGTCGCCATCGCACTGTGGGCGCAGTTCTGGTGGACGGTGTTCATCGCCGGCTTGTTGGGCCTTGCAGCGTGGGCGGAATTGCGCGCGGCGCGCGATTCCGGTCAGCGCGGCGGCGACGAGATGTCGAACGCGTAAAGCAGCGTGCGCTGGCGCGCGCTGAAATTGTCATCCGACAAAATATAGAGGCGCACGTCGCCATTCGGCAGAAGCTGCGCCGTGACGCCCTCGAAATTATCGACCATTAGCGGCGGAGATAGCACCGCCAGCTCGCGCACGTCGGCTAAGGTCTCGCCGCCCGCGGTGAGACTCGCTTCTGGAAACACAGTGATCCGCGCCTGCGCGCCGATCACTGGCGCATAAAAGCGCTCCAGCGCCACGAAGCCGCCGGTCGGCATGCGGTCGAGCGACGTCAGCGAGAAGCCTTCAGCCAACGGATAGCGGATGCGCAACGGCACGGGCGCTTGCGCGTCGAGTGGCGCAATCCAAAGCGGCGTAGCGCCGCCGCCGCCCTCCGCACCCACCAGCAACGCGCCATCGCTGGTGGCGGTGAGAGCTTCAAGCCCGACATTGCTCGGCAAACGCGCAACGCCATCCAAACGCGGCCCTAGACGCGCGGCGCCGAATGGGCCGTCGCGATTGAAGTCGTAGATGCGGATCGTCTGCGTCTGCTCGAAGCTGACGGCAAAGCGACCGTCCGGCAGCTGCGCCAAATCTTCGGAATCACCGGTCGCTTTGCTCGGAAACAATCGGCCGTCTTCATCGCGCATGAACGCGGTGCGCACATCGCTGACGCCAATCAGCGCGCCTGCTTCATCGAGCAGCAATTGCGCTTCGAACCAATCGCCATTGTCGCTGATCGCGAGGATGCGGTTGTCGTCCAGCACTTCGATGCCGGAGAGCCCGCCGAATACGGGATCGTCGGAAGAGATCTCGATGCCGCCGCGAAACCGCAGCGCGCCGACGCTTTCAACGCCGAGCGTCACCGGCGCTACCTCCACCGCAACCGCGCGCCACTGCTCCGGCCCATCCGCAACAGTGGGTGAGCAGGCCGCGAGAGCGAGCGCGTAGAGCGCGATGAAGGCCCTCCCCACTTGGAGGCGCTTTAACTTGTAAGGGCTGCGCATCACGCCTGCACTTGCGCGCGTTTGCGGCTTTCGCGTGGGCTGCGGGGCGGCGGCATGTCTTGCGTCGTGGGTTCGTCGAACAATTCAGCCAGCTTTTCGGTCATCGCGCCGCCGAGCTGTTCGGCGTCGGTGATGGTGACGGCGCGCTTGTAGTAGCGGGTGACGTCGTGGCCGATGCCGATGGCGATCAGCTCCACGGGCGAGCGGTTCTCGATCCAGTTGATCACGCTGCGCAGATGGCGCTCGAGATAATTGCCCGGATTGGCCGACAGCGTCGAATCGTCCACCGGCGCGCCGTCGGAGATCACCATCAGAATCTGACGCTGCTCAGGGCGACCGAGCAGGCGGTCATGCGCCCACATCAGCGCTTCGCCGTCGATGTTTTCCTTCAGCAGCCCTTCGCGCATCATCAAACCGAGATTGCGGCGCGAACGCCGCCACGGCGCATCCGCCGATTTATAGATCACATGGCGAAGATCGTTGAGCCGCCCCGGCTGCGGCGGCCGCCCGGCCTCCAACCATTTTTGCTTCGCCTCGCCGCCCTTCCAAGCGCGCGTGGTGAAGCCCAAAATCTCCACCTTCACACCGCAGCGTTCCAACGTCCGCGCCAGGATATCGGCGCACAAAGCCGCCACCATGATCGGGCGCCCGCGCATCGAGCCGGAATTGTCGAGCAGCAGCGTGACCACCGTATCCTTGAACGGCATGTCCTCTTCCTGCTTGAACGACAGCGCCGACATCGGATCGGTGATGATGCGCGTGAGCCGCGCCGTATCGAGAATGCCTTCCTCCAGATCGAAGCTCCAGGCGCGGTTCTGCTTGGCCATCAGCCGCCGCTGCAGCCGGTTGGCGAGCCGACCGACGACGCTTTGAAGCGGCTTCAGCTGCGCATCGAGATACGCGCGCAGCCGCGCCAACTCTTCGGCGTCGCAGAGATCCTCAGCCGCGATCAGCTCGTCATGCGCGTGGGTGAAAACCTTATAGTGCGCGTTTGGATCTTCCGGCTCGTTGCGCGCCTTCGGACGGATAGGCTTTTCGCCTGGATCGTCCTGCTCGGACTCACGCGTATCGTCCGCATCGTCCTCGACTTCGATCGAGACGGTGCGGTCGTTGTCCATCTCGGTGTCGCTGTCGAGCATCTCCATGTCGGCGGCGGCGTCTTCGTCCTGGTCCTGCTGACCATCCGACGAATCTTCCTGCGGCGGCGGCGGATCGTTCTTGGCGCTGGCGTCGGGGTCTTCGTCGTTTTCCTCGGCGCCGAACGCATCGCCGATGCCGAGATCGGTGAGCACGTCGCGCATCAGCTTGGAAAATTCCTGCTGATCGTCCTGCACCGCGCTCAAGCGATCGAGCGCGGTGCCCGCGTCGCGTTCGATATCCTTGCGCCACGAATCCACCAGCGCCTTGGCGTTGGCCGGTGGCGCGAGGCCCGTCAGCCGTTCGCGCACCATCAGCGCCACCGCATCCGCCAAGGGCGCTGCGGCGCGGTCATGCATGCGCGAGGCGCCTTTGCGTTCGAGCGAATCCGTCAGCGAGGCGGTCAGATTGCCGGCGACGCCCTTCATCGCGTTGGCGCCCAGCGCCTGCACGCGCATCTCCTCGACCGCATCGAACACCAGTCGCGCCTCCGCCCCCTGCGGACGCAAGCGCGCATGTTCGCGCGCATCGTGGTGCGCCAGGCGCAGCGCCAGCGCGTCCGCCTGACCGCGAATGCGCTCGGCCTCCGGATCGGAGATCACCCGCGGCGGATGCGGCAGCACGATTTTGCCAGGCGACAGGCGCGGCCCCTCCGCGCCGAACGTCACCTCAAGCTCCTCCTCCCGCCCGGCGAGAGCGCGCGTCGCCTGCGCCAGCGAGCGCTTGAACAGTTCGGAGGGGGTTTCCTTGGCGGACATCGGTTTTCGTCTGATTCCTTGCCTTAGCTAAGCAGGTTAGCTAACTTAGGCGGCATGACTAAAGTGACCATCCACGTGGCCAAAACCAACCTCTCCAAACTCATCGCCAAAGTCGAGGCCGGTGAGGAGGTGGTGATCTGCCGTGGGGACAAGGAAGTGGCTCGGCTGGTGCCGGCGAATGACCAATCCAAGGTGTTGCCGAACAGGGGCTTTGGCAATCTGAAGGGCGTGATCGAATTTCATGACACATTCTTCGATCCACTTCCGGAGGGCATGCTTCTGAAGCCGACCAAGAAACCTCTACCGAAGAAGTGAGGCTGTTGCTCGACACACACGCCTACATTTGGTGGGCGCTGGGAGACGCCAAGCGCGTCTCGATGCGCGCACGGAAGGCCGTAGAGGCCCGCGCGGCCACAATCTATGTCAGCGCCGTGTCGATCTACGAGATGACTTACAAGTACCGGACCGGCGACCTTCCAAAAGTCGGGCCACTCATCATGCGCCTCGACGAAGATATGGCCGAGCGCGGGTTCTTGCCGTTGTCCGTCTCAATCGAACACGGACGCCGCGCCGGTGAACTGGCGGATGAACACGGCGACCCCTTCGACCGCCTGCTCGCCGCGCAAGCCATCGTGGAAGACATGGCCATTGTCAGCAATGACGAGAAGCTGAGCGCGCTGGGGGCGAAGCGGGTTTGGTGACGACCGAATTCTTACTTCCCGGAGCTGATCGCTCTCTCGCAACCATCCGCCCGACTGCCGCAAACAATCCGGCTGCCTAACAGGCGACGCCACGCCTGCTCACGCGACCGGCGGCAAATGTGTAGTTGCACAACCCCAGGCTTTAGTGGTGAGATAGTTGGGCGCGGTAATGGGGGCCATCATGTTGCAGGGTGAATTCCGTAATCAGGTTTACAACGCAGCGCATTCGGCCGGCGACGCTGAACTTATGCTGGCCCAAACAGGCCGATTCGCGAACTTTCTTGAAAAAGCTGCGGATGTTTTTTCAAAGCACAATGTTGCAGATTTCGCCGGAGTATTTCTGATCCACAGGCATAACCACGTCGCCGATGGTCAGGCTATGATTGAAACGGATGCGATCTTAGACGGGGCAGACGCTCTGGTCACCCGGCCCCGCGACGCGAAAGAAACCGCAGTAAGCGTGCCGACGCGTTGGATTGTCGGTGATGGCTGCTTTGAGCCATTTGAGTACTCGGACAATTTGCGGATGCGGCCGCAACTTTCGCGACTAGACAACACACCGGAATTTCTTCGCGACGTTCGGGCGCTGTTGAACCGCTTCGAACTCACCGATCTTGTGGGTTTGTGCCTGTTCGATCGAGGGCTGTACGAAAAAGGGCCCGCGGGTCATATCCTCGTTGAGACGACGGATGAAGAAACCTCATCCAATATCGTCCGCTGGATGTCTGGCGACCTCGACCAAAGCAAGCTGATAAAAACCGTTTGGCACTTTGCTCCCAGCAAGGGCGAAGGTGGTGGCTGCGTTCCACAATGCAATGAAGTTTGCTATTTTTCCTCCCCCGACGACCAGCACAAATCATTTCATAAATCCAAGCACTTCAACATCGCCTAACGCGGCGCAAACGATCGTGGAAGACATGGCTATTGTCAGCAATGACGCGAAGCTGAGCGCGCTGGGGGCGAAGCGGGTTTGGTGAGGAGAGCGGCGACGTCTGCTGCGTGATTGGCGCCCTCGTCGCCATTCGCGTGAGGCGCTCCTCGGCGGAGCCTAGGACTTAAACCCAATCCCGTTTGCCGCGATCCCAAACACCTCATCCTCGCTCCGGAACGGCCCCTTCAACTCGACGCGATCAGCGTCAAAGTTCTTGCGAACCCACGCGAGACCCTCGATCAGCGCAGTTTGAACATCCGCATCTTCCGGAATGGTAAGACTACCTTTCCATGCGTCGGCCAAATAGTACGTTGCAATCTTGAACTTACCCCCGAACCAACGATGAGCGAGATCCTTTACGTAAACGCTCGCCTCGGTCTCAGGAAAATCCCAGTGCGGGCTATGATCGTGCCAGACGCGAGTGGCAAAGGTAAGCTCTTCGTCGGCGCTGTAGACAGAGGCGGGCTCACTCAGCTCTCCATCACGCACCAGCGTGACGTCCAGCAGCAGATAGCCCGGTTCCCAGGTGCTCCACGCGAAGCGCGCATTAGGGAGACGCCAGTCCTTGAACTGACTATAGAAGTCACGAGACCAATCATCGACGAGCGCAAGATTTGCGCTATCAGCGATCTTCCCTTCCTCGCTCACGCCACCTTCACCCGCGTCGCCGCCTCCGGCAGGTCCGCGCCGAACGCGCGCTGGTAGAATTCCGCGACCGTCGGGCGCTCCAGTTCATCGCACTTGTTCAAAAACGTCAGCCGGAACGCCAACCCCACATCGCCAAAAATCTCGGCGTTTTGCGCCCAGGTGATCACGGTACGCGGGCTCATGACGGTGGAGATATCGCCGTTCATGAAGGCGTTGCGCGTCATGTCGGCGACGCGGACCATCGCCATGATCGTGCGCTTGCCTTCGGGATTGTTGTAGCTCGTCGCCTTCGCCACCACGATTTCCGCTTCGGCGTCGTGATCGAGATAATTCAGCGTCGTCACGATCGACCAGCGGTCCATCTGACCTTGGTTGATCTGCTGGGTGCCGTGATAGAGCCCGGTCGTGTCGCCGAGGCCAATCGTGTTCGTGGTCGAGAACAGACGGAAAAACGGATTGGCGGCGATGACGCGGTTCTGATCCAGCAACGTGAGTTTGCCGCTCGCTTCCAGCACGCGCTGAATAACGAACATCACGTCGGGCCGCCCCGCATCGTATTCATCGAAGCAGATCGCCACCGGCCGCTGTAGCGCCCATGGCAGCATGCCTTCCCGAAACTCGGTAACCTGCTTGCCGTCCTTCAGCACGATCGCGTCCTTGCCGACGAGATCGATGCGCGAAACGTGGCTATCCAGATTGATCCGCACCAGCGGCCAGTTCAGCCGCGCCGCGACTTGCTCGACGTGCGTGGATTTGCCGGTGCCGTGATAGCCCTGCACCATGACACGGCGGTTAAACGCAAAGCCGGCGAGAATGGCGAGCGTCGTCTGCGGATCGAAGCGATACGCCTCGTCCGTCTCAGGCACGTATTCCGTCTTCTTCGAGAAGGCGGGGATTTTCATGTCGCTCTCGACGCCGAACTCCCGGGCGGAGACCTGCTTATCGGGCTTGGCGGAAAGGAGATCGTCGGCAGCGGTCATTGCGTCTCGGCTTTTTGGCTTCATGTCGCGTCAGCTTACCGCGCCGCAGCATCGGGAGAAAAGCGGCGAATTGACGGGCTAGTTAAACCAGGCCCGCGCCCTTCAGCACCTGGTAGGCTTTCAGAACGCGCTGGAGGTTCTCTTCGGCGCCGCGGTCGCCGCCATTGGAGTCCGGGTGCCAGCGTTTGACCAATTCCGCATAGCGGGTGCGGATTTCGGTCGCGTTGGCGTGTTCCTCAAGCTGCATGACCTCCAGCGCCATCGCCTGGAGGCGGCTCAGCCGGCGGCGCGGCTTGGGCGCGGCGGCTTCGCCGGCGCCGCCAAAGACAGCAAAAGGGTCGTTGGCTTGGTCGGCGCGGATGCCGCGCAGGCCAGCGGCGTGCTTGTCCAGGCGGCCGCTACGGAAGGTCCAGGTCGGGCGGTGGCCCACCTCCTCGCGCTTGCGATAGGCGGCCAGTTCGTCGTCGGTCATGCCGGAGAAATAGTTCCAGCGCCGGTTATAATCGGTCACATGCTCGACGCAGAAATTCCAGTACTCCCCCGCCCTATCGCGGCTCTTGGGGGCCTTGTGCGAGCCCTCGCGCTTGCAGCCGACGAAGTCACAAGCCGTCTCGACCGCAGCCTCGGCAGGCGCGGCGCGGGTCTTCGCCGCGCCAGATTTCTTGACGCGGATATCGACAAACTTCGGCTTGTATTCGAAAGCATTCGACATGGGACGACGAGTATGGGCGCCAGAGGTTAAGCGGACAAGGAATTGACAGACAACAAAACGCATCTTTCGCGCGCCGCACGCATCGAAAAGCTGCTGAAAGCGCTCCTGACGGCACACGAATTCGTGCTTGAGGATGAATCCGCGCGCCACGCCGGCCATGGCGGCGCGCGCCCGGGCGGCGAAACCCACTACCGCCTGCGCATCGTCTCCGAGGCGTTCGAGGGATTATCGCGCGTGGCGCGTCAACGCTTGGTTTACGAAGCGCTTCGTGAAGAATTCGACACAGGCTTGCACGCCCTGTCGCTGGACCTCAAAACCAGAGCCGAGGCGGCGGCCTCATAAAGACGCTTTCGCGGGTGGGGAGCGGATGCTGCGGCGGGTTCTGGCTTGGGCGATGGCGGCGCTAATTGGCGTCGGCATTGGCGCGGCCTCAGCTTGGGCGGCGCTCGAGTTCGGCAGCGCGGGCTTTACACAATCCTACGGCCAGTGGACTCATAGCCGCGCCGCCGGTTCATCCGCCGCCGATCCTTACACCCGCGCCATCATCGCCCGCGACGGCCTGCTCGCTCTGCGCGCCAGCGAGGCGCTCTATTTCAATTTGGCCGAAGACGAAAACGGCCGCCGGCTCGACGAAAGCTGCATCTATGAGTTGCGCGGATCGCCTTTGGCGGCGCGCTGGTGGTCGGTGACGCTTTACGCCGAAGACAATTTTCTCGCTGAGAACAGCGATCACGCCGCGTCCGTTGACGCATCGCGCATCGATCCGACATCGGTGTGGAGCACGCGCGTATCGCCTGTGCGGGGCGACGCGCCGCACTGGCTGTCGTCGCGCTCGGCCGGGCGCGGCTTTTCGCTGACCCTGCGCATCTACAACCCGCAGCGCGAATTTCGCCCGAGCGCCGAGAGCTTGCCGACCCTGACCACGATTTCCTGCACGGGAAGGTCGTGATGCCGGGGATCGGCAAATACGTCTGGGCGGCGATCGCCATCGCGGTGATCACGCATCTTGCGCTCATTCACGCCGCGCCGCGTCTACTGATGGGCGTCGCCATCGAACGGCTCAGCGCCGGGGGCTTCAACGCCTGGACCATTGCTGATCGCGTCACGTCGGCGTCGCGCCAAATCGTGCGCCCATCGCCTGATTTCTCGTATGCAGCCTGCGCATTCGATTTGAGCGATGGGCCGGTGATCATCGCAGCTGCGCCTTGGCGTCAGTATTGGTCGCTCTCGCTCTACAGCGCCAACAGCGACAATTTCTTCGTCATCGATGACCGCGAAGCCCATTACGGCGCCGAGATCACCTTAGTGCGGGCCGGCAAACCGCATCCGGAAGGTGCGTCTATGGTGGTCGAAAGCCCAAGCGCTCGCGGGGTCGCCCTTATTCGCCGGCTCGCGCCATCGACTGAATCCTATAACGCCGCCGCCGAAGTGGCGCGCGAGGACGTCTGCGAAAGCGTGTCGCGCCTCGTCGGCTAAGACAGCGACAACCGAAACGCCGCCAACCGCGCGAACATCAGCGTCACCGCTTTGCGCCGTGCGCCGGCTAGCGGACGCACCGGACTGTCGCGCAGAATGGCGCCGTTGAAACCATCGGCAACGATGAGGCCGACATCTTCCGGGATCAGCTCACGCGGGAAATCTTCGGTGACAGCGAAGAAGAAGCGGTCACAATATTCGATGTAGTCCGGCCACTTGGTGTCGATGGCGAAGTCCGCGAGGCAGGACTTCGTCTCAACGATCCAGACCTGCCCCTGCCCGGTGATCGCCATGATGTCGGCGCGGCGCCCGTTCGCCAGCGGCACTTCCAACAAGGGCGCCAGCCCATGCTCACTCAGCATGCGCGACACCCCGCGCGCCAACAGCGCGGTAATCTCGGGTCGAGAGTGAACTTCGTCCGCCACGGCGCATTTTCGCAGCTAAATGAAGGAAAGCAACGCGATCGGCGCTGATCGGGGGAGCGCCAGGAACTACCCGCGCGCGCGCCGCGTTCGAGATCGTCTCATAAGAGGATCAAATTATGCGCACGCAATTCTTCGTAGCGGCCGCGGCGGCGGCGCTCCTGGCAGGGTGCGGCATCGGCGCGCCGACTTATCCCACCTTCGCTGAAACCGCCTATCGCATCGAAGGCACGTCCACCTCGCCGAATGGCGGCCCCGCGACGACGACCGTAATCTATCGCGACGGCGCCAAAATGCGGGTGGAAGCGTCGCTGCCGAACTACGGCCAAGCCGCGATCGTGTTCGATGAATCCACCAATGCCGCGTACGTGTTGAATCCAACCGCCCAAGCTGCGGTCACGCAGCCGGCGCCCGTCGCGCCCACGACGACCCCGCCGACGACCACCGCGCCAACGACACCGCCAACCACAGGACAGCCGCAAGCGACCACCGCGCCGGCGCTCCCGGCAGCGCCGCAAGTGCTCGGCGTCGCCGTGCGCCTCGAAGACGCAAGCGCGCCGCAGCCGCTCGAAACGGCGTGGGCCGCACTCGGCGCCGACAACGCGCGCAGCACCGGCAAATGCGAAGTCGCCGGCGAATCCGGCAACGAATGGATGCCGCGCAACGCCCCGGCGCCCGGCGTTGATCGCACCGCCTGCATTACCAGCGACGGCATCGTCCTGCGCGTGCGCGAGAATGAGCGCGTATTGTGGGAAGCCACCTCAGTTCAACGTGGCACGCAGGACGCCGCATTGTTTGGCGTGCCGCCCGGCTATCAGCTGATCGATCCGCAAGCCGTCGCCGACCAAGTCGGTGAAAACCTCGAACAGCTCGACAGCGTCACCGGCGCTGCGCCGCCCACAACGACAACGCCGCAACCCGCGCCCGCCCCGCGCGGCTAAGGTCAGAAACAAAAGACCCCGCCGAGCGATCGGCGGGGTCTTCGTTTCTGCGTCGTGACTCAATCTACGGTTCGCCCATCAATCGCACTCGGTCCTGCGCCCAATGGAGTACGCGCAGGACGATCATCTGCTCGCCGTCGAAGTCGTAGTAAATGATATACGGGTGCTGGATCACAAACCGGCAGGTCGGGCGATACTCAGGCCGAGGCGCCCCAGCAAAGGGCATCTCGCGCGCGCCGGCGACAGCTTCGCGTAACCGCAGCAACATCCGCGCCGCCGCTGCATCGCTAACCCGAGCTTTGAAGTACCCACGTATCGAAGCCAAATCCGCTAGCGCATCCGCGCTGTAGCGTAACCGTTTCGCCCTCAACGGCCCGCCGCGAGATCGTCGGCAATCCAGCGGTCGAGTTCCAGGTCGACAGCGCCTTCCTCGAGAAGCTCGCCGCGCGCCACCGAAGCATAGGCCTGCTCCACCAAATGCCGATGCCCGTCAGACAAGAGCTGATGCTCACGCAACGCCCGCTCGACTAGACTCTCGGCGCTCTCCGCCCGGCCCGAGTCGACCTGCTCACGCACCCAGGTTTCCAAGTCCTTCGGAAGATCAATCCGCGTCATTCAGCCACCATAGCACTGATCGCCATGCACAGCAAAACGCCCCGCTCATGCGAACGGGGCGTGCTTTAGCTTCTGCGTTGAAGATCGCTTATTCCGCAGCAACCGCCGCAGCTTTCACTTCGTTGAGCGCCGAAGTGTTGATGCCGAAGTTGATCGTCTTCAGATATTGGATGCCTTCATCGGCAATCGCATCGCCGACCATCTCCTCGCCTTCAGCCTTGAACTCATCGAAGTTCACGTAGGTGGCGTAGAAAGCCTTCGTGCGGTCGGTGATGATGCCGGCGTTCCACAGCGTCTTCACCAGCACGCGGAAGATGTTGGTGCCTTCCTTCATGTGCTCGCGGCGCATGTCGTCAGTCACGGCTTCCTGGAAGCTCGCCATCACCTTTTCCGGATCCATGCCGAACTGCACGTAGATCGCCGTCATCTGGTGCGGCGCGACCAGGTTGAACAGCAGCGTCTGGAAGCAATGCGCGGCCCAGTTCTCGACGATCTCGTGCTCTTCAGGCGAGAGCTTCGGAATGGTGCGGTCGGCCCAGATTTTTCCGAACTTGTGGTGGAAAGCCTCGTCGGTCATGACCAGCTGCGTCAGCTTCTTCGCCAACGGATCTTCCCACTCTTTGAAGATCGTCGCGAACGCGCCCATGGCGAGACCTTCGACCAGCATCTGCATGCCGATGATCTTTTTGTAGACTTCCGGCGCGTGCACGATCTCTTGCAGCAAGCCGGCGAGCACCGTGCCGGCCGGCAGCGGCGTGCCCCAGCGCGCGATGATGTATTTGGCGAACGCCGTGACGTGACGGCCTTCTTCGCGCGTTTGATTGGCGGCGTATTCTTGCGCGCCCGGATCGCGGAGCACGTGGCAGAGCGAGGCGGAGAGGTTCAAAGCGCCCTGCTCACCGTGCAGAATCGAGCTCATCACCCAGCGGCCGACTTGGCTCTTGAAGCGAATGCGCTCGGCCGGCTTGTCGGCGAAGAAGGTTTCGACGTACTCGGTCTGCAGCGCCGGGATCATGTAATCCGGGATAAAGTCCGTCGTGTCCGGATCGAAGTCGTCCTGGAAGTCGATGTATTTCTTGTCGAGCGGATCCCAGAAGTGATCGTGCGTGGCGGAGATGATCTTATCGAACGCGCTCGAGCGGTTCAGGTGGCGATCGATCTCTAGCATCTGGCTGAAATCGGTCGGCGGAACGGCGTCGTAGACTTCGTCCTTGGTGATTTGGCGGATTGGAGCGGCGGAGTCGGCCATCGCGTCGTCTCTCCCGGTATGCGGCCGGGCGAGCCCCGGCCATCGTTCTGGATGTTGGACAATACCCCAATCTGGCAATGCGGGCAAGAAAAATGACGCAGGCGTCAATTTCCTGACGCGTCGCTAACCAGAGGCCGACGTGATAGCCGGCGGGCATGGACCAGCTCGCCCCCTCTCTCGACGATCTCGACGGTATCGCCCGCGATGCCTGGGACACGCTGCCAAAGGAATTTCGTGCCCTAGCTGGCGACGTGCTGATCCGCATCGAGGACTTCGCTGACGAGGCAACGCTGGCCGAAATGGGCATCGAGGATCCGTTCGAGCTGAGCGGGCTCTATGTCGGCGTCGATCTCACGCGCCAATCGATCAGCGATCCGGCGCCGACGCAGACGATGGTCTTCCTCTATCGGCGCTCCATCCTTGAGGAATGGATCGAGCGCGGCGATGTCGGCCTGGCCGAACTCGTCTCACACGTGCTCGTGCACGAGATCGGCCATCATTTCGGCCTTAGCGACGAGCACATAGACAAGCTGCTCGACGAAGCCGACTAAACTAACGCTGCCGCTGCCTACGGCTCTCCGGCACCGCAGTGCGGTTATTCATGCCGAGGCTTTGACGGCAATATTCTTCCGGCGAAGTGAGCTCCGGCCGCATCGGATCGCTTTCATACGCCGATTGCACGCCGATCACGCACTGATCCCAAGCGCGCACGTCTTCGCGGCGCTCAGCGTTCGAACGCGGATCGCCGCCGGGCGGCTGCACTTGTACGTCTCGTTGGCCGGGCACGACGATGGCGTCGTCGTCCACGTCGCTATCTTCATCACTGACATCGCGCGCGGGCGGCGCCGGCTGCGGGGTCGGCGCGGCGCGCGTGGTCGCGCTTGGCGTTGGCGGTGTTGGCGCTGGCGCGGTGAGCGTGGGCGCGGTTGTGCGGGGCGGCGGCGGCGCCTGCAAGCGCGGCGCTGGCGGCGCTGGCTGCGTCGGCGCGGACGCTTGCGGCGGCGGCAGTGTCGCGGGAGGCGGCGGCGTCTGGGCCTGGCGCGTCACTTGCGCAGGCGCGGGCGAACGCTGCGCGTTGCGGCCGGCGGGCTCCAGCCCGGCGCACCCTGCGACCAAGGCAATCGAAGCGGCCATAACCGCGATACGTCCCAACATGCGCCGCTCCTCAAGTCTGGCCTTATATCTAACGTCAAAAGCGCGCGCGCCTAGCCCGCCGCCGCTATGGCCAACATCTCGCGCACCCAGGCCGGGACCGCTTCGCTGGCCTTGCCGTAGCGCGCGGCGTCAAACAGCTCGGCATTGTCGGAAGGCGCCAGATTGATCTCCATCGTCGGAATCCCTGCGCTGCGTGCAGCCGCGACGAAGCCCGCCGCTGGATACACCGACCCGGACGTGCCGATTGACACAAACAAGTCAGCCGCCGCCAGCGCCTCGTAAATCGCATCCATCTCGAGCGGCATCTCGCCAAACCAGACCACGTGCGGGCGCAAACCGCCGGTGCGGCCACAGGCGGCGCAGCCCATGGTCAGCGTCAGATCGCCATCGGCCAAGGTTACATCGCCGCAATCGTGGCAGCGCGCTTTGCGCAATTCGCCGTGCATATGGACGACGCGTTGCGAGCCGCCCTGCTCGTGCAGATCGTCGATATTCTGCGTACACAGCGTGATCGCGCCGCCATGGGCGGCCCATGCGCGCTCAAGTTCCGCCAGAGCGAAGTGCGCCGGATTCGGCTTCACGCCGTGCAAGTTCCCGCGCCTTTGATTGTAAAAATCGAGCACCAGAGCGGGGTTGCGTTCATAACCGCCGATCGAGGCGACGTCTTCGATGTCGTACTTCTTCCAAAGGCCATCGGCGTCACGAAACGTCGAAAGCCCAGATTCCGCGGAAATTCCAGCACCTGTCAGAATGAAAATAGTGCGCGCGTGCATCCTCGCCTCCCCGTTTGGATGAGCAGAGCTAGTTTTCGCCGGAACCAAGACAAGCCTTGCTTTATTAACCGTGTTGGGCTTTGCGGTACCCTGGGGGCTACAGAATGAAAGGGCGCAAGAATGCGCATTACGACAATTCTCGCAGCCGCCGCGCTGACCCTTCTCACGGGCGCCTGCGCAAATCGCACCGGAGATATGACCATCTCTCAATGGTGCGCGGCCGATACCGGCCGGGCTGACACCGACATCTGCAAACAAAACGCCGACACCGAGGAAGTACGCGTCAGCCTCGGCCAACGCATCGGTGAAGTGTTTGGCATCGCCAATCGCGCGCAAGCCACAGCCGACCAAGCGATGACTCGCAACGTCGTCTGCGTCACGCGCACGATGAACCGCACGCGCGCGGGCACGTGCGATCCGGGCTACACCCTCACCGGCTGCACGCAAACGCGCTACACGCGCAATGCTGGCGGCATGGCCATTCTGCGTTCGGTCAACGACACTGAATGTCGCTTCAACAGCCAAGTTCTGGAAGTTCAGGTCCGCTGTTGCGCGATGGGTCCGAACCCGCCGCCGGCCACGATGATCAGCGACACCGCGCCGCCCGAGCCGCAAACGCCGCAACCGCAGCCGGTTTCGTAAGCTTTAGCCGCGCAATGGATATTCCGCTTCGAGCCGATAAAGGCTCGGAGCGGATTTCCGCACCCAGCTCGCATAAAGCCCGATGCTCGCAACGCGAAACGGCGGCGCTTCGAATAAGCCCAGCCGCGACTCGAACGCATGCACGCCGTCAAGCGGCGCGTTGCTGAGATAAGCCAACGTCACGTGCGGCTTGAACTTATGCGGTTCGGGCTTCAGCCCCACGCGCCGCGCGGCGCGCTCGCAATCGGCCGCGAGCTTAGTCAGCGCCGCATTCTCCGCCGCACCGACCCACAGAGCATGCGGATCAGCGCCGCCGAACGCGCCGGCGCCTTTCAGGTGCACCTCGAACGGCGCTGACACATCGGCAATGCCCGCCAGCTCAACATCGATTTCGTCAGCGACCGGCTCGACCACATCACCGAAGAACCGCAGCGTCAGATGCAAATTCTCACGCGGCCGCCACTTTGCGCCGCCCACGCCCTTCATCAAGGGCATCAGGCGCTCAGCAACGAAGTCCGGAATGGCGATGGCGGCGAATAAGCGAAGGGACATGCTCGCAACTTAGCCCGTCACGCGCGCACGCGAAATGCGTTGCCATTTTGTTCGAGATTACATCACCATATGCTGAAGCGTCACCGGACGCCGGCCCGACATGAATGGTCCGCGTCCTCGCAGCACCATTGCTGCACGCGGTGTTTTTCATCGGACGGGAAGACAATCAACGCGCGCCGTAGCCCAGGTGTTGTCTGCTGCATGAGCAATGCTAGCGGGAACCGGCGGAGGGCGCCGATGTCTTCCGACACGCAAAAGATTGATCCAATGCGTCCTAGCGTCAAGCTAGGAACATCAATTGTGATCGCATTGAAATAAACGCGTGTACGCGCGCTATTCCGGCGCGCGCGTCACTGTCGCGATGTATGCGGCGACAGCGCGCGCATCGTCTTCGTTCAAACGATAGGGCGGCATCGGCGGACGCGCATGCGTACCATCGGGTCGCAGACCAGTTTGTGTGAAGGCGATGAACTGCTCTTCCGTGTAGTTGGCAGGAAGACCGGCGAGCGGCGGCGCATAGGTCGCCATAGTCGGCGGTCCGCCAATGTCGGCGCCCTGCAATTCGCGGGATTCATCGAGCGCCCCGTTCTCGAGCCGCGGCGTATGGCAATCGCCGCACAACACGACGCCGTTCACCAGATAATCGCCGCGCTCGATCAGCGCCATCTCGGTCAATTCCGGCGATTCTTGTGGCGCACATGCGCCGAGCACAGCCAGCGCCGCAGCACTGAACAGAAATCTCAACATAACCCTCTCCCCGTCCGCAGACGTCCGCATCACTATCTCCGCCATCGTATGCGTCAATAGGATGCAGGCCGCGCGGGGTTTGGATGCTGCGGGCGCGAAATCTTAAAGCGCGTCGATCGGCAGCTTCAGATAGCGGACGCCATTGGCCTCCGGCGGCGGCAACTGACCGGCTTGGATATTCACCTGGATCGACGGCAGGATCAGCACCGGCATAGCCAGCGTCTTGTCGCGCGCCTCGCGCATGGCGACGAACGCATCCTCGGTGACGCCGTTGGCCAAATGGACGTTCTTGGCTCGCTCTTCGCCAATGGTGGTCTCCCAAGCGTAATCGTCGCGTCCCGGCGCCTTGTAATCGTGGCACAGGAAGACACGCGTCGTCTCCGGCAGCGCCAAGAGCTTCTGGATCGAGCGATAGAGCGTGCGCGCATCGCCGCCAGGAAAGTCGGCCCGCGCCGTGCCGTAGTCCGGCATGAACAGGGTGTCGCCGACGAAGATGGCGTCGCCGATACGATAGGTGACACAGGCCGGCGTGTGGCCGGGCGTGTGCAACACCTCGATGTCGAGCTCGCCAAGCTTTAGCGTCTCGCCATCGCTGACCAATCTATCAAACGGCCGGCCATCGGCGGTGACGTAGCCGAGATTGAAGACGTCCTTGAACACCTTCTGCACCGCCTTGATGTGCTCGCCGATCACGATCGGCGCGCCCGTGGCTTGCTTCAGAAATGGCGCCGCCGAGAGGTGATCGGCGTGCGCGTGGGTTTCGAGCAGCCAGTCGACGCTGACGCCCTCTTGCGCGGCGGCATCAAGAATGGCCTGCACCGAGTGCGTGCCGGTGCGGCCGGACTTGGAATCGAAATCGAGCGCGCTATCGATGATCGCGCCGCTCTTGGTGGCGCCATCCCAGACGAGATAGCTCACGGTGAAGGTGGGCTCGTGGAAGAAGGCGCGGACTTGGGGGGCTGTCATGGGGAAACTCCTATGGCCAGTATATTAGTATTTGCTAATTTAGATACAACTGTTATATGTGCGACGCGATGACGATGACCGACCTCTCCCCCAGCCAATTCGCCGTCAAAGCCGGCGAGGCGGCGGCGCTTTTGAAAGCGCTGGCGCACGAAGCGCGCCTGATGGTGCTGTGCCAATTGCTCGACGGCGAACATTCCGCCGGCGCGCTGCAAGAAGCCGCCGACCTGTCGCAATCGGCGCTGTCGCAACATTTGGCGCGGCTGCGCGAAGAAGGTCTCGTCACCACCCGCCGCGAGGCGCAAACCATCTATTACCGGCTCGCCGATCCCAACGTCGCGCGCATCCTCGATACGCTCGCCGCCATCTATTGCCCCCCGAAACGGAAACGGAAATGACCCAGCTCAATCCCATCAGCGCGACCGAACTGAAGCGGCGCCTCGATAGCGGCGACGCTGTGCTGATCGACATCCGCGAAAGCGACGAACACGCGCGCGAGCACATTGTCGGCGCGCGCCTCGCCCCGCTCTCGGCGATAGACACCCACGATTTCGACCGCGACCACGCCAAGGCGGCGGTGTTTCACTGCAAGTCCGGCATGCGCACGCAAGCCAACGCGGCGCAGCTGCTCGCCCGCGGCTTCCGCGAAGCCTATTACCTCGAAGGCGGCATCGAAGCCTGGAAGGCCGCCGGCCTCGGCGTCCACGCCAACGCCAAAGCGCCGATGGAGATCATGCGCCAAGTGCAGATCACCGCAGGGCTGCTGATCGTCACCGGCGTGGCGCTCGGCTGGTTCGTGAACCCGGCCTTCTATGCGCTCTCGGCCTTCGTCGGCGCGGGCCTTACCTTCGCCGGCGCCACCGGTTGGTGCGGCATGGCGATGCTGTTGAAAGCGATGCCCTGGAATCAGCCGCGCGTGCCGGCGTGACGATTCCTGACATCCTCGCCATTCTCAGCGGCGCCGCCGTCGGCTTGGTGTTGGCGTTGATCGGCGGCGGCGGCTCGATCCTGGCGACGCCGGCTTTGCTCTACATTGTCGGCGTCGCCAATCCGCACGTCGCCATCGGCACCAGCGCGCTCGCCGTCTCGGTCAACGCCTTCGCCAATTTTCTGAACCACCTGAAACGCGGCAACGTGAAGTGGAAGTGCGCCGTCGTCTTCGGCGGCGCCGGCATGATCGGCGCTGCGATCGGCGCCGCCATCGGCAAGGCGACCGACCCCGCCATCCTGCTGCCGCTCTTCGCCGGGCTGATGATCGTCGTCGGCATCGCCATGCTGCGCCCGCGCAAGCATGAGGGCGACGGCGACGTCGTGCTCAACGCCAACAATGCTCCGAAGCTCATCGCCTACGGCGTCGGCGTCGGCGCGCTCTCGGGCTTCTTCGGCATTGGCGGCGGTTTCCTCATCGTCCCCGGCCTCATCGGCGCCACCGGCATGACCATGATCCAGGCCGTCGGCTCGTCGCTCTTCAGCGTCGGCAGCTTCGGCGCCACCACCGCCGCGAGTTACGCCATTGATGGCCTCATCGACTGGCGCATCGCCGGTCTCTTCATCGGCGGCGGCCTCGTCGGCGGCGCCATCGGCGCAAGCTTTGCCACGCGCCTCTCCAAACAGCGCGGCGCACTGCAGCGCGTGTTCGCCATCGTCGTCTTCGTAGTCGCCGCTTACATGCTCTACCGCTCGCTCCTCGCGCCGTAGCGCTTGCGCGCGCCGCAAACGATGCGATGGTCAGCCCATGATCAGACGCACCGCGCTCACCACCATCGCCGCCGCCGCAGCCCTCCTCGGCGCCAACGCCATCGCTTGCCCGCCGCCGCCGCCCGGCCCGCCGCCGGAAGCCGGCGAGAGCGCCGAGTCGCACGCCGCCCGCGTCGCCGCGTTCCAAGCCGAACAGGAGGCGCAACACGCCGCCTGGCTGCACGCACGCCAACAGCGCGTCTGGGACGACGCCGATTCCGTCTTCGTCGCCCGCATCGAACGCGTGCGCAGCATCGCGCTCGAACATCTGAGCGAAGCGCCGCGCGTGACGCTGCGCCCCGTGCGCACGCTGAAAGGCCAGCGCTATGCCTCCCGCTTTGCGCTGACCTACACCGAGATGACCAGCTGCGGCCCGATCCCCAGCTTCGACGCCATCCAGGGCCAAGTCGGCGACGAGTTCGTCATCTTCGTCCGCGGCGGCCGCCCGCGCCAAGCGACGGTCCAACAAGCCATCGCCGTCGCCAATATCACCGACGACCGCATCCGCGCCGCGCTAGAAGCGGCGGAGTAAGAGCGCGGATCGGCGAGCGACCTCTCCCCATCTCGGGGATTCTAGACTCTAAGCATCAACATCCGCTTCCAGCGCGAACTCCTGAATGAACTCGCGCCGTGGCTCGACCACATCGCCCATCAGCTTGCTAAACATCTCGTCGGCGCTGTCGGCGTGATCCACTTTCACTTGCAGCAGGGTGCGGATGTCGGCGTCGAGGGTGGTTTCCCAGAGTTGTTCGGCGTTCATTTCGCCGAGACCCTTATAACGCTGCACCGAAATGCCTTTGCGGCCGGCGTCTTCGATCGCTTTCAACAGCGAGAGCGGGCCGTGCACAATCATGCTCTCCGTGCCGCGGCGCAGAATGGCGGGGCCCATATAAGTTTCGCGCAAAGCGGCGGCGCGATCGGCCAGGCGGCGCGCGTCGGCCGATTGCAGGAACAGTTTATCGAGCACATGCCGCTCGGCGACGCCGCGCACGATGCGCTCCAGCACCAAAGCGTGATCGGGATCGAAGCGGCCGTCCCAGCTCGCTTCGCCTTCTTCGGCGATGGCGTTCAAGCGGCGCGCGGCGTCCTTGGCTTCGGCGTCGCCGGCGCCCGGCGCGAACGCATCGGCCAGCACGGCGTGCGCGAGCACATGATCGGGCGCGCGGCGGTGCAAGCGGCGCACCAGGGTTTCGACCGCGATGGCTTCGCGCGCGAGGCGCTTGAGATCGTCGCCCGCCATCTGCACGCCGGCCGAGGTTTCGAGCACGGCGCCGGCGGCGCCCTCCTCGATCAGGAAGGTCACGAACTCGGCTTGGTCTTTCAGATAGCGGCCGCTCTTGCCCTTGGTGGCTTTATAGAGCGGCGGTTGGGCGATGTAGAGATAACCGCCCTCGATGATCTCGGGCATTTGCCGATAGAAGAATGTCAGCAGCAGCGTGCGGATGTGAGCGCCGTCAACGTCGGCGTCGGTCATGATGATGATCTTGTGGTAGCGCAGTTTGGCGAGATCGATGTCGCCTTCGCTGCGGCCAATGCCGGCGCCGAGCGCCGTGATCAACGTGCCGACCTGTTCGGACGACAGCATCTTATCGAAGCGCGCGCGCTCGACATTGAGGATTTTGCCGCGCAACGGCAGCACGGCTTGATAGTCGCGGTTGCGGCCCTGCTTGGCCGAGCCGCCGGCGGAATCACCCTCGACGATGAAGAGTTCTGATTTGGCCGGGTCTTTCTCCTGGCAATCGGCGAGCTTGCCGGGGAGCGAGGAGATATCGAGCGTAGACTTGCGGCGCATTTCGCGCGCCTTGCGCGCCGCTTCGCGGGCGGCGGCGGCTTGCACGATTTTCGCCATCACGATTTTCGCGGCGGCGGGGTTTTCCTCAAACCACTGCGTCAGCGTTTCAGCGACGAGGTTTTCGACCACGGGGCGCACTTCGGAGGAGACGAGCTTCTCTTTCGTTTGCGACGAGAATTTCGGATCGGGCACTTTGACGCTGAGCACACAGGTTAGACCCTCGCGCGCATCGTCGCCGGTGATCTCGACCTTTTCCTTTTTGGCGATGCCGGAGCTCTGCATGTAGGCGTTCACCACGCGCGTCAGCGCGCCGCGGAAGCCGGCCAGGTGGGTGCCGCCATCCTTTTGCGGGATGTTGTTGGTGAAGCAGAGCGTGTTCTCGTGATAGCCGTCGTTCCACTGCATCGAGGCTTCGACGGTCATGCCATCGCGCTCGCCCATGACGTAGATGGCTTCCGGGATCACCGAGGTGCGTGAGCGATCGAGGTGGGCGACATAGGCTTTGACGCCGCCTTCGTAATAGAGGGTTTCCTCGAACGGCTCGGGGCCGCGCAGATCCTTGAAGATGATGCGCACGCCCGAGTTCAGGAAGGCGAGCTCGCGCAGGCGGTGCTCGATGGTTTTGCGGTCGTACTCGACCATGGTGAAGGTTTGCGTGCTGGCGAGGAAGCGCACGCCGGTGCCGCGGCGCGGGGCGCCTTCGTCCGGCGGGGCGTCGCCCACGGTTTTCAGTGGCGCAACCGCGTCGCCGTGCTGGAAGCGGATGTAATGCTCTTTGCCGTCGCGCCAGATGCGCAGGTCCAGCCACTCGCTGAGGGCGTTGACGACGCTGACGCCGACGCCGTGGAGGCCGCCGGAGACTTTGTAGGAGTTCTGGTCGAACTTACCGCCGGCGTGGAGCTGGGTCATGATGACCTCGGCCGCCGAGACGCCCTCTTCCTTGTGGATGTCTGTCGGGATGCCGCGGCCGTTATCGGTGACTTCAGCCGAACCGTCGGCGTGCAAAAACACCTCAACCCGGGTCGCATGCCCCGCCAGCGCCTCGTCGATGGCGTTGTCGACGACTTCATACACCATATGATGCAACCCGGACCCGTCGTCCGTGTCCCCAATATACATCCCCGGTCTTTTTCTTACCGCATCTAGGCCCTTGAGAACCTTGATAGATTCTGCGCCGTACACAGGCGTGGCCGCGGGGGCGTTTTGCGGAGCGGTCATGAGCTTCGAATCGTGGTGGGAAACATGACCTAATATAGGGAATGGCGGTCCAAATGTCTCGATTTCAGCGGTGTTTTGGCGCCGCACTCGGGCACGGATCTAGAGCGGCCAAGCCTGCACTAAAAGCGGCGTCGCCATCCATGTCGCGCCGCCGGTAAAGGCAACGCCAATGCCCAGCAAAAGACCATCCCGCGCGATCATGCCCATGGCGAAAGTCACGACCGCGAGGCTCGGCGCCAGCGGCGCGAACGGGATCAGTGACAGCGGGAACGTGATCAGCGCCGCCAACACGACACAGGCCGCGACCACGTACAGGAAGGGACCCTTGGCGAGGCTTTCCAGGCGCGGGCGGACAAGGTCGCCGTCGAGGCGCCGAACTTGCGGGCGGGCGCTATCAAGAAACGCCACAAACGGCCGGCGGGGCACGCGAAGCGCCAGCACACGGCGCGGCAGCCACGGGCGTCGCATGCCGAACGCCATCTGCATGGCCACGATCAACGTGATGGCGGCGACGACGCTGGTCATCCCCGGCAGCATCGTTGCCGGGGAGAGTGCAAACAAGCCGAGCACCAGCAGCAGCGGTCCGTAGGCACGGCGGCCAACCGCGTTCAGCAGCACGCTCAACGTCACGCCGTCATTCGGGTGGTCCCGGTTTACGCCGGAATGCAAGTCGTCGAACACGCCGGAGAGCGGGTCAGCGGCGACGGGGCGCGCGGGTGCAGGGGAAAATTCCGGGGCCATTCAAAACCGAACGACGTTGCTGGGACGCGGTTCCGCGTTAGCGCCGCGAGCGCTGCTGCCGACGCTAACGTTGGCGTGAAAAGCACACTTCTGGACGCAGTTTCACCTAAGCGGCGATGCGAACCGGCAGCGATTCATATCCCTTAACGAAAGATGAATAGACGCGCTTCGGCTCGCCCATCACCTCGATACTGTCATAGCGCTTCAGAATTTCTTCCCAAACGATGCGCAATTGCATTTCGCCCAAGCGGTTGCCGACGCAGCGGTGGATGCCGAAGCCGAACGAGAGGTGCCGGCGCACGTTCTCGCGCTCGATATCGAACTGGTTGGCGTGCGGGATCATGTCCTCGTCGCGGTTGCCCGACACGTACCACATGACGACCTTGTCGCCCTTCTTGATCAGCTTGCCGCCGAGCTCGGCATCCTCCAGCGCCGTGCGCCGCATGTACGCGAGCGGCGTTTGCCAGCGGATCGTCTCGGAGACCAGCGATGGGATCAAAGCGGGATTGGCGCGAAGCTTGGCGAACTGGTCTGGAAATTTGTTCAGCGCATAGAGGCTGCCGGTGATCGAGTTGCGCGTCGTGTCGTTGCCGCCGACGATCAGCAGGATCAGGTTTCCGAGATACTCCATCGGCGGCATGTTCTTGGTGCTCTCGCCGTGCGCCAGCATCGAGATCAGATCGGACTTCGGCGGCTCGCTGGCGCGCTGATGCCAGAGATTGTTGAAGTAGTTGAGACATTCCATCAGCTCGGCACGGCGCTGCTCATCGCTTTCAACCACGCCCTGCCCCGGCGCAGCAGTGGCGACATCGGACCAACGCGTCAGCTTGCGGCGATCTTCCCATGGAAAATCGAACAACGTCGCCAACATCTGCGTGGTCAGCTCGATCGAGATCTTATCGACCCAGTTGAACACTTCGCCGCGCGGCACCGAATCGAGGAGGTGGCCGGCGCGCTCGCGAATGATCGGTTCGAGGTTGGCCAGATTAGTTGGCGCCACGATCGGGGAGACGGTCTTGCGCTGCACGTCGTGCTTTGGCGGATCCATCGCGATGAACATCGGCAGTGGAAAATCCTCCTCCGGATCGAACAGCACGATCGACGGCTCGGAGGAAAAGCGCTGGTGATCGGTGTCGACCGCCATGATGTCGTTGTACTTGGTGATAGACCAGTAAGGGCCGTTGAGACTGTCCGGGCAATAGTGCACCGGGTCGTCCTTGCGGAGGCGCTCGAAGAAGGGCTCGAAGGTAAAATCACGGAACCGCTCGCCGCGGCTCATGTCCAGCGTTGATAGATCGGTGGTCCAAGGGTCTTCGTTCGGATCGTAGTCGAAGACGTAATCCGGGTTGTGCCGGCTGACATAATCTTGGTTCGCCATGGGGAGCTTCCTTCAGGCGCCGACTGCACCAAATTTCCGCGCCCTTGTCACGTTGACGTAACGGACGCCCTTGGCATGTCGCGTGTGACAAGAAGCGCGGGCGATCGGCGCATCAGCAGAGGCCGCGTCGCCCGCGCTCCCAGTTACATGCGACAGCGGCAAGCTAAGGGCGCGGGGCCCGCAACAACGCTATGCCGCGCTCACTTGCCCGTCGCGCACTTCGAACATTTGCGCCCGTGCGCCGAACGCTTCGAACAAATTCGCATCCGTGCCCGTGAGCCAGGCTTGGCCGGGATTGGCGAGCAGTTCTTCGAACAGGGCGGCGCGGCGGATGGAGTCCAGGTGCGCGGCGGCTTCGTCGATGAGAATGAGAGACGGACCAGCGCCGGCGTCGTCGGCCAGCGCCCGCGCCTGCGCCAAAGTGAGGCCAAGCAGCAGCGCCTTTTGTTCGCCGGTCGAGCATTGGTCGGCGTCCATGCCTTTGGCGGCGTGTCGGGCTTTCAGATCGCTGCGATGCGGACCATCGAGCGCGCGGCCAGCGCCGGCGTCGCGGCCCCGCACGTCGCGCAGCAGAGCCGCGAAATCCTCTTCGACGTCGGCGCTGGCCGAGCCGCGCTCGAACCGTGCTTCAAGCAAACCATCGAGTTCGAGGATGGCTTTTGGAAACGCGCCATCGGGCCGCGCGTCAATTGCATCTTGCAGCCGCCGCAACGTCTCCACCCGCGCAGCCGCGATCGCCGCGCCATGCGCCGACATTTCGCGCTCCAGCCCGCCGAGCCACGCATCATCGAACACGCGGTCCATCAACAGACGTTGGCGCTCGCGCATGGCGCGTTCGTAAGCAGCGGCGGCGTGGCCATGCTCGGAGGCGCGCGCGAGCGTAAGTCTGTCGAAGAATTTGCGTCTGTCACCAGCGGGACCGGACCACAAGCGATCCATCGCCGGCGTCAGCCACGTCATGCGCGCGGCCTCTGCGAGTTCGGAGGCGGTCGCCGGCTGACCATTGCGCCGCGCCAGGCGCTTCACGCCGCCCTCCGGCGTGCGCTCGGCGCCGGCGCCGAGCGCCGTTTCCTCATCGTCCTGCATAACGCGCGCCGCCACCGCCCACGGCTGCGCGCGCATCTCATCGCCTGCGCGCGACACATCGGTGAGCGAGGCGCTGCGCAGGCCCCTGCCCGGCGCGAGCATGGTAAGCGCCTCCAGAATGTTGGTCTTACCGGCGCCATTCGGCCCGAACAGGCACACCGGACGGGCGTCGAGCTGCAGGTCGAGCGCGGCGTGATTGCGAAAGTCGGTGAGCGTCAGCCGCGAAACGTAAAGCGAATGCAGCGTCACACCCTAAGCGGCATCAGCACGTAGAGCGCGTGCTCGTCGGCTTCGTCGCGCACAAGCGTCGGCGAGCCGGAATCAGCGAGTTCGAAAACCGCCTCTTCGCCTTCGATCTGCTGGGCGACGTCGAGCAGATATTTGGCGTTGAAGCCGATCTCCATCGCGTCATCGCTATAATCGGCCGGCAAATCCTCGGTGGCGACGCCAGCGTCCGGGTTGTTCACCGTCAGCGTAACTTTGTCTTTCTCGAGCGCCAAGCGCACCGAGCGCGAACGCTCCGCCGATACCGTGGCGACGCGATCGACAGCTTCCGAGAACGCCTTGTTGTTTATCTTCAGCTTCTTGGCGTTGCCCTTCGGAATGACGCGCGCGTATTCCGGGAACGAGCCGTCGATCAATTTCGAGGTCAGCACTGCGTCGCCAAGCGCAAAGCGAATTTTCTGCGGAGACACGGCAATCTCGACCATGTCAGCGGCGTCATCGAGCAAACGTTTCAGTTCGTTGATAGTTTTGCGCGGCACGATCACGCCGGGCATCCCCTGCGCGCCCTTCGGCGCGGGCGCATCGGCGAGCGCCAAGCGGTGGCCGTCAGTGGCGACAGCGCGGAGCTTGGCGCCATCCGCATCGACGGTGTGGAAGAAGATGCCGTTTAGATAATAGCGCGTTTCTTCGGTCGAGATCGCAAAGCGAGTCTTGTCGACGAGGCGCGCGAGTTCGGTCGGCTCGATTTCAAAGCGCGTTTCGAAACCATCGGACGGCATCGCCGGAAAATCACCGGCAGGCAGGACGGGCAGATGCAGGCGCGCTTTGCCGGCGGAGATGAAGAGCCGCGGATCGTCGCCCGACACATCGAGCTTCACCGCCGCGCCATCGGGTAGCTTGCGGACGAAGTCGTAGAGATAATTGGCCGGCGCCGTCGTCTGGCCGGCGCGTTCGACTTCGGCCGGCGCGCCTTCGGAGATTTCGATATCGAGATCGGTGGCGGTAAGCCGGAGGCTATCACCTTGCGCGGATACCAACACGTTAGAGAGGATCGGAATCGTGTTCCGGCGTTCGACGACGCTCTGCACGTGGTTGAGCGCTTTCAGGAGCGCCGAGCGCTCGATGGTCAGCCGCATAGCTTCTTCCTGCACCCCGAAAAGAAATCACCCCCTGGAACGGGCTGAGTCGCCGTCCGCAAGGGGTGAGAAACTAGCAGAAGCCGGGCAATCCCCAAGCCCCAAATGCAAGCCCTTGGGGCAGCATCGGGCGCGAGGACCAGACCTAGGGTTCGCGACGGATGGCGCGCGCAACGTTTTCGAGTTCAGCCTTCAGGTTCGGGTCCTGTTCGGCCAACGCGGCGATGCGATCTCGCGCGTACATGATTGTAGTGTGGTCAAATCCACCGAACCGCTGGCCGATATCCGGAAGCGACGCGTGAGTCATCTTGCAGGCGAGAAACATCGCCACTTGGCGCGGCCGCGCGATGGCGTGTCGGCGCGTGCGCTCCAGCAATTGCGCCGGAGTCATGCCGTAGTGACGAGCCACCACCTTTTGCACCAATTGGACAGTGATGCGGCGCTCCGCGGCGTCCGACAATTTGTTCTGCAGAGCGTTGGCGGCAGCTTCTAGCGTCACTTTAGTCCCTCCGGAAATTTTCCATTCGATGAGCAGTTGGCACACCGCGCCGTCGAGTTCGCGGCCGGTGACGTGCATGCGATCAGCGATCATGTCTAGCGCTTCCGCTGCAACGCTGAACCCCGGTGACGCAAGTGCATGAAATGCAACGCGTGTATCGAGTATACGACGTCGTAACGTTGCGTCTGGCTCGGTGATTTCGCTTGCGGCCGCGCCTTTCAGCTTGGTGCGCAACGTATCGTCGAGACCTTCCAAGCCCTCTGCGCCGTGGTTGGCGGCGAGGATCACTTGGCCGCCGCGGCGGGTAATGTCGTAGAACGTGTCGAACGCTTCTTCTTCAGTCGCCTTCTTGCCGCAGATGCGGTGGAAGTCGTCGATGATCAGAACGTCGGGCGCGCGCACCATGTCCTTAAACACGGACGAGTCACGCTTCTTGTGCAGTGCTGACTGAAACGCTTCGAGAAATTCCTGCCCGGTGAGCATCAGCACCTTGCGGCCCTTGGCCATCGCTTCGCGCGCCAGCGCCGTGAGCAGGTGCGTCTTGCCGCAGCCTGGCGATGAATGAACGAGCCAAACTGGGAACGTGACGCCCGCGCCGGCCGCGATCATCTGCGCCACCGTGAAAGCGCGATGGTTCGACTCGTCGACGCAGAAATTCTCAAAATCGAGCGGCGGCAGACGCGGCGCATCGATGTATGGCCGGACCGGCTCAATACGGGCGTCGGCGAGCGCGCGGACGTCCTCCGGAATTTCGTGTTCCAGGAGAATTTGCGTCGGCCCGAGACCGGGCACATAGACGCGCATCCGCGCCTCCAGCCGATGCTGGACCTGCTGACGCAACCGATCCTGCGCCACGCGGGTGCTAGCGCGGAACAGGAGCACCCCGTCCAACTCAGCCACCAGGCGCAGCGGATCGATGTAAGAGCGGAAGAAGTCCGCCCCGAACTCACTGACCAATTCTTTGCGGACGAGCTCATAAGCACGCGCCGCCCCAATACCCGCCATGCTCGGGCGAGCCTCTTCGACTTGATCCATGCCAACCCCCGCGTGAATCGTTGTTATATTTACGGCCCCATACGGCGGGCACAGGTTCGCTATTCGAGCCGATGACCCTTTCGGCCCGATGCCGTAGGCATCGGTGTCATGGAAGCGTCGAACAGCGAGATGAGCTCGCCGGACAAGCGAAACGATGCTCGTTTCAGTTCGGGTCGTCAACAGGACTTTGTTTACTATTTTGAGAGTTTCCACAGGCGCGTTGACCTGTGCTTATCTCATTGATTCTAGGGGATAAATAGCCCCTAGACCGAACAGCCTAGAATGGCCGTACACGGATGAATATTCACCGTTTTTCCACGGTGTTGAGGCGATTTTGAGGGTTACAGATTCTATAATTCCCGGCGACTGAAAAATCGCGGGACGGCGCCGATTTAGGCGCGGGCGGCGGCGCCGATGGCGGCGATGCGCTTGGAGAGGCGCGAAACCTTGCGGCTGCCCAGGTTCTTGTGGACCACGCCCTTGGCAACAGCGCGCATGGTCTCGGATTCGGCAGCGCGAAGCGCTTCCGCAGCGGCCTTGGCGTCGCCCGAGGCGATCGCTTCTTCCACCGAGCGCCACGACGACCGCATACGGGTGCGACGCGCCTTATTGACGGCCGTGCGGCCTTCAATAACGCGGATTGCCTTCTTTGCGGACTTCGTATTCGCCATCTTGAGTTCCGAGACTTCTAGTTTCGCTAACGAAGCGGCGGGTCATAGCGGGCGCCAGCGCCGCCGTCAAATGCTCAGCGGTGCTTAAAATCGGGTGGCCGCTTTGCAATGAAGGCGGCCATGCCCTCCTTCTGATCCTCAGTCGCAAACAGACTGTAGAATAAGCGCCGTTCCAGCTTCAGACCTTCGTTCAAGGGCGTCTCAAACGCAGCGTTGACCGCTTCCTTGTTGGCGAGGTTGGCGAGGCGCCCAAAGCCCGCGATCTTCTTCGCAGCGGCCAGCGTTTCTTCCATCAATTTGTCGGCGGCGACGATGCGCGCAACGAGGCCAGCGCGTTCGGCTTCCTGTGCATCCATCATGCGGCCAGTGAGGCAAAGATCCATCGCCTTGGCTTTGCCGATCGAGCGCGTCAGCCTTTGCGACCCGCCCCATGCCGGCATCACGCCAAGCGTAATTTCCGGTTGGCCGAACTTCGCGGTGTCGGCCGCAATAATGAAATCGCACATCATCGCAAGTTCGCAGCCGCCGCCCAGCGCATAGCCTGCAACCGCTGCAATCAATGGCTTTCGCGTGCGTGGCACGCGTTCGAGATTCTGAAACGGATCGCGCGCGTAGAGATCGCTGAACTGATTGTCGGCCATCTGCTTAATATCGGCGCCGGCGGCGAACGCCTTTTCAGAGCCGGTGATGACGATGCAGCCGATCGCATCGTCGGCTTCGAACGCATCGAGCGCGGTGCTCATTTCCGCGATCAGGGCATCGTTCAGCGCATTGAGCGCCTTTGGACGATTGAGGCGAATAATGCCGACGCCAGCATCGGTTTCGACAAGAATGTTTTCGTAGGTCATGGCCGCCTGATTGCGCCGCCGGCGCGCGAAAATCAATCGGCGTTCATCGACGCAGGCCGCACTGTCAGCTGTACGCGCAGGCGCAAGACGCCCGCCTCCTCGCGGATCAGAAAGAGGTGCAAACGCTCGCGCCCGCGCTGGAACACCAGCGCGCCGTTTTCGACGCTCTCGCTCCACCCCAGCTGCGGTAGCGTATCCTGATAGAAGTCGCGCACCGCCGGGCCATCGCCGCGCCCGGTCGCCTCCGCAAATACCAAGCGGCCCTGACCACCCTGAAAGCCACTCGCGGTGTCAGCCTCGACAAAGCCGGCGGGCATCGGCAGATCAGGAATATCGTCGAAATAGGCCGTCTCGGCGAAGGCCGGCCCGGCTAAAGCGGCCAGAGCGACAAAGAAGACGCCTCGACTCATCGCCGCAGATTAGCTCTGATCGGACGGTACAGGGAGCCCCGATGCGCAACCTTCTTTTCCTGCCGTTCGCCCTGTTGGCCGCCGTCGCTGCTTGCGCTACACCCATGGCAATCGCGGCCGAAGACGCCGCCGCCCCACAAAGTCCGATCGAAAACTGCCTCGTCCTTGCGACAGACGATTTGGACGCACAGCGCGCATGCATTGGTCGCGTCGCGACTTGGTGCGTCGAAAACACGCCAGGCGGCGAGACGACAGTCGGCATAATTCAGTGCGTTCATTCTGAGCAAATGCAGTGGGAGAATGTTCGCGCCGCCGAGGTGGCCAAGATGCGTGCGCAAGAAACGCCGTCGCAAGTCGCGCTTCTGAACCAAGCAATCACCGAACAGGCGCGCTGGACGGAAGCGCGTTGCGCGTACGAGGCTTCGATCTACGAAGGCGGCTCTCTGTCGCGCGTCATCGCCGCACAGTGCTTGCGCAACGCCGCAGCGGAGCACGCCCTATACTTACGCAACCGTTATTCAGAAGATTAGCGCTGACACCTAGGGCACCAGAACGTCGAGCGCCCGCTGTGGACGGCGCGCATGATTTTTCCGCCGCACCCGGGCGTAAAGCACGGCTCGCCTTCGCGGTCATACACACGAAACCGGTGCTGAAACCCGCCTTGTGCGCCGTCGACGCCGGCATAGTCGCTCAGTGTTGAGCCGCCCGCTTCGATCGCTTCTTCCAGCACCGCGCGGATCGCGTGAAACAAGCGCTCCAGCCGCGCCGCGCCGATGCGCCCGGCCGCCGTCGCCGGTGCGATGTGGGCGCGATAGAGCGCTTCAACGACGTAGATATTGCCCAAACCGGCGACGACGCGCTGATCCAGCAGCGCCGCCTTGATCGGGGCTTTCTTCGCTGAGAGAGCCTTCTTCAAATACGGCAGATGAAATTGATTACCGAGCGGCTCCGGCCCCATGCCTCTGAAGAACGGATGCGCGTCGAGTTCAGCCTCGGCGATCAAGTCCATATAGCCGAAGCGACGCGGATCGTTGAACTCGAGCCGCGCGCCGTCCTCGGTTTCGATCAACACATGGGTGTGCGTCGGATCGGTCGGTTCCGCGTAGTAGAAGTCGCCCGGCTGCTGGCGCGCGCCGAGGATAGACCAGCGCCCGGTCATGCCCAGATGCGTCACCCAAACATTGCCGTCATCGAGATGCGCCAAGATGTACTTCGCCCGTCGCTCCAACGAATCGACTCGCCGGCCGCTCAAGCGCGCCGCAAAGCGCGGCGGGAACGGAAAGCGCAAATCGGCGCGCTTGGTGCGCGCGCGCTTGATCCGCCGCCCCACCAGCGACGGCGCCAGCCCACGCCGCACCGTCTCCACTTCTGGGAGCTCAGGCATGCGGCGAAATGTCGGAAATCAAACGTAAAACCATGCCGCTCCGATATAGCCCCGCTGGGGCGCCGCCGCTATGGTCCACCCCATGAAAGACGACGACACCGCCTCCTTTGGTTTCAAAGACGTGCCGCGCGCCGAGAAGGCGTCGCGGGTGCGCGAAGTGTTCAGCTCGGTCGCCAGCAAATACGACGTCATGAACGATGCGATGTCGGGCGGCATGCACCGGCTGTGGAAGGACGCCGCCGCGTCGAAGCTCAACCCGCAGCCGGGCGAACTCATTCTCGATGTCGCGGGCGGCACCGGCGACATCGCGCGGCGGCTGAAGAAGCTCGGCGACGGCGCCGCCAAACGGCGCGGCTTGGAGCCGCCGGAGATCCACGTCATCGATATCAACACCGAGATGCTCGAAGCCGGCCGCGCCAAATCTCAGAAAGACGGGGGTGAAGACGGCCTTAACTGGCACGAGGGCGACGCGGAGGATTTGCCTGTCGATGACGGCGTCGCCGACGCCTACATCATCAGCTTCGGCATCCGAAACTGCACCGATATTCCCGCCGTGCTGCGCGAGGCCAAGCGGGTGCTGAAACCGGGCGGGCGCTTCTTCTGCCTTGAGTTCTCGCGCCTCGCTTTAGGCGGGCTCGAGCCGGTTTATGATTTCTATTCCTTTAACGCGATCCCGGCGCTGGGGAAATTGCTCGCGAATGATGCTGAATCTTACAGATATCTGGTGGAATCTATCCGCCGGTTTCCAGATCAGGAACGGTTCTTAGGCATGATACGCGAGGCGGGTTTCGCCCGCGCAGCCTATCGCAACATGGCTGGCGGCGTGTGTGCGCTGCATTGGGGTTGGTCGGTTTAGTGCTTTCGGTGTTCTTGGTCCTCCTCGTCCTGGCGGCGATCGTGGTCGGCTTCGCCTCTGGCGTATTCGGCCACAGCTGGCGCTTGCTGCGCGTGGCGGCGACGCTGGCGCGCTATGACGTGCTGCTGCCGGGCGAGTATTACGACCGCTATTCGGTGCCGCTGCAGGCGACACATACGGCGCTGCGCATCTTCGCCAAGCGCCGCCGCGGCCGCAGTGTCGGCGTGCGGCTTGCCAAGGCACTGGAGCGGCTAGGCCCAGCCTATGTGAAAGTCGGCCAATTTCTCGCCACCCGTCCCGACATGATCGGCGTGACCGTCGCGCAAGAACTCGGCCGCCTGAAAGACCGGCTGCCGCCCTTCTCGCGTACCGTCGCTCTCGACACAATCAATTCAGAGCTAGGCGGCACCGAAGAATTGTTCGCCGGCATTTCCGAAGCCATGGGCGCCGCTTCAATCGCGCAAGTGCACCAGGCCATCGTACCGCGCCAAGGCGTGGTCGCGATCAAGGTTCTGCGCCCGCGCATCGAACGCAAACTGGCCAAGGAAATGGGCGCGCTGCGCTTTCTGGCGCAGGGCATTGAGACCTTCTCGCCGCGCTCGCGCCGGCTGGAGCCCGTACAATTCATCGACACGGTCGCCTCCGCCATGGAGCGCGAGCTTGATCTGCGCCTCGAAGCCGGCGCCGCCGCCGAGTTCCGCGAAGTGGCGGAGAAGGATGGCTACCTGACTGTGCCGGAGATCGACTGGTCGCGCTCCTCCAAGCGCGTAATGACGCTGGACTGGATCGACGGCACGCCGCTCACCGATATCGCCGCGCTCGACAAAGCCGGCGCCGACCGCAGCGAACTCGCCATCGCCATCACCCGCGGCTTCCTCGCCGCGGCGCTCGATTACGGTTTTTTCCACGCCGACATGCACGAGGGCAACCTCATCTACGGCAAGGACGGCAAGCTCTGGATCGTCGACTTCGGCATCATGGGCCGCATCGGCCACAAGGAGCGCCGCTACCTCGCCGAGATCCTCTACGGCTTCCATCGCCGCGACTATCGGCGCGTCGCCGAAGTCCACCACGAAGCCGGTTACGTTCCGGACAAATTCACCGTCGACGAATTCGCCCAAGCGCTGCGCGCCATCGGCGAGCCGATCTTCGGCAAGACGGCCGACGGCATTTCGATGAGCCGCCTGCTGCTGCAGCTGTTCGACGTCACCCATATGTTCGGCATGCATCTGCGCCTCGAACTGGTCCTGCTGCAGAAGACCATGGTGCAGGTCGAAGGCGTCGCCCGCGGCCTCGATCCGCAGCACGACATGTGGACCGCCTCGCGCCCGATCGTGGAGCGTTGGATACAACGCGAACTCGGCGCCGAAGCGGTCGCCAAGCGCGGCATCGATGAAGCGGCGCAAGCGTTGGCCGCGATGCGGCGCTTGCCGCAAACGCTGGCCGCTGTTGAAGCCGCCGCACGCAAAGTCAGCGAAGATGCACCGCGCGAAGAGCGGCAATGGTATCAGAACCCGGTGTTCTGGGTCGGTATGATCGGCGGCGGCATCCTGGCGCTCGTCCTCGGCGGCCCGAGAACCACTGTACCCATCGCGCCGCCGCCAGAGCCGGCCCCAATCGAAGCGCCGGCATCGTTCGAACGCGCCCCGAACCGTACCCCAATGCCCGAGGTGGTCGACTCGCTAGCTGAACCGCTCGAAGATGCGCCTGCAACCACGCCGCCGGCTGAAACGAATGTGACGCCATGAGCAAGCGCGTCCTCCTGATCATCGGCGGCGGCATAGCCGCCTATAAGAGCCTCGACCTCATTCGCCGCTTGAAAGAGCGCGGCCTCGCCGTGCGCGTGGTGATGACGGAAGCGGCGCAGCGTTTCGTCACGCCGCTGGCCGCCGGGGCGCTGGTCGGCGAACGCGTGTTCACTGACCTCTTCGATCAAGCACAGGAATTCGATGTCGGCCACATCCGGCTGGCGCGCGAGTGCGATCTCATCGTCGTCGCGCCCGCCACCGCCGACTTAATGGCGAAAACCGCAAATGGTATCGCCAATGATCTCGCCTCCGCCGTCCTGCTCGCCACTGACAAGCCGGTGCTGATGGCGCCGGCGATGAACCCGCTCATGTGGTCGAACGCCGCCACCCAACGCAATTTTGCGACGTTGCAAGGCGACGCCAAGCGCTTCATCGGCCCCAACGAGGGCGAGATGGCCGAGAGCGGCGAGCGCGGCGTGGGCCGCATGGCCGAGCCCGACGAAATCCGCGACGCGGTGCTCGCATTACTCAGCGACGGGCCGCTGAAGGGCAAACGCGCGCTGGTCACTGCTGGGCCAACGTTGGAGCCGATCGATCCGGTGCGCTTCATCTCCAACCGCTCCAGCGGCAAGCAAGGCTACGCCATCGCCGCGGCGCTTGCTGAACTCGGCGCCGAGGTGACGCTGGTCTCAGGGCCAACAAATCTCGCCGCACCTGCTCGCGTCACCGTGAGGCGCGTGGAGAGCGCGGCTGAGATGTTGGCCGCATCGCAAGCGGCGCTGCCGCTCGACGTCGCCGTCATGGTCGCGGCCGTCGCCGATTGGCGCCCGTCGCGGCGCGCCGACGAGAAGATCAAGAAGGACAGAACCGGGGCGACGCCGACCATTGCGCTGGAAGAAACGCCAGATATTCTCGCTACCCTCTCCAAACCCGGCAAGCAGCGGCCGAAGCTGGTCGTCGGTTTTGCCGCCGAGACCGAGAAGGTCGAGGAACACGCCCGCGCCAAGATCGCCAAGAAGGGCTGCGACTGGATCGTCGCCAACGATGTCTCCGGTGACGTCATGGGCGGGGCCGAGAATCAGGTGCTGCTGATCACCAAGTCCAAAACTGAAACCTGGCCGCGCATGGCCAAGGAAGCGGTCGCCCGGAAGTTGGCGAGCGAGATTGCGGCGACACTTACCTCCAAGCCGCCCCGCCGGAGCTAACATTGGTGGACATCCCGCCAGAACGCTTTATCCGCACTAAGGCGGTTATGGCGTTCCTCTGGGTGTTCTGGCTGACCCTTCTGTTAGGCGTCGTCCTCCTTGTCGGCGTCGCTGATGTCGCCCCACGAAGCGCCGCCTTGACTATGCTCATCCCCAGCGGGGCGCTTGGCGCAATCACGGCAGTCTTCCGACCCACCCGCGAGTTCTTCTCAAAGCTGTTTTATCTCGGCTAAGCAGTCGACCTCTGCGCAAACGCGGCGATCTACCCCCTTGAGCCTGACGCAGCGCCAGCATATGTAGCACGTTCCAATCTCAATCCCGCGAACACCACGCTGAGCGCGCACGCGCGCCCTGGAGACGACTGACTGCATGAGCTTCCAAAATCACAACGAGCGCCGCGAGGCCGCTGAGGCCGCCAAGAAGGCAATGCTTGAGAAATTCAAGAGCAAGCCGGCGGTCGATCCGCAGGTCGCCGCTGAGCGCGCCGAAGCCGCCAAGGCACGCGACGCCAAGCGCGCCGAAGCCGAAGAGCGCCGCCGCGCCCGCGTCGAAGCCGAGAAGCTCGAACGCATGGTCGCCGCCGAAGCCAAGGCCAAGGAAGACGCGGAACGTGTCGTGCGCGAAGCCGAGGAAGCGGAAGCTGCCCGGCTCGCCGCGATCGAGGCGGCCGAAGTTCTGGCTTACGAACAAAAGGCCCGCCGCGATCTGAAGTACGCCTCGCGCAAGGCTCGTCAGAAGTGATCTGGCGCAAGTCGCAATTAACTTGATCATCTACGCATCGTCGTCTGCAAAGGCGGCATGCGCAGTATTCTGATCCTCGCCGCCGTCGCCGCCCTTGCCGCTTGCAGCGGCGAGCCCCGCGATCTTCCCGTCGCCGAGCTTGATTGCCGCACCGGGCTCTATCGTGACGCCGCGGGCGACATGTTGGCGCTAACACCGACCACCGCCGGCGGCTATCGCTGGCGCACCCCCGATGGCCGCGCCAGCGCGCTCACCGAAACCGACGGCTCGTGGCGCAGCACTTTGGGCTGGACCGAGGAGCCCGATGGCGTCGACGTCGATCTCGGCGCCTGCGGCGACAACGCCATCCTGCTTGGCCCCGAAGGCGCGATGGAGCGCTACACGCGCGTCCCGCTCCAGATCACCGACACCACCTTCGAACATGACGGCCTCACCTTCACCGGCCGGCTGATCTGGCCCGAGAGCGCCGAGCGGACCCCGCTTGCCGTTCACGTGCATGGCTCCGAGAGCTGGTCGGCGGTGCGCAGCAACGCGATGGCGTATCTGTTGGCCGCCGAAGGCGTCGCGTCGTTCGTGTACGACAAGCGCGGCACCGGCCAATCCGAAGGCGACTACACGCAAGACTTCCACGTCCTCGCCAGCGACGCCCGCGCGGCCTTGGCCGAAGCGCGCCGTATCGCGGGCGAGCGGATCGAGAGCGACGGCTTTGTCGGCGGCAGCCAAGGCGGCTGGATCGGGCCGCTCGCGGCCACCAACAGCGATGTCGATTTCGTCGTCGCGCTCTACGGCATGGCGGTGAACCCGCTGCAGGAAGATCGCTACGAGATCGTGCAGAATCTGGCGCGCGCCGGCTGGGGCGAGGCCGAGCAGGCGAAAGGCGCCGAACTCTCCGAGGCCGCCGGCGTGATCATGCGCAGTGATTTCCGCGAGGGCTTTACCGAATTCAATCGCCTGCGCCGTGAGTACCGCGATGAGCCTTGGTACGACGACGTCGAGGGCGAGTTCACCAGCGAGATGCTGCCGCATCCCGAGATCGCGCTACGCGTCGTCGGGCCGATGCGCGATCAAGGCACCAGCTGGGACTACGAACCAGTGCCCGTACTGCAGAGACTGGAGATCCCGCAATTCTGGATGATCGCAGCTGACGACGCTGAAGCGCCGCCCGGCGAAACCATTGCGCGCCTGCGCGCGCTGCAAGCCGAAGGCCGGCCGATTGACCTCGCCATCTACCCGAACGCCGATCACGGCATGATCCTGATCGAACGCGGCGCCGACGGCGCGGTGCGCGAAACCGGCCACGTCTCCAACTATTTCCGCCAAGTCGCCGCCTGGATCAAAACGCGCGACCTGAACTTCGCCCGCGAGGCGGGAGCCGAGGTGACCACACCGACGGTCGCGGCGCCGGCGACGCCTTAGTTTGCCGCCATCACAGAATCGCAGCACGGCAGGTTCATGAGCACGATCACCATCCAGGTCACGCCGCTGGCGCATTTCGAGGGTCTGCAGCTGCCGGCGTACGAGACGGCGCTTTCCGCCGGCATGGATTTGCGCGCGGCGGTTCCGGAGAATGCCCCGCTGGAAGTCGCGGCCGGTCAGCGTGTGCTAGCGCCGACGGGGCTCTCCATCGCGCTGCCGGCCGGCTACGAAGCGCAAGTGCGGCCACGCTCGGGCTTGGCGCTGAAGCACGGCATCACCTGCCTCAACACGCCGGGCACCATCGATGCGGATTATCGCGGCGAGGTGAAAGTGATCCTGATCAATCTCGGCCAGGAGCCGTTCGTCATCCGGCGCGGCGAACGCATCGCGCAAATGGTGATCGCGCCGGTGACGCAGGGCGCCTGGGACGTGGTTGAGGCGCTGCCCGACAGCGGCCGCGGCGCCGGCGGCTTTGGATCGACCGGCCGCGCCTAGCATCGCGCGCGCCGGCGGCTTAAGTCACGCGCATGATTTTCAACGCCGACGAACGCGAGCGCTATGCGCGCCATATCCTGCTGAAGGATATCGGCGGCCCCGGCCAACAACGGCTGAAAGCAGCAACAGTGGCGATCGTGGGCGCCGGCGGCCTCGGTGCGCCGGCGGCTTTGTATCTGGCGGCGGCGGGTGTTGGGCGCTTGCGCTTGATTGATGACGACGCGGTTTCGCTCTCCAATCTACAGCGCCAGATTATTTTTCGCTCGGGCGATATCGGCGCCGTCAAAGTGGAGCGCGCCGCGGTGGCGTTGGCCGCGCTCAATCCCAACGTCGAGATTGAGCATCGCCGCGAGCGGCTAAGTGAGGCCAATGCCGCCGAACTGCTCGCCGGCGCCGATGTGGTGCTCGATGGCACGGACGATTTCGCCACACGCTTTGCCGTCAATGCCGCCTGCCATATGTTGGGCGTCACGCTCATCTCCGGCGCGGTCGGGCGCTGGGATGGGCAGGTCGCGGTGTTTCCCCCTGCCGGCCCCTGCTACCGCTGCTTCGTGCCGGAGACGCCGCCCGACGCGGAGACCTGCGCGCAGGTCGGCATTGTCGGCGCGCTTACGGGCGTCATCGGTTCGCTGATGGCGCTGGAATCGATTAAACACATCGCGCAAGCGGGTGAGACGCTGGCCGGCCGCATCCTGCTGTTCGACGGCCTCGCCGCCACGGCGCGGACGGTGACGCTGCACCGCGACGCCCAGTGCCCTGTGTGCAGCCATGAGTGAAGATTGGCGCGCGCTTCTGATCGCCGCGGCGCGACGCGACATCGAGGTGCGCACACAGCTGGCGCAATCTGGCGCGCTGTTCAAGGGCTACAATCCCGAGATGGAAGCCGTGCATCTGAAAAACGCCGCGCTCCTCGCGCGCGTGTTCGATGCGATCGGCTGGCCTGGGCGACGCTTGCTCGGCGACGAAGGCGCGGCGGCGGCGTTCCTCATTCTGCAGCATGCGATCTCGCGCCCCGACGTGCAGCGCCGCGGCCTCGCGCTGATGCTCGACGCCATCCCCAGCGGCGACGCCAACGCGCTCGACGCCGCCTATCTCAGCGACCGCATCGCCGTGCTCGAGGGCGCGCCGCAGACTTTCGGCACGCAATTCGATTGGGACAGCGATGGCCTGCTTTCGCCCGCGCCGGTCCGCGATCCCGCGACACTTGACGAGCGCCGCGCCAGCGTCGGGTTGCCGCCGATTGCTGAAATCATGGCGCACATGCGCGCCCGCGCCGCCGCCGAAGGCGAAACCGCGCCCGCCGATCTCGCCCGCCGCCGCACCGAACAAGGCGCTTGGGCTCGCCGCGTCGGCTGGCGCGCTTGACCTTAGCCGCGCCTACTCCACTCTAAGCGACACGGAGGATGGCGTATGCGGTGGTTTCTAGGCGGACTTGCAGTGCTTCTGGCGTTGGCGGCGCTGCTGATCGGCGGCGTCTACTTCGCCATGAAGCGCCCCGATATTCCACTCGCTGATCTCGCCGCCCGCTATGAGAGCCCTGCCTCGCGCTATGTCGATCTGCCTGACGGCGTGCGCATGCATTATCGCGACGAGGGCCAAGCCGCGGGCGCCCCCACGCTACTGCTCATTCACGGTTTCTCGTCATCACTGCACACATGGGAGCCCTGGGTTGAGCGGCTAAGCGATACTTACCGCATCGTCTCGCTCGACCTGCCTGGACACGGCCTCACCAGCGCGCCGGATGGCTACGAGGCATCGATCGAAGCATTTCGCGATGACGTCTACGCCTTCACCAACGCCATCAATCTTCAGCGCTTCGCTATTGCCGGCAATTCGATGGGCGGCAATGTCTCGTGGGAGTACGCGCTGGCGCATCCCGAGCAGGTGGAAGCGCTGATCCTGGTTGACTCGTCTGGCTGGGAGGAAGTGCGCGACGAATATCGCAACGAGCCGCAGATTTTCAAACTGCTGCGCAATCCGGTGATCGGGCCGGCGATGGCGCAACTCGACAACACCGCTCTCATTCGCCAGGGGCTTGAGTCCTCGTTCGTCGACACGGCTTTGGTCGATGAGGCGATGGTCAGCCGCTATGCCGACATGGCGCGCGCGCCGGGCCATCGCGACATCCTGCTGCAAGTGACGCTCGGTTTCCGCGAGCGCAATTATGCAACGCCCGAGCGTTTGGCGCCGCTCGCCAACATGCCGGTGCTGATCCTGCACGGCGACACCGACAATTTGGTGCCGACCGAACATGGCCGCCAATTCGCCGACGCCATCTCGGGCTCGCAACTGGTTATCTTCGAGGCCACCGGCCACCTACCGCAGGAGGAACGCGCCGATGATTCGGCCGAGGCGGTGCATGAGTTTCTCTATCCAGTTTTCGAGGGCCCGGCGCTGGCGACGGCTGCGCAGTAAGCCATTGGGCGTCGCATTAGTTTCGTACATGCAGGCTAGGGGAAGCCATGCTGATCAAACGCCGTTCCCTCCTCGTCGCGGCCACCACGCTCGCCGCCGCCCCACGCGCGGCCTGGGCGCAGACGCTTTCGTCCGGCACGTTTACGCACGGCGTCGCCTCCGGCGATCCGCTGCCCGATGGGGTCGTGATCTGGACGCGCTTCACCGGGGAGACGCTGCGGTGGGAAGTAGCGGAGGACGAAGCGTTCCGCGCCATCGTTCAGCGCGGCGCGGCGCGCGCCTCCTTTGCCAACGATTATTGCGTCAAGGTTGATGTGCGTGGCCTCGCGCCGGGCCAGCGCTACTTCTACCGCTTCCTCTCCGCCTCTAACGCGTCCGTCACCGGGCAAACGCGCACCGCACCGGCGAGCGGCGGCGAGCGTTTCGGCGTTGCGGTGTTCTCCTGCTCCAACATGCCGTTCGGCTATTTTCACGCCTACGGCCACGCCGCGCGCCGCGACGACATCGATCTCGTGCTGCATGTCGGCGACTACATTTACGAAACCGCGCGCGGGCAATATCCAAGCGAGAGCGAAGCCGTCCCCGGCCGCGTCATCGACCCGATGACCGAGACCGTCTCGGTCAGCGACTATTACCAGCGTTACGCTAGCTACCACACCGACTCCAACCTGCTGGAACTGCGGCGCACGAAGCCAATGAGCACGGTGTGGGACGACCACGAGCTGGTGAACAACGCCTGGATCAACGGCGCGCCCAACCATAATGCGGAGTACGAGGGCGATTATCACACGCGCATCGCCGCCGCCGCGAAAGCCTATTTCGACTGGATGCCGATTCGTCGCCCAGGCGTGCTGCAGCTTTATCGCCATCTAGATTGGGGCGATCTTGCGCGCATCGTGCTGCTGGACGCGCGCTATATCGGCCGCGACGAACAGCTCGACTATCGCGACACGCTCGCGCCCCGTTTGGCGCAAGGCGGGGCCGAAGCGCGCGCGATCGCTGATGAGTACCGCCGCACCGTGCTCGACGATCCCAGCCGCACTATGCTTGGCGCCTCGCAGGAGCAATGGTTCGCGCGCACGTTGGCGGACTCCAGGCAACGCGGTCAGACTTGGCAGATCGTCGCGCAGCAAGTGGTGGTTGGCGATCAATTCGCACCCGTCGGCACGACGCGTTTGTTGGCGCCGGATGTTTCATCCGGCTCGCGCCAATGGTTCACCGCCGGCGAGGAAATGTCGGCGCTGGGGCTGCCATGGAATCTGGACACCTGGAGCGGCTATCCCGCTGCGCGCCGGCGCTTACTTGAAGCCTGCGCCGCCAACGCCAAAAACGCCGTCGTGCTCGGCGGCGACAGCCACAATTGCTGGGTCAACAATCTGGCGACGGCGGACGGATCGCGCCTGGCGGCGTTGGAGTTCGCGACTGGCAGCGTCACCTCGCCCGGGTTCGAACGTTCGCTGACCAACGCCGCGGCGGGCGAGCGCGAAGCGCTGTTGCGCGGCGGCAATCCGCACTTGGCCTGGTGCGACATTACCAATCGCGGCTACGGCGCGCTGACATTCACCCGCGATGGCTGCGCCGCCGAATGGCTCGCATTCAGCGACGTGCGCAGTCCAGACGCCGCAGTGCCCACCGCCACGCGCATCAGCGCCGCCGCATCGGCAAGTGCCGGCCCAGGGGCGTGGACGCTCTGATCGAGGGCCACCGGCGTCCCAAGCGGGTCTTGCCTGCTCCCACGATATTGTCCAAGCATCGGGCATGAGCGATTGGCTGCGCGGTAGCGTCATCTATCAAATCTATCCGCGCTCGTTCGCGGACTCGAACGGCGACGGTGTCGGCGATCTACGCGGCGCGATTGAAAAGCTCGATCATATCGCGGCGCTCGGTTGCGACGCGATCTGGCTCTCGCCCTTCTTCACATCGCCCATGCGCGATTATGGCTATGACGTCGCCGATTATTGCGGCGTCGACCCGTTGTTCGGCACGTTGGCCGATGCGGACGCGCTGATCGCGCGCGCGCATGCGCTTGGGCTCAAGGTGATCATCGATCAGGTGTGGTCGCACTCCTCCGACCAGCACGCATGGTTCACCGAGAGCCGCGCCAGCCGCAATAATCCGCGCGCCGACTGGTACGTGTGGGCCGACGCCAAGCCGGACGGCTCGCCGCCGAACAATTGGCAAGCCATGTTCGGCGGGTGCGCATGGACCTGGGATGCGCGGCGGCGGCAATATTTTCTACACAACTTCCTGCCGGAGCAGCCCGATCTCAACGTGCGCAATCCGGCGGTGCAGGATGCGTTGCTCGATGTCGCGCGCTTCTGGCTCGATCGGGGCGTCGACGGCTTCCGCTTGGATGTGGTGAATTTTTTCGTGCAGGACGCGGCGCTGCGCGACAATCCGCCTATTGCGCTAAAGCGCGCGCCGCCGCGGCCGCATCAGTTTCAGCGCCACCTTTACGACCGCACGCAACCGGAGACGCTCCAGTTCATCGCGCGGCTGCGGACGTTGCTGGATGAATACGGCGCGATGGCTGTCGGCGAGATCGAGGATGAAGAGCCACTGAAGGTTCAGCGTGAATACACCGATGGTCCGAACCGGCTGCACACGGCGTACTCGTTCTTCCTGCTGCGACAGCGCGCGATGACGGCCGCCGTCATCAAGGACGCGATGGAGCAATGGGAAGGCGCGCGCGGCTGGCCGTCGTGGTCACTTTCCAATCATGACGTCATCCGCTTTCCGACGCGGCTCGCCGACAACGACCCGCAGCGCACCAAGTTGATGATGGCGCTGCTGCTGGCGCTGCGCGGCGCGGTGTTTCTATATCAGGGCGACGAGCTCGGCCTGCCGCACGCCGATGTGCAGTTTGAGCGCTTGCGCGATCCCGAAGCGATCGCGTTCTGGCCCTCCGGCATCGGCCGCGACGGCGCGCGCACGCCAATGCCGTGGTCGCAAAGCGCGAACATGGCCGGCTTCACGGCGGCGCCCGATGCGTGGCTGCCGCTCGATCCGCGTCACCGTGCGTTGGCCGTCGATGCGCAGACCGGCGTGGCCGATTCGATGCTCGAATTCACGCGGCGGGCGATCGCGTTTCGGCGGGGCAGCGAGGCGCTCCGCGAGGGCGCGTTCGTCGCTCTTGATGCGCCTGAGCCGGTGCTGGCGTTCGAGCGGCGCACCGATGGATCGCGCCTACTCTGCCTGTTCAATCTCGGCCCCGATCCGGTGCGCCGACCGCTGCCGGCGGGCGCGGTCGTGTTCGCGGTGGGGGAGGCGGAGGCCGTTACCGGCGCCGCTTCGCTGGGCGGCTATTCGGCGCTTTTCGTCGAAATCTGAGCTGCGCCGGGCTGGCCAGGGCGACTGATACATTATAACATCGGCGCCGATGACAGAAGCGGGCGCCATCGGGAGAGGCCATCGAGCCGGACGTTTTGCGCCCGTGTTCGCGGCTCTGCTCGCGGTCTTCCTGCAAGCCTTCGTCGTCCAGACCCACATCCATGCCTTCGGCATCGCCGCCCCGGCAATCGAGCGCAGTGTCGATGGCGCTGAAGATAGCCATGTCGCTAGCGCCGAGCACGAACGCGCCTGCGTGGTCTGCCAAGCCCTGCTCTCATCCGGCCGCGCGCTGCTGCCGAGCGCGGCGGAAGTGGCGCCTGCGCTCGCCGTCGTCGCTGACGCAACGCTGCCTGCGCTTGCCCAAGCGCCGCACGTCGTTTCGCATTCTTGGCGCAGCCGCGCGCCGCCTTTGAGCCTCTGAGCCCCGCACGCGCTCGCCCGAGCGCGTGAGTTTGCGCGCGAGGACTCGCGCGCGTTCCTTCCGCTTAGAGGCACACAATGCACCTTCCGAATTTCGTCCGCGGCCTCGTGGCCGCCAGCGCTCTCGTTCCGGCTTCCGCACTCGCACAAGAAGTGACCACAGAACCTGAGATCGTCGTCACCGCCCCGCTTGAAGGCTCGCGCATCGAGAGCCTGCAAGGTGCTGAGGTTTTGCGGCGCGACGACATCGTCGCCCAATTGCATGGCGGCTTGGGCGATACGCTCGACGCAACGCCCGGCATCTCAACTACGTTCTTCGGCGCCGGCGCCAGCCGCCCGATCATTCGCGGCCTTGGCGAGGACCGCGTGCGCGTGCTGCAAAACGGCATCGGCGCCATCGACGCCTCCACGGCCTCCCCCGATCACGCGGTGACGGCGGACGGCCTCGACGCCGAGCGCATCGAAGTGCTGCGCGGCGCGGCGGCTTTGGCGTATGGCGGCAACGCGATCGGCGGCGTCGTCAACGTGATCGATCAGAGCATCCCGATGCGCGCTATCGATGGCGTGACGTTTCAGAGCTTGGCGGCGCTCTCCTCCGTCGATGACGGTCGCCAAGGCGCGGCCAATATCGGCGTCGGCGTTGGCGATGTGGCGTTGCGCGCCAGTATCGCCGCGCGCGACACTGATCCGTACGAAACGCCAGTCGGGACGGCGCTGAATTCGTGGACCGAATTGCGCTCTTATGGGCTCGGCGGCTCTCTGGTGCAGGATTGGGGCTTCGCCGGCGTCGCGGTGAAGCGCACTGAAAACAACTATGGCCTTTTCCCCGAGGACCCGTCCGAGCCAGGCGGGCGCATCGAGATGGAGCAGATGCGCATCGAGGCGCGCGGCGATTTCCGCATCAATGCCGGCCCGTTCGATCGCTTCGACTATGGCTTCCAGCACTCTGACTATGAGCACACCGAGTTTGAAGGCGACGGCGCCCCGGGTACGACCTTTTTCAGCGAAGGCTGGGAAGGCCGGCTTGAAGCGCACCATCGCGGCGATCGTTTGCGCGGCGCCATTGGTTTGCAGCTGACTGATGTGGATTTCGCCGCCGAGGGCGACGAAGCGTTCATCACGCCGACTAACACGACGGACGTCGGCGTGTTCGTGGTCGAGCGCTACGATCTCGGCCGCTGGGGCGTCGAAGGCGGCGTTCGCCTTGAACGGCGCGAGCTGGACAACGATACGTTCGGCACACGCGAGTTCGATAATGTCAGCGCGTCCGGCGGCGTGTTCTTTCGGCCAGCGGAATACTGGTTCCTCGGCGCGACGGTGGCGCGGACTGAGCGCGCGCCGACGGCGATGGAATTGTTCTCTGATGGGCCTCACTTGGCGACGGCGAACTACGAAGTCGGCGACGATACCCTCGGTCAAGAGACCGCGCTCTCGTTCGAAGCATCGCTCCGCTACGACAGCGGCCCGGTGCGGTTCGAGATCAACCTCTATCGCATTGGCTTTAGCGACTACATCGCGCTGGTCGAACGCGGCGATGTGTTCTGGCTCGATGAGGCGACCGATACCAGCGGCTTTGCGCCGGATGCTTCCGATCCCGGCATCCCGGTCGATGCCGACATTCTGCCGGTGTTCAGTTTCACGCAGCAGGACGCGACCTTTACTGGTGGTGAAATCTCGGCGGCGGCGCGCGTGTTCGAAGTTGGCGGCTTCGCCTTCACCGTCGATGCGGCGTACGATTTGGTGCGCGCGGACTTCGATGGCGGCGGCCACCCGCCGCGCATTCCGCCTAACTCGCTAACGCTCGGCGTCGAAGCCGAGAGCGAAAATTGGACGGCGCGGCTCGAAGCCGTCGACACTGCCGAGCAGGATCGCACCGCCGCGTTCGAAACGAGCACCGACGGCTTTACGTTCGTCAACGCCAGCTTGGCATGGCAGCCACAAGGCGAGGCCGGCGCGTGGACGGTGCGGCTCGACGGCCGAAATCTCACCGATGAACTCGGGCGCGTGCATAGCTCCTTCCTCAAAGACGATCTCGCCCTGCCCGGCCGCAACGTTCGGCTGACGCTGCTGACGGAGTTCTGACGCCTCAACGAGCGGAATGGGGGATGGTCGCTCTGGCCATCCCCTCATTTCGCCGGCGTAGGCGTGAGCGGCGGCGCTAGCTCGGCCTCGCCCGCGGCGATGGCGGCGTCCAGGTGTTCGCACTTTAGCGTGCGCGCCGAGAACGGCTCGCCAGCGACGCGGACTGCTTGCGCCCGCGCGCATTTCAGCAAGCAAAGCTCGGAGTGGAAGCTAACGACGCTGCGATCGCCACTGGTGATGCGGGTCGCTTGTAATCCGCACTCTTCGCAAGTGAGACGCGCAACTGCCATGGCGCAAATCTGATCTGGTTCGCTTTAAACTTCGCTGCCAAACACCCCCATGTTCCGCGAAGTTTTTATTACAGTTTTGTGAAAACCCCGCCTGATTGGCGTATTCCCCACGCACCCGAAAGCGCCGCTGCTATAGGGGGCGCCAGTAACAACGAGCAGGATGATGTCCGAGAAGAAGATTCTAAAGCGCGAGGTCAAGGCGGTCTGGGATGCGGTGAAGGAATTGCGGGCCGAGCGCGGCAAGCAGTACGCGCCGTCCGACGTTCTTGACGCGGCTGAGCGCATGGCGGCGCAAGCCCAAAAGCTCGAGCAGCTCGCCGGCCAGTTGAGCGCGCTGAACGCGATGCCGCCGGACGCAGTGCCGCCGAGCACGCAGCCGAAAGCGCGCCGGAGCAAATCCAAGAGCTAAGCGCGTCAGCCGGTGCGGCCGTCTGCGGTCGGCGCCCGCATGACCCGCGACGCCAGCCGGAAGAGCGGCGCCGTCAGCATGGTCGAGACGATCGCCAGCGTCACGAGCACCGCGTACGCGCTGGCGCTGATGATGCCAGCTTGCAGCAGAATGGACGCCGCGACGATCTCCATCAGACCTTTGCATTGAAGCAACAGCGCAAGCCGTGTTTTTTCTTGCGGCGGCATGCTGGCCTCCGGCGGCGTGACATGCACGGCCACGAATTTCGTGCTGGCCGCGAGCAGCACGGCCAGAAGCGCGACGCCGACGGTCGCGGCTGTGACGAGCGCGCCATCGATGGCCAAGCCGCGATGCGCGAAGAAGAGCGGTGAGAGGCCGAACAAGGCAATCTTGCCAATTAGCTCGGGCTTCAGGCGCGCGGCGAGCGCGGCGGGCGCCAGTGCGCCGGCGAAATATGCGCCAAGAAACTCGTGCAGGCCCAGCATCGTCGTCGCCCACGAGCCAGCGAACAGATACGCCGCGCCCGCAGCGACGGTCACGACAGGATTGTCAGGCAGATGTTCGAGCGGTTTGCGCAAGCCAATCAGAGCGACGAAGAGCGCCACGGCGGCAACATCGCGCCAATCGGCGACGAAGCCGTTTGTGCCGGCGTGCACGAACAGAAGTGCGGCCAGCCCGATCCAGAGAATGGCGTCGTCCAGCGCCGCGATGCGCAGCGCCAAATTGCCGAGCGGGCGGTCGGCGGCGGGCAATTCGCGAACGATGCCGACCAGCACTGGCAAAGCGCTGACAGCGAGGCAGAGCCCGATCGCTGCGGCCGACACGAACGGGTGGACGGTGGCCGGGCGGGCAATGACGGCGTCGATAAGTCCGGAGAGCGCCAGCAACAGCCCGGCCGCGAATGGCAGCGCCAGCGCGCCGATAGCGGAGACGAACAATTGCGGGCCGAGTTTCGGGCCGCTGGCCATGGTGCGGGTTTCTAGGCCGGCGCTAAAGGCCAGCATCAGCACGCCTAATCGTCCTAATTGTTCACCGAGGTCGGAGGGGCCAAGAAGCGACTTGTCGAAGCCGAGACGGTCGGCAGCAACGGCAACGCCAAGCCCGGCCAGGATCGGCAACACCGCCATCGGCGCAGCGCCCCGGATCACCAGCCAGCACAAAACTGGGGCGACCAGGAAGCACAGAACGTCGATCAGAAAATCCAAGGCGCGTCCCCACAACCGCCGCTGGCAACGCCTAAGGCGCCGAGGGGTGGCGGAGCAAGCGGCGGATGTAGCTTACAGGGCATCGGCAAAGCTCAGGCCGCCGAACCAGCCTTGCCACGCGATCACAAAGGCCCAGTGCAATAGGACCGCGGTCCAGATTGAGCCGGAGCGATGGCGGAGCAGAGCGCAGAGCAAACCCAGCAGCGCCGCCAACGCCAGAAAATCCGCGCGCAGGAAGGTGGCTGCAGCGCCTGGCAAGAATGTTGTCTCGGCGACGTGCCAGAGTGTGAACAAGAGCGTCGATAGCGCTATCCAGGCCGCGGGCCGCCTGCTTTCTCCCCGCGCCGGCACGATCGCGGCGCGAAAAACTAACTCTTCGCCGAGCGCCGGGACGAACAATGCACGGAGCGCGAGAAGCGCAATGTCGCTTCCGCTGCGCGGGTCCCACTGCGCCAGGCCCGTGTTCAGGCCGATCGCGGCGGCGATGAGGGCAAGCGCAATGAGCACAGCGCCGAGCTCTGCAAAGTCTCGCACCGATGGACGCTGACACACGGCCCGGTACACGCGCTGGATCATCCTGACGTCGCCAGCGCGGATACCGCCGGACGCGCCCAGCACGCCGCCGAGGGCGCGCGAAGTAAAACGAAGTGCTGACCGGCGCTCACTGAAGGCGTCGGGCGTGTGCAATGCCTCTCAACAGCAGCAATAGCGCCTGAACCAAAATTATGCCGCTAGCGACAGCAAGAGTTGTCGCGGTCTGTGCGGCGTTTTCTCTCGCCGCCGTGCCTGCCGCAACAAGCACCGCGAGCACCGACAGCGCTGCCCTCCACGGCCGGACGGCGCGCGATGGTGGGTTGCTTGAGTTTTGGGGTAGACTTGAAGTTCGCTGCCATAAGCGACCGAACGCCTCGCTGTTCACACGACCGAAGCGCGCCCAGTCGGAAGCGTCGCTGTGAACGATCAAGAAGCCGCCAACGCTAAGGACGACACCTGACCAGAGTCGCCAGTGGATGAACTCCGTCGTGCCGAAGAAGATCGCCGCGCTGCCGATCAGGGCAAAGACCGTGGCCTTCAGCACCTTCGGTCCTAAAGCATCGCCGGAATAACGCGGTCCGGCGGTTTGTGGCCGTCGGCGAAGGTCTTGATATTGATGATGACCTTCTCGCCCATGTCGATGCGGCCTTCGATCGTGCCGGAGCCCATGTGCGGCAACAGCACGACGTTGGTCAGCTTCTTCAGCTTCGGATTGATGGCGGGCTCGTTCTCGAACACGTCGAGGCCGGCGCCGGCGAGTTCGCCCTTCTCCAGCATGCGCGCCAACGCCGCTTCATCGATGACTTCACCCCGCGCGGTGTTCACGATGTAAGCGTGCGGCTTCAACAGCGCGAGGCGGCGCGACGACAGCAAGTGGTAGGTCGCCGGCGTGTGCGGGCAATTTACCGAAACGATGTCCATCCGCGCCAGCATCTGATCGAGGCTTTCCCAGTACGTGGCCTCGAGTTCGGCCTCGACGTGCGCCGCTGCTCTGCGTCGGTTGTGATAGTGGATCTGCAGGCCGAACGCCTTAGCGCGGCGCGCCACCGCCTGACCGATGCGGCCCATGCCGATAATGCCAAGGCGCTTGCCCCAGATACGGCGGCCCATCATCCACGTGGGCGACCAGCCGACGAACTTGTCCTGCTCGATGACCTTCACGCCCTCGATCAGACGGCGCGGCACAGCGAGGATCAGCGCCATGGTCATGTCGGCGGTGTCTTCGGTGAGCACGCCTGGCGTGTTGGTCACGGTGATGCCGCGCTGCACGGCTGTGGCGACATCGATATTATCGACGCCGGCGCCGTATTGGGCGATCAGCCGGAGCTGCTCGCCGGCACGCGACAGGATGCGGCTATCGACGCGGTCGGTTACGGTCGGCACCAGCACGTCGGCGCGCTGGACGGCGGCGGCGAGGTCCTCGGCGGTGAAGGGTTTATCCTCGACGTTGAGCTCGGCGTCGAACAATTCGCGGAGCCGCGTCTCCACGGGATCCGGGAGGCGGCGGGTGACAACGACCTTGAGCTTCTTTGACGGCATTCAGTGTCCATAAACCACGCTGCGCCGCACTCCAAGGCGCGGCGCGAATTGCAGTGTGAGGGAGCGGCGTTAAGCCGACTTTCACGGCGCCTCCGCATCATGGCGCCTTCCCTCCCGACACGTGGAGGGTTCGACACGAAGGTTGGGTAGATGCGTCGTGGGATATTCGCCGCCTTGGCCGCGGCAAGCCTCCTGTTTTCGTTCAGTTCCGCTGGCGCCGACATCGCCCCGGCGGTCGGCCCGGACTCCAACCTGCCGGTGCCGCGCTTCGTTAGCTTGAAAACCGAAGGCGCCAATGGCCGCCACGGCCCCGGCCTCGAACATCGCGTCGACTGGATATATGAGCGCGCCGGCCTGCCGCTGCAGGTCACTGGCGAGAGCGGCCCCTGGCGCCGGGTGGTCGACCCGGACGGGGCGGAAGTCTGGATGCACGCCCAAAACCTCGATCAGCGCCGCACCATCTATGTGCGCGAAGCCACCGCCATGCGCCGCAACGCTCGCGAAAGCGCCCCCGTCGCGGCCTATCTGGCCGCCGGCGTTGTCGGCTCGGTGACCGGCTGCGACGGCGAATGGCGCCGCATCGCCATCGGCGGCCGCATCGGCTGGGTCGAAAACGACGCCCTTTGGGGCGGCGACTGCGCCGGGCTCTGACCCGCGAAACCTCCCCTATCCTTGCCCCTGCCGGCCTCGCCCTGTATCCCGGGCAGGATTTTCCGGTAGTTGCAGAGACAAAGATGGCGATCGACCAGACGAACCGCCCGCCTTCACTTTCCTATGAAGACCTGATCGCCTCCGGTGAGGGACTCTTGGCGGGGCCGGGCAATGCGCAATTGCCGTTGCCGCCCATGCTGATGTTCGACCGCATCCCCTCGATCACCATCGATGGCGGGGCCAGCGGCAAGGGCCAAGTGATCGCCGAGTACGACATCAATCCGGAACGCTGGTTCTTCGAGTGCCATTTCCGCGGCGACCCAGTAATGCCGGGGTGCCTGGGGCTCGACGCCATGTGGCAGCTAGTCGGCTTCTTCATGTGCTGGGCCGGCTCGCCGGGCCGGGGCCGGGCGCTTGGGGTCGGCGAAGTCAGCTTCCGCGGCCAGATCACGCCGAAGACGAAGCTTGTCACCTACGAGATCGAGATGAAGCGGCTGATCCAGCGCAAGCTGCACATGGGCGTCGGCGACGGCATCGTCAAAGCCGACGGCGTGACTATCTATACGGCCAAGGATCTCAAGGTTGGGCTGTTCGACGCCGAGCAGCTTGAGTCGCAGCTGAAATAGGAGCGCTTCATGCGTCGTGTCGTCGTCACCGGGATGGGCATCGTCTCTTCGATCGGCGCCAATGCGCAGGAAGTCCTGACGAGCCTGCGCGATGCCAAGAGCGGCATCGTCGCCGCGCCCGAATACGCAGAGCGCGGCATGCGCTCGCGGGTGCATGGCGAACCGAGCGTGAAGCCGGAAGAGGTCGTTGATAAGCGCGTGATGCGGTTCATGGGCGAGGGCTCGGGCTGGAACTACATCGCCATGCAAGAGGCGATCGCCGACGCCGGGCTAACGCAAGACGAAATCTCCAATCCACGCACCGGAATCATTATGGGCTCGGGCGGCCCGTCCGCGCACGCGATCGTGGCGGCGGCGGATATCGCGCGTGAAAAAGGCGCCAAGCGCGTCGGACCGTTCGCCGTGCCGAAGGCGATGAGCTCGACCGCCAGCGCGACCCTGGCGACGCCGTTCGAGATCAAGGGCATCAATTATTCGATCAGCTCGGCTTGCGCGACCAGCTCGCACTGCATAGGCGACGCTTACGAACACATCGTCGCCGGCAAGCAGGACATCATGTTCGCTGGCGGCAGCGAAGAGTTGGACTGGACGCTCTCGGTACTGTTCGACGCCATGGGCGCGATGAGCTCGAAATATAACGACACACCCGAAAAAGCCTCGCGCGCCTATGACAAAGGCCGCGACGGCTTCGTCATCGCTGGCGGCGCTGGCGTGCTGGTGTTGGAAGAATATCAGCGCGCCAAGAGACGCGGCGCCAAAATTTACGGCGAAGTCGCCGGCTATGGCGCCAATAGCGACGGCCACGACATGGTCGCGCCCTCGGGCGAAGGCGCGGCGCGCTGCATGAAGATCGCGATGAAGTATCTGGATCGCCCGGTCGACTATCTGAACACACACGGCACCTCGACGCCGGTTGGCGATGTCAAAGAAATGGAAGCCGTGCGCGCCGTGTTCGGATCGAAGCCGCCGCTGATTTCGAGCACCAAGTCGCTGACCGGCCACTCGCTCGGCGCAGCCGGCGTGCAGGAAGCGATCTACTCACTGCTGATGCTGAACAATGACTTCGCCTGCGAAAGCGCCAACATCGAAGAGCTCGATCCGGCGTTCGAAGATCTGCCGATCCTGCGCAAGCGCGAGGATCGCCAGCTGAATTGCGTGCTCAGCAATTCGTTCGGATTTGGCGGCACCAACGCGACGCTGGCGTTTACGCGCGTGGCGGCTTAGTTGCTCTTCGTCATTCCGGGGGCTCGCGGGAGCGAGAGCCCGGAATCTAAGCGCGACGAGCTGCGTGTTGGCCCTTGGGTTCCGGGCTCAATGCTGCGCATTGCCACGGAGTGACGGGCGCTTTACTGCGCTTCGATCTCGCGGATTTCGGCCAACAGCGCTTTCTCATTGGCGGTGAGTTTGCCGTCCTCGCGGGTCATGCCGACAGCCCAGGCGGCCTCGGCAAGCGTCAGTTTGGCGTAGGCTTCGGCCGCGTCGTTGGCGGCGGCGTAGTGGCCTTCCCAGCCCTCGACTTGATCCGAGCTGCGGACTTTGTCCTTCCACCCGCCTTTGAACATGCCGCCAAAAATGCCGACGACGCCCGAGGTCGGCGCCTCCAGCCAAGCTTGCCGCGCCATCATGTCCTTGGCTTCCAACAAAGCCGGCGCCTGACGGGCCATCAGATAATTCAGAACCCCTTTGACAAACACGTCGCGCCAGGACGGATCGTTGTCGCGGCCATCACTTTCTGCATCGAGCGCAAACAGCCAGCGCGCTTCGGCTTCGGTCACGGCGATGCGGCCGGAGCCGGCGGAGGCGAACATGCAACGGCGCACGAGCTCAACTTCGGCGGGCCCGACCGGATGGCCGGCGAGCAAAGCGCTGATGCGGCTACGCGCGAAGGTGCTGAGATACTCCGGCGCGCTTTCGGCGCGCTCCAGGATTTTCAGCACGGCGGCGACTTCGGTTTCGCGCGGGCCGTCTTGACCGAGGCGCGTCACTAACCATGAGGTCGTCGCTTCGTCGACGTGACCGGGATAAGCGCCGGCTTGCAGCACGTGATCGGAGATCGCTTCAACAAACGCGTGGGTCCAGGCCTCGTCGGTGTTGGCGACCCGGGCGGCGAGCGCGACCAGCATTTCGGCTTCTTCGCGCGAAACCACGCCATCCGGGAAAACGGCTTTGCGCACCTCAAGCGCCTCTTCGGCGCTGACGGCGCCATCGGCGGCGAGTTGGTCGGCAAGCGTTTGCAAAGCAAGATTGCGCATGGGCGAAGCTCCGGAAATTCGGGGCGACGGTAACAGGCGCACTTTAAGGTCGCGCAAACCAGCAGGCTTAATAAAGTTTGAGCGCCGGCTCTTGCGAACCGGCGCTCTTAAGCGATCCCGTTGAGACGAGGGGTTAGTTCGCCGGCGGTCACGCTTGTTTGGTCGGGGCATCTTATGCTGCACCTGTGCGGCGAGAACGCGGCGGCTTAGGCGGCGTTTCGGCTCGGCTCGCAGGTCAGGTCCGCTCGACCGCCTGCGCCGCGGCGTCGAGTGCCGCGGCGACCTCTTGCAGCTTTGCTTCGGTGAGGGGCCCGCGTTCCATGCGCAAGCGCAAAGCGAGTTTCAAATTCTCCATGGCGCGCACGAGCTGCGGCGAGCGCCCGCTCGAAAAGCGTTCCTTGGCGGCGGCAAGGCGTTGCAAGAGATGCTCGGCGTCAGCGCGTTTGTCCGCGAGCTCTGCTTGGCCCTGCTCCGTCAGCGCGAAGAGTTTCTTGACGCCTTCGCTAGGCTCTTGCTGCGCCAGGCCAAGTTCTTCCAGCATGGTGAGCAGCGGGTAGATGACGCCGGGGCTGGGCGCGTAGAGGCCGCCCGAAAGCTGTTCGATTTCCTTGATCAGCTCATAGCCGTGCCGCGGCTGCTGACCGAGCAAAGCGAGCACGACAAGGCGCAAATCGCCCTGGTCGAACATGCGGCGCATAGCGCCGCCGTGGCGACCGTGGCCGCCTCTATGACTGTGCTCACGCCCGCCCTCCCAAGGGGTGCCGTGACGGGGGCCGCGCATATGCCTGGCGTGCATTTTGTGACGATGAAACATTCAATCTCCGTGTGTGTTTCGATATATCTGACAAAAAGATATATCTAAATCGTATCTTGTCAAGGAGCGGCTGGTCTTGACCCGCGCCCCCAGGCGCCGGCAGGTGCCGGCCAAGAAATCTGGAGCTTCAGCGATGGCCGACGAGTGGGTGTTTCCGAAGGGCGAACTGATGGCCGGCAAGCGCGGGCTGATCATGGGCGTCGCCAACGATAAATCGATCGCCTGGGGCATCGCTTCGCAGCTGGCCGCGCAAGGCGCGGAACTGGCCTTCACCTATCAGGGCGAGGCGCTGGAAAAGCGCATTCGTCCGTTGGCGGAAAGCGTCGGCTCACAAATCGTGCTCGAATGCGACGCCACCAATGACGATCACCTGGACGCCGTATTCGATCGGCTGAAGACCGATTGGGGCAAGCTCGACTTCCTCGTCCACTCGATCGCGTTCTCGGACAAAAACGAGCTCAAGGGCTCGTTCGTGGAGAACACGACGCGCGAGAACTTCCTGCGCTCGATGGATATTTCGGCGTTCTCGTTCGTCGCCGCCGGCAAGCGCGCATCGAAACTGATGAAGCGCGGCGGCTCGATGATCACGCTCACCTATCTCGGCGCCGAGCGGGTGCTGCCGAGCTATAATGTGATGGGCGTGGCGAAAGCGGCGCTGGAAGCGAGCATGCGCTACATGGCGCGCGACCTTGGCCCCGAAGGCATTCGCGTCAACGCCATCAGCGCCGGCGCCATGCGCACGCTCGCCATCGCCGGCATCCAAGGCGGACGCGGCCTCATCGCGACCGGCCGCGAATGGTCGGTGATGAAGGAAGACACCAGCATGGAAGGCATCGCCGGCTGCGCGCTGTGGCTCTTGAGCGATATCGGCCGCTCCACCACGGGCGAAGTCGTGCACGTCGATGCAGGCTTCCACATCGTCGGCGTGCCGGATACGGGCGGCGAGTAAGCCGCTTGCTCAAACGCATCCTGGCCGGCGGCATTGGCGGCGCCGGTGCGCTGAATGGCGTGCTGATGTTGGCGGCGCCGACGCTTTGGTATGACAGCGTGCCGGGGCTGGCGCATACGGGGCCATTCAACCCACACTTCGTCACCGACATTGGCGCGGCGTATCTGGTAGCGAGCCTCGCGCTGATCGCGCGCGCGTGGCGGCCGCGCTATTGGCCGGCGGCGGTGACGGGCGCGGCGTTCCTGTGCGCGCACGCGGTGATCCACGTCGCTGACATCGCGATGGAGCGCACCGGCAATATCGGCGTCGATGTATTCTTGCTGATCTTGCCGTCGGTGGTCGCAGCGTGGACGGCGTTTCCGGACAAGGCCGAGCTTTAGTCCTTCGGGCGCTCGATGGCGTTGTCGATCTCGATGCCGAGTTCGTCGGCTAAACCCTGCTGCGCTTCCGGCGTCTGTTCCGGCAGTTCGGGCGCCACCTTGCCGAACACGAGCGGGCGCGTCTGCGGGGTGCGCAGGGTTTCTGGATCGTCAGCCATGCGAACCTCCTAGCGAAGACGAACGATGCGCCGCGCCGCGAGTTCCCGCGCTACGGCTCCAGCTGAGCCTCGATCTGCGCGTCGCGCAGGATGGCGCGCGCGGCTTCCAGCTCCTCATCGACCACAAGCAGCCGCCAACCGCCCAGCACGCCAGCATCGAGCTGGCCCGCCATCAAGCCCTGCTCCGGCATGACGACGCTAATGCCCTCCGCCTCAAGCAGCGATCGCGCCACCACGGCTTCGGGCAACGACGTGAATTTCGCGAGGGTGACGACGGCCATGCGTGACCATAGCAGATGAAGCGGCGAAATGTGGGCTGGTGTGCGCGCGGTGGAGCGCGGGCCCCCTGGCCCGAATGGCGCGAAGCCCTAGGCGCTAGCGATGCGCGCCAGATGGCGCGCGCTCCAACCTGCAGACATTGGCGCAGCAACAAAAAAGCCCGCCTCTTGCGAAGCGGGCTTTCTGTTTTGCGTTAATGCTTGAGCTTAGTCGCCCGAGCCTTCGCGGCGCGGACGGTCGCGGCCACCGCCGCTGCTGCGGCGCGGGCCACGGTCACGGTCGCCGCCGCTGCGTTCGCGGCGCGGACCTTCGTCCAGAGCTTCTTCGCCCATCTCAGCCGAGAGATCAGCGCCGGTGGCTTGGTCGACCACCTTCATCGAGAGGCGCACCTTGCCGCGATCGTCGAAGCCGAGGAGCTTCACCTTCACGGTGTCGCCTTCCTTGACCACATCGCCCGGCTTCTCGACGCGCTCGCGCGCCAACTGGGAGACGTGAACGAGGCCGTCCTTGGCGCCGAAGAAGTTCACGAAGGCGCCGAACTCCATCACCTTCACGACCTTGCCTTCATAGATCATGCCGATCTCCGGTTCTGAGGTCAGCGACTTGATCCACTTGATCGCCGCTTCGATCGACTCGGCGTTGGCGGAGGCCACTTTCACCGTGCCGTCGTCTTCGACGTTCACTTTCGCGCCGGTCTTTTCCACGATTTCGCGGATGACCTTGCCGCCGGTGCCGATCACGTCGCGGATCTTGTCGACCGGGATCTTGATCTGCTCGATACGCGGGGCGTTCTTGCCGACTTCACCGCGCGGCGCGTCCATGGCTTTGGCCATTTCGCCGAGGATGTGAAGGCGCGCGCCGTGAGCGCGGTCGAGCGCGACCTGCATGATCTCTTGCGTAATGCCGGCGACCTTGATGTCCATCTGCAGCGAAGTGATGCCCTTCTCGGTGCCCGCCACTTTGAAATCCATGTCGCCGAGATGGTCTTCGTCGCCGAGGATGTCGGTGAGAACTTCAAAGCCGTAGTCTTCGAGAATGAGGCCCATGGCGACGCCGGCGACAGGTGCCGAAATCGGCACACCGGCATCCATCAGCGCCAGTGAAGAACCGCAAACCGTAGCCATCGAGGATGAGCCGTTCGACTCGGTGATCTCGGAAACGAGGCGCACCGTGTACGGGAATTGCTCGGCCGTCGGCAGAACCGCCTTCATCGCGCGCCACGCCAACTTGCCGTGGCCGATTTCGCGGCGGCCAGCCCCGCCCATACGGCCGGTTTCACCAACGCTGTAGGGAGGGAAGTTGTAGTGGAGCATGAAGCGCTCCTTGTAGGTGCCGCCGAGCGCGTCGATGAATTGCTCATCTTCGCCGGTGCCGAGCGTGGCAACGACGATCGATTGCGTTTCACCGCGGGTGAACAGCGCCGAGCCGTGCGTGCGCGGCAGGAAGCCGACCATCGATTCGATCGGACGCACCTTGTCGACGGCGCGGCCATCGATACGGCCCTTTTCCTTCACGATACGGGTGCGGACGATTTCGCTTTCGACCGCTTTGAAGACTTCCTTGAACACGTTGGCGTCGGCGCCGTCCGGGTTCGCTTCGCTCTTCACTAGCGCCGACTTGGCCTTATCGCGTTGCGCGCCGACGGCGGCGTAGCGTTCGTCCTTCTTGGTGATCTTGTAGGCGGTGGCGAGATCGCCGCCGACCAGGTCGGAGATCTTCTTCTGCAGCGCCGAATGATCCGGCGGGTCGAAATCGAACGGCGCCTTGCCGGCTTGTTCGGCCAGATCGATGATCGCGTCGATCACCGGTTGCATGCCCTTGTGCGCGAGCGCCAGCGCTTCAAGCATTTGCGCTTCGCTGAGCTCTTTCACTTCCGACTCGACCATCATGATCGCGTTGGCGGTGCCGGCGACGATGAGATCGAGCTCGCTCGTCTTCATCTGCTCAATGGTTGGGTTCAGTTGCGGGCGGCCATCGATCCAGCCGACGCGGCTGGCGGCGATCGGGCCCATAAACGGAACGCCCGAAATGGTCAGCGCAGCCGAGGCCGCGACCATGGCGAGCAAATCGCTCTCATTCTCGTTGTCCCAGCTCAGCACCGTGATGATGACTTGGACTTCGTTCTTGAAGCCTTCGACGAACAGCGGACGGATCGGGCGATCGATCAGACGCGACAGCAGCGTCTCGCGTTCAGTCGGGCGGCCTTCGCGCTTGAAGAAGCCGCCGGGAATGCGGCCAGAGGCGAAGTACTTTTCTTGGTAGTTCACGGTCAGCGGGAAGAAGTCCTGCCCCGGCTTTGCTTCCTTCGCATAGACGACCGTCGCGAGCAGCGCGGTTTCGCCCCATGTGGCGAACACGGCGCCGTCGGCTTGACGCGCGACGCGGCCGGTTTCGAGCGTGAGCTTGCGCCCGGCCCAATCGATGGAAACGGTTTTGGTATCAAACATACATCTAACTCCAGGCCGGAAGCCGGTGCTTCCTCAGGCCCTATCGATGCGCAGCGGCGATCCGTTGCGCGAATTGCCCCTTCCGCGGATCGGAAGAGGTTCGTTCTTTTTCCTTCTCCCCCTGTGGGAGAAGGTGTCAGCGCGCGAAGCGCGATGACGGATGAGGGGTGAATCGCGTGAGGTCTGACGCATAAACGCCAGCACCCCTCACCTGGCGCGCTCGCGCGCGCCTGTCCCCTCCCACAAGGGGAGAGGACCAACTCAGCGCTTAGCGGCGCAGACCCAGTTTTTCGATGATGGCCTGATAGCGCGGCACATCGCGGTTCTTCAAATAGTCGAGCAACCGGCGGCGCTGCGAGACCATCTTGAGAAGGCCCTGACGCGAGTGGTTGTCCTTCTTGTGGGTCTTGAAGTGCTCGGTGAGGTTGGTGATGCGCTCCGAGAGGATCGCAACTTGAACTTCAGGCGAGCCAGTGTCGCTCTTGCTTTTGGCGTTGTCTCTGATGAGCGCCGCCTTGCGCTCTGCGGTAACCGACATCGGTACTCCTTATTCGTTTGCGAGGTGGAAGACGCGTGTCGGCGAAAACTTGCCGGCCCGCACGTCGCCCAGCGCAACCGCCTTGCCCTCAAACAGAGCAACCACCGCCCGGGAGGCATCCTGCCCGGCGATGGTGCGATCACGAAATTTCGGCTTCAGCGTCTCCATCACATGCGGAAGGAGTACGATGGGCCGTCCTTGTCTGAGCTTGAACGCGTCCTCTCCGTTGATGGCCAGTGCCGGGATGTCGTCCAGCGCGGTCTCAACGGGTTTCAGGCGTTCTGACGCGGCGTCCTTTTGACCTAAAAGCTGCAGATCGTCCAGTGTGACGCTTTCGGCTTCGGTAAACGGCCCAACGGCGGTGCGGCGGAGACGCCAGACATGGCCTTCCGCGCCAAGTTTTGCCGCCAAATCGCGGACGAGGGCGCGAATGTAGAAGCCTTTGCCTGAACGGAACCGGAAAGTGGCGAGGTCGTCGCCCTCGGTTTCGACCAGTTCGGCCTCGTAAACCGTGACCTGACGGGCTTCCAACTCGACCGTCTCGCCGGCGCGAGCCAAATCGTAGGCGCGTTCGCCATCGACTTTTACCGCGCTGAACTGGGGCGGAATCTGGTCGATCTCACCGACGAAGGCCGGCAGCGCGGCGCGGATGGCGTCGGCGGTCGGGCGGGCGGCGCTCTCGGCAATCGACTTGCCTTCACGGTCCTGCGTGTCGGTCGAGACGCCCCATTTGATCGTGAAGATGTAGGTCTTCTTGGCCTCCATCAGCCACGGCACGGTCTTGGTCGCCTCGCCCAGCGCGATCGGCAGAATGCCGGAGGCGAGCGGATCGAGCGTACCGGCGTGCCCCGCCTTCTGCGCGTTGAAGATGCGGCGCACGGCGGAGACGGCATGCGTGGACGTCATGTCATCCGGCTTATCGAGCACGATCCAGCCGGAGACGTCCTCACCCTTTTTGCGGCGGCCCATTACTCGTCGGCCTCGCGCTTCAGATCGCGGGCGACCACGGGGCTAGCTAGGAGCTCATCGATGTGGCGCGCTTCGTCGTAGGAGACGTCCGGCTGGAAGTGCAGTTGCGGCGTGAAGCGAAGATCGACGGCGCGCGCCAGGCGGCCGCGGAGGAATGCGCCGCAGCGTGTCATACCGTTGGCGATGCTCTGCGGATCGGTAGGGCCAAGCGAGGAGACGAACGCGGTCATGTGTTTCAGATCGGGCGAGGCGCGCACTTCGCCAATGGTGACGGAGACGCCAAGCAAATCCGGATCGCGCAACTCCTCGCGGGCGACAATCTCCACCAGCGCATGACGCACCAATTCGGCGGCGCGCAACTGGCGCTGTGATGGGCCCGCGCCGCCCTGGCCTCTCGATTTTTGTTTCATCTCACTGCGCCGTGTAGGCGAACGCCCCGCACAGTTCGGGATCGGCGCTGGTGGGCGGTTGCGCCTCGCCGCGGAAGGCCGCGATCTTGAACACCCAGCGGCCGCTGGCGTCGACAAACTCGCTGATCGCCATATGGCGCGTGGTCGCCTCGCCGCAGAGGCCGCCCTCGCGGCCCGGAATCACGTTCTCGGCGATGACCCGGTAGAGGTACGCATCGACACGCGGATCGCCGGCGAGAACGGCAGCGAAGCTTTGCCCGCCCGAGCCGGAGCGCGAATCCGCCGGCACCACGTTGTAGGGCTGCGCCCGCACAGTGACGCCGTTGGCGAAGGCGAACACAACCGGGCCGCCGCGGCGGCCTTCAAGGCTAACACGCAGATTACCGGTGACGCTGCGGGCTTGGTCGCTCACAGCTCGCCATTGAGAGCGGGCCACGGCCGGCTCTTCCTGCGGCACCGCATCGACGCGGGTTTCCGCCTCCACGACCGTGGACGGGCGCTCGCCCGGCAGCTTTGCGTCGTCGGCATTTCGCGAGCACGCGCCGAGCGCGAGCACCACCGTCGCCACCGCTGTTACGATAACCCCGCGCATTCGGTCGTGCCTCAGAGTGAACGCTGCACCACTTCGACGTTGAAGCACTCGATGACATCGCCTTGCTTGATGTCCTGGAATTGGCCGAAGCTCATGCCGCATTCCTGGCCATTGATGACCTGGTCCACTTCTTCCTTGAAGCGTTTCAGCGTGGTGAGCGTGCCCATTTCCTGGATCACAACATTGTCGCGCAGGATGCGAACTTTGGCGCCCTTGCGGACAACGCCGTCGGTGACGCGCACGCCGGCGACTTTGCCGACCTTGGAAATGTTGAACACCTCAAGCACTTCGGCGTTGCCGAGGAAGGTTTCGCGCGTGTGCGGCACCAACATGCCGGACATGACGCCTTTGATGTCGTCGATCAGGTCATAGATGATCGCATAATAACGGATCTCGACGCCTTCGCGCTCGGCCAGATCGCGTGCTTCTTTCGAGGCGCGGACGTTGAAGCCGATGACCGGGGCACCGGAGCCCTTGGCCAGTTGCACGTCGGATTCGTTGATGGCGCCGACGCCGGAAAGCACGACGCGGGCGCGCACTTCTTCGTGCGCCAGCTTGTCGAGCGAGCTGCCAATGGCTTCGGCCGAGCCTTGCACGTCGGCCTTGATCAGGATCGGCAGCTCTTTGGCGGTCGAGTCCTTGAACTTGGCCATCATGCTTTCGAGCGACGTCCCGGTTCGGGTACCGCCGCCGGTCGTGCGAAGCTTCTTGGCCCGGGCGCGATAGTTGGCGACTTCGCGCGCGCGGTTTTCGTTCTCGACGACGTTCAGAACATCGCCCGGCTCAGGGCCGCCCTCGAGACCCATGATCTCCACCGGCTCGGACGGACCCGCCGTTTGCAGCTGTTGGCCCCGTTCGTTGGTGATCGCGCGGATGCGGCCGATTTGGGCGCCTACAACAACGACATCGCCGCGTTTCAGCGTGCCCTTCTGGATCAAAACGGTGGCGACCGTGCCGCGGCCCTTATCGAGCTTCGACTCGATCACCGTAGCTTCCGCCGGACGATCAGGATTGGCTTTGAGGTCCATGACCTCGGCTTGCAGCAAGATGGTCTCGACCAGTTTGTCGAGGCCCGTTTTCTTTAACGCCGAAACTTCGACCGCTAAAGTATCGCCGCCGTGCGCTTCGGTCACGATCTCATGCTGCAGCAGATCGGTCAGCACGCGGGTGGGGTTGGCGTCTTCTTTGTCGATCTTGTTGATCGCGACGATGATCGGCGCGCCGGAAGCGCGGGCGTGGTGGATGGCTTCGATGGTTTGCGGCATGACGCCGTCATCGGCGGCCACCACTAGAACGACGATGTCCGTGACCTGGGCGCCGCGCGCGCGCATGGCGCTGAACGCAGCGTGGCCAGGCGTGTCGAGGAAGGTGACGCGCTCGCCGTTCTTCATGCGCACTTGATAGGCGCCGATGTGCTGGGTGATGCCGCCAGCTTCACCGGACACGACATCGGTTTGGCGCAGCGCATCGAGCAGCGAGGTCTTGCCGTGATCGACGTGGCCCATGACGGTCACGACCGGCGGACGCGGCAGTAGGTGATCGTCGATGTCGACTTCGCCTGAGAGGCCCTCTTCGACGTCGGATTCAGCGACTCGCTTTACCGTGTGGCCGAATTCGGTGGCGATGAGTTCAGCCGTGTCGGCGTCGAGCTCGTCGCTCTGCTTCATCATCTGACCTTGCCGCATCATGAACTTGATGATGTCGGCGACGCGCACGGCCATCCGGTTGGACAGCTCCTGCAGCGTGATCGTTTCCGGGATGATGACTTCGCGCGCGACTTTCTCACGCTCGCCGCCGCCCATCATTTTGGCGCGACGTTCTTTTTCTTTTTGCTGCGCCCGGCGGAAGGCAGCCAGCGACCGCACGCGATCGTCGTCGCCCTCGGTGATGCGCTCGACCATGTCGAGCGTCAGCTTGCCTTCCCGGCGGAGCGGCTGACCCTTCTTGGCCGGCTTCACGGGCGCAACCGGCAGCGGCTTGCGGGCAGATTTGATGCGGCCGCCGAGCTCGTCGAGCAGGCCGCTCTCGGGTTTGGCCGGCGGCGTTGCTGGGCGAGGCGCGCCAGCGGCGGCGGCGCGCGGCGCTTCCGTCGTCTGTTGCGACGCGGTGGCGGGTTGTTCTTCTTCTGGGTTATCGGCGCGCCGGCGCGCTTCTGTTTCAGCCGCGAGCGCATCGTCCTCCTCGATCTTACGGCGCTGTGCATCATCGAGGGCGCGGCGCTGATCGTCTTCAACCTTCAGACGTTGCTCGCGCGCTTCGCGCTCGGCCATAGACCGGCGCAACGCTTCTTCGCGGCGGCGCGTCTCGTCGTCAGTGATGCCGCCGGGCGGCACTTTGACGGCGACCGGTTCCGGCGCGGCCTGTGTGGTTGTGGGACGCTGACGGATCGGCGGCGGCACGCCGGGGCCCGGAGCCGCTGGCGTTCCGCCGACGCCCGGGCGGTTGATCGAGCGCTTCTCGCGCACTTCGACCGCGACTTGCTTGGTGCGGCCATGACTAAAGCTCTGACGCACTGTGCCCGTCGCTGTGGTGCGGGTCAGCGTCAGCGGCTTGCGGCCGGAAGGCGTATCTTTTTGTTCGTTGCCGTCAGACATGCAGAGGTATTGCCAATCCTAAATTCATCGTCACGCGTGGTCGTCAAATGTCTTGTTGCCCGCCGCGGCCCTGGCCCTTTTTCGGGTCAGCATCCGCGTCGCCCAATCCGACAGAGCGCCAGGAATCGGGCCAAGAGTCAGGGACGATGGGGCGGAAGCCCGCGAGACGGCCGATTTCAGCCATCCAGCCCAACGCCAAGCGCTCTTGAAGCAGGCATGCGTGTATCACACGTTCCCGCCCCAGCGCCACGCCCAAATCCTCCGCCGAAAAGCACGCGACGGCGGCGGGAGGATGTCCCCAGAGCCCTATATGGAGGCTCATCAGTTTTTCGCGACCCTCGCGGGCGCCATCGTCCGCTTCGATCACCACAAAAGGCGGCTTCGAGCGGATCGCGGACTCCACCTGCGTGGCGCCGATCGCGATCGCGCCGGCGCGGCGATTGAGCCCGAGCTGATCGAGGCAGCGGCGCACCAAAAGCTTTTCAGTCATAACCGCGAGATCGTCGGGAACCTTCACCGGCGCCTTGAAGGCGCGCGCGAAACCGCCCTTGCGGCCAGCCAGATCAAGCGAGGCCCGGTCGGCCCGCACCCAGGCGCCGCGCCCCGGCAGCTTTGCCGCCATATCGGGGGTGACGACGCCGTCTGGGCCCAGCGCGAACCTGATCAGGCGCGCGTCGCTATCGCTCTGGCCGCTGACGATGCAACGCCGCTCGCGCCGCTTGCCGTTAGGTGCGGAAGACGTTGGCGACACTTTCTGGGTCTCCATCGGCCTCGGCTTCGGGTTGCGGCTCGGGTTCCGGCGGCGCTTCGATCCAGCCGGCGGCGATACGGGCGTTCAGCACCAGGGCGTCGGCCTGCTCTTGCGTCAGTTGGAAGCTTTCGAGCACGCCCGGCTCGCGCACGCGCTCGCCGTTCTTGGTTTCGAAATAGCCGCGGATGTCATCACCGATGAGGCCGGCGAAATCGTCGAGTGTCTTCACGCCCTTCTCGCCGAGCGCGACGAGCATCGGGCCGTTGAGACCGGGCACCGCCTTCAGCGCGTCTTCGACGCCGAGTTCAATACGCTTGGCTTCGAGTTCTGCCGCTAATTTGTCGAGGAAGTCCTGCGCCCGCGCTTGCAGTTCTTCGGCGATCTCGTCGTTCAAGCCTTCGATCGAGGCTAATTCCATCGCATCGACATAGGCGATTTCTTCCACCGTCTCGAAGCCTTCCGAGGCCAAGAGCTGGGCGAACATTTCGTCCACTTCCAGCGCCTTGACGAAGAGTGCGGTGCGGGTAGCGAATTCCTTCTGCCGGCGCTCGGATTCTTCGGCTTCGGTCAAGATATCGATCGACCAGCCGGTCAGCTGCGAGGCAAGCCGGACGTTCTGGCCACGGCGGCCAATGGCGAGCGAGAGCTGCGCCTCGCCGACCACCACCTCAACGCGCGCCTCTTCCGGATCAAGCACCACTTTGGTGACTTCGGCCGGTTGCAGTGCGTTGACGATAAAAGTGGCCGGATCGGACGACCACGGGATGATGTCGATCTTCTCGCCCTGCAGTTCGCCGACAACCGCCTGCACGCGCGCACCGCGCATGCCGACGCAGGCGCCGACCGGATCGATCGAGCTATCGTGGCTGATGACGGCGATCTTGGCGCGCGAGCCCGGGTCGCGGGCGGCGGCTTTGATCTCGATGACGCCTTCGTACACTTCCGGCACTTCCTGTGCGAACAGGCGAGCCATGAATTCCGGCTTGGCGCGCGACAGGAAGATTTGCGGGCCCTTGGCTTCGCGGCGGACGTCATAGACGTAAGCGCGGGTGCGATCGCCGACGCGGAGGTTTTCGCGCGGAATGCTTTCCGACTTGCGGATGACGCCTTCGGCGCGGCCCAAATCGACGATGACGTTGTAAAATTCGACGCGCTTCACCACGCCGTTGATGATCTCGCCAATGCGATCCTTGTACTCGCTGTGCTGGCGCTCGCGCTCGGCTTCGCGGACTTCGTGGTTGATCACCTGCTTGGCGGTTTGCGCAGCGACGCGGCCGAACTCGATCGGCGGCAGGCCCTCATTATATTCCTTGCCCAGCACCGCTTCCGGGTCGGTCTTGCGCGCGACATCGAGCATGATGTCGGTCGACGGGTTGAACGGGCGGGTCTCGGGATCGAGGACGCTATCGTCGACCACCGTCATCACCCGCTTCAGCTCCATCTCGCCGGTCTTCTGGTCGATGGTGGCGCGAATGTCGTGCTCGGCGCCGTAGCGCGAGCGGGCGGCCTTTTGCAGCGCGTGCTCCATCGCCTGGATGACGATCTCTTTATCGATCGACTTCTCGCGGGCGACCGCGTCGGCGATCTGCAGAATTTCCATCCGGTTTGCGGAAATGCCGGTGCTCATGAGTCTTGTCCTTCGTCAGTCTCTGGCTCGGCGGCTTCGGCCGCTTTCGCGCGTCTCAAATCGTCTGCGATCAGCTTGTCGGTCAGCACCAGGCGCGCTTCCGACAAGCCTGAAACTCTCAGCTTGGCTTCACCGTGATCGCCGGTGAGCGTGATCTCGTCACCGTCCACGGCGCTAATGATCCCGCGCCAGCGGCGGCGGTTGTCGATCATCGCGGCGGTTTCGACCTTGGCTTCAAAGCCAATGAAGCGCTCGAAATCCTCGGTGCGGATCAACGGCCGGTCGATACCGGGCGAGGAGATTTCCAGATCGTACTCGCCCTGCACCGGGTCCTCGAGATCGAACACTGGCGCCAACGCCCGGGACAGGCGCGAGCAATCGTCAATGCCCATCAAGCCGTCGCTCACTCGCTCAGCCATGATTTGCAGGCGCTTGCGGCGGTTGCCGGAGAGGCGCACGCGCACGATCCGAAAGCCCAGCTCGGCGGCCGTCGGCTCGATCAGCGCAATGACGCGCTCTTCAACTGGGTTCGTCGCGCGCAGGGGCGGCTCCAAGGTAACAAAAAAGCGGCGGAGCCCGGGGCCCCGCCGCTGCGTCTCCATCGGAGACATCAGCGATGTATTGAGGACGATATAGCGGGCAATTGCCCCCACGCCAAGCCCCTACTCGCAACGGACTTCCTGCCGGACCAGACAAACGCGTCCCGTTCTCCTGGCTAGGGGGAAGGTGGCCCGACTTGTCCGCCGTAGCTTCAGCGAAGGCGGAAGGGCCGGATGAGGTTTACCGGCACTTGCGGTTTTGCCGTGTCCGCTATTGGGCCCGAAGCGGACATTGCTAGCGAAAAGTTTGGCCCTCAAGCGCGCGCACGGATCCATGCAAGCCGAGCAAGCAAACGTGGATTGCCATCGATGCTTTCGAGCGCGACCAGCGCCCACGCGATTGCCTGAAGGGTTCGGGCGATGATCAACAGGTCGAGGTGCGAACTGTTGTATGGGCGGTCATATGAGACCAATGCTTCAGTGGCGGCGCAACGAGTGCCAAGTACGACCGAGGACGCAGTGAGACATGCAAGGTCCCACTCGATGGGTCCGGCGCACGCGTCTTCTAGATCCCCCCAGACCATGCCATTTCGCGTTACCCAAAGATTACCGTGGTGGGCGTCACCGTGCAGCGCTCGGAACGGCGTGGAGATGGCGGCGAGATCCTGCTGCACGCGCTCGAACATGGTGCGGACAAGCTTCTTGGACTCCGCGCCAAGTCGCTCGGCAAGGGGCCCAGCTGCGATTTCCGCTGCGGTGTAGAAGGGAGACAGCGGACGCAGGTTTACCGCGGTCACATCATCGAGGGTGATGTGTAACTGGCGCAGCATGGCCCCAGCTTGGGCAGGGCGGGGGCGCTCAATTTCCACCTCGATAAAATCCCAAAAGCTGAGATGAAAGCCTAGTTCTGAATGCGGCCCCGGTGGCAAAAGCGAACTCACACGCACCGACGGCGCACCTCGCTGGGCCAACGCTTCGGCGAACGCGATTTCCCGCGCCACGAGATCACCGAGGTCGCGAATGCCTCCCGTCGCTTTGGCGACACGAGCCACGACCGGATATGGCGCCAACCGGATCAGCGTATTGCTATAGCCTCCGAGAACGACTGGCGAAATGCGCCTCAAGCCAAGCCGCTCGGCCACGGCGCAGACCGCTTCGATCTCCCGTTCAATTTTCGAGACCATCCACACCTCGCGCACTCACCCTCACGGAGCACGGTCTCGAGGGCAAGCAGCGTGACTGACGGTTTCCGGCGAAAAGCGGACTCCGTCTGTCGAAGCGTCCGCGCCAACTTCAGCTTCCGCCGGCAAACCTCATCCGGCCGCTACGCGGCCACCTTCTCCTTAACCAGGAGAAGGGACCCGCTCTGCGAACAACAAACGCCCGCCGCCCCTCTCCGCGTGTTGTTGCGCAAACATCACGCCCGCCGCGCAAAGCGGGAAAATCTATCCTACAGCGGCGGCGCGGACTTACACTTCGCGCATCGCTCCGCTGGAGGGCAGTTGGTAAGCCTGAAGTTCGAACCGATGCGATGAGCGATGTGATCGAGCGTGATCCGCCGAAGCGCGCCAGCGCAGAGGCAGGAAGAAGCCCCGCCTGAATTCATAAAAGCGGGGAAGAGACACCGGGGATTGTGGGCGAACTTCCACAACCCGCGCGCCGCCGGCCGCACCGCCTCCAGGAGTGAAATATCTCCCGCGACGGCGCCGGCGAAAGCAGATCACGGGACGCGGATATGCCGCGTCGTTACGCGCCGCGCCAGCGGCGCATTGTTTGGCGTGACATATCCGCGTCCCGCCCTTCACGTTTTTCGATCCGCAGGATCAACAAGGATGGCGCATGCCTGTGTGCACACCCAACCTTTCGTCATTCCGGGGCTCCGCGAAGCGGAGAACCCGGAACCCAGGGGCCACCAACTGAGTGTCTGCCCCTGGGTTCCGGACCGCGCTTCGCGCGCCCGGAATGACGAACCTACCCTTGACCCATCTTCACGGGGGAAATTACCACTTCACAAACCGCAGCCAAATCGGCGCGCAATCGCCGAGCTTTTTCGCTTCATAGCGCGTCGTCACATGCCCCGGCCAAGCTTTGCGCCAATCTTCGGCGCGCTCAGCACTCCATGCAAAGCGCGCATCGCGCGTGACATGCTCCAGCGTCCAAACAGCGTAGTTCGCCCAATCCGTCGCAAAGCGCAGTTCGGCGCCCGCCTTCATGACGCGCGCGAGTTCATCCAAGAACGCCGGCTGGATCAGCCGGCGCTTATGGTGGCGCAGTTTCGGCCACGGGTCGGGAAAGAGAATGTAGACGCGGTCAAGCGACGCGTCCGGCAGCCGCGCAATCACATCGCGCGCGTCGCCCTGATGCAGGCGGATATTCTGGGCGCCGCTCTCCTCAATATGCCGCAAGCATGAGGCGACGCCGTTGAGGAAAGGCTCGACGCCGATGAAGCGCTGTTCCGGCTGGGCGCTAGCTTGCGCAACCAAATGCTCGCCGCCGCCGAAGCCGATTTCGAGGACGACTCCCCCTCCCCTCGGGGGGAGGGGGTAGGGGGTGGGGT
>Ga0163146_10000280_pt1 | contig 71583 bp, 71 predicted proteins | sample OliLakLV19MP7G1_FD_148648 | JGI IMG/M metagenome (GOLD analysis project Ga0163146, IMG submission 148648) | Freshwater microbial mat bacterial communities from Lake Vanda, McMurdo Dry Valleys, Antarctica - Oligotrophic Lake LV.19.MP7.G1 | ecosystem: Environmental > Aquatic > Freshwater > Lake >... | reverse complement strand
GTCCCTTTAGTGGACTTTGCCCGGTGAGACCGTGATTTTCAATCACGGGCGGATGACGCTATGAGTGAGAGAGTCGTCTTATGGTAGAGAGTCGGCACGCGAAAGGTTCTTTACGGTAGCTTTACCGTTAGTAAGGACAGCTTCACCGTTAGTCACCACAGCTTCATCATTACTAACGACAGCTTGAGCGGAAGTGACGATCGCTTGTGCGGAAGTCACCACAGCTTGAGCGGAAGTGACGACAGCTCCGCTGTCAGTAACGACAGCTTGAGCGTAAATGACGATCGTTTCATCGTTGGTAATGACAGCTTAAGTGCAAGTAACGATCGCTCGTTCTAAAGCAACATCAATAAGCGATGGTTAAAGGCAGTGGCGATCGCGTATTCCTTGCCGAAACGCCTTTGCTGCCGCCAGTGAATTGGGATTTTGCACACTGTCACTCAGCAACGTCATGTCCAGGTTGGGGAGCAGTTCACTCTGGCTGATCGCCTCGTATCCAAAGGTCTGCGCCCATTGCTCCAGGTTCTCTTCGCGCAGGTGGTAAAGCACAAAGCAGTTGTTTTGCCAGAACCAGACCTCCTGTACCCCTAAGCGCTGAAACCGTTCCAGTCGATTAATACTGCCGCTCGTCACCACCACTTCAATCGCTAGGTCAGGAACCGCTTTATCAGTGCCGATACAGTAGCTTTCATCTGGCTCCGTTCCGACCCGTTTGTCAGCGTTGCGAAAGGTCGTGGAACCAGTGGGAAAATATTCGGTATCCGTTTCCAGAAAATAGATTTCTAAAAGCGTCCCAATGCGAGTTTTGCCACTTTCATGCCGACGGCTGGGTGCCACAATTTCCAGGACTCCATCTAAATAATTGACGCGATACGCCAGACTATCTTCCATCCTGGTCAGCAATGCCTCGTATTGTGACCAGGAGACGTTGGCAATCACGCGCCGTTCTTCCGGGTCATCTAGCTTTAACCATTGAGAGAGGTCATCCAGCAGCAGCATTGCCCGTTCCTCGTTGCCCTTTTACTGATTCTAATGCGGATTCTAACCTGTGCCTTGATGCCTCTCAGCGCTGCTACTCTGCTGAGCGAACTGCTGGCGTTTCCAATGACAGGGCAAGGTTGACCGATGGGGTGTAGTCAAGATCAAATTCATCGTAAGTAACGACTGCTTGAGCAGAAGTGGCGATCGCTCCTTCCAAATCATCATCAGCAATGAGGTTTCATGCATTGAGTGTTCAGATCCCCGACTTCTAGTAAAACTTCGTGCCAAACCATTTCTCTGTCATAGAGGTCGGGGATCTTTGCGTCACTCCTAACCTAACGCCTGCTATACAGTAGAGGGGACGGCAACGGTGGAGTCGTAAAGGGTCATTATGACGTTTACAAAGGTTCGCCTCTGGACGGTTGAAGAATATCACCGCATGATCGAAGCAGGAATTTTAAAACCGAGCGATCGTGTGGAGCTAATTGAAGGAAACATTCTTGCGATGGCGGCGAAGAATCCTCCCCACGCGGCGACAAATCTTTGTGCGGCAGACTATCTTAAGCAGCTTTTCGCTGGTAAAGCGCTCGTCCGCATTCAAGACCCCATTCAACTGAGTCAGTATTCTGAACCCGAACCAGATATTGCAGTCGTCGTGCCCGATGTACGTAAATATGTAGACCATCATCCAAGCCCCGCTGAAGTGCTGCTCATCGTTGAAGTTGCCGATACATCCTTACAAGACGATCGCACGGTGAAAGCACCCCTCTATGCCAAAGCCGGAATCGTAGAGTATTGGATTTTGAACGTAACCACTCGCCAGGTGCATGTCTTCCGCGAACCAGGAGAGGACGGGTACGCTCAGGAAACCGTCTTGGATGAAACAACCACGTTAGCCGCGATCGCGTTTCCAGACATTGCGATCGCGTTCAACCAACTATTTCCCTGATCACCCAGACGTTTCAATGGCAAAAGCCAGAGTTTTAGACCGTAAATTCTAGTCCGATCACTATGAAGCATCTCAGATTGCAAGCGTCTGCTAACTTTATTGGCTGGACGGTATAGAAATAGCGTGTTGGACTTCAAAATCAATGTCCTACTGGATCTTCAAAATCGCTGAACAAGACCTTTACCCTGATGTTCTTGGTGAAAAGTATGTGTATGACAACACGCACTCAATTCGTGTTGTAAAAGGCGACTACTTCTTTTAAGTAGTCCAACAGAATTATTTTCACACTAGCTTCGCGACAATCCAGCCTTTCAGCTACTTTTTTGTGTAATTGATTTCGTTTAACTACTTATCTAGATAAGCGACAAAAGTACTCTTTCACAGCCGCAGGATTCGTGAATAAAGTGACTGAGCGTAAACCAACTAAAAAAGAGGCGCAAAGAACAGACAAGGTTAGAATCGTTTACACAGCACATCTTATAGATGTAATTTGGTTTTCTCCTCCCCTTACAATCTCCGTAAAGACGAAAGAGGGAAGGGCAAATAGAGCTAGTCTTGGAATTGTTGATGTCAATTTGCTTGGGTGGTCCCAATCAATGTCATCAATTAATCTAGAGACGTATAACTTGATACTTGCACAATGCGAGATCGACGGGCATATTCACGGCGACACTCCAACTAAAGACTTTTCTATTCCCGATAGCTGGAGTAAGACAAGAACGCGAAGAAGGCTAAGAGGGTTCACAGATCCAGTTCTGTCGAGAAGTAATGGGTGTTGTATTGTCTGCGGAACATCTGCTTCAGGTCTTGTCGATGCTGCGCACATCAGCCCATATGCTACGGACTTTAAAAATAGAGCTAATCCAGCAAACGGGATTTGTCTATGCAAGTATTGTCATGCAGCCTTTGATCAGAGAACTATCGCGGTCTCACTAGATGGAACGTTGAAGGTGTCTAGATTAATCAATCAGGACTCTGTTGCCAGTTTTCACTTTACTCAAGTGACGAAGGAGAAAAGGCGGAAGTGGATAGAGGGTGTTGACATACATTTTCTCTCAATGACTATCAGCTGGTTTGACGAGAAAGAAGCTCAACTGGTAGTTACAGCAGACACTGATAAACCGCGCCGCTAAACTCAACCGTTATGCCAAATACCTATCAATATCAAGGAGTTGATTTATCACACATCAATCACAGATTGGATCTGGCAGTGTTAGGGTGGGTACTGTTCATCTAGTCTTTATACACGCCGATCGCAATAGCCTGTCCTTTGGCTACGATCGCCACAACCGCAAAAGACTCTGCCGCTGGATGCTTCAGATCTGCTAAACGATCGGGTGTTGCTTGCAAAGCAACGATCGCACGATCAAATTGTGGCAAATCCTGCTGATGACAGGGTGCGATCGATGCTCTTTGTGGGGATGCGATCGGACTGGTGCTGAGAGTCGCTTTTGTGAGAAACCAAGGGGTGCGATCGCTAGATTTTGCCCAAAACAGGTACACTGCTGCTCATGAGGCTTTATCTCGATATGTGCAGTTTGCAGCGACCGCTGGACACCAAGACACAGGTTCGAGTAGCCGTTGAAGCTGAGGCAATTTTGAGCATCATTACCCTATAGGAGTCTGGGGCACTGGAGCTGGTTTCTTCCTCAGCCATGCTGTTTGAGGCAGAACAGATACCACCGTCTGAAAGAAAGCTTTATGTTGGAGAAGTACTGTTAAAGGCAAATGTCTTTATGCCGCGCAGTCAGTCGCTCGAGGAGCGCGCCCAAGCATTTGTGAAGTTAGGCATCAAACCCTTGGATGCACTGCACTTAGCCTCGGCGATCGCAGCTCAAGCCGATTACTTTTGCACCTGTGATGACCGCTTTTTGAGACGGGCAAAGCTAGCAGAAACTCAGCCAACGAAAGTGGTTTCACCTTTAGAATTAATTACAGAGCTATCCATATGATGCAGCCTAAATCTCTCAACCAAATCACCCAAGAAGCGATCGCACTCCTGACGAAAGAGATCGGCATTGCCAATACCCTCCGCTTTCTCAATCAATTTTCGACAGGGTATGGCAATTACACAGAAGAACGCGAGGCGCAGTTCAAAGACTTGACATTGGCTGAAATTTTACAGCAGATGCCAAAACAGTAGATTCAGGGGTAGGGCGGACACTGCCCACTTCTACCTTCATGAGCCGACTACCATTGTCCTTTGGCTACGATCGCCACAACCGCTAAAGCTTTTGGTACTAGAGGCTTCAGCTCTGCCAAACGATCGGATGGTGCTGGCAAAACAATAGCCGCAAGATCAAACCTTACCCAGAAACATTGGAAGCGCGATCGCTGTAGCTTCAATCACCAATGCCCATAAGTGTTTAAGGATCATTGCTGATTTCCACAATCATTTCTCCTTGGCGAAGTTGTTCTAGCGCCTCAGGTAACGTAGCCCTTAACAATTGACGTAGGTTGCGATTTGTCACATTGCCACAGGTGAGCCACAATATCTGGGGCGGTGTTCCTAAGCGGCAAACGAGGTCGATAAAATCGCTGTCTTTCGTCATCATCACAGCGTTCTCAGCTCGTGCAGCCTCAAAGATTTCGATATCGCGTGCATCTCGAAGCGACAAATCTCGCAGAGCAACCGCTTCTAATCCGAAGGTTGCTGATAGCCAATTTGCTAGAGTCGGCGGTAGTTGAGCATCCACCCAAAGCTTCATGCCGTCAGTCTAGGAAAATCAGTACGTCGTGCTGCAAAGAGCAAACAGGCTTGAATATCTGCCAATTCTAAATCGGGAAAGTCTTCTAAAATTTCAGTCACACTCACGTTTTCAGCCAGCATTTCTAAAATATCAGTGACCCGAATGCGCATACCTCGAATGCAGGGACGACCACCACATTGACCAGAGATTTGAGTAATGCGAGTGAGCAAGCTAGTGGTTGAATTCATCGGTCACAATCGCCTCAACTTTTATAAGTTCTTCAGGTCTAGTGTAAGTTCTTCAGGTCTAGCGCTAAATCTTCAACCTCGTAAGCATAAAGCGGAATGTGCCTCTGCTTCAGGAGTTGACGAAAAGCATTAAGGGGCATATCTGCTAACTTACTAGCGTAACCCAACGTTAAACGACCAGTTTGAAATCGGTGCAGCGCGATCTCTTGACGAAACTCGCTAGGGGTCAGTTGCGATGCTTGTAGGATTTCATCTGAAATAAGAACACTCATAGCAAGTCTTTCATGCCAACAATCACTCTCAGGTTAACTCAAAGTCACCCACTTAGTAGGGTAGGCACTGTCCACCTCTTTTCACGCATCGATTAATAGCCTGTCCTTTGCCGACGATCGCCATAACCGCTAAAGACGTAGAAGAAATAGGCGAATTGGGCGTTTAACGGCAGAACGATAAGATATACCTTTTTGATCAGAAGGATTTTATGAGGTTTAATGTGACGCTCGATCGTGATGAGGATGGCATTTGGGTTATGGAGTGTCCCAGCATTCCGGGTTGCGTGAGTCAAGGTCAGACGCGACAAGAAGCCCTTGAAAACATTAAGGATGCCATCGCAGCGTGTCTACAAGTTAGGGCAGAGCGTGGGAGTCTCTAACTAAGGGAGCGATTAATTCGTCATCATCACAGCGTTCTCGGCTCGTGCTGCCTCAAAGATTTCGATATCGCGTGCATCTCAAAGCGACAAATCTCGCAGAGCAACCCGCCATGCTTTAACCACTTCCACGTGAAATCGACACCGATCAACCCGCGATCGCGGCATCACTGTTCATAGGCAGCGGACAGATCAAGAAGCTTTTTATGTGGCTTTGAACGTTCAAAGCGTATCGGGATCGATGCCCATTGCGCGGAGGCGATCGGCGAGTGCTTGCGATCGGGCTTCTGCTTCATTGGCACGAATTTCTGCCTGTCTCTTTTGCGCTTCCGCTTGTCTTGCTTCTGCTTCTGCCTGTCTCGTTTGTGCTTCTGCTTGTCTTGCTTGTGCTTCTGCTTGTTCTGCCCGTTCTGCGCCTGTAAGAACAACATTGCCGTTGCGGTCAGACCAGCGTAGCCAGGTGCCCTGGCAGGTTTCAAATTCGCCTTGCCACAGCGTTAAACCAAGCTGGACGGATTCCAGCCAGTTGCTCTCTAACGGCTCATAGCGTCCCTGAGTAAGCGCAAAAACCTGGAGCAGTTGATCGCCCATTTCTGCCTGAAGTTGGCGCAAAGGATCAAAAACAGCGTAGTAGGTGATACCGATGCGGGCATAATCCTGCACCTTGCTGCCTAGTTCATTGCCACGTCGGTTGGAGACTACTTCAATGGCGACATCAGGCGCTTTACCAAACTGCCAGAAAAAGTATGAGCGGTTCTCCTTTTTGCTCCAATCTTCTGGGGCGGTCACACCCACGCTCAAAAAAGCATCAGGCACCAGTGGCGGTTGTTCGACGGCATAAAACAGTCCCACATTCGCGTCAGCGAGAAACGGGGGATCGATGGGTTTAGAGGTGTAGAGCGGTTCGACCAGTAACCGCTGTTGCTTGGCAGACTGGATGTTATCCACTGGCTCGTTGTCTTCGATAACCAGATCGGTGATGTCTGGAAGGAAAATGTCTGGGAGCATGGCGATCGCCCTACCGCTCTAAAGCATGATTAGACAAATTGTAACCTGCTCCCCATCGACAGACATCGCTGATTCTCAAGACCGCGCCATCAACGACTGAAATTGACATACTCCACTGATTCGTCTGAGCTGAGTTCCGAAACAGCCTGCTTTTGTTCAGCAGGGCTAGAGACATTGACGCTTGACTGCCCGTTTGCCATCGGCTTTACGGTAGCGGGCGTTGGGTTGGGCGGTTGCTCCGGACGGCGAGCTTCGATCAAACTAATGGCACGATTGACGCTTTCGGGCAGAATGACGACCAACCCGTTGAGCGATGCAGCATCCAACGCCGTATGGATGGCTGTGACCTCATCCAAAATCGTCTCGTAACGAGCCTCTGGTTTTGCTTGGGCAATGCCCTGGCTAATTAACTGCGCGGCTTCGCCTCGTGTTCTACCCCGCATGTCCTCATCTTCTTTAATGATGATGCGATCGAACATTTGTGCCGACAGTTTGCCCAGCGTCACGAAATCTTCGTCACGGCGATCGCCAGGTCCACCAACCACGCCAATGCGCTCACCGGGCCAGTTTTTCACGAAGCCGCCTAGCGCTTCATAGCTGTGTGCATTGTGGGCGTAATCGACCAGTGCATGATAGCGACCAAGGTTAACCAGATTCATGCGTCCCGGTGTGTGTTCGGTCGAGGCTTGGAAGGTCATTAGTGCCTCGCGGATCGCTTCGATGTGTACCCCCTGAGCAAACGCAGCCAAGCTTGCTGCCAGCGCATTGGCAATCATAAAGGGCGCACGTCCTGCCAGGGTGAGGGGCACATTCACCGCCTGCTCAATCCGTAATGTCCAGTCACCTTTGAGGATGGAGAGATAGCCATTTTCGTAAACGGCTGCCAGACCGCCCTCCTGGGTGTGCGATCGAAGCAGCGCGCTCTCTGGCTCCATAGAGAAGTAAGCCACTTGCCCCTTTACCCGATCGGCCATCGCTGCCACTAGGGGATCATCCGCATTCAGAATGGCATACCCTCCTGGCATGACGGTTTCTGCAACAACTCCTTTCACCTGTGCCATTTGGTTGATCGTATTGATATCGCCAATGCCCAGATGATCTGCCGCCACGTTAAGCACTACACCAATATCGCAAGCGTTAAAGGCTAAGCCAGACCGAAGAATACCACCTCTAGCGCTTTCAAGGACGGCAACCTCGACGGTTGGATCTTGTAGAATGAGGCGGGCGCTCTGCGGTCCTGTGTTGTCACCAGGTTCTACCAGATAGTCGCCAATATAAGTGCCATCGGTCGTGGTGTAGCCAACCACTTGACCCGTTTGCTTGAAGATGTGGGCAACCAGGCGAGTCGTTGTGGTCTTACCATTGGTACCCGTTAGCGCAATGATCGGCACTCGACTGGCAGCGCCGGATGGAAACAGCATACTCAGCACAGGCTCAGCCACATTGCGAGGAATGCCCTCGCTAGGACTAACGTGCATTCGGAAGCCGGGAGCCGCGTTCACTTCGACAATCACGCCATCCACCTCAGAGAGTGGGCGGGAAATATCGGCGGTCACCACGTCGATCCCCGCAATATCGAGACCGATAATTTTGGCAACACGCTGCGCTAGCCAGATGTTTTCGGGGTGCATGTCGTCAGTACGATCGACCGCGATACCACCCGTACTGAGGTTGGCAGTGGCTCGCAAAGAAAACGTTTCACCCTCCGGCAATACAGTCTCCAGGCTATACCCTTGCTGCTCCAGCAATTGCCAGGTGGTGCGATCGACCTCCAGCTTCGTCAGCACATTCTCGTGCCCTTCACCCCGGCGCGGGTCTTGATTCGTTTGCTCAATGAGTTGTTCGATCGTCGCCTTGCCATCGCCCACCACATGCGCTGGTACACGCTCAGCCACTGCTACAACTTTGCCATTGATCACCAGAACACGGTGGTCGCTCCCCTGGTAAAAGCGCTCAACAATCACGTCTCGGGAAACTTCTTTAGCCGCATCGTAAGCCGCTTCTGCCTGTTCCCAGTGGGTGATGTTGATCGTGATTCCCCGCCCATGATTGCCATCTAGCGGCTTAATCACGATCGGGTACCCTCCGACATCGGCGATCGCGCCTTCCAGATCGTCCAGGTAGCTAATGACCGTACCACGAGGAACTGGAACCCCCGCCTCACGCAAAATCTGCTTCGTGCCTTCCTTGTCCGACGCAAGCTCCACTGCCAGAATGCCAGTGCTGGTGCTGAGAGTGGCTTGAATCCGTTTTTGGTGCACACCATAGCCAAACTGAATCATGGCACGCGCACTGAGTTGAAACCACGGAATACCGCGTGCATCGGCTTCTTTCACCAGCGTTTCGGTACTGGGACCCAGCGATGCCTCTGCCCATAACATGCGCAAATCTTGGAGGTCTTGCTCCAGCTCTTCTTTGGGATAGTGCCCTGTTTCGATGACGCTTTGACAGAGACGTACCGCCGCTCTTGCCGCATAGCGCCCCGCCTGCTCGTCCTGATACTCAAACACAACCTGATACGTGCCAAGGTTGGCAGTCTCACGGGTGCGTCCAAACCCGACGATCATACCTGCCAGTTCCTGAATTTCCAGGGCAACATGCTCGATAATATGCCCCATCATGGTGCCTTCTTTGACGCGGCTCAGAAACCCACCCCGGCACCCTGGAGAGCAAAAATGCTCAATCAAACTGGGTAAGGCTTCCGTCAGCCCTTCATAAAAACCGGGAATTACATGCGAGGGTTTGTCTGCCAGATCCTCCAAATCCAGACGCATCACAATGAGCTTTTGACGTCGAATGCTCCAATAGTTGGGACCACGTAATGTCTGTATTTTGAGTATTTTCATGACGCTGAATTTAGGAGGACTCTGATGACTGTGATTGAGTGCCAGGTTCAGACCTTGTATGGCTGGAAAGCTTGTGGATGGTTAAGAGGATAGAGTAGGGCACGACTACCCAGTTTCAAACCCTCAAAACCCGCTAGACTGTTCATCACGAACATTTTGGGGCTAAAATATAAGGAATTTCGGACTCGAAACCTTTTTGGAAACACAAAACCCCTTGGGGGCAGGGGTTTGAAAGAATACCCCCAGTGGGAGACTTGTGCAGTGAACTCAAGAGTCACTTGGCAATGGGCTTTACACCACATGAGCTTAACTTCATCGCTAGAGCGACGCTAAGCAATGCTACAACCAGAAAAAACGGGCAACCGTTTGTGGAAATCATAGCGATCGCTGTGGCTGAGAATGTGCAGCCGGAGATTACCGATGCTTAGCGGATCGGTTGCACCAACCTTCGTATGATTGGTGTAGCAAAGCTCACTCGAATCCAAAATGGTCACGGTGCCTTTGCCAATCACTTGCAGCGTACCATCCCCTTCAAAGAGCGCACAGGTATCTTCATCAATGCCAATGCCCATGCGATCCGGGTGAGCCGCGATCGCGCTCATCAGCCGAGCCATCCGGTTGCGGTTGTGAAAGTGCTGATCCACAATGACTTCGGGAATGATGCCCAGCCCCGTCGTCATATCGACCAAGGAGCGGTTAGGCGATTCGCCACTGCCCCCACCTGCAATCATATAATGACCCATAACGGCTGCGCCTGCACTCGTCCCTGCCAGCGTAATGTCGCCCTGCTGCGCGCGTTGACGCACTGTTTTCATCAAGGGGGTATCTGCCAATAGCCCACACAAACGCAGTTGATCGCCCCCCGTCATGAAAACGCCCGTACAGTTTTCGACATAGCTTTGCATTAAAGGATCTTCGCACTGTTCGCGATCGCGAATGTCCAAAATTTCAATCCCCTTTGCGCCCATCTCTCCGAAGATAGTCAGGTAGCGCTCGCCAATGATGGCAGGCTCACGGGACGCAGATGGAATGATGGCAATCCGAGCCTCAGCAGAGCCTGAGCGACCGAAGAAGTTTTGCAGAATCTCCCGTCCATGCACCTTATCTTCCGCTCCCCCAATCACCATGATGGCAGTTTTCGTAGATTGGGGCATGTTCTCTCCAAGGACCTGAAATTCGATTTGCGACGCTACAAGCTCGGGCGCGATCGGGAAGAAGCGCTCCCATAGTTTCATGACTGAGGTGTAGACGCTGCCTTTATTCATCTTGCCGTCAGCCTCGCTCATTGTCCTCATCATAGTGTTTGCTGCGCAAAAACGATTGAAAAGACGGGGACTAAGACGCTAAGTACGAGCGTCGCAGGTAAAAAAAATCACCTTCAAGCTGCCCACTCTCCCAGGCTTCATCATGCCAGATTGTTGGAACGTCATTGAACCAACCACAAAATTTTATTCAATCTTTTGCTTCAACTGCTAGGGTTGAGACGGTCAACCTTAAACCGAGACTGCTAAGGCTTGCCAGCGTTCTCTAGTCTACAGTTCAACTGCAATGCGCTTTGATCTTGTCACCCTCTTTCCCGATTTTTTCGCTTCACCCCTTGGTTCGGGGTTACTCGGTAAAGCGTTAGCGAAGCAGATTGCTACTGTACATTTTACGAATCCACGCGTCTTTACAACCGACAAGCATCATCGGGTGGACGATGAACCATACGGCGGTGGCGTGGGTATGTTGATGAAGCCCGAACCCATTTTTGCCGCTGTAGAGTCCTTACCAGTTTTGCCCAGACGCGCAGTGCTTTTAATGACACCCCAAGGTGAACCGATGTGCCAACCGATGTTTCAGCAGTTGGCGATCGACTGTGAGCAGCTTGTCATCATCTGTGGGCATTACGAAGGGGTCGATGAACGAGTGCTAAATCTGGTCACGCGAGAAGTCTCACTCGGCGATTTTGTACTGACCTGCGGCGAAATTCCGGCGCTGGCGCTGCTCAACGGGGTGATTCGCTTGTTACCCGGTACGGTGGGCAAAGCCGAATCCCTGAAGGCAGAAAGCTTCGAGGATGGACTGCTCGATTTTCCCCAATACACTCGCCCATCTGTCTTTCGGAAATGGGCTGTGCCAGAGGTATTGCTATCAGGAAATCATCAGGCGATCGCCCAGTGGCGCAAGGCACAGCAAATTCAACGCACGCGCGATCGTCGCCCTGACCTTTACACCCAATGGCTTGAAGGTGATTCCAATCAAGAATCGTAGCAAGGCGAAACTGCACACGAACTGATTGCCTACAATGGAATCTGGGTAGCCTTAACGTTAGCAGTCGGACTCATATCACAACTTCAACTAATATCATGAGACATTTAAGCTTTCGGCGCTACAGTGCCATCGCTGTAGGAACCCTACTGGCGAGCACCATCACCCTTCAGCCTGCCACAGACACAACCAGCTTACACGTGACGTTTGATGCCGAAGCCTCTGCCCGTAGCAGTGGTGGTCGTAGTGGTGGCGGTTCGTTTCGGTCGTCCCCTTCGCGCTCGTCTGGCGGCTCGTCTGGTTCTAGCGGCTCCTCTAGCCGCAGTAACAGTCCTTCCTACCAGCGCGATCGCTACTACAACGGTGGCGGGGGACCTGTTATTGTGCCAGTGCCAGTAGGACCGGGTATCTACAACGATCCGTACCGCAACAATGGCTACAGTAGTGGCTACAACGGCGGTTCTAACAACGGTCAAGCCTCGACGACCGACTCCGGTATGGGTTGGATTGTAGGGCTGCTTTTCCTTGGTGTGTCCGCGATCGTTGTTTTCGGACTGGTTTACATGGCACTCAAGGCGATGAGGAGCGGTGCAAGCGGTGGTACTGCACTCGATCGTGAGCTTAATAACGACATTGTGACCATCAGCAAAATTCAGGTGGCATTGCTGGCAGAAGCACGCGCGATTCAGTCAGAGTTAAGCGATCTCAGCTTGGAAGTGGATACTGACACCTCAGAAGGACTGCTGCAACTGGTTCAAGAAGCGGCGTTGGCGCTGCTAAGAATGCCAGAAAATTGGTCACATGTCCTGGCAGACTCGCAAACGGTTAAAAGTCGGGAGGAGGCAGAAGCCCTGTTTAACAAGCGTTCGATCGTTGAACGCAGCAAGTTTAGCGTGGAAACACTGACCAACGTGGGTGGCAGAGTCAGTAAGCGCGATCGCTTTAAGCCTGATCCCGGTGAAGATCCTGCCGCCTACATCGTTGTGACGCTGCTAGTCGGCACAGCCCACGACAAACCACTTTTTAGCCAGATTCGTACTCAGGAAGACTTGAGCAACGCTTTGGAGCAGCTAGCATCGCTGCCCTCTGATTACCTGATGACGTTTGAATTGTTGTGGAGTCCCCAAGATCCAGCGGACAGCCTCACCTATGACGAGCTGCTGACGGAGTATACGGAGATGGTGCAGCTTTGATCTGGGTAGCAGGTTTAGCGCCGTGTTGCTTCCTGTCCAACTCATACCGGAGGGGGGATAGAAAGAAAAATTGAGCCTTGTGCAGCTTTGGTGCGCTTTTTCTATCTCTAGATGCTTCTTTTAGAGGCTAATTTGCTGCAATCATAAGTCTGTGCTAGTTAAATGCTCTTACTTAAGCTTTAGAATCGACATTTTATGTTTTGGAAACCCATCGCTAAGAACAGGGTGCTATGGAACAGAATCTTCAACAAACGTCAGGCAGCGGAGACATTGACAGCTTAGAGTTAACAAACGATATTGTGACCATCAGCAGGCTGCAAATAGCGTTGCGATCGCGCGCCAAGCGTCTTCAGACACAATTCTCGGACATTGCGCTACGGGCGAATACTGCTACACCAGAGGGGCTGTTTGAGCTGCTGCAAGAGACCGCGAGCGTGTTGTTAGAGAACGTTGACTTCTGGACGCACGTTTTAGCAGGGTCACAAACCGTCGATAGCCGCGAAGCGGGAGAGGCGTTGTTCAACAAATTCTCGCTGCAAGAACGGGCTAAATTTAGCGCTGAAACGCTAACCAATGTTAATGGAGTGGTCAGTCAGCAGCCACCGCTCCCGAAAAGTTCTGGCGATCATGCGGCTTATATTGTGGTGACACTGTTGCTGGGTACCGCAGATGATGCACCCCTCTTCAACGAGATTTATTCAACCTCGCTGCTGCGCGATGTGCTAGGAGACATCACCACGCTGCGATCGCGCTTCCTACTGGTCTTTGAGCTGCTCTGGACACCGCAAGATCCGATCGACAGTTTAACTGAAGCTGATTTGGCATCGGACTATGCAGATTTAGTGCCCATTGCTTAGCGGGTTAGCGGTTAGCCGTCTTTGGGTTGTCAGGCTGATAGCTGATAGCCGCTAGCGGATCACTCCCATCAACCTATAATCGAAGCGTTGAGCGCTGTAGGCTGATGACGAACATTCGGATTGGCAACGGATACGATATTCACCGCCTGGTCAGCGATCGTCCGCTCATTTTGGGAGGGGTCACGATTGAGCACGAATTTGGCTTGCTGGGGCACAGTGATGCGGATGTGCTCACTCACGCCATTATGGATGCCATGTTGGGGGCGCTTAGCTTGGGCGATATTGGTCACTACTTTCCGCCGACAGACCCTAAATGGGAAGGGGCAGACAGCGTGGCGCTGTTAACTCAAGTCGATCGCCTGATTCAAGACAAAGGCTGGATAATTGGCAATATTGATTCAGTGGTCGTGGCAGAGCGTCCAAAGTTAAAGCCACATATCCAGGCAATGCGCGCTCGCCTCTCGACTGCCCTCAAGCTACAACCGGATCAGATCGGCATTAAAGCCACCACGAACGAAAAGCTTGATGCAACCGGACGCGAAGAAGGTATTTCAGCGTATGCTGTCGTGCTGTTAGTTGACAAAACCGCTATGCCGTCTTAGCAGGGCATTACGACTCTCGTAGATATAGCAATAGGCAGATGGGTTAGGACGGGGTGCAGGGGCTTCGGCGTGAGCGCTCAGTCGAACGGTGGAACCCCCTTCGGCTTGAGCGCTCAGGTCGAAAGCTGGCTGGGGGCAACGCCCTCAATCCCCCTTTGATCCCCATGCTCTAAATGTTGTGACGATCGCCATAACGTGGTTAAAACAAACAACGGCAAGCCACAAAGCTTGATGAAACTTTCATCAAACTTCACTGAAGCTTATGTGATAGCGCTCTACCTTCGCCGGGTAAATTAGATTACAGGAGCAACATTTTAGCGTGGAGCACCAGTCCCGTCAGAGGCAATCCTCCTGAAGGCGCTTGTCTAAAAGACTATACTCTTAGTTCATCGCCTCTTTCGGTTGCGGAAACGCTGGCGAGTCCAGTTAAATAGTTGTGTTTATAGTATCGTTCAACCACTGGCGATCGACCGCTCTGGCACAAAGAATCACAAAATTCTGATACGACTCATCTCTGAGATTCACGCTCACCTTCTCCTCGTTTTGGAAGCCACTTGTTATGACCGCTACTAATGCTGCTACCGGATCGAAGCCTGACGCGAGTACATCCATCCGGTTTGTCATTCAAGACGCTTACGACCGTGGTGCAACAGCCGTGTATCTTCAGCCGGGTCGTCCACCCTTTTATCGCATGAGCGGTAAACTGCTGCCGCAGGATCATCTCTCGCCGCTCACGCCAGAGCAGTTTCGGCATTATCTCCAGGAAGTGCTAACGCCTCAACAACTCAAGCACTATCTAGAGGTTCGGAAGCTGGACGTTGATGTACGCATTCCTGGCTTTATGCAAGGTCGCATCAACTGTGGACCGACTGCGCAGGGCACGGAGGCAATGAGTCTCAATGCGATCGCGCTGGATGGTCCCGGTCGAGAGGTGCAGCGGCAGGGCACGGTACAGATCATGGTCGAAGATGCGTGCAAGCAGCGTGCCTCTGATATTCACCTGCAAGTGGGTGAACCTGTACGCTTCCGCATTCAAGGCAAGATGGTCAAGCAGGAGACCTACGGCAAAATTACAGCGCGCCAGTTTGAAGAATTTTTGCAGGAAGCGCTATCAACCGCGCAACAAGAGCAGTTTCGGGTACGGCAGGAGCTAGATACTGCGATTCTGTATGAAGGGATGGTGCGGTGCCGGGTCAATTGCTCGCAATCGATCATGGGCGGTGCGATGGTGCTGCGATTGATTTCGCTAGACGTGCCGACGCTGCGGAAGCTAGGTCTACCTGATATCTTGGGCGTTTTGGCAGAGGAACGGCAGGGGCTGATTTTGGTGACGGGTTCGGTCAACTCTGGAAAATCAACCTCGCTGGCAGCAATGCTGCGGCATGTAAATGAAACGCTGCCTCGCAAAATTGTGACGATCGAAGACCCGATTGAGTACGTTCACACCTCTAACCAATCGCTCGTAACCCAACGGGAAGTCGGGCTGCACACCCAAGACTTTAAAGATGCGCTGCGGGGAGCGCTCCGACAAGACCCAGATATCATTTTGATCGGTGAAATGCGCGATCGTGAAACCGTCGATACCGCAATTCGTGCCTCCCTCACCGGGCACCTGGTACTGGGCACTCTGCATACCAAAGGCTCGGTCAACGCCTTCAAGCGTCTGCTCAACTTCTATACGCCCGAAGAGCAAGAAACCGTCCGCATTCAAATTGTCGATGCCCTTCGTGCGGTGATTGCTCAGGCCTTGGTGCCGACAGTCCACGGCGGGCGCACAGCGGCGTTGGAAATCATGCTCAATACGGATACGATTCGAGATTACCTCCAGAAGGGCGCGATCGAAGAGATTCATCAACTCATGGAAGAAGGCAAGGACGGCAGCCAAACGCTCAATCAGGCACTGTTTGACCTTTATGAGGGCGGCGTGATTACGCCTCACGATGCGCTGACCGCCTCGCTCTTTCCAGACGACTTGAACTATATGCTGAAGAACTACACGCGACGCTCCAGCCGATCGGGGTTGACAACATCAGAATACTTCAATCACCAGATGACCTAGACCCTAAAGGAACCGGGTTTCTGTCGTGCAGCGCTGAGCGACCGTCGATGCACCAGAAGAAACCCGGTTTCTAGCAGTTAGCCCGTGGTGACCGTCTCTAGTGTGGCGATCGCCTCTAGCTTCAGCTTCGATCGTTTGATGGGTTCGGGCACTGGCACCGGATAGTTGCCCGTAAAGCAGGCAGAGCAGAAATTGTTTGGGTCGCGGCGCGTCTCGTCTAACATGCCTTCCCAGGACAGGTAGCTGAGGGAGTCTACGCCGATTTGATCGGCGATTTCGGCAACAGATTTGGTGGCGGCAATCAGTTGATCCTGGCTATCCGTATCAATGCCGTAGAAGCAGGGATGAGTGACAGGGGGCGAGGAGACGCGCATGTGGACTTCAGTAGCGCCAGCATCGCGCAGTGCTTTGACGATTTTGCGGCTGGTGGTGCCTCGCACGATCGAATCATCCACAATAATCACGCGCTTGCCAAACAGCACGTCTTTCAACGGATTCAGCTTCATCTTGATACCAGATTCGCGCATGGCTTGGGTGGGCTGAATGAACGTACGACCGACATAGCGGTTTTTGATCAGTCCTTCTGCGTAGGGAATGCCGGATGCCTGAGAGTAGCCGATCGCGGCTGGAATGCCTGAGTCGGGTACGGCGATCACAATGTCGGCATCGGTGGGAGCTTCGATCGCCAAACGACGACCAATCCGCATCCGATAGCTGTACAGGCTTTCAGCCTGCATCACACTGTCGGGACGTGCGAAGTAAATCATCTCGAAAATGCAGAGCTTGGGTGTGGTTTCCTTTGTCCAATGAAACGATGCCAAGCCGTCTTCGGTGATCCAAACTAGTTCTCCTGGCTCCACATCACGTACATACTCGGCGCTAATAATATCCAGGGCACAGGTTTCCGATGCCAGGACATAGCGTAGTGGGTCGGTTGGGGTTGCTTGGGGCAGTGTGCCGATGACCAGTGGACGAATGCCGTTGGGATCGCGAATGCCCATCATCCCGGTTGGTGTGCCGATCGTCAAACTGAACGCGCCTTGACAGCGGTGCAAGGCGCTGATGGTACCTTCCAACCACCCTTTGCCATTGTTCACTGCTTCGGCGATCGCCAGCGCAATCATTTCCGAATCGGTGGTGGTAAGTAGTGTAAAGTTGCTTTGCAGCAAGTCCTCTCGTAGGTCGGGGGCGTTTACGAGGTTGCCGTTATGTGCCAACGCCAAATAACCCAGGCGAGTTTCCACAACGGCAGGCTGAGCATTGACAACTCGGCTAGAGCCTGTGGTGGAGTAGCGGGTATGCCCGATCGCCATTGTTCCCGTCAGACTGCCCAAAATCGTCTCGCTAAAGACTTGTGACACCAACCCCATTTCTTTGTGCAAGTGAACCCGATCGCCATCAAAGGTGGCAATGCCCGCAGACTCCTGCCCCCGATGCTGAAGCGCATACAGTCCAAAGTAGGTCAGTTTGGCAACGTCCTCCTGTGGTGCATAAATGCCAAAAACGCCACAGGCTTCTTCTGGTTTGTCTGGAGCGGTTGACTCTTCTAGAAGCGGAGGCAACTGAGCAAGGGGCTTGTTAACAGGTGAGGGTTGGTTCGGGGTCATGCGAAGGTGCAGCTCCTGATTGTGGATGGAATTGGGAAAAAGCGCATTCAAGCAATGGGCACTGGGGCTATGAACCTTAGGGGAAAAACTAAAGGCGTTTGAAATTTGGCTTGGAGAGTGAGACGGTCTAAAGCCCAAAGCTGACTAGCAAGATTAAGACGCGATCGCGATCGCTTAATATTTCTTTAATCTTCTCATCAACTGACGATTACATCGTAACAATCACGCCACCGATTCTTGGTTGCACCCAAGGAGGAACTGATGACGGTCAACTAATACCAATTTGAATTGAAAAGACGACACATCTTGTAGGGGCAAGGCAATGCCTTGCCCCTACCCAGCGATTGGATCTGTAGCCGTCATGCTTTAAATTGGTACAACTTGGGGACAAGAATTTCATAACCTCGGCGTTTTCCGTAGGGGCGCACAGCCGTGCGCCCCTACCTACGAACAATTTGTCGGTTTTATTTAATCCACGATCCTTAGCTATTGCGTTAGCTGCCGCTCGATCGCGTGATGCCAGCGCTCGCCCATGTCCTCAAAAGCGACATCGATCAGCAATGGATCTGCTTTCGTGCCAATCTGCAAAGACGAGTGTTGGGCAGTGACAGTACCGATCTCACGCCAGTTTTCTGGGAGCTGCTGCTGCTTTAGATAAGCTTCCCAATCGGCTTGAACAGCAGAGGCGATCGACACAATAATGCGCGCGCCGCCTTCGGCAAAGAGCAGACGATCAAGGCGGGATGATGAGGGTGAGAGGGCGATTGTGGCACCGTGTTGACCACTTAAACAGCATTCTGCCAGCGCAACTGCCAATCCACCTTCAGCACTGTCATGAGCAGATTGAACCCAACCCTGCCGAATGCCTTCACGACACGCGGCTTGCACCTGACGCTCTAGCTCAAAGTCGATGATGGGAGGGATGCCAGCGATCGTGTGATGTATCACTGCGAGGTATTCGGAGCCGCCTAGAGTCAGAAGTTTTGAGTTTTGAGTTTTGAGTTTTGAGTTATCAGAGCTGTCTAATTCGCTTAACTCAGCACTCTCTGTGGGCGCTCCTAGCAGATAAATTAGATCACCTTCTGTCCGCCAGCCCTGACCACAGCTTTTGGTTAGATCAGGAATCAGCCCGACCATGCCGACAACGGGTGTGGGATAGATGGGTTGGGGCTTGCCGTCTGCATCCAGCGTTTCGTTGTAGAGTGACACGTTGCCGCCAGTCACGGGTGTGCTGAATGCTCTGCAAGCTTCTGCCAATCCTCGGCAGGCTTCAGCTAACTGCCAGTAACCGATCGGCTTTTCGGGGCTACCAAAATTCAGGTTATCGGTGACCGCTAACGGTTCGGCTCCGACACAGCTTAAGTTACGCGCTGCCTCTGCCACAGCGGCTTTTGCGCCTTCATAGGGATGGAGGTAGACGTAACGGGGATTGCAATCTACCGTGGCAGCCACGCCCGGTAGGGACGTTACCTGTAACGTCTCTACCGGGCGCACTCGGACGATCGCGGCATCGGCACCACCAGGGAGCATCACGGTATTGTTTTGCACCTGATGATCGTATTGGCGATAAACCCAGTGTTTGGAGGCGATCGTGGGGCTTGCCAGCAGTTGCAGCAGCACATCATTCCACGTGTGTTGCACGCCATTGATTTCGATGCCTTCGGGAGTGCAGGGGGGAAGGCTGTCAGCATTCCATGCCCAGGCTTTGCGGGCGTAGTCGGGTGGCTCTGCCAGCAGTTCGCGATGGTAGATAGGCGTGTTGTCGGATAGAGCAGTAGCGGGGACTTCAGCCGCAACTTCGCCTTGAAACAGAATGCGGACGATCGGCTCTTCAATGACGGTGCCTGCCACAACAGCGTGCAGTCCCCAGCGCTCAAAGATGGCGATCAGTTCTTGTTCACGTCCTTTGTGCGCGACAAACAGCATCCGTTCTTGCGATTCGGAGAGCAGGTATTCATAGGGCACCATGCCTGTTTCGCGCACCGGGATTCGATCCAGATTGAATTCAATGCCCACGCCACCTTTTGCTGCCATTTCAGCAGTGGAGCAGGTGATGCCCGCCGCACCCATGTCTTGAGCCGCAACGACAGCTCCCGTTTTGAAGGCTTCTAGACACGCTTCAATGAGAGCTTTTTCAAGAAAGGGATCGCCGACCTGTACCGCAGGACGAGCGTCCATTGATGCCTCACTCAACTCCGCGCTAGCGAAACTGGCTCCACCCATGCCGTCCCGTCCCGTGGTCGAACCCACATAGAGGACAGGATTCCCGATGCCTCTCGCACCCGATTTGACAATCTCTGGCGTTTCCATTAAGCCCAGTGCCATAACGTTGACTAAGGGATTGTCGGAGTAGGCGCGATCGAAGTAGATTTCGCCACCAACCGTTGGCACACCCACACAGTTGCCATAGTGAGCAATGCCAGACACCACACCACTGAACAAACGACGAGTCTGGGCATCCTCTAGAGAACCAAAGCGAAGAGAGTTGAGTAGGGCGATCGGACGTGCGCCCATCGTAAAGATATCGCGCAGGATGCCACCGACTCCGGTCGCTGCACCTTGAAATGGTTCAACCGCTGACGGATGGTTGTGCGATTCGATTTTGAATGCCAGTTGCAGACCATTACCCAGATCCACCACGCCTGCATTCTCACCAGGACCAACCAGAATGCGATCGCCCTCGGTGGGAAACTGCTTCAGCAGCGGACGGGAATTTTTGTAGCAGCAGTGTTCTGACCACATCACCCCAAACATACCTAACTCGGCTTTGTTGGGATGGCGACCCAAACGACGCACAATTTCTTCGTATTCCTCTGGCTTGATGCCTTCTGCGGCAATGTCTTCAGCAGAGAACGGAGCGGCGATCGGGGCAGACATAACAGAAACCACGCCAGGAGAACAGGCTTTATTGTATCGAGCTTTGACGTTTGCTAAAGTTATTGCGGCTGGAATTGAGTCTCAATGCTTGTCAGCCATCGTAGGATCGGTGCGATAGCGTAACCCGCTCAAGGAACGGATGCGTTACGGCTGCGCCCAACGCACCCTACGTTTAACTACGTCTACCGCTCTTAATCCGTACGATCGCGTCGATTACTGGTTGCAGGCGTTTCAGCAAAGACAACACAATTCCCATTCAAATCCAGGACGGTGAATTCGCTCATGCCCCAGGGTTTTGTATCAAGGGCACCGTTGGGATGAATGATGCCCTGCGTCTGATATTCTTCGTAGAGTGGCGCGATGCCGCTGATGTTGATGCGGCAGCTTGTGTTCTCGGCAACCTGTCGATCGCCACACTGCCACAAGTGAAGTTGAGCGCCACCACGCCGCAAACCCGCGTAATCATCAGATTGAAACTCCGCTGTAAAGCCAAGTTGCTGTTCGTAAAAGGCGATCGTAGCGGCAATGTCAACGGCTGGCAGCACAGGCACCGCGTTCAGAAATTTGGTCACAGAATTCATGGATTCACCTTAATGAGCGATCGCCAATTCACGCCAATTCAAATGTTGACATCTTGCAGCCATGCGCGCAGCGATCGCAGTGCCGTCATCAACCCTAACGCATCGCTCTCATCAATAAACTGAAGAATTCTACCCGCAGGCAAAAACGGAAACGCGAAGCTATAGGCAGAGACAGCATAACCTTGAGCGTCTAAACCATAAATTTGCAACTGTCCCTTCAAAAAATCATCCCCCGGCTGACTGACATAGCACCACACTTCGGGCACGCTCAAGGCGGCATAAAGCGCTAATCGATCCAATGTGCTTTTGCTCAGAGAAACGTCCAGAATTAAGTCTGGTGGGGGATCAAGGGCAAGGTCGATCGCTGCCTTTCCCTGCACTGCCGCAACGTGCTGGAGGTAATACCCTGTCTCTGGTTCCACTGCCAGACCCAAATCAGGACGTTTCAGTGTCGGCGCTTTATAGCCCTCTACTTGCAGCTTCATAACCTCAACCAGCACAAGAATCAACGACTCGATCAGCTTGTGGCAGCGATCGTGCTCTTCCAGCGGTGTCATCATTTCTAGACGACCGCGATCGAACGTGAAGCGAGACGTGCGATCGGCTCCCGTTTCTGCCAGGATTGCCTCAAACTGCTGCCAGCTTATGTCCTCTAGCACAAGACGTTGTTCGCTGGGTTTCGGTGCTTTCATGAATCGTCCCTAAGGATGCGCGCTTTTCTCCATTAACGCATTTGTTGGGGGAGACGCGATCGCACCCTCTGCCAGGGTGACTTTTTGATAAATCTCTGCCAACGTCCCTGACCAGTGAAGACTGTGAAACGTCACAGAAGCATCTCCTTGATCCGTGGCAACGTTCCAGGTGCCGTTGGTCAGGCTGCAGACTTCGATCGACCGTTCTGTTTGGCTGACCAGTACGTATTCTTCCAGGGTGGAGCAGGTTTGGTAATCGGTGAATTTTTCGCTGCTGTCAAACTTAGCAGTGGATTTAGACAATACCTCGATCACCAGCTTGGGATAGTGAATAAAGTCCTCTGTTCCAGCCAAATCTCTGGGATCGCAGGTGACTACCACATCAGGATAGTAGTAGCAATCTGCCACTTCTAGCCGCACCTTGATATCAGAAGCCATGACAACGCAAGGTTGATCTCGTAGATGCACATTCAAAAGGGTCGTCAAGTTTGCGGCAATGATCACATGGGGCTTTTTAGCACCGACCATTGCATAGACCCGACCCCGACGGTACTCATGCTTAATCGGGCTGACCCGTTCTGCTTCGAGGTAGTCTTCTGGACTGATGTAGAACGTAGAGTTGGCAACCATGAGCGTTGACGGTGCTGAAGCGATTGCTGCCATTTTAGCAAGTTGGGGTTGCTCTAAACCTGATTCAGATTGGGCGCGATCGCGATTCCTTTTAACAACGATGCAACGGGATACACTAGGGGCAGTTAGCGTGTGATGTGACCATAAGAGGGTTCACCATGAGTGCAACGTCATCGAACGCGCTTGAAGCACCTGTCTTGATTCCACTCCAGGACATTGAATTTGTGCCAGGGGTGCCTTTTCCTGACGGTTGTAGACTCAAAGCGGCTCCGCTTTGAGTAACCGCCGCTACAAGAACAAAGTCCGCCTATAGCCAATAGCATTCAAGAAACGCAGACTAACCTTACTAACCTGCGAAGGCAGTAGAAAGGTTTCTTCCCAAACGCTACAAATCCCGATGAGTAAAGGGCTTAGCATTTGAGCCAGCGTAAGTGGCAACAATCTGCCCCTTGCCCACCAATTGATATTTGTAGGTGACTAAACCTTCCAGCCCAACGGGACCGCGTGGCGGCATTTTTTGAGTACTGATGCCAACTTCGGCACCAAAGCCATAGCGGAAACCATCGGCAAAGCGTGTGGAGCAGTTGTGAAAAACCCCTGCGGCATCGACTTGTGCCATGAAGGTGGCAGCGGTTGCAGTGTCTTCTGTCGCGATCGCTTCGGTATGTCGGGAACCGTAGGTACGAATGTGGGCGATCGCCTCGTCCAGATCATCGACAATTTTGATTGCCAGAATCAAATCGCTGTATTCGGTAGACCAATCGGCTTCAGTAGCAGCGGTAATGTTGAGGATCTCGCGTGTACGATCGTCGCCCCGCAACTCAACGTTGCGAAGTTGGAGGGCAACCACGGCTTCGAGCAAGAATTCAGACGCAATCTCTTGATGCACCAGCAGCGTTTCGATCGCGTTGCAGGCAGCAGGATACTGCGTTTTGGCATCGACCGCGATCGCCACTGCTTTTTGCACATCGGCAGCGTGATCAATATAGAGGTGACAGATACCTTCAGCATGACCCAAAACAGGAATGCGCGTGTTGTCCTGCACAAAGCGCACAAACGCGTTAGAGCCTCTGGGAATGATGAGATCGACGTATTGATCGAGCTTCAGCAATGCCAGCGTTTCTTCCCGCGTTGTCAGCAGTTGCACGGTTGTAGGATCAACACTGGTTTGAGCTAACCCTCTGTGAATAGCAGCTACAAGCGCTTCGCACGATCGTAGAGCTTCCTGCCCGCCTTTGAGCATGGCACCATTCCCCGACTTAATCGCCAGACTCGAAATCTGTATCACCGCATCGGGGCGGGCTTCAAAAATGACACCCAGCACACCCAACGGGCAGGTTATGCGAGTCAGAACAAGCCCCTGATCAAGCTCTCGATGAAGCTGCACAGCACCCACCGGATCGGGCAGGCTTGCGACCGCTCGCATACCCGCGATCGCGCTTTTCAACTTAGGTTCATTCAGCTCCAACCGGGCAACCAGTGCGGCTGAAAGGTTCGCCACCTCTGCTGCCTGACAATCTGCCCTGTTTGCCGCCAAAATTTCGCTAGTAGCGGCTTCTAATGCCTGAGCGATCGCCTCTAATGCTTGGTTTCTCGCTATGGCGGGCAGCATTGCCAGATGACGCGCACTGTCACGCGTTTGCTGGGCGATCGCAGAAAGAGAAGAAGCCGCTGCGGCAGCAGATAAAGACATGAACGATCACTCGGTTAAAGGTGGTTAGCTAATCTGGGTGAATGATCCGCAGTACATAGCCCCGTTGAACAAACCGAATCTACCAAATTCTGCAAAGAATTTTAAAAAAGAATGCGGATGGCGAGACTCGAACTCGCAAGGACAATGCCACACGCACCTCAAGCGTGCGCGTATACCAATTCCGCCACATCCGCACAAGCTGGTTTGCAAAAACCAGCTTCTTTCATTTGAACGATGTCCGTAGCCCGACCAGGCATTATCTAAGCATAAACATTAGACAAAGCTTGATTCAGACAGCGCAGCCCTGAGGTTTGGTCTGCTTTAAGACTTCACTAGCATAGCAAAAAGCGGTCAGAGGTTTGCGATAGCGAGACTAAATTCGTCAAAAGGGGTTGGGAACTAATCGATCGCCTATGAGTCCTATCCAGGAGTAGGTATCAGTCAACGGTATCAGGCAACGGAAAGATAGCGCGGTGACGCAAGTATTTTGTCTAAGTTCTAATAAACGGGAGTAGAGGCTGTGACATTACGGAAAGCGATCGGTCTGGGAGCATTAGGATTAGGGGTTAGTATGAGCTTCGTGCTCTTGGGTGGGATGGGCGATCGCGCCATGACGATTGCTCAGTCTGTCCCGTCATCGACCGCTACGCCCACACAAGACCAGTCCAATCGTGCTTATGTGCCGCTTTCCGATGCTGTCATTGCCGAAATGCTGAAGCTGGCAGGCGTTACCCGTGACGATGTGGTGTATGGTCTCGGCTCCGGTGATGGCAGATTGACGATCGCGGCGGTCAAAAATGCCGGTGCTAGACGGAGTGTGGGGATAGAAACAAACCCCGCACTGGTGCAGGCGAGCCAGACAAACGCTCAGCAAGCAGGTGTCGGCGATCGCGCCCAGTTCCTCCAGCAAGATCTCTTGCAAGCCGATGTGCGTGAAGCCACCGTGGTAAACCTTGACGCATCCCCTGAGACGGCTTTGAAGCTGCGCTCCAAATTGAGTAGCCTTAAACCAGGTACGCGCATTGTTTCTCGCACGGCGGCGCTTGGCGACTGGAAACCAGACAAAACGATTACAGTCCCCGGTACAGCACCCCAAATGCTTTACTACTGGGTTGTGCCTGAGCGCCTTGCAGGCGATTGGCAGGGACGGGTGGAATATGCCTCTGGTCGCAGTCAACCCTACACGCTTCGCTTTACCCAACAGTTTCAGCAAGTGAAGGGTGAAGCGATCGCCGATGGCAAGAAGTACACGATCCCCAACATTGCGCTGACGGGCGATCGCCTCACGTTTAGCCGTTCCGAAACGATTCAAGGACAGCAAGGGGTGATTCAATTTGACGGACGGGTTGAAGGCAATACCTTGAAAGGTACTGCTGGCATTAAGTGGGGCATCCTGGCAAGAAACTTTCCGATCATGGCTCAGCGCAGTCCAACGCTGCAAGGAAGCTTAATGCAGTAACCAGCACTTTCTCGCTGCGATCGCTGTCAGTATGGTAGAAATTTTCAGCAAGAAAAAGAGCCTACTTTTGCAGGCTCTTTTTCGCTTTTAGGCTCACCGATCGTTCAGTCACAACGTACTTAACGGAAAAATCAGGGGAGTCTTTTACCAAAACAGTCCAAGACTGCTCTAGTGGACTGTCAAGCTTAAAATTGTGTGTAGTCAAATTTTGTAAGCGTTTGCTAGAGATGCTTTCAAAGACAGTCTACGCACAAAATCAAAACTGACGAACCACTAGGTAATGAGAATCTCTTTAACAACCCTGTCTCCTTCAACGACACCAAGAGTACGACCGATGTGTCGCTGCTCTTGAGCAATGTTATACAGCGCCAACCCGGTTCGCAAAACTTCTGCCATATTCTTGCCAGATTCATCTGCCAACTTTTGGAGCAACTCGTAGGCTTCCGGGGTTAAGTCTAAATTTAAACGTTTCTTTTTCGCAGCAGTCATCGTTTCTCACACCTTCTCATCAAAATCAGCAAAGATCATCCCATAGCAAAACACACGCGATCAAAGCGCCGAAGCTGCTAGCAAGTCGGTTAACTCAAAGCAGAATTCAGTGTTCCTTTAGCTTTTTTAAGCAAAAACAGCCTTAAAAGAAGACAGCGCAACCAGCCAACTGAGCAGGAAACTCTTGCACAGTTAGCAAAACGCTTTCAAACGCGCTATCTCACATTTGCATAATATATCATATATTCATTGTGGCTTGTCAACACAAATGACACACAAATGCGACGATTCTTAAGTCATAACCATCGCTAGTCAGGCAGCATGTTTCGTCTCAATCAGGTATGAGCAAACGCTACCGTGAAGATGCCGACCAAAAGCCACCCACCAGGAAGGATATCAGAGCGACCAGCAGTGTTCTGCCCAGGCACGGTAAAAGCCATGCCAGCGGTAAGGTGATTTGAAACGATAGCAACACAAGATGTAGTGGAAGTAAGACCAAAAGCAGCATGTAAATGCCTTTCAAAAGCCAGCCTGTGAGCCGTAGGGCGATGTTGTAACGGGGTACTTGCTTGTTCATGGGGTACAACCTCCTGTAGAAAACCCGCGCAACCAGTGATTGCGCGGGTTCTTACTCGCTTCTCAACTATTTTTCCGCTTTGATCGATTCATCTGGTGCGGTGACGTAAGTCGTTGTGCCACTGAGCCAGACCGTCTTCTGGATCACGGTTCTGCCACCTTCGTGAGACATGGTTAAGTCGCCGAAGAGAGGGCGCTCTAGCTTGAGCTTGGATTTTCCATCCCGATCTTTGATATCGATGCGTTCATAGCTTTCGGTGCTCATGTTCCTTTCTCCTAAATGATGAAGATTGGCTGAAGACATATTCATTATATAAACATTTTTTATAAAATCAACACACAAAATTTATGTGTTCAACACAAGCCAACGCATAAGCAGAAAAGCTGCCAGTCTGCGCGTCGCCCCTGTTCTGTGTGCAGACGCTCCAGTGCGAGATCGGTCATGGCTTCCAGTCAGAGCGATCGCCCTAGCTACAGCCAGTAGACGCTGAGGTCAGCCTTTCGCTAGCTGAGATCTCGCACTTTTTCCAATCACCCACCCTCGAATGCAGCAGGGCTAAGAGCTTCAACCCCTTGCAATCGGTTGAACGCAGCTCGGTTAACGGGTTTAGTCCGTTACTCTTCGGGAACGTAAAACCCACAACAGACTTTGCCCATGATCGCCGCCATGTATTGTAGGGAGGCTATTGCAAGTGGTGCAAGCTAGCAGCTAGCTTAGGAACAAGAATTTAATCACCTCGGCGTTTTCCGTAGGGGCGCACGGCTGTGCGCCCCTACCTACGAACAATTTGTCGGTTTTATTTAATCCACGATCCTTAATAAATTTGCTTACCCTCGTTCTCTCAGTTCCTTTGCCTAAAAATAGTGTGGAAGCCTGTCGTCGAAGGTGCCGCCTTTGAGGAGCTAGACGGACTACTAGAGTTCCAATAAGTTTCGATGGATCTTTTGCACTAAGCGGGTGTAGTCGCTAAGGTCAGCAAGAAATTGATGGATCTCCTCACGGGCATCTAAAAGATAGTCGGCACCAGAAGCAACATCACTGAGTTCGCTTTCGTGGAGTGAAATTTTACTTTCCCAAGTAGCAATAGCGTTGTGTAAAAGAGCTACAAGCTGACGATAGTTGTCCAGCTCTTCTTCACCTAAACTGATTGAATCATCTGAAATGCTAAGAGCTTGTTCGCTTAATATGGTTTCGATCGCCAGTACCAGGTTTCTAAACTTAAGTAACCGATTTCTAACAAGAGAAACATCAGTCAACTCTGGTAGGTTGTTAAGCGATTCACTTAAACGATTGATGCGTTCCTCAATTTGTGAAAAGCAGTTTTCTCCGCCTTCCGACAGCAAGCCCAGGCAGTATGCTTGCACAAGGTGGACATATTGAGTCACTTGAATGCTGTATGAGTAAATGCTGTTGCGTATCAGAGAAAGTTGCTGCGATGTTTGAGAGGACTGTTTGAAGATGCCATAGTACTCCCGAATGCTCTTTCTAAAAGAGTCAATATGATCTGCCCACAATTGTAGCCATTGCTCTGGGTCAGCAATGATCTCTCCTAGACGTGGAGACTCTTCTAATGCCTCTTCGAGCACGTTGACAGTTTCTTCGAGTACATTAACGACTCTCTTGAGCCTACGAATACTTTTGCGTATCTCTAAAAAATAATGCTCGATGTTACACATCTGTTCGTAGACGCATGGTTGATGCCGTTACCCCGTGACAATGCCAAGCCCGTAGCACAAAAGAGTTGCCTAGACGATTAGGCACTCGCACTACGTAATGTTTTTGACTGAGATTTAGTATAGTACTGGATTGGATCAATGGAGATGGAGTTCCTGGAAGAATCCATCTCCTTGAAATCCACAGGGTAATGCTACAGCTACATCAGGCTGATATACGTGAGCGAAATCACTCATAGGTCATGATCGATACAACCATGCAGCCAACTAAAATTGATCAATGTCAGTAGCTAATCTATGAGGGCTACTTCAACTTCGTTGCTGGAATCTCTTTTTGAATCTGTGATTTTAGTTTGTAGATCTCTTTCTGAGCCTTGGAGGCAAGCTCTTGCAACTGCACGATCGTAGGCGGTAAGCTTCCAGAATCAGGCTTATCAGGAACAGGCTTGCTAGACAGAGACTTGTTAAAGGAAGGCAACTCGACCGACAGCTTAGAAATTTGGCCGTAAAGGGTACGATTAGTTTTCTCGTGATCAGGGCTAAGTATCACCGAAATAGTATTATCCACTTCATTACGAAGGTAATTAATATGCTTTAGCCAATAAGCAGCAGGTTTAAGCTGAATTTTTAGGCATTCTTCGATTTGAATCGCACTTTCGTCAATTTCGCTAAGCGATGGTTCAACATTATTCGATCGGTTCTCCATAATCATATTGCCCAGTAAATTATTAGCCTTACCGACCTAAAGTAATGAAGCCTTAATGATGGAGAACGATAGATCTGTTGCAAAAATAGTGATTAGAATCGCTGAAAGATCTACGCAGCCTAGTTTCAAGGATGTTGACTCCAAAGCATTGAGAGGTCTATCACGAGCAAGCTTTAAAGCTTTTTGGGCTTATGATCTAGTGGCTCCAAAGTTAATTGGTGAGAGCAGATGTACTTATAGCGATACGTCATTCAAGCCTACAGTTGTTAACTCCTAATCAAATCTAGTGAAGCAATTCAAACTTAGGAAAAACGTGCTTTTGTACTAATTTTTACCGATCGAATCTGAAGTGGATTTGGAAAACTACTTGCGCCAATACTATAGCCCAAAGCAATCGTCTGTTTATGAATTATTACGTTTCACATCATGAAGTAGTAATGAATTTGACTCCTTGTGTAACGGTACCACCGCAGAAGCTGGAGGGCGATCGTGCTGATGTCAACAATGAAGAATACAACTCTGAGCGAGCGTCATTCAAAAGAGCATCTTTCCCTGTTCTAGAGAAGCTCACAGGCTGCAACGTCTTTCGCTTGAGTGCTTTCATCTGACTTTTTCTGGAAGAGGACTGCAAATGTGCTGCCAATGCGTTGGTCGTCGGTTCTCTACGTTTAGCAACAAGACGATAGGCTCGTCACGTTAAGTTGTTAGCCTATGAGAGTGGTCAATAAACATAAACTGCTGAAGGCGGATGCACGGATTTCTTAATCTCAATAAACCTGTCGGGTTTACGTCTCACGATTGCGTTGCCAAGGTGCGGCGGCTGTTGCAGATGAAGCGGGTTGGACATGCAGGCACCCTAGATCCTGCTGCGATCGGGGTGTTGCCGATCGCGCTGGGCAAAGCCACCCGTCTCCTGCAATTTCTGCGCCAGGATAAAGCGTATCGAGCCACCGTGCGGTTAGGAATCAGCACGACGACCGATGACCTAGAGGGTGAAACGCTACTGGCTCGACCTGTTGCCACGTTAGATTTAGTGACGGTAACAGCGGCACTACAGCAGTTTCAAGGCACAATTCAGCAGGTACCGCCCAACTACAGTGCGATTCAGGTACAGGGTAAGCGTCTCTATGATTTGGCACGGGCAGGTGAAACGATCGCGGTAAAGTCCCGCACGGTGCAGGTGTTTAGCCTTGAGGTGCTGGGCTGGCGATTGGGAGCTTTTCCGGAGGTGGATCTCGCGATCGCTTGTGGACCGGGCACTTACATTCGGTCGATCGCGCGTGACCTTGGCAATAGCTTGAAGACAGGCGGTACACTGGCGGCACTCACGCGCACGGCAAGCAGTGGCTTTGATCTAGCGGCTAGTTTGACGTTGGAAACCCTGGAAACACAGCAAGAGCAGGGGTTTTTTCAACCTATTGAGCCAGTGGCAGCTTTGACACACTTAAGCAAGATTTCGCTGTCGGCAGCGATCGCCCGTCGCTGGTGTCAGGGGCAGCGCACTATAATCAAGCCTGATGCTGAGAATCACTGGGTAGAAGAGACAGACACGGAAACGCAAGAAGAGACGGGCACGGGAAGACTGCAAATGTACGCAGTGTCACCCCTTCAGCAACCGTTGCGCGTGCATGATGAAGACGATCGCTTTCTGGGCATTGGCAAGCCAACCGATACTGAAATCGGGATTATTTTGTTATCTCAAATGGTCTTTGAGAGTGGTTAGTGGCTGCGATCGCCGATTTATCATCGTCCTGCTCTCACAGTGTTGGCTGGTTACTTTCAGCGGCTTGCTAACCAAGCCTCCAAGTCAGCAAGGGTGGAGAAATGCAGCAGGGCAATTGCCAATGCTTCTAGTTGTGTCAGGCTTAATTGAGAGAGACGATCGCGCCAGTCATCTGGTAACTGACCCACTCGTTGTTCGAGGAGAAGGAGAACGAGCGATCGGCGTTCCTCCTGCCGTCCTTCCTGCCGTCCTTCCTGCCGTCCTTCCTGCCGTCCTTGTTGAACGCCGCGCTCAAAGCCGATTTCTTCGACACTCGTAATATAGGGCACTTTGCGTTCCTCCTCATAAGCCTTCAACTCTAGCCAAAACGCCTGCTTTAACCCCTCTGGCAAAATCATAACCCAGTCAATGAACTTGAATAAATGCAGTACGTCTCGGCGACTGTACCCAGATTCATACAAGCGCCGAATCAAGCTGAGTTTCCACTCCTTACGATGGTTCGCGTTGCGTTTGGTTTCCTGCGCTTTTAAATGTGCCATGACGACTGTGGCAAAGGGATTGCGGTTGGCTTCTAAACCCTGCCATTGCGCTTGATAGTCCAGTAACTTAACGGTGTCGAATTGAAACGATAGATGAGTGCCGGGACAGCTAAACTCGTAGCGATGCGGTCGCCAAGTGGCATTGCCGTCACACAAAACCGCTAAACTGACCGCAGGCTGACGAAACCGATCGAAGATCCGTAAGGCATAGATAAACATCCGTTCGGCAAAATCCGCTTCGGGTTTGGCTTGTACCTCGACGTGCAGCAGTAAGAACATCGCCTTGCCCCGCTTGCGCCAGACTTTAACCAGAAGATCCGCATACCGTTTGCCAATGGCAGTATCGGGGGCAAGCTGCTGAAACTCCTTGTCCAAAAACTCAGGTGGCTTCTTCCAGTCAATCAAGCGATGCAAGTCAGGGAAGAAAAACGCGATCGCTTCTGGAAAGTATTGGCGTAAAATCTCTTTCCAGGGGGAATCTTGATCGGTGCGAACTGCCATCGGCGAACGAGGCGAAATAGTAGTGCGATCGTACCATTTGAAGGTTTGAGCGATCGTCGAAGCGAACCAAGAACGTCTTTATTAGACTCAATTATAGGTGTTGGGCTTCGTGGACTTAATCTAACCTGCGACGAGGAGCGATCGCCTCTCACGCTATTTTGATGATGGTTGTAGCCAAGCAAAGACTTGATCCACCGTTAAAACGAGTGGGATATCTTGCAGGACAGGTAGACGATCGCCATTGCTCAACAGCGTCAAGCGGCGATCGGGTAACAGCACCATAACAACGCGCTCGGTTGAATCGATTAGCCATCCAAGTTATGTTCCTTCTGCCAAGCAGGCTTGAATTTTAGCAATCAATTTTGTGGTGCTTTGCTCAGGAGACAGAATCTCAATGATCCACTCGGGCGCGCCTGAAATGGGAATATTGTCAGACGGAACGCGATTTCGATGAATCACGGTAATGTCAGATACGACAGAATTGTTGCTCAATGTACAGCGCAGTTCTGGAAACGCTTCATAGGGGGAATCGACCTGATCGATCGCAGCCGTCAGACGCTTCTGCAAAATGCTGTGGTGAGCCGTGGGCATTGGTTTTTGGCTAACGTATCCGTCCACAAATTCCCAAGCTGGCGATTCTTCAATGTCAGGCAGCTTGAGAAAGTCTTGTAGCGTCAATCGTTGTGTAGTAGTGGTCATAATCTGTCTAGCCGCCTGCTGTGCTAGCGGGTTCTTAACGGACAACGTAGCCTCACTATAACGATGGACTGAGGGCTGGGTGGTTGACCACAGCGCTCAGTCCATGACAACTTACGCAAACCTCGGAGGTTTTACTAAGAACCAGACATCTCGACCAGCGTAGTGGCTTAAACCTCCGAGGTTTTGGTCTGGCAAGTTAGCCAACCAGTTCTTTCACTTTAGCGATGAGGCTATCGGGGTCGAGTCCCTGATGGGGATACTGTTCCCACAGACCGCCGGAGCCTTCTTTGTGGGTACCGAGGTGAGCGTATTTGGGAGTCAAGCCGCGCTCCAGAAGCCAGGTGCCGTAACGACTGCCCAGACCCGTTTTGCGGTTAAAGGCTTCGGCAACCAGCACGAATGGAGTTGCGCCAACTTTGGCGATCGCCGCTTCATCCACCACATTCAAGGTTGATTTGTTGACCAGACCAACATCGATACCCTCTTGCTTCAGGCGATGCACGGCATCCAGCGCGCGATACAGCCCGTCGCCAAAGCTGACGATGTAGCCAGCGGTACCTTCTCGCACAATTTCATCTTTACCAGGAACGAAGGTATAGCCTTCGCCGTGGAGATCTTTGCCGTTGGCATCGAGAATGTTGGGCGTTTTGGAGCGGGTGGAGAAGATGAACCGTAACCCTGGATCGTGGAAAACCGCTTTGACGACTGCTTTCATTTGTCCCGCATCGGCAGGGAAGTAGAGACGGGTTTCGTAGCCGTCATCCAGTCCGTTGTCGGCGAAGAAGTTGTTGATGCCGAAGTGGCAGGTGTTGTCTGCCATATCATCGATGCCAGAGTGAGAGAAGTGACACAGCAAGTTGGAGTAGTTCAACCGCGCCATCGTGATTTCAGAGATGCACATTTCTAAAAAGGCAGCAAAGGTGGCAAAAATGCCCTGCTTGCCTTTTTCCATGCCAAAGCCAGCCGCCGCAGAAAGGTTGCCCCGCTCCATGATGCCAGAAGGGATGAAGACTTCGGGATGGGCATCATGAATTTTTTTCAGACCGCAGGAGCCTTCAAGGTCGCTGTCAATCACGATAACCTTGGCTTTGCGATCGGCTTCACTCATCTCATCCAGCGCTGCATTCACCGCATCCCCAAACACGTTGCGGTTGGAGTCCCACTTGTCGCCTGCGCCGATGAACTTGTAGGGATTTTGGGGTGTTTCGATCGCCTTCAAAAAGTCCACCGCAGCCGTTAAGCCACGCTTTTCCAGGTAGGCGATCGCCAGCTTGACGGAAATCACATCATGTCCGTGAGTCGAGCCTTCCAGCCCTTCAATGCCAACCGACATGGGGCGCTTGTTGACGACGGCGATCGGTCCTGGTGTTGTCACCGCTTCCACAATCCGAGCGTACAGGTCGTCCAGATCTTCACCATTGCCTTCCAGTACTTTCAGCCCATGCCCTGCCAAGGTTTTAGCAACGGTGAAGCCAGGAAGGTATTTAGAGGGATGCCCGGCGATCGTGACATCGTTATCATCAATAATGAGCTTGACGTTGAGGTGCTGAGCCACCGCTAGACGTGCCGCTTCTGCATCGTTGCCTTCTTGCTGGGAGCCATCAGAGCCGAGACAAAACACCGTTTTACCAGGGTTTGCCATCGCCACACCATTGACGTAGGGCCACATATGACCCAGACGACCAGAGCTAAATTTCACACCAGGGGTCAATCCAAGCTCTGGGTGTCCAGGCAGGTGAGAATGTGCTTCCCGGTAGTGGGTCAACTGCTCCGCAGGCAAATCGCCGTGCAAGGTTGCCATCAAGTATTGCGTGGCTACACGATGCCCTGCTTCATCAAAGAAGATTGGCACAAACTGATCGGGCGCGCTCCGAAAGAGTGCATCCAGGATCATGACTTCGGGCACTGTGTCGTAGGGTCCGCCTGTATGACCGCCAACTCCGTGGGCGGCTCCAGTGGCGGTGAAGAAGATGATCGCATCACGGCAAAGCTGAATGTTCGCTTTAAGAGTTTCTCGTTGTTCAGCAGTCAGAGTCTTATTAGCAGGGTCAAGCGTGAGCGGCTTGTAAGCACCAAGGTCGATCGGGAAGCGAGTGGTCGTTGTCGTCATGGCTTAAATCCTGAATAGGGCATGTGAAGCAAACGGACACGAAGGACTGACAGAGCGAAACCAAAGACTACCGATATTTTTTAAATGCCAGGGTGACATTGTGTCCACCGAACCCAAACGAGTTGGACAGCGCTACGTCAACTATCTGCTCACGGCTGTGGTGGGGCACGTAGTCCAGGTCACAATCGGGGTCGGGATTGTCAAGGTTAATGGTAGGGGGGACGCGATCGTTAGCAACTGCCATCACTGCCGCCACCGCTTCAATCCCACCAGAGCCACCCAGAAGATGTCCCGTCATGGATTTGGTCGAACTGACCGTAATCTTGTACGCGTGTTCACCCAGCGCCTTTTTCATCGCTGCCGTCTCGGTCGAGTCGTTCGCGGGTGTGCTGGTGCCGTGGGCATTGATGTAGCTCACCTGGTCAGGCGTGAGGTTAGCATCTTTCAACGCCAGCGAAATCGCACGTGCGGCTCCTTCGCCGCCAGGGACGGGAGACGTAATGTGGTACGCATCACAGGTCGCACCGTACCCGACAATTTCAGCGTAAATGCGGGCACCCCTTGCCAGAGCGTGTTCCAGTTCTTCGATGATCAAAATGCCGCTGCCTTCGCCCAGCACAAAGCCATCCCGGTCTTTATCAAAGGGGCGACTGGCGTGGGCAGGGTCGTCGTTGCGAGTGGACATTGCCTTACAAGCGGCAAAACCAGCGACAGACAGCGGTGTTACCGCCGCTTCAGTGCCACCACAAATCATTGCCTGAGCGTAGCCGTTTTGGACGAGTCGGAACGCATCGCCGATCGCATTCGACCCCGCTGCACACGCTGTCACCGAGCAGGAGTTGGGTCCTTTTGCGCCCGTGTGAATGGCAGTTAACCCTGCTGCCATGTTGGCAATCATCATGGGGATCATGAACGGGCTACAGCGATCGGGTCCCTTCGTCAGGTTGATTTCTTGCTGGTCTTCCAGCACTTTCAGCCCACCAATGCCCGTGCCGATTAAAACACCGACTTGTTCTGCATTCAAAGCGTTGATGACGAATTTGGCATCGGCGATCGCCTGCTTACTGGCAGAGACACCAAACTGAGCGAACCGATCCATGCGCTTCGCCTCTTTACGATCCATGTAGACGTGCGGGTCAAACCCTTTCACCTCGCCTGCGATCCGACAGTCATGCCGAGCCGCATCAAACAGAGTGATGGCACCAATCCCATTGCGTCCGCTCAATAACCCCTCCCAGTAGTCAGTCAGGGTGTTTCCAATTGGTGTAATTGCGCCGAGTCCTGTGACGACAACGCGCTTGCGATCGATAGTTGTCATGGCTTCAACGTTACGGGTGGATACCCAGAATGCAGAACACAGAAAGTCGCCAAGCTGAAGACACTAGAGCCAAGAACAGTAGCAAGAGGCACTAGACGTTTATGCTTACCGCCTGCCCCTTGCCTACTGCCCCTTGCCCACTACTTCATCTAAGCCGATGCCGCCACTTTGTTATTGATGTAGTCTACGGCTGACTGAACGGTGGCAATCTCTTCAGCCGCTTCGTCAGGAATTTCGACATCAAATTCTTCTTCCAACGCCATGACTAGCTCAACGGTATCAAGAGAATCGGCTCCCAAATCGTTGGCGAAGCTGGCTTGAGGGGTGACTTCACTGGTTTCAACACCCAACTGTTCAGCCACAATCTTCTGAACCTTGTCAAAAATTTCTGTCTCAGTCATAAACTTCCTCAATCAATGCGGCGGCAATAGTGTTGCTGTGAAACCTGTTTGAATGCCTGACAATCAGTCATGCGAGCGCTTGTGTGCTCACAGTGCTAAAACAGACAATGACAAACATTCTCTGATCTTATCTGAAAGCGCGACCGTGCGAATCATTGACGGACGCTTTCCTAACTGACGGCAGACTCTAAGCATAGAAGATAGGGTACATAAAAAAGTGGCGAAGCGGTGACTAGACCTAACTGCTGGCGAGTTTGCTGGTTGTCACAACAAGGCTAAAACCTGTAGTGCTGTTCCGATCGAAAAAGGGGATGATAGTGGAGAAACCGCATCAATCTGGCACGCGGTAACGTGAGCGGTTAGTAAGAGCCGTTGCCCCTCGATTGTCTGTCCCTTGCATTATCACTAACCATGCCATCGTCCACGCTCAAATACGCCTACTTCCCTGGTTGTGTCGCTCAGGGAGCCTGTCGGGAACTGTATCAATCGACGCAAGCGCTGACCCAGGCACTAGGGATTGAGCTAGTGGAACTAAAGAAAGCATCCTGCTGTGGCTCTGGCACCTTTAAGGAAGATTCGCAGTTTTTAGAAGATACAGTCAATGCACGCAATATTGCTCTGGCAGAGTCGCTGAACCTGCCGTTGCTAACCCATTGCAGCACCTGTCAGGGTGTGATTGGGCATGTGGATGAGCGGCTCAAAGAACGTCAGACCAGTGATCCTGCCTACGTTGAACAGATTAATGGGCTGCTCAAAAAAGAAGGCTGTTCGCCCTACAAAGGCAGCACCGATGTCAAGCACTTGCTCTGGGCGATCGTCGGGGACTATGGCTTGGAGGCACTTGCTCAAAAAGTGACCCGCAAACTGTCAGGACTCAAATGTGCTGCCTTCTACGGCTGCTATTTGCTGCGTGCTCAAGATCATCTGCCGTACGATGATCCCTTCAATCCGCAGTCGATGGAGAACGTGTTTCGTGCGATCGGAGCTACACCTGTAAACTATCGCGGACGCACCCAATGCTGCGGTTGGCCACTCTCCAGCTATGCCACCGATCAGTCGTTTAAAATGGCGGGGATGCACATTCAAGAGGCGATCGCGCAAGGTGCAGACTGCATCGTTACGCCCTGCCCGCTGTGCCACCTGAATCTTGATTCTCGTCAGCCCGAAGTGGAGAAAGTGATTGGGCAAAAACTGGGGCTGCCTGTGCTCCACTTGCCGCAACTGATCTCGTTGGCGCTGGGCGTTGACCCAAAAGCGTTGGGACTCGATCGGCATATAGTGTCTACGCGATCGGTGCTCGATCGGCTAGGAGTGTAGTCAGTAGCCAGGAATCAAAAGTCGGGAGTTCCAAACAACTCAAAACTTTTAAACTGAAGGCTCATCGCGCCTAACGCGCTGCTTCCAGGTGCTTTTGCCACGCCAGTCGTGCGGCCCCGACCATGCCTGCTTGATTACCCAACTCAGCCCGTAGCAGTTGTAGACCTGCACGCGAACTGGATAAGACTCTTTTTTCCAGTTCTGACTGTATCGCTGGGAAGAAGAGATCTGCACTGGCGCAGACCCCACCACCGATGACGATCGCTTCAGGGGTCAGCACATAAACCAGGCTAGCTAGCCCTGCTCCCAAATCGCGCCCATACTCCTGCCAGAATGCCAGAGCCTTGGCATCACCTGCGATCGCTTTGGCACTGAGCGCATCGGGTTCCAACCCTGTTCGTCGCCGGATCGCTGACACCGAGGCGTATTGCTCTAAAGACCCACGATTACCACTGTTGCACGGCGGTCCATCAGGGTTAAGCGTAATTAAGCCTAATTCGCCAGCAGCGCCGTGATGCCCTGTAAAGAGCTTGCCATCCAGAATAATTGCCCCACCAACCCCAGTGCCCAGCGTCAGCAAGATCAGGTTGCGATACCAGCGCCCAGCGCCGAGCCACGCCTCGCCCAAGCCAGCACAGTTGGCATCGTTGGCAAGCACTGTGGGACGATCGGTCTTGGCTTCAAGCCAGTCTGCCAGCGGTACATCATGCCAACCGTTGAGGTTAATTGCCACACGTGCAATCCGTCCGGTGGCATCGGTCGGACCAGGGGTGCCAACACCAATCGCGATCGCCTGCTGTTCTGGGTCAATGTGGGCGATCGCTGCGACCATTGTCACCAACACAGCGTCAGGCGTAGCTGGATGCGGCGTTGGTACGGTTAACGCCTGTAAGCAGCGACCATCCTGGTTGAAGCGTCCCAATTTGATGGCGCTGCCACCCAGATCAATCCCCAATACTTGTCCTAGTGTCTGCCCTGGAGATTGAGTATGCAGGTTAATTTCAGCAGCAACCGGATCGATCCTCATACAGCAGTCCTAAATGTGTGAACAAAACTCAAGTTTTAGCCGTCAGCGGTCAGCGAGCCATCAGTGTGCGGCTAACCGCGTTGAACAGACCGTCTCACGAATCGGCTCGCCTCAGCCAACCAGAACGTTTTGAAAGAGCGATCGCATTTTAGCTGCGTCAACGTAGCATCTAGTCAAGTCGATCGGCTAGTCAGCAATTCTAAAGGAATTGAGGAAGATTTTAAATTCGCGGGCAGATTTTTGATAGCTTGCTTGCTTCTGTACGAGCGCTGTCTTGGGGATCTCACCATCTTTAAATTGTTTTTGTGCCAGTGCCAGCTCCAGCTTTTTAATCTCGTAATCCTGCTTTTTCAATGTCCCTGTGACGGCTCCAGCCCAATTGTGAGCGCGCATCTGAGTGCCTAGATTCGTACGATCGTTCCCTGCTACTGCTGATTTACCTCGGTTTATCGGCTGTGAGGTGGTAGCGGTACGGGCGTTTGCCAATGCTTGATCGATTTGTTTCACGCGATCGAGCGACTTGTCCACTGAGAAGCGTCGATCGAGCGTTTCATGCGTCTCGGTCGCAGAAAGGCTAAGGCGATCAAGGAGCGCATCCACTGATTCAGCTATAGACTTTGCGTTGACAGGCGATTGAGACGGCGCAAGAGGCGGTTGTAGTAAGGGGGCAGCCAACGATAGCGCATCAGTACCTGACTCCGCGTTGATCGCCTGTTGAGTCGTGGGCTGTAACAAACCAATTATAGCGAGTACTAGGGTCATGCAGCTCGCTGTGACCAGGAGAGAAGCTTTAAGTCTCATCAGAATCTTGGTGGTAGGATGGCAAAAACCAGTGCTTGAGAGCGTTTTATCGTGAATAAACGCTCTCTTCTGCGGTTTCATCATGAGCAACAAGCGGTTGTAGATGTGTTGGTCATGAATCTGTAGTTGCACCCAGAGGCATTGTCAACGCAATTAAGGCAATGGCAAGCAATTATTTAGCATTTATTAAACTTAGAGAACTCCATGAGAAAGATGAGCCAATGGTCAACTTGGTTTAGCCATCATTGCCCTAAACCACTTTGGCAAGTTGGGCAGTCGCTGAATCTGTTGCTCTAGCTCAGTCATTGCCTGCTGGGTCAGCTTCACCCCAGTTTTATACCCCTTCTCAACCAATTTGACCCCTGGATGACGACCCTTAAAAGTCAGGGTTTTGGCCAAGTGCAGCACTGTCTCCACCGGCTCCAGTAAACGGCCATTCCAGTGCTGCTCTCACCAACCAAAGGTGCGTTCTACCGGATTGTACTTGCTGTGAGACGGGGGATCATAAGCTCATGGGAGCTTCAGGTGGGGTCGGTGGGCCAAGGCGACGAGGCGCGACATGAACTGAGTGCGACGGGAAGGGGTTTCCGGGCCATGGTCCTGATTAAGCACCAAGGTGCGCCTGTGGGAAAACTGGTCTTTGACCTGTTCCCACCACAGCGCCATCAAGTCCACGCTCCAATCGGCGGTCAATTTGGAGCAGACAAAGAACAAAGACAGTGGATGGCCTGCGGGCAGAAAAATGCCATAAGGGGTCAGGGTGCTTGTGGCCTCAAAATCATGGTCTAGCGCTACGGTCGGCATTCGAGTTTGCCCCCCTTGGTCAAACGCCCTGACCTGGAGCGCGACTTTAGCATCAATCGAAAGACGTCAGGTCTGCGGGTCCGCATCGGCTTGTGGCTGCACTGGATGGCTTGGTGCAAAAATCGCATCGGTTTCAGGCAGCCGCTTTTGGGGTGTCGCCTTGACCACCCGTTTCAAGGTCTAGCCCATCGCGTTTAAGCGACAGCGAATCGTTTCGGTACTGGGCAGTTGCTCCTCCTGGTAGCCTTTTGGCGCAAGCCGTTGACGACGCACCGCAGCCGCACTGATCCGACTAGCCAAGCGCGTACTTTGGAAACTGGGGTCGGGTTGCGTCTGCGGGTCTACGAGGGCTCGAAGGGCGGCTAACAAATGGGGCAGTTTGAGCGCAATGCGCTGGCGTCCACTGCGCTCATACCCATCGACAATCGGTTGTCCACTGCGCAACGCCTGCCTCCCTTGGCGGATGGTGCGTCGATGCCATCCCACTGCTCGTGCTGCTAGGGTTTGTCCACCGAGGCCCAATCCTTGCACCACTTCCGCCATAAATTGCCTTCGGTCACTGCCTTTCAGCTTTTGAGCCGTTTTGATCTACAGCGATTTGAGACTATCGGTTAGCTGGATGAGGTTGACTGGACTCATGCGGGTGCTTCAGGTTCACGATGTTCCATTAGCGCAGGATCAATCATTCTTTGCAGTTCTCTTAGTCCTGCCCTTCACAGCTTGTTGATAGAACGCTTCTAGTGCGTCAATGCAGGCACGATCGTCATATAACTGGGCGTGGCGATCGCGCGTTTGTGCGACTAGCTGCTCTCTCCAGTGCGGCTCCTGCCCTAAACGAACGGCGATTTCAATATAGCCTGCCTCGGTTTGAGCGATCGTCTCCGTCACGCCTAGCGCTTGAAGAATGCCGTAGGAGTGGCGACCCCGCATAAAGGCACCGGGACAGGTCACAACGGGGAGATTGCAGGCGATCGCCTCCAGCGTGGTATGCCCACCCGACCAGCCGAGACTATCTAAAAAGATGTCCGATCGCTGGTTTAAGTCCCAGTAGCTTGTCTGAGATTGGGGTGGCAACATGACGCAATAATGGTCGCTATCGAGTCCAACGTTGGCAAAGGCGCGTTGAAGTCGCTGGTTAAACTGCTCCAGCACATACGCACTGGAGGGGCGTGCGATAAAGACAAACTGAGCGTTTGGCACTTGACGGGCGATCGCCGCGAAAAGATAGTCATGCTGTGGCAACAGCTTGCACAACAATTGACACGCTAAATACACAACCGCATCCTCACGCAGCCCAAAATCAGCCCGCGTTTTCGTGGGTTCTGGTATGACTGGCTGTGCATAGGAAATGCCAAGCTTTGGCAGGCAAACTAAGGTTTCAGAGTAGTGTGCCTGAGCCTTTTCTGGCTCCATCAAAGCGCTGGATAAAAAGTAGTCAACTGTTGGTAATCCAGACGTAATTGGATGTCCCCAGGTAGAACATTGGATGGGTGCTAACCGCAGCCCTGCTAATTGGGTCATGAGTCCCTGCATACCCAGATCAAAAAAGACTAAAATGTGCAGTTGATTCGCTCTAATCTGTTCGCAAATCGTCTCTAAGTCTTGAGGAATCTGATAGAAAATATCGCTATAAGCACGATATTCTTGAGTGAGTTTATCGTAACAATCTCGGACATTGTAAGTGTAAAGCTCAAAAAGATCTGAATTGTGGTGTCGCAACCAGCCAAGCATAAGCTTGCCAACCGTATGCTCCCATAAGCAGCCCGAAACGTAGCCCACACGAATTTTCTCACCTGGTTCAAGTGGCGCTAGCGGCAGAGATCGGCTCCACTGAGGATAGTTGGCAGTCATAACTTGATGCACAAACTCCCCGTACTGTTTTTGCAGTTCAAGGTCATTGTGTCCCTGATACGACAACAAAAAGCTAGTGCTTTGTCCAACACCCTCTAAAGCCGTTTTATAATGCTCGGCTGTTACCAGCTCAGTCTGTTGTACTAACGTAGCCAGTGCTTGCGTGTAGCGCTGACGATGTACCGAAATTTCGTCAGGCGTTTGGTAAATTAGGGGCAGCAAGCGCTGGTTCTCAATCTTTAAAGCAATGTTGTTGGGAAACAATTGCGTTGCTTCAGCAGCAACTTGAATCGCTTCTTGCAGTTTGCCCACATTTTGTAGCTCTAGCATCAACGCAAGGTAGAGACCTGGTTCGTTTGGATACTGGCTTACTCCCTGGCGATAGGCAGCGATCGCCGCCTCTGGTTGATCAACATTTTTGTAACAGGTTGCCAACGATTGGTAAAAACTCACATCATCTGCCTGAGCGGTGGCAACCCTTTGGTAGTGTTCCAGAGCCGCCTCGTATTTTTGCTGTTGATACAAGCGATTACCGAAAAAGAGAGCTGCTTGCGTTGGGTCTTGCTTTAATTGGTTGGCAAAAGACAGATTCTCAAGCACGTCTGTGTCGTCAGGACTAAGTTGAAGCGCGGTTTGGTAAGTGGCGATCGCCCCCTCCATCTCATGCTGCGCTAGCAACGCGTTGCCTAGATTGAGATACGTGCCCGCGTGAGTAGGCTGGAGGGCAATTGCCTGTCGGTAGTGCAACTCTGCCTGATGAGCATCGCCGTGTTCAAGGATCAGATTCCCTAGATTGTTATAGGCATCAATGCACGTTGCATCGAGCGCGATCGCTTGCTGATAGGTTTGGGCAGCCGCAGCGATGTCACCCATTTTTTCGAGCACCATGCCGAGACTGTAGTGATAGGCGGCGATCGTCGGTTGAAGGGCGATCGCTTGTGATAGCGCCTTGAACGCATCGTCGTAACGCGCCATCCGATAGTAGGTTAGCCCCAGCCCATGCCAGCAGTCTGCTTGCTGATCATCCTGCTGCAACAGCGCCTTAAACGCTTGTTCGGCTTCTGGAAGTTGCCCTGCCTCCCGTAGTGCTAAGGCTTCTCGCTCTAGAGTTGCCATGTCTGTCAGCGATGCCACGGCAACCGGAGAAATGGCATAAATAGCGTGGATCAAACTTGGCTTGCGGACTTGTTGTAGGGTCGTCCAGGAAGGCACGTTAATTGCTTGGGCATCCCAGCTCAGGATTTGTAACCCGTTCCAAAACGAACAACTGGACATCTGCTCATAGCTTTTGGCAGGGGTTGATAAATCTAGCAGCAGTTGGCACTGTGGATGGGCAGCAATAAAATCCCAATTAGCTTGCTGCACAGCATCCCAATTGCTGTCATCCACAATGATGAGGGCACGATCGGCGAGAAAGGGTTTTGCCAGCAGCAAGCCCATCAGTTGCGATCGATAATCGTGGGCACCATCGTAAAGGTAAACGCCAATGCGGTCGGTCGTATCGAGCGATCGCAAATCGGCAAAGAATGCCTCGAAATCCTGGTCGCAAAAAAACACCTGCTCATCTAAGCCAAATGCTGCCAGATTTTGCATCAGCTTGGTCTGATTTTCGTGGTCAAAATCAAACTCTGAAAAGTTGTCGATCGCGTATGCCATGTGATCGGGGTGGTTGAGCAACGCGCCTGTCAACGTTGATCCCTGAAAGCACCCGACTTCGCAGTACACTTCGCCTGGTTCCATACAGGCAACGGCAAAGTTCAGCAGTTGCAGCACATTAGCAGTCGTCATACCCTGGATATGCTGCAAAATCGCTTGAAACTGGGGCGCTTTGGGTTGTACTGATTCGTTGCCCCAGTTGTGATAGAGGTCGGGCAACTGTTGAATAAAGCGTTGATAGTCCATTGGCTCAGTCCGTTTTGACGTTGCTAGTATGCCCACTTTGCAGCGGTCTATACTAAGGATCGTGGATTAAATAAAACCGATAAATTGTTCGTAGGTAGGGGCGCACAGCCGTGCGCCCCTACGGAAAACGCCGAGGTGATTAAATTCTTGTTCCTAAGAGGCTTTTGTGGTCGATCGCGATCATGCAGAGGCAACAGCAGCACGGCTGAATGCAAGCATGATTTGCCTACCCTTTGAGAAAAAATAGCATCCCGATCGAGCTTTTAGCCCCAGAAGAGGGCTGCATTCCTTAGCTTGTCGTCGAGCAAGGGCGGAAGACAGGCACCCGTTGAGATTCTACCTATAGCCAGTGATAGCCAACGTTGTATTTTGTAATTAGTACTAATCGCTTAGATAATTAATTGATTGTGCTGTAGCTTTTATTGCCGTTTCTTGATAAGGAAAGCGGTATGTATCATGTATTAGCTTCATGCTATCTTTATCGAGTACAGGGTCCGATATTGCCGCTGATTGTTAGGATGCCGAGGACTACTCCATTGATTCATCCTGAAACTCCATTAACAAATCCACTCACCCTGATTGTGCAGCCCCATGATCTAAAAACAGCTCATGATCTTAATTTGATTGGGTTTCAGCCGTTGCCGCTTGTCCCGCAACTCCTTTACTTGGTCATAACCCGTAGTCAGCTTGCAGAGACGTTTTTGTGGATGAGTCAGACGCTTTCAGACGCGAGTCAGCTATATTCGCGCTACTGCATGACGCGATCGCCGTTAGATTCTAAAGCGCTTCTGATTGAGTTTCTCGACGCTCAGCCTCTCAACACCATCACCGAGTCAGCCCGGTATGCCTGGTTTTTGCAAGTCCTGGCAAAACGCAGCTTCTTCTTCAAATATCAGCCCATTTTTGATCTGCAACAGGGGCATGTCGTTGCGTATGAGTGCCTCGCGCGGGCGCACTGTGCTGAAGGGCGTTGCTTTAGTGGGCAGCAGCTTATTGACGCTGCACTGTCATTGCATTTGCTGCGGGAATTTGATGATGCAGCGCGCTCTGTTTGTCTTGAGGCGATCGCGCAGTTAGGGTCGCACCATGCGGCAAACCACTCACTCAACGCAGGCGCACCGACGTTCTTTATCAACATTCTCCCAAATACTATCCTCCACGACCCGAATGCGTTCGAGCGAACGATTCAGCAAGTGATTGATTTGGGTTTGCAGCCGCACCGCATTGTGTTTGAGTTAACCGAGGTCGAGTCCCTTATTCACAACCCAGAGCTGCACAGCATCATCAGCCGTCTGCGTGCATGGGGCTTTCGGTTTGCGGTTGATGATCTTTGCGGCAATGTTTCTGCTGATCACTATTTCATGGAATTTCAGCCAGATGTAATTAAACTCGATCGCCGTTTGGTGTCAGGTTGCGGACAGCATTCGCTGAAGCAAGTTTTGCTCAAAAGTTTGCTGCGATCGGCGCATGAGTTGCAGATTGAAGTGCTGGCAGAAGGACTGGAGACGTTTGAAGATATTGAGTTTTGTCGCACATTAGGAGTAGATTATGGACAAGGCTTTGGCTTAGCCTTACCAGAGCGCACGCTTCAAACGCAGCCGTTAAACCTGTTCAAGTTTGCCAATGCTTCTTAGCCCATGACCTCTTCGATCGCGCAGCTAAACCAGATGCCCCAGGATGAGTTCGTCGCAGCGGTAGGAGCCGTGTTTGAAGCAACGCCTGCGATCGCCCGCGAAGCCTGGAGCCAGCGTCCCTTTACCGACGTGGCTGCTTTGCATCAGGCAATGGTGGATGTGGTCAGCGTTATGACTCAGGCGGAACGATTAGCCTTGATTCAGGCTCACCCAGATTTGGGCAGCAAAGCAAAGATGGCAGAGGCTTCGGTGCAAGAGCAAGCAGGTGCAGGACTCGATCGTCTAACACCAGAGGAATACGATCGCTTTCACACGCTGAACCAGGCATACAAAGCGAAGTTTGGCTTTCCTTTTATTATTGTCGTCAAAAAGCACACCAAAGCCAGCATCTTGGACGCGTTCGATCAACGCTTGCACAATACATCTGAAGCGGAAGCAACTCAGGCACTATCCGAAATCATGCAGATTGCTCAGTTGCGATTGACAGCCCTGGTTACACCCGCTTAAAAAAAGACCCAGCAGCCCCCTGCCAGGTCTCAGACCGTTGTACCTGAAGTACCTGATCTATGCTCTCAAGATACTGGTGGTAGAGGCTCGGCTCCTTCGCCTGCAAGGGCGACCGTGTGAGGTGATTTCGCTCTCGCCCGGTTGGCTTAACCATATGCTGACTCTAGCGTTAGACAGATAAACTTTCCGCGAAATACCCAATTAGGTGATTTAGACATCCAAACGATGCCAGACAATTAAGACAACTAAATGATGAGGCAGAGCTAAGGTAGGTTTACTTTGATAACCGAAAAATACGAAGATGTGCTTCGGTTCTGGTTTCCAAGCCAGCCAAGCCCCGATCAAGCAGCGATGGTTTGTCAGTGGGAATGGTGGTTTCGCGGAGGGGGGAACGTTGAAATAATCGAGCATTTTTCACCACTACTAGAACAAGCTATACGGGGTGAACTAGATGATTGGTCTCACCAGCCGCGATCTCGGCTAGCTCTAATTCTCGTCCTCGACCAATTCTCGCGCTCAATCTATCCAGACACAGCACAAGCGTCCGCACAGGACTCGAAGGCTTGTAAACTGGTGCTTGAAGGCATCCATGTGGGACACTATGAAGCGATTAAAACCCCTTGGGAGAAGACCTTCTTCTTCCTGCCGTTGGGACATTCTGAGGATCTTCGGAACTTGGAACTAGCAATTAAATTTGCGGACGACATTGTGCAGGAGGCACCACAGGAGTATCGTGCATTACTAGAGTTCTCCGCAGCGCAGGCTCGCCGGCATCAAGATATACTTACCCAATTTGGTCGTCATCCCCATCGCAATAAAGCTCTAGGTCGCCAGTCAACCCTTGAAGAGCTTGAGTATCTCGCAAGTGGTCAGCTTGTGCACAAGCGATCAATGCCGTCTCACCTATCGCAATTTCTCTCTGAGACTTAAGCGATCTAAACATAACGATCGCAGTCTAACAACGCCCATGCACGCCGACCGCCGAGAGTTGATCGGCTATGATGCACAAGCTATCTGCGGCGGGGGTGATGGGCAGCGATCGATCGCAATTGCACACAGCCAAACTCAGTCGAACTCTGGCGACCATAAGTCTGTTATTTGTACCTCCCAACCAGGGAGCAAATCAGGAATGGTCAACGTATCGCCGTCCTGGAAGGTAAGGGGTTCCTGGAGCGATCGTCGCACCTCTACCCATCGCTGCTCTGGATGAATGAGAATGCCCACACGCGTACCCAGGCTTAAAAACGCGTCAATCTTTTCCCTTAGCTTCGTCAAACTATCGGTTGGAGATTTCACTTCCACCATTAAATCAGGAGCCAACTGAGCAAAACTGCGGGGACTTTTACGCAACCGCTCTGCCTGTACAAAAGAAACGTCAGGCGCACGAGTGTCCGCATTCGGTAACGTGAAGCCAGCACTAGAACCCGTCACCCGTCCTAATTTGCGTGGTCTGACCCAGTTTCGTAGCTGGGCGCTAAACTCAGATGCCACTTCATCTGACTCGTAGCCTGATGGACTCATGACAATAATTTCTCCATCAACCAACTCCAAGCGATGGTCAGGGATTTGCTCCTGTAACTTCTCCAGATCTTTAACAGTAAGAGCCATAGTTTTTCTGGGGAAATTTGAGTTACTTCCATCTTGCCATTATCTTCACGACAGCAGAAGATAATCTGAATCAAAGATTCCTGAGACTGGTTGCTGTGAGCCTTACAGCAGTTTAGTGCTGATTGCGATCGCCTTCAAAGCGCACTCCATGCGAGTGAGTCGTTAACCTATTCTAAAAAAACTTCATGCCAGAACAGTATCCACGCGACATGGTGGGCTACGGTCGCCATACTCCCGATCCCAAATGGCACCAGCAGGCGCGGGTTGCCGTGCAGTTTGTCATCAATTACGAAGAAGGCGGCGAAACCTGCATTTTGCATGGAGATGATGCGTCTGAAACGTTCCTGTCCGAAATTGTGGGAGCGGTGTCCCTCCACGGCATCCGCCACATGAACATGGAGTCGTGCTACGAATACGGCAGTCGATCGGGCTTTTGGCGACTGCACCGCATGTTCACCGATCGCGGCATTCCCGTCACGGTCTACGGTGTGGCAATGGCGCTGGAGCGAAACCCCGAAGCGGTCGCTGCCATGCTCGAAGCGGATTGGGAAATTGCCAGTCACGGCTATCGCTGGATTGACTACAAGTACTTTGGTGAAGCCGCTGAGCGAGAGCATTTGCAAAGGGCGATCGCCCTTCACACTCAAGTCACAGGCAGCCGTCCCCTCGGTTGGTATACAGGCAGAACCAGTCCACACACGCGCCGTCTGGTCGCTGAGGAAGGCAACTTTCTGTATGATGCCGACAGCTACGGCGATGACCTACCCTATTGGGTGCATGACTATGGCAAGCCCCATCTCGTCATTCCTTATACGCTGGACAACAACGATATGCGCTTCGCCAGCATTCAGGGCTTTAACTCTGGCGATCAGTTTTTTGCTTACTTGCGCGATGCGTTCGATGTGCTTTATGCCGAAGGCGACACGGCACCGAAAATGATGAGCGTGGGGCTACATTGTCGCTTAGTGGGTCGTCCCGGTCGCGCTGCTTCGTTAGCCAGATTTTTGGATTATGTCCAGACGCACGATCGCGTCTGGCTCTGTCGCCGCCTTGATATTGCCCGTCATTGGCACGAGCACCATCAGCCCTAAAAGAAAGCCATCAAGGAAAAGTGCATCATTTGAGAGCTTCTGCGCTTAGATCTTTCTGAGCACACTTTCTCAGCAGGTTTTTGTGATGAAGTTTAAGTACGGTTCAGCCTTGATGACAGCACTGGTCGTCTCCTTTATGACGGTGCTGCCAGCCTTCGCAGACACAGGCACGCTTCAAGGATCTCCGGGTAGCCGTATCAATGTACGGCAGTCGCCTTCAACCACTGCGCCTGTACGACACTATGGGTTGGGCGGCGATCGCGTTAATATCCTCAACCAAACCAATGCACCCGATGGGTATCGCTGGTATTTTGTTGAGTTTCCCAATTCCAGCGCACGGGGTTGGGTTCGGGGCGACTTGTTGAGTGTGGGTGGAACCCCTGGTGGCAGCTCGACTCAACGGGTATCGTTTGCACCAGGCACCTCTGCTGCAACGGTCGGTGGCAAGGTGCAGGGCACGCAAGCGCGCGACTATTTAGTGAATGCTGGAGCGGGTCAAACGCTTATCACGAGCACCGTCGGCACCAGCCCTTATTTACAGGTGCAGGTGTTTGACCCGAACTATAACAATCTCTATTCGGGTAGCCGCAACTGGTCGGGTGTGCTGCGCCGGAGTGGAGACTACCGCATCCGCGTGCGGCTTGTACCTGAGAAGCAGCAGTCGGGCGTGACGGGAGAATACAGCCTCACTATTGGCGTTCGTTAGGGGTGACAGTCTCAATGTGACGACATACAATCGCCTTGTCATCGAGAGCATTCTTAATGTGTCGCTCTGCAATTTGAATGTTCTCTATACAATTGGCAATTGCAGGCAATACATTCGTAATGTGACCGCATACAATCGCCTTGTCATCGAGAACATTCTTAATGTGTCGCTCTGCAATTTGAATGTTTTCTATGCAATTGGCATTTGCAGGCACTACATTCGTAATGTGATCGCCCACATTCGCAATGTCATTGAGAACATTCGTAATGTGTCACGCTGCGATTTGAATGTGTTCTATGACAGATGCGATCGCAGACGATACATTTAACCCGATCGGGCATACGCCTTTAATGCATCCAAGCGAAAAGCAGTGGCAGGTGTCCAACGTTAATGCGTAGGATAGGAGAGAAATTCTGCTACCTGGTTCCATATGGCGGATGCGATCGACTTTCAGCCCTACCTCAAAGCGCTACTACCCGATCCTACTAACGAGGACTGGGGCGATCGCTATACGCCGACGCAGGTAGAGTTGCCGCTGAAAGTGCAGACAGTTGTTGAAAAACACTCGGAAGATTTGATCGCTCTATATCAACCGAGAGCGCAGAAACCAGAACGCTTTGAGGTACTGGCAGGGCTACGACAGACTGTGCGTGAACACCATCAGACGTTGCTGTTTGGCAAACCGGGTTCTGGCAAATCAACCGCACTCCGTCGCCTGCTGTGGGAAGACGCTCGAACAGCTTTAGAAACGACGGCAAGTGGACAGGACACGTTTACGATTCCCGTTCTCATCGAATTGCGCGATTGTCGCAGTGGTTCTGTGCTGAAGCGGATTCAGAAAGCACTGCGAAGACTGCGCTTGAGCCAGGAAGACATCGAAGACTTGTTGTTTGCAGGACGACTGCTGCTGCTGTTTGATGGTCTGAATGAATTGCCGTCATCGGAAGCGTGGGTTGCGCTGGATGAGTTTCGACGGGATAAAGACTTCCACACAGTGCCGATAATTGTCACGACACGCGAACTCGGTGCAGGAGCAGACCTGGGCATTGAGAAAAAGCTGGCAATGTTGCCGCTGACAGAGCTTCAGATGCGGGAGTTTATCCAAAAGCGGCTACCAGGGCAGGCAGAGAATCTACTGCGGCAGCTTAAGGATCGTTTGCGAGAACTCGCAGAAACACCGCTGCTGCTACAAATGCTGTGTGATGTCGTGGCAGAGAGTAACAATGGGCAGATTCCTCAAAATCGTGGCGAACTGTTCCGCCAGGAATTTGCACGACGCTACGAGACATTCAAACCGCTACGAGGAAGAGTTTCGGAAGACTCGCGCCGCTTTGCACCAGAACTGCTCCAACATCTCGCGTTTGTGATGACGCAAGGAGAACCGCACACCGACCCCTTAAAGCCTACGCCGTCCTGGTTAACCATTCCCAAAGCTCAAGCCGAAACGATTCTGGAAACCTATCTTACGAATCGTACCGAAGCTCCTGCTCAAGCCGCAAAAGAGTGGCTCGAAGATCTACTCGAATTTCACCTACTTCAGTTTGCTAGCAATCCTGATGAGATTGAATTTCACCACCAACTGTTTCAGGAATACTATGCTGCTGAATACTTGCTGCGACTGCTTCCTAATCTCAGTGATACCGAGTTAAAGCGAAACTATTTGAATTATTTGAAGTGGACGGAAGCACTGGCGCTAATGTCGGCACTGATGGAGCAGGAAACGCAAGCGGTGCGCATGGCGCAATTAGCTTTGGAAGTGGATTTGCAATTAGGCGCAAGATTGGCAGGTGCAATGAAGCCAGCGTTGCAGGAAAAAACGATTAGGTTAGTTAACCAATTCATTGTTGAGGCAGAACTGCCAGAGTGGTTAAAAGTTGAACTTTGGGGCAAGACACAATCAGAGCTATGACTCCTTTGCTTCTTCAGACCTTAGATAGCCCAGACATCAATATAGCTCGAACCGCTGCTGCTTTTCTAGGGAAGACAGATGACCAAGCAGCTATAGATTTATTAACTGAGCGATTAGAGAAAATCGATTCTCAGTTCCTTGCTCAAAAAGTATTTGGAGGCTCTGATAGAACGGGTGAAGTATGGACAGTACACGTTGAAGCGCTTGCTTATGTCGCACCTCAAAATGCGATTGAGTTTCTACGCAGCAAACTATCAGTAGGTGGAAGCTTTAACACCGTACTTACCATGTTTACAGATGCTTCGGATTTACTAATGAAGCTTGACTCTGAAGCAATGCTCCCTGAACTGATTGGTCAGTTAAAGAGCACACAAGACAACCATCAAAAAAAACAAATACTGAATCTGCTTGAGGACACTAAGGAGTATAGTTCAATCGTTTCCAATCTGGTTGAGATCCTATTACGAGAGGAAGATGAATCGATCCAAGTAAGAATTATTAAAATTCTCAAAAAATCGAATACTGAATTAGTAAATCGAACATTGATTGAACTGATTAGTCAATCTAGACCAGAGCTTCGTCAAGAGGCTTGCAATCAACTTATCGAACGTAAAACCAATCAAACTCATGAACTAGAAAAGCTTTTGGCTCACGAAGATTGGAATATTGCTTGGACTGCCGCTGTCGTTTTAGGCAGCCTTGGTCATGAAATAGCTCTTCCTTTACTAGCTGATGCAATGAAGCATCATAAACAAGTAGGAATACGCATCACTTCTGCTAAAGCTTTAGGAAAAATTAGCAGATTGGTTTCCACTTCATCTTTACTTAAAGCCTTGCATGATGATTCTCTTTTTGTTCGCAGGGAAGCAGCTTTTTCTTTAAGTGAATTTGATAGACGAGAGGCAATTCCAGAGCTGATGCTTTCTTTAACAGCAGGCTATTTGAATGCACGTACTAACGGAATTAAAGGTTTAGCAAGGCTCAAAGTAGAAGAGCCACTATGGAATATACTCCATGAAAAACCAGCAGTTGGATGGCAAGCTGCTGCTGTCGAGCTTGTTAAGCTCGATAAATTTGAAGCCTTGCCTGATTTATGCATAGCTTTAGCTGATTTGGGAGGTGAGTCATCAGACGAAGTTATTCATCTTCTCTCAGAGTTCGCCGATCGCAAAACTCTAAATTGGCTTTTGAATGCTTTAGAGAATCCAGAGCAATACACATTAGATCCATACTTCTGTAACAGAATAGCTTTTGTTCTGATCGGATGCCATCTTGATATTTTAGAAGAAAAGCTACCGCACTTGGTGAATTTACAAAAGGAAAGATATATCCAGCAGCTTTCCTGGATAATTCTAACTACCCAAGGGCGGTGTAAGTTTTACAACTACGAAATTGCTCAGTCAGTGGTAAAAGAAGAGAGTGGGGTATCGGGTGTAGGGTGTAGGGAGGGAGTTACCTACAACATTGAATCTGTTAGTATTCTCAATACTGGTAATGTCACTACTGAGAATCAAGTTGGCGAACATTATCAACTGAAAGAGTCCAGGAGACATGAGGAAAAGCGTGAACCTTCTACACCAGTTGTGAAAAAAATTTTGATTCTGGCATCCAGTCCTGTGAATGCGGCGCGGCTTCGCCTGGACAAAGAAGTGCGTGAGATTGATGAAGCGTTACGGCGATCTCAAAAGCGTGATCAATTCAAATTAGAGCAAAGATGGGCAATTCGGACTGATGACTTGCGTCGCGCGTTGATTGATATCCAGCCTCAAATTGTCCATTTTTGCGGGCATGGAACTGGTACAGCAGGATTGCTGCTAGAAGATGAAAGCGGACAGGCAGTACCAGTTAGTACTGAAGCGTTAGCAAATTTATTTGGACTGTGCGCCGACCATATTGAATGTGTTGTGCTGAACGCTTGCTACTCGGATGTACAGGCAAATGCCATTGTTCAACAGATTCCCTACGTGATCGGGATGCAGGATGCTGTGGGCGATGCCGCTGCCATTAAATTTGCAACCGGATTCTATGATGGACTTGGAGGGAGAGGAACAGATGGTAATGGGTATGAAGCTGCCCATAAATTTGGCTGTAATGCCATCCACCTAGAGAACCTTCCAGGTCATTTAACGCCCAAGCTGCTTAAAAAAATCTGAAAGACTGGATAGCAGCGAACCGACACAAAAATCCAGATTAAAAGTCAATTCCATCCCATAGAATAAAACACAAAATGGCTAAACCACTTACCATCCAACTTCCAGAAAACTTAGAGTTGAAACTAGCAGCCCAGGCTAAAAAGCTCAATCTTTCTCTGGAAAACCTGATCCTCCGATCGCTTGAGCAGTCAGTGAGCCAGCTAGAGCTAGACCAGGATGATCCACTCGTGCAACTGTTTGGCTCGATCAAGACCGACATCAAAGATGTAGCCGATAATCATGACCACTATATCGGTCAGGCTCTTTATGAGGAGCTACGTGGTGCTGAGTAATCTGTTTGCAGATACCTCTGGTTGGGCTTGCTTGTTAGTTGAGGCAGAACCGCAACATACACAGGCAATGCAGTGTTTCGCATATGCTCGTCAGCAAAAACACTCAATCATCACAACCAACTACATCATCGCCGAACTGGTCGCCTTACTTCATCGCCCTCTACGGGTGCCTCGGAACAGGCTGTTTCAAATCATTGATACAGTCAAAACTGCTCCTTATGTGCAACTCATCCATATTGATGAGGCAACGGACGCGACTGCCTGGGATCTCTGCAAAAATAGACCCGATAAAGCATGGTCGCTGGTAGACTGCACTTCGTTTGTTGTCATGCAGCAGTTAGGACTTCAAGCAGCACTCACGACCGATCAGCACTTTGAACAGGCTGGTTTTCTCCGGTTACTGAAGCCTTGATTCAAAGCCTCCTTCCGCCTGATTGCTGAGTTTCCGCCCGCATGGGTTCATCATTGGTTAGCGCAAATTCAATCCATTAAGCAAACTACGATGCCAGAGACACCCAAAAATCAGCCTACATTTCAGATTCAGCAAGTTGGAACTATCAACACAGGTGATGTCACCATTCACGGTGATCAAGTTGGCATTCAACATAACTATGCTGCAAACCCTGAACTAGCTGAAGCACTGACTGAGTTCAAGCAAACGATTATTGACCTACAGCAAAAATATCCCCAGGCAACAGAAGCACAAATGCCTGTAATTATTAATGCTGAGTTTCAAGAAATTAAGCAGACTCAGCCCAAACGCTGGCAGAACTTCCTTAACCTGAAACGTCAGTGGAATGGGGTCAAAAAAGGGTTGCTCAAAGCGGGTGAGCATTTTGCCGAAGAAACACCTTGGGGCAAAGGCGTGATCGGCTACCTTGAAGGAGTCACGGAGAAAATAGAGTAAGGATTGGAGAAGCCTAGCGATGCAAATTACGATCGACCTACCCGACCATTTGCAACTCACTGAAGCAGATCAGCGACAAGAGCTTGCCATTACTCTCTTTCAACAAGAACGCATCACCCTCGGCAGCGCCAGTCAACTCGCCGGGATGCACCAAATTGAATTTCAACGCTTAATTGCCAGTTGCGGCATTACCATTCACTACAATGTAAATGACCTTAAGCAAGACCTGAAAAGCCTGCGAGAAAAAGGTTGGTAATGCGTATTGGTAGACACTCTATGAATTAGTAAATATAGTCTGCGTGAAGTAGGTGAATAGGGAGAGGTAAGAGAAGTCGGTTCTCTACAAGATTTCTATAGTTCCTTGCTAATCACCGATGCGATCGCGCTGACCAAGAAGACTAGGAACGGGAAGAAAAATCTTTGATAGCCCGGTAGATAATAGAGCCAACCAAAGCAATTGGGCGAACTGAAGAATTGGATCAAGCTGCCAGCCCTGAAAGAGAAGAATAAAACCAGCGATTAAGTAGCTCACAACAAGAGGCAAATCCTGACCGGAATGACTCGGTTGAGAAGATTGTCGTCCTCTCATTACCATCAGGAATAAACCCAGGATTACCAAAGTAATACCGAGCAAGCTAGACCAGTTCAAAGAAGCGTTTACCATGCTTTCTCATTTTCTCTCTACAGCTACTTATTTATAGCTCAGAGAACCTCCACTGTCCCTTGCTGACCGTCGATACGGACGCGCTGACCGTCTTGTAGCAATTGAGTCGCGTTATGAATATCCATGACAGCAGGGATGCGATACTCACGAGCGACGATCGCCCCGTGCGATAATCTACCGCCAACGTCCGCAATCAGTCCTCCCGCTCTCGCCAGCAGCGGTGCCCAACCAGAGTCGGTATAGGGCACGACGAGAATGGTTTCTTTGTTGATTTCCGGTAACTCTGTTAAGCTCCGCACCACTTTGACGATACCTTCTACCTGTCCTGGACTCGCGCCAATGCCCTGTAATTGCTGCGACGACTGCCAGTTGTATGCACTGATCATGGGTGCAGGTGGATCATTGCCGTAAACCAGAAAGGGGACTGCCTGAAGTTGACGATCGGCTTCCAACTGCGATCGACGCTGTTCCACCAATTTCCGAAACCTTACCCCTCTCTCCTCAGCCCTCTCTCCTCTCTCTCGAATCTCCTCCCACTCCAGGAAAAAGATATCTCCTGACTGTGCCAGCACCCCCGACTCCAACCAATGTTTTTCCAGGGCAACAAAACTCCAGCGCAGCTCTGCCAGTAAGCGACTGTACACCTCCGTCACCTGTCCTTTGAGCGTTAAACGACGCTGGACTTGCTTGATCTTGCCCGTTGGACGATCGATCTGAGGCGAGATCGCAGGTGGATTTTGACAAAACTGGGCGAAGAGCGATCGTACAGGCTGCGGATCTTCTTTCCAGGTTGGAACGGCAATATCAGTGCCCACTTCACTCAAGTAGCCATATTGCTCCAACAACGCGTCAAACTGAGCCAAAATTGCCTTTCCCTCAGCAGTTTGAGCCAGCAATGTTAGGGGCATAGGGTGTGGCTTCGACGTTAGCTCAGCCGAACTGGTATAGGGTGTGGAAGAGTTTTGGCTTCTTGCTTCCCCTGCCTCCTCTGCTCCCAACTCCCGACTCCCGACTCCCAACTCCCTTCCTATTACTTCTCTCGCCTCTATCGCCAATGCCTGAAGCGATCGCAGCGCCGCAATTTCTGGCGTATCGCTGTTGTCTAGCTGTTCGTCCTTAGCTTTAAAGATGCCTTTGCGTAGAGCCGCGCTGAGAGGAGCCAGAATGCTGTAGTAGGTGGCAGTTTGCAGCAGGTTGAGGAGGCGATCGATGCGCGTCAAAAGGTCGGTTGCCTCAAGTTCAGAGGCGGGTTGACGGGCAAACTCTGTCAGTGCGGGTGCAAAATGTTGGCGATAGTCTTGCCGAAAATCCTTTTGCAGTTGCAGTTCTCGACCAGCTAAGCGCAACAGTCCGGGTGCATTGCGGAGGGTTGATGTCAAAGGTGGTTTGCTGAACTTTGCGCCTCGCGTGAGAAACTCCAGGCTTTCGGGCGGCAGTCCCATGCGCCGAAACAGTTGCCCCAGCAGCGAGGCGTTGAAGTAGGCGTAGGAATAGTGGAGGGTGGCAGTCTCATTGAAGTCTAGACCACGAGCGCGTTTGCCCAGAACCAGAGTGAAGAGGTCGCCCCACACGCCGCAGGTCAGAGGACGATTGATCGACCAGGTGAGGGGATGAATCAGACCGGGAATGACTTCAGCGGCAATCTTGCGCGTCCAGATGGGCAGCAGCGTCGTAATCGGTCGCGCTTGCAAAAGCCAGAGTTGCTCACCGTCAAAGCTCCACTCGATGTCCTGGGGAGTGCCCTGGTTCTGGGCTTCTAAGTGTCTGGCGAGGAAAGCGACTTGCTGAATGAGCCGCGTTGGTAAAGTGCCACTGCCATTAACGGTCAACGTCCGATCGTCTGGTAACGCCCAACTGGATGGGGTTTGAACCGTTGCGGGGTTGAAGTCGATCGCAGGCACAAGCACCTCATACCGCTCAGGCGTGACCTGCCCTGAGACGACCTGGGAGGCGCTGCCTGGTAGGGCTTCGATCGCCACCCCATCACCCTGCCGCGTCACAGGATCGCGGCTAAAGGCAACACCTGAAAAGACTCCCCGTACCTGCTGCTGAATCAAGACCGACATGATGGCATCGGGCAGGTGGCGATCGCGGCGGTACTGCACAGCGCTCGACTGATTATAGGAAGCAAAACACCGGGAAATGGCAGGCAGCAACTGTTCCTGGCGGACGATGCCAGGAATGGATTCGTACTGCCCTGCTGCCGATGCTGTTTCCGAATCTTCTCCCACAGCAGACGATCGTACGATAAGCGGTGCTTTGGGCGATGGCTTGAGCAACTCCAGCAATGGCTCCGGATCGTCACCGGGACTGAGCACCCAGCCCATTGGCACGGGATAGCCCGATCGCCTCAACTGTGAAAGGGTAGCGGCTTTTTGTCCAACCTTACCAGCCACTAATGAATCATTCAACGAGCGAATGGCGCGATCGCCCCGAAAGAATTTGAACATTGATTGAGACTCTGAGCGCGCTGATGCAGGAGCTAAGTCCAGGTCATCGGGAATTTTGGTGTAAATCCAGCCGAGCAGCACGGAGAGGATAATTGCTGCTCCAATGAGGTCATGGCTTGAGGGATGGCGTAGCGCCGTAATGAGGGGGAAAACCACCAACACGCTGAGTCGTCCCTGCTGCCGTTCACGCAGAATGGTAAAACTGATGCCGCTAATGAGGAAGACAAAGCCAGCCGCGATCGGGTCATGAACCACATAGCCCCACACCACATTCGTCGTGCCTGCGCCTTTGCCAAACCAGTAGCGCCCCACAACCAGTGCCATCAGCGCGACTAACTCCCAGGCTGGATCGGCGGGAAAAAACGATCGCGCCAACAAAACGGCTGCGATGCCCTTCAAGGCTTCTGACAAAACAGCCAGGATGCCTGCAACCTTTCCACCGTGATAGAAGGCAGCAGAAACGCTGATGTTGCCTGTGCCCAGTGTCGCCAAGTTACGTCGCGTCACCGCATCCATTATCCAGGCAAGCAACGGCAATCCACCTAGCAGTGGACAGACCACGAAAATTAAGAGCGCCCCCCAAACCTGCGTCAGCGTCATAAGCTTGCATCGATCATCTTGCGGCTAAGACGGGTCTAAACTTAAGCATCACCACGCTCAAGCAAAGCAGCATCGGCGATGCATTAGGCTGCACCTCTGTCTTATCGTACCGTTAGATTGCTGCTGACTCGCGCTTCGGGATAGCGCGATCGCCTGAAACACGATATCCCTCTAAAAAGAATGCCTCAAAACTTAGCCGTCCAGGGTGCTGCTGTACGCATCACCGCTACCTGCCAGTTCTGGTCTGGCTCGCGTACCAGACAGCGACTTCGTTTCGCCTGTTTCGATATAGCCAACGTAGAATGCGCCTTCTTCAACGCTGAGCGCGCTGGCGTTCACGTCCCCTTCGAGTCGAGCGGTGCGGCTCAACGTCAGCTTGCCGTCCACCTGCACTCGCGCTTTGAGAACGCCATGCACCGTCAGGTTTTTCGCCCGCACTTCGGGTCCTTCAATCAACCCGCTTTCAGAAATCTGCATATCTCCCCGCACTTCGACCGTGCCGTGAATAATGCCATCGACCAGAAGATCACCCTCAACGTGGAGCGTCCCTTGAAACTCACTGTTGGGAGCGATGTAGGTTGGTAGGGTTTTAGACGGCGGTGGAGTATTTTTTCTAAACATGCCTTTCTCTGAGGGTTAAGACTCAAACATTCAGTTCTTGCGATCGTCCAGGCGGTACTTCTGTTTTCTAAGTCCTCGCCGTCATCATGGCATACTCACTCCCTAAAGTTAAGGCTTTGCAGGTAAAGACTTGCTTGTGAGTAGTGCCATTCTGCGTTATGGGCACTGAGCAAGCAGCAGCAGTAGGCGTATCGCTGACCACTAGCCAAACCCTTAACTCTTGCTTGTGCCTGGAATAGCGATGTCGATCGCCGTCACAGTCTGCCCTAACGTACTCAATGGAGGCGTGATCGTTGCTTGATTACCCACCACTAGCGTGACGCTGGTTTCAGGTTTCAAGTAGGTTTTAGCAACCCGCTGCACGTCGGCGATCGTCGTTGCTGCAACGCCTTTTTGATAGCGGAAGATGAAGTTATCGGGGTAGCCAAAATACTCGTAGCGCAAGAGGCGAGATAGCGTTTGGCTGGGCTGCTGGAAGTTAAAGATAAAGGAATTGAGCACGGAATCTTTCGCAAATGCCAGTTCTGGGGGAGCGATCGGAGCCGTGCGGATTTTCTCAACTTCTGCCCGCACACTTTTAATGAACGGTACTGTAGCATCCGACCGCGTCTGCCCACCCGCCACAAACAAGCCCGGATAATCGTACTGCGGTGCCCAGTAAGCGTAGACCGAGTATGCTAAACCCTGGCGCGATCGCACCTCGTTAAACAGCCGTCCGCCAAAGCCATTCAGCACTTCATTCATCACCGACAGCGCTGGATAGTCTGGACTATTGACCTGTCCGCCTAAATGCCCAATTTGCACGTTGCTTTGCGTGAGCTGTGGCTGGTTGACCAAAAAGATACCGCCCTGCTTTGCCTGAGCAACGGTGGGTAGCACGGCGGGTTTCGTCTCTGAAAGCTTCCAGTCGCCAAACTTAGCTTCAACAAGCTGACGCATTGCCTTGCTGTCAAAATCTCCGACAATGCCCAGCAAAATGTTGTTTGGAGCAAAATACTGCTGGTGAAACTGCACCAAATCATCACGAGCGATACCCGCAAGCGTGGCATATTCCACAAACCGAGCATAGGGGCTGCTGTCGCCATACACCAGCTTATAAAATTCACGATCGGCGATCGAGTCTGGCTCATCATTGCGACGGGCAATGCCCCCACGTTCCTGTGTTTTCGCCAGGTTCAGCTTATCCGTTGGAAACGCGGGTTGCCGCAGGGTTTCAACAAAAAGATCAAACACGGTGGATAGATCTTCCGTCAGCGTATCAAACCCTGCGTTACCAGAATCGTCGTCGATCGCGGTTTCTACCGAAGCGGCTCGCTGTTCTAAAAACTCGTTGATCGCATCGGCTGTGCGCGTTTGGGTGCCGCCCGATCGCATGACAGTGCCGACTAAGCCTGCTAACCCGACCTTACTCGCAGGCTCCAGGCGATCGCCCGTACGAATTAAGGCAGTCCCGTTAATCAACGGCAGTTCGTGATCTTCTACTAAATAGACCACCATCCCGTTTGCCAATTTAAACCGCGTGTAGTCCGGCAGTTTGATTGCAGGAGGAGACGAAAAAGTAAGTTCTGTATAGTGCTTCGGTGTTGCTGCTGCCACTGGATGCATCGCTAAAAACAACAGCATCAGCGGGATAATCAAAAACGAAAACACCAGCGTAATGACTTTTGCCGCTTTCTGCTTTTTAGTTTCTACTGTCATGAACACCGCTCCCTAAATTGCTTGCTTTCGCTAATGCCATTAATCGCTGAATTACTCCCTGTATGCCTCATCGGTTTCTCTTTTTCAGTGCTGCGTGAATCAAAAACTGATTATTTTCAAGAATTTGCATCTGGTTTTCAGGCTTTCAGGACTTCACTCAGTACAACGACAGGTAAATCTGGAACCTTTCGGAAGTCAGCATCATTGGTTAGGAAAATAGAACAATTTTCGCCCATTGCTGTCGCTGCATGAATCGCATCTGGTGTTCTTAGGCTTGTTAAAGCACGCAGTTGAGCCGCTTCTTTAAGCACAGCTTGAGTGATAGGAAATGCTTGTAAATCCGATGCTAAAAGTAAACTTTCGTAAGCCCGAATCAAGTCAAACCTTTTGTTTCTCAAGGGAAGCACTAATGTTTCCATGAGCGTTAGTTCACTGCTAATCATTTTTAATGTACCGACTTTTAATCTGAGCCAAAGCGGTTCTAACGCAGAGAAGTAATCTGGAACCTTTTCCACACTGTAAATCACGATCGCCGTATCGACATAAACCAGGCTGGAGTCTGGAATCGCTAGCGTTCCCATGAGCCGCGTTCTTCTTTAAGATAGCGATCGACCGCTTCAGCCGTTTTGAACTGTTGTTGACCAGGTAGCTGATTGAGGATGTCGATCGCGGAGTGCTTTTTGGGAAACGATCCTGATAGCACAACAAAGACTTCAACCTCTTCACCAATGGAGCCAAGTGGTATTTGAATCTCGATCTTGTTTCCTGGAAGTACTTTAGTGGTAACGCGTAGAGCAGATTGCATGGTTGTCCTTCTCCATCAGGCTGAAAGAGTTTATCAACTGGTTAATGTCATGTGGTTAATGTCATGCTTTTGGCAATAGTTTGCCGATCGTGCGATTTTGGGGCACAAACGTTGCCTTGGCAACACGCTGAAGATCCTGTGCGTTAACGGCGGCAATCGTATCAATTTGTTTGAATAAATTGCGCCAGGTGCCTGTTTTCACATCGTATTCCAACAGCGCTTGCGCCATGCCCATATTTGAATCGAGCGATCGCAATAAACCTGCGCGTGCCTGAGTCTTCACGCGATCGAGTTCTTGGGTTGAAACGGGTTCCGTCTTCAGGCGATCGATTTCCACACGTAGTGCGTCTGCCACTTCATCAACGGTGTGCCCCGGAGCCGTCAGCGCATAGAACAACATCAGGTTAGGAAACTTATTGCCCGGAAAGCCACTAAAACCAGCCGCGTTGAGTGCAAGCTGTTGTTTTTCCACTAAAGATTTATACAGTCGAGATGTGCGCCCATTGCTGAGAATACTCGCAATCATGTCGTAAATGGCATCGTCTGGATGCTTGAGCGCGGGACGATGGTAGCCCTCCAGATACCAGGGTTGCGTTTCTAGGCGTAATGTAAGCTCTCGTGGCTCCGTTTGGGCAGGTTCGGCAGCAACCACTTCTGGCGGTGCGGGCTTGGCTTTGAAGCGACCAAAGTAGAGCTGTGCCAGCCGTTTAACCTCAGTGGGATTCACGTCACCCACCACGGCGATCGTCAAATTATTCGGCGCATAGTGCGTTTCGTAAAACGTCTGCACATCTTTACGAGTCAACCCTTGAATATCTTTGTTGTAGCCAATCACCGGACGGCGATAGGGATGCACCTTAAAGGCAACATCCGAAAAGGCTTCAATCATTTGACCGATCGACGAATTATCCGTCCGCAGTCGCCGCTCTTCCAGAATCACGTCCTTCTCTTTGTAAAACTCTCGAAAAACAGGGTCTAAAAAACGCTCAGACTCCAGCGACATCCATAATTCAAGCTTGTTCGACGGAAAACTGTAGAAGTAGCGCGTTGCGTCGGTTGAAGTATTGGCATTCAGCCCTACGCCGCCGGCTTGTCCCACAATCCTCCCCATCTCGTTCTGCTTTACCAGCTTTGCTGCCGCTGCTTCTACCTGAGCAAACTCTGCCTGCAATTTAGCGTCTGCCTTCTGCCCTTGTGCCTTCACCGCCTGCATCTGCTCCGAGAGCCGATCGAGTTTGTCTAACAGTGGCGCTTCGGCTTTGTAATCGGTGGTGCCAATGCGCGTGGTGCCCTTAAACGCAAGATGCTCCAAAAAATGTGCGACTCCCGTTTTGCCCTCTGGTTCATCGGCTCCGCCCACATTGGCATAGGTGAGAAATGAAACGACGGGTGCCTGATGCCGCTCCAGCACAATGAACTTCATGCCGTTGTCCAGCCGGAATTCTGTGATCTGCTGTATCACCCGATCGAGATACGGCTGAATCGACTGCGACGGCTTGACCACGGGTGCGGTTTCAGTGCGTGCCCATGCTGTGGGAGCGCCCCAACTCAGAAAAAATACGAGCAGTAGGGCAACGAGTTTGACCAGATTGTTCCAAGACAGCCCCATACCTGTCTGAAACCGAATACCAGCAAGCAAAGAGGGGAGCGATCGGCAGAACTGAAGCATAAGCAACCACGAGTACGCAGCTTCCAGGATAACGTGCGTTGGTAATCAAAGCGTCAGCCGTCGTGTCCGTGAGCGATCTTCGTATCCAGTTCAATGTTTGACGAAGAAGCGCGAAACCAAGCTTTACTCCAGGTTTGAGTTATCAACAGGTGAAAGAGCTGTGTTGCAACCTAACAAAAGTGTTAAAAACGCTACTCCTTCAGTACCAGTGTTCTGTCAAGAATTTTTTGACGAGTTGAAAACTCTCAAAACACACACCTTCAAATTCTCCCAGCCTTGGTTTACCCGTCAAAGCTTAATTGACGGACTACTAGCAAGGATGTGCATGATGGCAGTCAAATCGCGATCGGGTCAGTATTTGGTAACGCTGTACACACTAATCTGCAACTAGCCCATCTATTGTATACAGTACACAGTTTTTTGCGTGGTCAGACAGTCCACTGCATACGCTCCTTGTAACCTGCCGCATCTTGACACCCTAGTAAACGCTGAGGCTAACGCATGACACATGGAGACGTTCACGCTGAGGACAGTCATTTGTCCGCTGACTCACCCAAATTACTGTACGGCTTACACGACAAGCCACCGTTCAAAGAGGCGCTCTTTGTTGGTTTGCAGCATGTTTGTGCCATTTTTGTTCCGATCGTGACACCAGGACTGTTGATTACAGGCGCGTTGGGTCTCGATCCAGCCAAGGCGAGTTACATTCTGGGGATGTCTTTGTTTGTCTCTGGGCTGGGCACGTTTATTCAAGTACGGCAAGTCGGATCGATCGGCTCTGGCTTGTTAAGCGTTCAGGGCACGAGCTTTGCGTTTGTCACGCCGATTCTGGCAGTGGTGGCAATCTCGTTGCAAAATGGCAAAACGCCGGAACAGACGCTTTCACTCATTTTAGGGCTTTGCTTTTTTGGCTCATTCATTCCCATTGTTCTCAGCCGTTTTTTGCACCTCACGCGGTCGATTTTTACACCGCTGGTCACGGGCACGGCTGTCACGCTCATTGGGCTTTGCCTGATTAAGGTCGGTATGTTTTACATGGCAGGTGGTGGCAAGGCAAAAGCCATAGCCGCTACAGCGCCGGATAGCCCGCTCGCGTTTGGCAGCTTGCAGAACTGGGCGTTGGCATTGACGGTGTTTGCGATCGTCGGCATTTGTAGCGCCAGCGCCAACAAGTATTTGCGCATGGGTTCCATCATCATTGGTTTGTTTGCTGGTTTTGTGATTTCCACCTTCTTGGGCATTACCGACTTCAGCAAGTTGGGATCGCTGCCAATTATTAATATTCCGATTCCCTTTCGGTTTGGTTTAGCGTTTGACTTTGTAACCTTTGTTTCCTTCGCGATAATCTACATTGCCCTGACGCTAGAAGTCTTGGGCGACATCACAGCCACGTCAATGGTGTCGGGTGAGCCGATCGAAGGCGCAGCCTACTTTCGACGGCTCAAAGGTGGCATTTTGGGCGATGGCGTGAACTCACTCATTGCATCAGTTTGTGGGACGTTTCCCATCGTGACACCGGCTCAAAACAATGGCATCATCCAGCTCACAGGCGTAGGCAGCCGTTACGTCGGCTTGTTCGTGGCAGCCATTCTGGTGCTGCTCGGTTTGTTTCCGATCGTGGGTGGTGTGCTTTTAGCTATTCCCACACCTGTCTTTGGTGGGGCGGTCATGCTTATGTTTGGCACGGTTGCTGTTGCCGGGTTCAACATCCTCCGTGCCGTCGAAATGGATAACCGTGCCTTTGTGATTCTCGCCGTTTCGTTAGCCGCAGGCTTAGGCGTGACGTTTCTGCCAGAAGCACTGGAACATTTCCCTGCTGGCGTGAGAAGCGTGTTGGAGTCTGGGATTGCCACAGGTTCGATTTGCGCCCTGGTGTTAAACATCGTGATGCCAAAGCCTAAGGAGGCATCGATCGAGGTAAATGAACCAATTCCGGCAGAGGCGGGCATTCCCGTCAAATCAGAATAGGTTTATTCAGGCGTTCAATTACCTCTTACGAATTGTAAAATAGTGTCGTTACAAGCGCTTGAGTCGCCTGTTAGTCACGATCAATCTTAGTCACCCTTAATGATGGAGAGAGCAATGCTCAAGTTTCTTACCCGTCGGTTTAGCGCGTTAGTGCTGTCGTTAGTGCTGTTGTTGACGGCTGCTGTCGGCTATCCCAACCTTGCGGACGCACAGCCTGCCGCGATCGCGTTCAATCCACTTAGCAATCCGGCTAGTGAGGTGTCCGTACTCCTAGCCGATGCCGCTGTAATGGCTGATCCTGAAGTCGATGCCGCCGCTGCTGCGACTGATCCTGAAGTGGCAAAGGAAGCGGCTGCCGAAGCCCTGAAAACAGACGCTAAGAAGCTGAAAGCAGCCGAGAAGGCAGAAGCAAAGAAGACAAAAGAAACCGCCAAAGCGGAAGCAAAAAAGCTGAAGGAAGCTGAAAAGGCAAAGAAAGCCGAAGCAAAAGCCGAAGCAAAGAAAGCGAAGGAAGCCGCTAAAGCCGAAGTGAAGAAAGCAAAAGAAGCGATGAAAGCGGAAGCTCAAAAGCTGAAGGAAGCCGAAACCGCTAAAGCCGACACAGAAGCCAACTCGTAGTTTCGCTATGCTGATGGACGATCGTTTTGGAGCTAGAGACTCTGAGTCCGATCGTCCCATTAGTTAAATGATCCCACTCTTCTAACGACTCATTCGAGTGGGGCTTGTTTATGTTATGGACTGTATTGCACCTGTCTTCAGCCTGAATTTCAAGAGGGAGCGATGACTGTAGTTCCACGCCAGCAATCAACCTTCAGCCTACCTGCCTTTCTCATCAGCGACGGACCCGCAGGGTTTCTGCTGAGCTGGGTTGCCGGGTTTGTTGATACCTCTGCCTTCATCATCTTATTTGGCATTTTTACTGCCCACGTGACGGGCAACATTGCCTTAGCCGGGTCGTCCTTTGTTGCCGCTGACGAAGGCACAACCATTACGCGCCTGCTGATGTTGCCGACGTTTATGCTAACCGTGGCGTTGACATCCCTATTGGCTCGATATGCCCGATCGAAGCAGTGGTCTGTGTTTGCGGTGCTGCTGACCGCAGAAGCGATCGCGCTTGGCATCTTTCTCATCATCGGCACCAATCTTTCACCCGCTTTGTTGCTAGATGTGCAGGAAGAATATATTTTGCCGATCGGCATGGCAGGTGTGGTGGCGATGGCAATTCAAAATGCGCTGATGAAAGAGGCGAAGGGCGTGTTTAAGAGCTACATTCCCACGACGGTGATGACGGGCAACACAACGCAACTGACGATCGACCTGGTGCAGTTTTTGAGCGCTAAACTGTCGCGATCGCCCAATGAGGCAACCCACAAAGAAGCTGAGGAAGCGTTGGAGCGGATGAGCCGCTTTGTGCCAGTCATTGCAGGCTTTGCGCTGGGTGGGTTTGCTGCCGCGTTTTTTGTGCTGCTGTCCGAATCCTGGTGGAGTCTGGTCTTTCCCTTGCTGGTGATCTCAACCCTGGCGATCGCGGCGTACATGGAACATGATTCCTTACCCAGCTTAGAAAGCCACTGATGACGCTAAGCCAATATTGGTTCCAATCATTTTAAGGAGGATCTTATGAAACGCTTTTTTGTGACGATCGTTGCCTGCGCCCTACTCTCACTGAGCCTTGTTGCTGCTGCTGGTGTTGCTCAAGCAAACCCTTTCGGGACAGCGTTTTTGCCTAATCTCCTCGGTACTGAGACGAGTGTCTCTTCTGAGCAAATTCTGGAGCAAGTGAAAAGTCAAATTCTGCCTCAGTTTGAGACCATTCTGAGTCCTGAACAGCGCGATCGGCTGCAAACAGAAATCGTTGATGCCAAAGCCAGCCTCCGCAAAGCCTTCAAGAAAATAGCGCTCTCTACCGATCAAAAAACGAAGCTCGCAATGGTGTTTAAGTCACTGCCCAAGAAAGACGTTTTTGCAGCGCTGACCCCAGAGCAGAAGAAAGGTCTTTTCTCGAAGAAAGACTTGATGCCCACACCAGAAGCAATCAGCGCTAAGATCAATGCCAAAATGCAGATAGCGAAGGACAAAGGGGCAATGATGCCAACTCCAGAAGCCATTAGCCAGAAAATTAGCGCCAAAATGAAGCTGGTGCAAGACAAAGCCGCTGCTAAAACAGCCCCTGCCCCAGTCTCTGAGCAGGCAACGGAAGCACTCAACGCGATCGAAAGCAAAGTAGCAGAGTAGCGCCATGATGTCGTTTCCTTTCCCGATGCAGCTTGCTCATCTGGTCGCCCCACAGCCCGTAACCACTGAATTTTCGCCGTTCCTAAAAGGGATTATTTCGTTTACGCATCCCGTGTTGATGCTGGGTGCGTTGATTGCAGCACTGTATGCGCTGTATCTCGGTGTTTTAGTCCGGCGCACTCGCAGCGCTGATGCCGAAACCCGCAAGCAGATGATTAAGGAGAAATACAATCAGCGGCACTTTCAGTTGGGTTCGCTGTTGTTAGCCGTTTGGGTAATCGGTACCGTTGGTGGCATGACGGCAACCTACTTGCTCTACCACAAACTGTTTTTCAGCCCACACCTGATCGTTGGCTTGAGTACCATTTGCTTCGCGGCACTGGCAGCAATGTTTGTGCCCTTGATGCAGCAAGGTAAACACTGGGCAAGACTCTTGCACATTACCTTTACCACGTTAGTCCTCGGCTGCTTTCTTGCGCAGACAGTGACAGGGTTACAGATTGTCCAGAAAATGATCGGCGAGATGCTGAAGACCGCTTAACGTGTTGCCATTGAAGGCTCAGATTTATGGATAAACTCATTCGAGAACCGCTCAATCTTGTTGTCCTTTTGATTGCTATCTTAATCGCCATTCCACTCTTTGGCTGGCTGTTAACACTGGTGCAGATTACGTTTCGTGCAGCGCTTTCAATTGCGGCGATCGGCACAATTGCAGCTCTCATCTTGATTGTGCTTTTTGGCGTGAGTCCCGATCAAATTGTACATCAGGTCAGTCGTGTGCCCCAAACCATGCGACAGCTTCTAACCGAAGGCAATGCTCCCTGGAAAAGTTTTTCTCAGGCTTACAGCAAGTGGTGAGGTTTTGCTGTTGGCGCTAGTTTTCAGCTTGCTTCAATAGACCAGTCTTCCATTAAATCTGAAGGCTGCGTTGCGGAATGAAAAGACGACCAGACCCCATAAAGCGGTCAATATCAACTAGAAGCTCAAGCAGACGATCGACACAGCGATCGCGATCAGCTCGATCGTCTAAAAACCGCTCAGGATCTCCAATCGTGATCACGGGAAACAAGTCGGCTGTGTTTTCCTCGCGCAGAACTTGCTCTAACGAGTCTTCACCTTTCATACTCCGATTTGCTGTTAGCAAAATCATCTGATTTGTTTGGGCAATACGCCAAACGGTGCGATCGCTACTGTCGATCAACAAATTCATCTGCTTAAACGTCACAAAGCGAACTGGCAATAGTGCTAACCAACCTTGATTCGCAATCTTGCCTAACAAGATCTCCGCATGTCCGCTCAAATTGTGATCAACGAGGATCATGCGTCTGAGGCATGTTCGGCTTTTTGCTCTTGGAGTTTTGCCCAAAGAGCTTCCTGTTCTGGCTTGCGCGGCATCGCGGCGATACGTGTGAAGTGTTCACGATTTCGCTCTTCCCAATATTGCCGAGTTTCTTCTGCTTCTTTTAAGACAGTTTGATACTCTGCTTCAATAACTGCACGGTTTTCCTGAATGTACGAGAGGGCAGCATCCATCTGAGTCTCTGTTAGCTCAAAAAGACTGCGAATGAATTTGGGTGGATAGCGACCGATGAGATATGCCATCACATCGTAGAGAGTGATGCGTGTACCCGCGATCGTCAGTCCACGTTCTGTACGAATGATAGCTGTCTGTTGATTAGCCTCTAGAACCACACCATTTATCTCCTAGAACTGTCTTTATGCTACCTCACGGGAAAAGCGTGCTCATAGTTGTTGATGCTAACAATGGACGATCGCCAATCCCAACGTCATTCTGCTTGAATGTTACGTGCGGTCAGACCAGCGTTGCTCTCAACCAGCTCAAACTTCACGCGGCTTCCTGCTTTCACTATGCGATAGCCTTCACCGGGAATTGCTGTGAAGTTGAAGAAGATTTCATCTCCTACACCGTCTCTAGTAATGGCTCCATTGCCGGATGGCAAATCAAACCAGCGCACAGTCCCTTGCTCAACGGGCAATCCGTTTGCGCCTAAAAGCGGTGTACCCTCTGCCCATGCCTGCTGCGGAATGCGGATTTGCTTCACGTCTGGAGAGTTGTATGCCTCATAGCGGTAGTCCGATCGCGGTTCCATCAACGATCGCAAATCGTGTCGTAATTCCTCAAGGGTCGGTCGTCCCACAAAGAACCAGCCGTTGTAGATTTTATAGATGCTGAGATCGGCACGAAGAATAAACGTGTATGGCTGGGCGCGATAGGCATATTCGCCTTCCGTTTCATCCAGAATGTTGATTTGTTTGATCACGTCTCGCGGTTCATCTGCGAGAAATTGCCATTGTGCCCCTAAGCCCGCACGAAAGGCAGCTTGCACCAGCGGCGGATCAGCGCCGATCGCAACGAGCTTGCCATAGTTGACCATCAATTCCTCTTGAAACTGCACCAGTTGACGAAACTGTTGACGATCGCGCGGGCAAAAGAACCCTCGATAAAACACCACAATTAAGGGATAGCCATCCAGAAAGCCCAGCTTGTGATCGATCAGTCCCGGTTGCGTAATCTGGGAAAGCTGCGTTAGCTCTTTTTGATGGTTTGGCAGCGTAATGTTAGGAAAACGATCGCCCACTTGAAGCGTCGTGGTCATCGTTACTGCTCCCGCAAGGCGTATCCAACACCGCGCACGGTATGAATTAACCGCTTTTCACCCTTCTCTTCCAATTTCAGGCGCAGATAGCGGACATACACTTCAATAATATTGGAGTCACCCATAAAGTCGTACCCCCACACTTTTTCAAGGATCTGGTCGCGGGTGTAAACCTGACGCGGGTGGTTTAGCAAGTATTCTAATAAATCAAATTCTTTGGCAGTGAGATCGATCGCCCGTTCACCGCGATGCACCTCACGCGTACGGCGATTTAAGCTCAGATCTTCAAACTGTAAAACATCTTCGTCCGCTTCTTGAGTCCGCCGTAGATGGGCACGAATGCGTGCCAGCAGTTCTTCAATGCTGAAGGGTTTGACAACGTAATCATCCGCGCCTGCATCTAACCCTGTGACGCGATCGCCCACTTCATCGCGTGCGGTCAGTAAGATAACAGGCACTTTGCTACCTGTAGCTCGTAAGCGCCGACAAAGTTCCACACCAGTCAACCCCGGCAGCATCCAATCCAGAATGGCTAAATCCGGTTCAGATTCCCGCGCCAGCGACAGCCCCGACATCCCATCATGGGCAACGCTAACCCGATAGCCTTCACTGCTCAATTCCAGTTCCACAAAGCGGGCTAATTTGATTTCGTCTTCAACTAAAAGGATATGTGCTTTCATACGGGTTCTCTTGGGCAAATAAGGCAAGCACGGATGCGTTTTCCATACCTGGCTGTGGATGTCGCTCACTGCTCTATCGCTTCACTCTAAGCGGAATTGTTTGAAAAGAATGAGTTTTCCCTGAGTTGGACGATAGCCTTTGCTTAAAACACCAAAATGAGCAGTCATAGCGCTCAAAGAGTGGTCAGCCGACTCAAGCTGAACGCTAGTCGCTCATTCAACGTCATCGCTTCAGAACAGCTTTAGCTGGGTTGGTGTGTCCAACTGATTCCAGGGCAGTGCGGGGACAGGGACACCGCGCTGTTCCAGCAGCGATTGAAAATGACGGGCATTGGCGGGCGATCGCTCCTCCACAGGGCAATGCACAAAGAAATAAATGCGTGTTCCCTGCTGAAGCCATTGAGCCACCAGCGCTAACC